>Ga0068872_10003942_pt1 | contig 11277 bp, 4 predicted proteins | sample NOAtaG_7_FD_66441 | JGI IMG/M metagenome (GOLD analysis project Ga0068872, IMG submission 66441) | Freshwater lake microbial communities from Lake Erie, under a cyanobacterial bloom - NOAA_Erie_Diel1S_2200h metaG | ecosystem: Environmental > Aquatic > Freshwater > Lake | place: USA: Ohio, Lake...
GCTGATTACATCATTGCATATTTGCCACGGGTTGCATACGAGCGTGAGCGTGTGGCACAATTTGCGGACGAGGTTGTCAAGCACTTTTAGGCGTTTTAACGGGTATAACACAACGGCCTCGGAACAATCGTTCCGAGGCCGTTGTATTGATGGATGTCGTTGCCTGTTAGTTCAGCGTATTATTGTCATCCAGGTCTTGGCGGAGACTTTCAGCGAGCTTAAGCGCAGCTGCATCCTCTGGGCTCATTGCTGATGTGCGCAGCGTCTTGGTTGGCTCGACGGCTGGGGCTTGCTTCTTCTGCTTCTCGTCTTCCGGATCATCGACCACTGCGACGGCGTCAGCATGTACAACAGCAACTTGTTTGGCAGCTGCTTCACTCTTGATATCAGCAATGCGTTTACGCTCTTCGGCACCAGTACCAGCAGGAATCAACTTACCGATGACCACATTTTCCTTGAGGCCACGGAGGTAGTCGATTTTGCCAGTAATAGCGGCTTCGGTCAAGACACGAGTCGTCTCTTGGAACGAAGCGGCTGACAAGAAGCTATCAGTCGTGAGCGAGGCGCGGGTGATACCTAGCAAGTGTGATGTAGCAACAGCTGGCATACCACCTTGAGCCCAGACCTCGGCATTGACACGCATCAACTCGACCTGGTCAACGGTCTCGTTATGCAGGTAGTGTGTATCACCTGGGTCGGCAATACGGACACGACGGAGCATTTGGCGGATGATGACTTCGATGTGCTTATCATCGATATCCACACCTTGGCTACGATAGACCTTTTGGGCCTCTTTGACCAAGTAGTTCTGGAGTATGTCACGGCCTTGGAGTTCGAGCAACTCTTGGGGGTGCGCTGCACCTTCGGTTAAGAACTGACCCACATACACGCGTGCGCCTTCGGCAAGACCCTTGCGGAGTCGGGCGGTGGTTGGCACGATGCGCTCAATCTCTTCGTTGTACTGAGAGACGATGTTGATCACGTTGCCCGAGATCATTGCGACGCCATCTTGACGGGCACGCATGGGTTGACCACCAAGATCGGTGCGATTGCTCCGCGCAATAATTTGGTTCTTGTGCACTTGCGCACCGTGTTCGATGTCGGGGACGTAGTGATCGGGCATGATTTGCTCGTCACTGACGCTGCCGTCGTCCTTGATTGACAAGGTGTGCTTGTTGTCGGTTTTGTCTTGAATCAGGACACCATCAAGCTCTGCCAAGGTGGCTTTGGTCTCGGCTTTGACGCGCGCCTCGAAAATTTCGATGATACGTGGCAAACCCTGGGTGATGTCGGCGGCGGTCGCCGAACCACCGGTGTGGAAGGTGCGCAACGTCAGCTGCGTACCAGGCTCACCGATTGACTGGGCAGCGATGATGCCAACGGCTTCACCGATCTCGACCAACTTGCCAGTAGCCAAGTTACGTCCATAGCACTTGCGGCAGATACCATACTCTGCTTGACAGTAGAGCGGGGTGCGCACGCGCACATAGCGGATATTGTTGGCTGGCAGCTTTGATGCGACATCCTCACGAATTTCTTCGTTGGCGTCGAGCAACATACTGCCATCGATAGCATGAATTGGTTCTGCAGTGACGCGACCAACGACACGCTGGTGGAGTGGCTTCATGACCTCATCGTCATCGTTGCTATGGAGCAAGAGTGACTCGTTGCTACCACAATCATCCATGGTGACGATATTATCCTGTGCGACGTCGATGAGACGGCGTGTGAGATAACCGGCGTCAGCAGTACGCAAGGCGGTGTCGGCCAAACCCTTACGACCACCGTGGGTTGATACGAAGTATTCGAGCACCGACAAGCCCTCACGGAAGTTCGACTTAATCGGGAGCTCAATAACCTTACCGGATGGGTCGGCCATCAAACCACGCATACCCGAAAGCTGCGTCAACTGGTTGATATTACCGCGGGCCTTTGATGTCACCATCATCGAGACCGGGTTAAAGCGTTTGACTTGATTTGGTGTAGCGGTATCGAGACTCTCGGCATGGACCTCGTTGACGGCACGCACTTGCTTAGTCATCTTCTCACCGGCATCACGCCAGATATTAATGACCTTGTTGTAGCGCTCGTCTTCGGTCATGAGACCACGATTGAAGCGACGTTGAGTGGCGTCACGCTCGGCCTCGGCTTGCGCAATGATTTCAACCTTCTCGGTAGGTACTTGAATGTCGCGTACACCGACTGTCATGCCACCGCGCATAGCGTAATGGAACCCGAGTGCCTTAATCTTGTCGGCTTGTTCGGCAGTGCGCTCTGAGCCGTAGTAACGGGTCAACTCTTCGATGCTGAATTTACGATTTGGATACTTGTCGCGAATGACGTTCAGATCCTTCTCGCTGACATTGTCAATATTGGTGTAGTGCTTGTAACAATCGGCAATGATGTGCTTGAGGCTATCTTTGATGACCTCATGGTTGCGGTATTGCAACGGCGGCAACAATTCTTGATTGAAAATCAAGCGACCGACTGAGGTCTCAAGCAAGATGCGTGACTCACCATTGGGGCCAGCAGGAAGCTCGCGTACCTCGGCAGGAATCTTCTTGCCGTCCTTGGTGGCCTTGACGTTGTCACCTTGGAGCTTGACGCCCTGCAAGCGCACAAAGATTGGTGCCTGAATGTCCACCACACCCTTATCATAGGCCAACAACGCCTCTTCGATTGAGGTGAAGATTTTGCCGGTACCCTTGGCACCATCGTTCATGATGGTGAGGTAGAAACACCCCAACACGATGTCTTGTGATGGCGTAATAATCGGGTCGCCAGTTGCTGGTGACAAGATGTTGTACTTCGAAAGCATGCGCAAGCGTGCTTCCTCTTGAGCCTTGACCGAGAGTGGCACGTGCACGGCCATCTGGTCGCCGTCAAAGTCGGCGTTGAACGCGGTACAGACGAGTGGATGCAACTGAATAGCTGATCCCTCAATCAATTGCGCTTCGAACGCTTGAATGGACAAGCGGTGCAATGACGGCGCACGGTTGAGGAGCACGAGGTAGTCTTTGATGACTTCCTCGAGGACATCCCACACCTCGGGCTTGACGCGCTCGACGTACTTCTTGGCGCCCTTAATGTTGCTGACAATCTTGTTCTGGACCAAGCGTTGCATGACAAACGGCTTGAACAGCTCGAGTGCCATCTTCTTGGGCAGACCACACTGATGCAACTTGAGGCTGGGGCCGACCACGATGACCGAACGGCCGGAGTAGTCAACGCGCTTACCGAGCAAGTTCTGGCGGAACCGACCTTGCTTACCCTTGAGCATGTCGCTGAGCGACTTGAGGCGGTGCTTACCCTTGCCGCTGACGGCACGACCACGGCGACCGTTGTCGATGAGGGCATCGACGGCCTCTTGGAGCATGCGCTTTTCGTTGCGGACGATGATATCGGGCGCCTTGAGGTCCATCAAGCGCTTGAGACGGTTATTGCGATTGATGACCCGGCGATAGAGATCGTTGAGGTCTGAAGTGGCAAAACGACCACCGTCGAGTTGTACCATTGGGCGCAAATCGGGTGGGATGACCGGCAAGACGGTCATAATCATCCACTCAGGCTTGTTACCGCTCTTGCGGAAGGCCTCAACCACGCGCAAGCGCTTGGTCAACTTCTTGCGCTTGGGGCTATTGCTGGTGTTGTTGATTTCGTCTTGGAGTGTGGCAGCCAAGGTATCGAGATCGACGGTGCGCTCAATCAAGTAGCGAATGGCGCTAGCGCCCATCTCGGCTTTGAAGACGGATGGAGCGATGTCCTGCAAGTCACGATAGTCGGTCTCGCTCAAGATGCGCTTCATGCGAATCGAATCAAGCGCATCGAGCTTTTGCTTCTTCTCTTTCAGCAATACGTCGATTTCGCGATCGCGCTTTTCGCTGATACGATTCTGCTCTGCGCGGGCCGTTTGCTCGAGTTGCTCACGGTTGGCACTGCGCAGGAGTTCATTATCTGACAGTTGCTGTGCTTGTGCATCGAGAATAGCCATCTCGCGCTCGTAGAGCTCATCGAGTAAATCGATGGTCTCTTCGCGGATGGCACGACCTTCTTCGACTAGGATATGTGAGCGGAAGAGCAAATCCTCTTCGACCTTCTCATCTTCGCGGCTTTCGAGTTGCTCGCGCAACGCCTCATATTCACCTTTAATGGTACGACGCAGGGCGTCGATATCAGCAATTTGGCGACTAGCAGTGTCGTTCTGTTCGACCTGTTGGTTACCCATATCAACCAAATCGCTCGAAAGATCGGTAGCAATCTGGCCTTTTTTGTTGGCGGCATCGCGCTCGAGGTTGGCGATCTTCTCGTCGTAGTAGACCTCGAGATCCTCACGCGCTTCGGTGCGTGCCACATCATCGACTTCGGTGATGATATGGGCGGCAAAGTAGAGCACGCGCTCGAGATTGCGCGGGGTGATGTCGAGCAACAAGCTGAGCCGGCTGGGCGAGCCCTTGACGAACCAGATGTGGCTGACAGGCGTGGCGAGTTGGATGTGGCCCATGCGCTCACGGCGCACCTTTGAGCGGGTGACCTCGACGCCACATTTGTCACAAACGACGCCGCGGTAGCGGACGCGCTTGTACTTGCCACAGTAGCACTCCCAGTCACGCGTTGGGCCGAAGATCTTCTCGCAGAAGAGACCATCGCGCTCGGGTTTGAGCGTGCGGTAGTTGATGGTCTCGGGCTTGGTCACCTCGCCCTTTGACCATCCACGGATAGCTTCGGGTGAGGCCAAACTAATGCGAATTGAACTGAAATCGTTGATTTCGAGCATGTCTTATATACCCCCTAGGGTGCTACCCCAACTATTCATCGCGTTCGCGGCCAGAAATATTGATGCCTTCGAGTTGGACATTGTCGCTCTCTGAGTCGTCGTTGAGCTGGACTGGCTTTTCATCCTCTGAAAGGACGTCAACCGACAAGCCGAGTGATTGCAACTCTTTGATGAGCACCTTGAACGACTCTGGCACGCCGGCCTCTTGAATTGGCTCGCCCTTGACGATGGCCTCATAGGTCTTGACGCGACCAACCACGTCGTCCGACTTGACGGTGAGCATCTCTTGCAAGATGTAGGCGGCACCGTAGGCCTCGAGTGCCCAGACTTCCATTTCACCGAAGCGCTGGCCACCGAATTGTGCCTTACCACCCAACGGCTGTTGTGTGACCAAGCTGTAGGGGCCAGTCGAGCGGGCGTGGATCTTGTCCTCGACTAAGTGGGCCAACTTGAGCATGTAGATGTAGCCGACGGTCACAGGGTTATGGAACTGGTTGCCGGTGCGACCGTCGTGCAACATGACTTTACCGTCATGTGGCAAGGATGCTTGGCTTAACCAGTTCTGGATATCCTCTTCGGTGGCGCCATCGAACACCGGGGTGGCGATGCGCATCCCGAGGCGCTCTGCGGCCCAGCCGAGGTGCGTCTCGAGAATCTGACCGAGGTTCATACGGCTTGGCACACCGATGGGGTTCAAGATGATGTCAACTGGCGTACCATCCTCGAGGAACGGCATGTCTTCGACGGGCAGAATGCGACTGACCACACCCTTGTTACCGTGGCGACCGGCCATTTTGTCACCAGCCGAGATTTTGCGCTTCTGACAGAGCAAAATCTGGACCTTCTGGTTGACGCCGACCGACAAGTCAACATCGGGGTTCTCTTGGCGATCGAAGCGCTTGACGCCGATAACCTTACCACGCACGCCGTTCTGGACGCGCAGTGAGCTATCTTTGACCTCGCGGGCTTTCTCACCGAAGATGGCGCGCAACAGGCGCTCTTCGGCAGTTAGCTCGGTCTCACCCTTGGGGGTGATTTTGCCGACCAAGATATCGTTGGGATGCACTTCGGCACCGACGTAGATGATACCGCGCTCATCAAGGTTGCGCAGGCTTTCGGGGCCGACGTTCGGGATGTCGCGGGTAATCTCCTCGGGTCCGAGCTTGGTTTCGCGGGCTTCGATTTCGTAGCGCTCGATGTGAATCGAGGTAAACACGTCCTCACGGACCAAGCGCTCGCTGACTAGGATGGCGTCTTCGAAGTTACCACCCTCCCACGGCATAAAGGCGACCAAGACATTTTGGCCGAGTGCCAATTCACCACGATCGGTTGATGAGCTATCTGCGATAACCTCGTTGCGCTTTACTCGTTGGCCACGGGTCACTGATGGACGCTGATTGATACAGGTGTCTTGATTTGACCGCATGAACTTGCGCAGGCGGTATTCGTCAACGATGACCTTATCGAAGTCGTCACGTACCGGGTTACCAACGCTATCGATGCGCTCGATTGAGATAGTGTCACCGGTGACGCTTTGGACGATACCGTCATGACGGGCAACGATGACCTGGCCGCTATCACGGGCTGCCAAGTGCTCGATGCCGGTACCAACGATTGGGGCGTCGGGGCGCAAGAGAGGTACAGCCTGGCGTTGCATGTTCGAACCCATCAAGGCACGATTGGCGTCGTCATGCTCAAGGAAGGGGATAAGCGCGGTTGAGACGCTGACCACCTGCTTGGGTGACACGTCCATGTACTCGATATTGGTGACACGCATATCTTCGAAATCACCATGGACGCGACATGAGACGGTGCTATCGATAAATCGACCAAACTCGTCGACGCGAGCATTAGCCTGCGCGATGGTGTAGCGCTCTTCCATGTCGGCGGTGATGTATTCGACGTCGTGCGAGACCATTGGATGGATGTTGATACGGGCGAGTGGCAACGCAGCGATTTTGCTGGCCATCTCTGCTGTAATGTCATCACCCTCTTGGCCGATTGTGGTGCCGCTCTTAGGATCAACCACGTCCTCGCGGAGGCGCTGATTGGTCAAGATGGTGGCAGATACTGACTCGAGCAAGGCCTTGACGTCGGCGCTGAGTTGACCATTCGAGCTAAGCACGCTCCCCTTGGCCAACAACAAATCACCACTGACCAAGTGACGGTAGTCACGTGGGGCGACGATGGTGCTTGAACCACGGGCGGCGTCTTTGGCATCCTCGAAGATGCCGGCAGCCGTCAAGAGCTCGCGGTAGACTCGGCGATATGGCGTCTCGAGGAAGCCCATGTCGTTGACGCGGGCAAAGGTTGACATCGTACCAATAAGACCGATGTTTGGACCTTCGGGGGTCTCTACCGGACAAATGCGACCGTAGTGTGAGTGGTGCACGTCGCGGACTTCGAAGCCGGCGCGATCGCGGCTCAAACCACCAGGTCCAAGGGCCGACAAACGACGCTTGTTGGTCAACTCGGCCAATGGATTGGTTTGATCCATGAATTGTGAGAGTTGAGAACCACCGAACCACTCGCGAATAGCCGCCAAAATTGGGCGGATGTTGATGAGCTGATTGGGTGTCGCACTCTCGGGCTCGCTTAGTGACATGCGCTCCTTGATGACGCGCTCCATGCGCATCAAACCGGTGCGGAACTGTTGTTGAATCAGTTCGCCTACGGTACGCACACGACGATTGCCCAAGTGGTCAATGTCGTCTGAATTCCCGCGGCCGTTGTTGAGATCAATCACCAACTCAATAATCTTGAAGATGTCGCGCACCAACAAGACCCGTACGTCCTCGCTGGGTGGGTTGTTGTCGTTGCTACGCTCGTACAGGTTCTTGTTGAGCTTGTAGCGACCAACTTTCGCCAAGTCGTAGCGGCGCTCGCTGAAGAAGTATGACTCCAGCAAGTTCTTGGCATTCTCGAGCGTCGGTGGGTCACCTGGGCGCAAGCGTTTGTAGAGCTCGATTAAGGCGTCGCGTGAATTGCGCGAGTTGTCTTTGTCGAGGGTGGTACGGATATATTTGATCTCGTTGTTGTCCTCGAGTGGCCCAAAAATCTGCTCGATGTGCTCGTTCAGACCATGGCTGGTCAATTCACTATCGTCACACCAGTTGCCCTCGCCCGTTTCGTTGGCTTGCCAGGCGAGTACGGCCCGCAAAAACACGGTAACAGGGATTTTGCGCTTGCGGTCAACTTTGACTGATACCACGTTGCGGCGATTGGTCTCGAACTCGAGCCAGGCACCGCGATTGGGGATCAGCTTGGCTGAATGCAAACGATGGCCTGATGTCGGATCGACTTCGGCACTGAAGTAGACGCCTGGTGAACGTACGAGCTGTGAGACCACGACGCGCTCGGCGCCGTTGATGACAAACGTGCCGTTCTCGGTCATGAGGGGGAAATCGCCGAGGAACGTGTCGCTCTCTTTGATTTCGCCGGTGCTCAAAATGCGTAACTGCACATTGACGCGCAATGGTGCAGAGTAGGTCAAATCGTATTCACGACATTCGTGCTCGGTATGCCGTGGTTCGCCAAATGTGAAATCATTAAATCGTAACTCGAGATTCTTGCCCGTGAAATCTGCAATCGGCGAAATCTCGCGGAATAACTCTTTCAACCCTTCCTTGCGGAACCATTCAAAGCTCTTGATCTGGGTTTCAATCAGATTGGGTACCTCAATGGCGTCCCGCTCTTGGCCAAACGTGTGCCGCAACGCCCGCTTAGCAGCGCGTGGGCCGTTCGGTGAAATGAGTGGTGGGAGCGCAACGTGGTGATTTTTTGGAGACATGGAAACCTCGCTTATATCGGGCGGTAACCAATTGCGTGTGGCAAGTTGCTCACGAGAACTGTCGAGATAACGCAAAAAACACCCTACCCGGCTATTGGCGCCTGGTAGCGACTGAAATGCCTGGTCATTGGCTTGATTCGTGCATGCTTCTCTCTGTCTGCACAAGGTATAGGACTGCCTGTGATTACTCACATACAGCGAAATAGAATGATACTCTAAAATATAAAAATTGTCAAATAGGTATGAGGGTTACGGTGTATCTATTAACATCATAGTGGGAGTTGGGGCATACGTCAAGAGGTGATGTCATTAAATGAGTAGATGTGTTACAATGGCAACCACAATTCATACATTAATAATTGATGTGGTTTTGATGTGTAAAGGATAAGTGCGATGCCAACAGTAGTCGGTATCCGTTTTAAGGATTCCGGTAAAACATACTATTTTGATCCTGTCGCTGTCCCAGATATGACGATTGGGCAGTATGTGATCGTGGAGACTGCACGTGGGCTTGAGATGGCTCGTGTGGCTGAATTGCCCCATGATGTGGATGAATCGGCCATCGTCGGCGAACTCAAGCCAGTGGTGCGCACGGCGTTCGAAGAGGACGAAGTGCGGTGGAAGCAGTTGAACAGCCGTCAAGACGAGCTCATTCGTCGCTGCCAAGAGAAGATTGACGAGCATGAGTTGCCAATGAGCCTGGTCAAGGCGGAGTACAGCTTTGACGGGTCGCGGTTGACGTTTTATTTTACGGCCGACAAGCGCGTCGACTTCCGTAATCTGGTACGCGATTTGGCCCGTACGTTCCGTACCCGCATCGAACTCCGTCAAATCGGCCCGCGCGACGAGGCCAAACTCCTCGGCGGGATTGGCCCGTGTGGGCGTATTTTGTGCTGTGCGTCGTTTTTGCCAGATTATGCGCGCGTCTCCATCAAAATGGCCAAAGACCAAGATTTGCCGCTGAATCCCGCCAAAATCAGCGGTGTGTGTGGGCGCTTGCTCTGCTGTTTGGCCTATGAGCACGAGCAGTATATCGAGATGAAAGCCGAGATGCCCAAGCGTGGCACCTGGGTGCATACGCCCGATGGCCCTGGCGAGGTGACGAGCGTCAATGTGCTGCGTGGCACGCTGACGGTGACGTTGGCGGCTAGCGGTGTACATGAAGAGTTCAAACCTGAGGCTATCCGTGAGGCGACCGAAGATGTCGCCACCATGGCGCGCTCACGCAATTCAGAGGGTGTGACGCCGGTGGTGCGCGAGCGCAATCGTGGTGAGCGCCGCCTGCTCCGCGATGAATTTGAATCATCAGATATGTTGGCTGCCTTGGCGGCGCTCGAGGATAAACCGGACGAGCGCAGTAGCGATGACGTGGGTGCGGCAACGCGGATTAAGCCACGTGGTCGCGATGATCGTCGTCCACCACAAGGCCAAAGCAACCGCCCACAAGGTGATCGTGGGCCGCGCCAAGGGCCACCGAGTGGTGACAGACCATATCAGCCACGGCAGAATCAGGGTGAGCGTCAAGGGCCACCGAGTGGTGACCGGCCATACCAGCCACGGCAGAGCCAAGGTGGTGAGCGCCAAGGGCCACCGAGTGGCGACCGGCCGTATCAACCACGGCAGAATCAGGGTGAGCGCCAAGGACCACCGAGCGGGGATCGACCCAATCGCCCCCAAGGTGATCGCGGGCCACGCCCACCGCGCGATCAGCAACAGTTTGGTCCGCCGCGTGGCCAAGGTGAGCGGCCACCTGTGCCGCCACGCAGTGAGAGTGCCAGCGACGACCAGTATTCGGTGCCACAGACACCACCGGCTGGCAGTGCGCCAGGTGATAATGATGCGATGCGTCGTCGGCGCCGCCGGATGAATTAAGACAAAAATGAACCCCACCATCATGATCATGATGGTGGGGTTTTGGGTTAGTTACCCCCCACACCTACTCATTCGTCGGCGCGCTCTTGGCCGCAGCCTGTACAATCTGCTGCAGGTACTCCTGCCAGGCGTTGCGGTTGGCGTAGGCGATGCGGCGCACCTCGGCCAAATCGCCGCTTTCGGCGGCGTGGACTGATTCGGCCAGCGTCTCTTGGAAGGTGCGGGCCATCTCGGCCACGGCCTTGCGCAACTCGGCGTTCATCGCCCGCTGGCGCTCGAGTTCACGCTGGTAGTATGCCTGTAGGCGCTGGGCCTCGGCGAGTTGTTCGGTGAGTGATGATGACGATGCCATGGATGATGTCCTTGATGCTTAAATCGAAAAACGGGTTTTGACCAGGTTATACAGCGTCGGTTTGAGAATATGCGTGTAGGCCGGCATAAACGACACCTCGTCACCGCCGAAGCCTTTTTTGAAGCGAATCAGGCCGGCCATGCTCGTCTGCTCACCATCCGCCGGTGCCTCGTCTTTGCGGTACGGAATCCCCCAGAAGTCGTATTGGGTATAGCCGTGATCGCGGGCCCAGCGCAACGCACTCCACTGAATCAGATGGTTTGCCCCATGCTGGAACGCCTCGGCGCGCGATCCGCCATACAAATAATTCACCGTATTCGCGCCACCCACAATCAACGCACCGGCAATGGTTTGGCCATTGTAATCCGCCAATATCAACGTGCCGTGATCGATGGTGCCAAACAAATCCCAGACCGTCTGGTAATAGGTTTGGGGATGCACCTCGAAGTTTGCGCGGGCGCCGGTTTCTTTCATTAACTGACTAAACGT
>Ga0068872_10003945_pt1 | contig 11271 bp, 7 predicted proteins | sample NOAtaG_7_FD_66441 | JGI IMG/M metagenome (GOLD analysis project Ga0068872, IMG submission 66441) | Freshwater lake microbial communities from Lake Erie, under a cyanobacterial bloom - NOAA_Erie_Diel1S_2200h metaG | ecosystem: Environmental > Aquatic > Freshwater > Lake | place: USA: Ohio, Lake...
GCTTTGGCCAGTTTTCCTGCAAGCATTTTACCACCCCGGGCATTGAGATGGGTGTGGTCTTTACCCGCTAAAGGCGGTTGCATCGCGGCCAACTTTACCATACTGTTTTCGCCACCCATGGCTTCGAAGGTATCCCAAAAGAGCACACCTGTTTTCTGAGCTATTTTCCGTTGGGCTGCACGCATTCTCAGGACTCCGGGTAGGGTAGTGAATTCACCGTCCTGGTTGTAGCTTCGGTCACTAATTCCAAGCAAAAGGATACTGCTTTCCGGAAACACATTTTTAAAGTGTTCGATCACACGTCGCATCCCAGCCACATACCAGGTGTAATCTGTTGAGTCTTGCTCAGCCACAACGTTCAATCCAAATTGAAGGACGATCAGGTGATACGGTCTGATTTTTTTGGAAGCACTCAGCATGGAAGTTGATATACGCGTAAGGGCCAATCCTGAATTTCCACGCATGGCCAGATTGTCAACATATATTCCGTTTTCGCTCTCAAACACCATTCCGTATAAATTGACACTGTCTGCGGCTGTAAACTGAATTCGAATAGATTCTGCTCCGCCAGGGGCAATGGTTAAGCGGCTGAGTTCGATCTGTTGTTCAATGCTTATTTCAAACGCAGTGGTATCGTTTAGGGTAACATTTGCTTTAGAAGGCCCTGCACTAGAGTATAGAAGACTGGCCTTTTCAAGTTTTTTCAGATTCTTACCAGGTTTGTAAGTGATCCAATTTTCCTCTTCAGCCCGAACAACCATACCGTCAGCACCAAAGGTTGGCTCTGTGGAATATTTTCCAATGATTGATTTTTGAACCAGATTTTCGAATTCATGTTTAATGGTTGTTCTGAACTTAGCCACTTCGGAATAAAGCGGAACAAAGCCCAGTCCTTTGCCTCCATAAATTTGTTGTAGGGTATCGCGAAACCCGGAGGTAAGAATGTCGCCTTCAATGAAACTATCTCCATAAAAGGCAATCCGGACAGGTTTCGACTTCCGCTCTTCCAAGTGTCTGAAGAAGGGCTCTAATCCCTTTCCATCTGCTGAAAAATCTTCGAGACAAACGATTCCGGGCGGACAGTTTGCATTGCGTCTGGTTACCTCAAGCTCTGGTTTTGGTGTAATGGTATCCGCAACTGGTGGTGGTTCCGGTTTGGTAAACCGAATGTCAGACAAAAGATCAAAATCCTTTAAGACCAACGTTCCTAAGGAAAAAGAAGGCAATAAGGAAAGAACCGACAATAGGAGAATTGTGTAGACAAAAAGATATAAACTTTCGTGAAGCCGGTTGTCTTTCATCGCAATGCGATCCCGAAATTAGACAAAAAGGTTTTCAGATATAGCCTGCAATCGTATAGGCTATTCGGCCTGCTGATTCCTTAAAAATATCCTCCCAGATTTTTAGTGCTTCAAGGTTTGGAAGTATTAAGATATCTGGGGTAAATTCTCTTTGTCGGAAGACCAAATCAGTAGGAAAAACGGAGCAATTCATTCCTGCTTTTCTGAAGCATCCAATGGCCCGTGGAATATGTGTTGATGAGGTGATTAAAAGGCAATTCGTGCCGTCACTTTCCGGCAGTAATTTACTCACGGCAATCGCACTTTCATGAGTATTCCGTGAATCGCCCTCAATCCAAAGGTCTTTGTCAGGCACGCCCATGTAATTGAAAACTGATTTTAGTTGATTGGCTTCACTAAAGGATGGATTGATCAATTTCCCAGTTCCTCCGGAAATCAAAATCTTCTTTATTAGACCTTTTTTGTAAAGTAAAACGGTGTGATTAACCCGGTCTGCGTTATCCTCGATATAAACCCTGTCCTTTAAGATCTTTCGGCCATCTGTAACACCTGTTAGCAAAATACCCCATTCAAAAGGCTCAGGCCTTTGTTCAAGTTCGGCTATCGGTACCAAAGGAGCTTCAAAGAGTCTGATGGCCTCATTGGCTAAAAATCTATTCGAAAACAAGAAAAAAAGTACCAAGGCAGACCAAAGGGCTCTTTGCTTCCACTTTGGATTTTTAATGAATAGGTGAAGTAAAAACAGTAGACCAACTAGTACCAGTGGTCTGACCAAATAACCTACCGTTTTGCTTAAAACGAAAAACATATTGTTTAAATAGAAGCTAAAAGATAGGCTATAGAATTGATTTTCATGATTTTTACCTGACTAAAGAAATATTTTCAACTTTCTGACCATTTTTCTTTGACATCAAAGTATGACTGTTAAAAGCGTTTGTGTAATTGGTGCCGGCCCATCGGGGATAACGGCTGCCAAAAATTTGCGGGATCAAGGCCTTCAGGTTACGGTATTTGAGCAGTCTGGTGTGGTGGGCGGTAACTGGGTTTTTTCGGATGAGCCGGGACACAGCTCTGTATTTGAAACAACTCATATTATTTCGTCTAAGGCCTTGAGTCAGTATGACGATTATCCAATGCCTGCTGATTACCCGGATTATCCCTCGCATCGCCAGTTGGCGGCTTACTTTCAGGGTTATGCAGAACATTTTAAACTATATCCACACATTCAATTCAATACTACGGTACTATCCTGCATTATTGGAGAATTTGGAAAGTGGAACATTGTAATTAAGACAAGAGAAGGTTGCGAGACCAAAATCTTTGATGCGTTGGCGGTATGTAATGGCCATCATTGGAATCCACGCCTGCCACAGTACCCGGGACATTTTTCGGGTCGGTTGATGCATTCCCATGCCGTTAAGCGATTTTCAGAATTTAAAAACCGGAAGGTTTTGGTTATTGGTGGGGGCAACTCTGCATGTGACGTCGCGGTGGAAACCAGCAGAGTAGCTGAGCGCGTGGACATGAGTTGGCGGCGAGGATATTGGGTTATTCCCAAATTCATGATGGGAAAACCGGCAGATGTATTTAGTATGCGACTTCACTGGTTGCCACAATGGATTTGGCAGCGGCTTTCTGCGTTAAGTCTCCGATTCCGAATTGGATCCAATCGCGATTATGGACTTCCTGAGCCTGAGGGACCGATTGGTATTCATCATCCCACCATCAACGAAGATCTTTTTTATACCATTCGTCATGGTAAGATCAAGCCACGCCCTGATCTGGATCGGCTGGAGGGTAATCGTGTCTTTTTTAAAGATGGCCAATCGGAGGAGTACGATGATATTATTGCCTGTACAGGATACGTGATCTCACATCCTTTCTTTGAAAAGAGTTTGATTGATTATTCGGAAGGCGAGGTTGGTTTGTGGTTGAAAATGATTCATCCGGATATCCCAAATCTTTATTTTATAGGGTTATTTCAACCCCTGGGTTGTATTTGGCCCGGAGCTGAACTTCAAAGCAAAATCATGGCCAGGGAACTGGCCGGGAAATGGACACGTCCAGGCAATGTCAAAAAAAGGATCCGAAAAGAACTGGATTCACCTGATTACCGTCAAATTAACACGCCCCGACATACCATTACAGTAAATTACCATCGATTTAGGGAGCGCTTGTTGGAGCAACTTAAATAATGGTTTTGTTTTAAATCAGGGATCCGCAATTCATTGTAAATACTCCTTCAAATCTGTAAAATTGCCGCTCTTTAGAATGTTAGGGCCCTTAGCTCAGTCGGTTAGAGCAGCAGACTCATAATCTGCGGGTCGTTGGTTCGATCCCAACAGGGCCCACAACTTTATTTAAAGTAAAGCAGGATCGTTTCACAATCCAGGACCTGCTTAATCAGAGAATCGGTTTTACTTTTATAGAAGATATGAATACCGGACTCCAGCAAATTAAAAACATCATTTTTGATTTAGGTGATGTAATTATTGATCTGTCGATTCCGGGAACACTGAACCGATTGGCCGAAAGATCCGAAAAAACATCGGATCAAGTAAAGTCACTCTATTGGTCATCACAAACTTTTCATGATTACGAAAAGGGACTCTTGACAAACGCTGCTTTTTTTCAGGGCGCTAATGATTTACTAGGAACGGATATGTCTTTTGAGGAATTTTCTGAAATATGGAATTCTATGCTCATTCGAATACCTGAGGAGCGATTACACTTACTAGATAGACTTTCAAGAACCTTTAGGTTATTTTTATTGAGTAATACCAACGATATTCACCTACGGCGGTTTACGGAAATGATGGAAGTTGTTTCGCCTGGACGCCCGCTGGAATATTATTTTGAAAAAACTTATTATTCTCACAGGATGGGTATGCGAAAACCAAATGAGGATATATTTTCCTTTGTTCTTAATGAAAATGGTTTGTTAGCCCATGAAACACTTTTTTTAGACGACAATCACGACAATATCAAAGGAGCCTCCATGGTGGGAATCCAAACCAAATTGATTGAGAATCCTGCTGTTTTATTTGAACTATTCAAATGAATTCTGAAAGAAAAACCCTCCTTATTCAGATTATTTTGTTTCTGGTGACACTACTCACCACTACACTTGCTGGTTCTGAATTGGTATTTGGCAAGAGTATTCTCTCTGGCGAATATACCTGGGACGACTTCTTTCAGGGAATGAATTATTCAGTGCCCTTTTTATTTATTCTTTCTGTACATGAGTTTGGTCATTACTTCACGGCTCGATACCATCAGGTAAAGGCCAGTCTTCCTTATTACATTCCGTTCTACTTACCAATACTTTTTCCTTTTTCAATTGGAACATTTGGTGCACTTATCCGACTGCGTGAGCAAGTTCCAAGCCTGAAAAAGAATTTTGATATTGGCATTGCCGGTCCACTGGCTGGATTTGTTGCGGCCATGATTGTCTTGGTTTGGGGGTTCACCCATTTGCCTCCTCCAGAATACATTTTCACCATTCATCCAGACTACGAAAAATTTGGAATGGACTATGCACAATTTGTGTATCAGCCTGGTTATCTCCAGGGAGGGTTTGACATTTCTCTCGGAAATAATTTGCTGTTTGAGGCCATGAGCACTTTGCTTGCTGATCCAACCAGAATGCCCAATGCCCATGAAATCATTCACTATCCATGGCTCTTAGCAGGTTATCTGAGTCTGGTTTTTACTGCTTTGAATTTGATGCCCATTGGGCAGTTGGATGGTGGACATGTTACCTACGGCCTCTTTGGCACGAAAGGACATCGGCTAATAGCTATAACTATTTTTGTTTTATTCGTTTTTTTTGCCGGATTGGGAACTGTTCATCCGGGAATTCCAGCTGATGAAATGATCATCTCTGTACCATTGTACATTGGTTTTCTTTACTTCACACTGAAAGGATTAAAACTATACTGGCAAAATACACTCATTGCAGCCTTAACCCTGTTTATTTTACAGTATCTGGTTGTGTGGCTATTTCCAGAATTAATGGGCTTTGGTAGTTGGTTGCTCTTTGCATTCTTACTTGGCCGCTTTATTGGAATCTACCATCCACCGGCGTTGGTGGAAGAACCGCTTTCTACAGGGCGAAAAATTTTGGGATGGCTGGCGTTACTTATTTTGATCACCTGCTTTACACCTGTGCCAGTAGAGATTAATCCTTTTTAATAAGAACGCGAGTCGAGTATTTTATTCCGTTACGAAACCACCGTATTAGATAAATGCCGTTTGTGGCTTCCGGCATGTGAACCAAAAGACTTTGTTCTTCTTTCTGAATGGTTATGGGAACGGGCCGACCCATTACATCGTATACTGAAATTATTTGGGCGCCAGCAGGCATTCGGAACTTCCCATTTGAAGGATTCGGAAAAACCTGAGCTGAATTTTGGTCCTCAAGTTTATTGATGACCACTCCTTGCCCACTTCCAAAAACTGGTCTGATCATGAGACTGCCTGACAGCAGAGTATTTTGTTCCCAGGATCCGGTAACGTTATAATAGATCTGATCACCGGAATCTGTGTCTTTATCAAAACCGACCGGAATGACGGCGGCTGAATTCTGTTTCCAGCCAACAAAAAATCGACGGTATACAATTACCGGTTCGGTGAGTTGGTAACGGATGAATTCATTGTTTCCGGTTCGGATTACCTGAACACTTTGTTGATGCAACTGGGCGATTGGACCCTCTTCTCCTCCGCTCCATAATTTGAGAATAAGTGTTTGATTGCTCTGATCCCCAAACTGGGGAAAATAAAGATCAACAGCTACAACGGTATCTGGGGTGGGATAAAGTAAATCAAAACCATATCCCAGCTCGGTGCCTGGCTGATTCAGCCCTGCTCCAAATTCAGCATTCCCGTCATCCCTGGAATAGTATTTGGCCAGGGAGAAGTTTTGGACAATGGTATCGTTACTTAAAAAATTTATCGGTCGATATTTAGGAAGATAAACTAGTGGATTATCGTCCTCTGAATTCAAAATAAATTGAAGGCGTGCATGGACAGAGTCAGAGTCGAAAGAAATTTCTTCCGCTGGAAAAACTTTCTGAAGGTTGAGATTTAGGATGGAGAAGGGCTCGATTAGTTCAGTTCCTCCTGTAGCAGGGTTGATGGGAACGGCATTGTCTTCTATCAAAATATTTTTAGTCACCTGTGTTGAACCGGTTAGCTGATTCAATTGTACCGATGTTGAATAGCGAAATGGTTGAAAGTTGTTCTCGAGCAGTCCGAATAATTTGATTTTAGGTTTTAACCCAACAGTGGCAAAGGTGTCTTTTAAATGGTGTAGAGGAATGCTGTAGTAACCTTTGAATGGAGCGGTTAACGTGGAGCTTATGGTCCGATCCGGCATAGATTGCTCCCCGGCTGTTCTACTTTTATTGAGGTACACATAATCCAGGTGCCACATATCATATGGACCAGAGAGCCGGGCAAAATTTTGAAATCGGAATCTGAATTTTCCATGAAAAAAACGTTCTTCATTTACCGGAAGAATGACATAATTGAATTTAGTTGGATCGCCTGCTTCCAGTCGCCCCACTTCAAAAACCTTTTCCCAGACATCGCTTGAATTCAGCCACCACAAACTAAAATTATCATCCTGATCCGGTGCTTCTCCTTTTCCCTGAATTTGATAATAAAAGCTAAAGTAGACGCTCGACCGCTCAGATTCCGGTACTAAATCCATTCTGATTTCCCGAGAAATCAGTTTATCTGCTCGACCTTTCGCCAAGATATCTGTTAAATTATAAGGTTTGCCAATGGAGTCAATTCCATCGAATGTTGCACTATAAATAGAGGGAGGGTCTATGGATAAACCTGTTGTGACTCTGGTGCTTTTACCAATTTCCCAGAGCGTATCGTTTGCGAAGCCTTGAACCTGCGTAAAGGAAAAATCATCCCAGAAAGGTAACGTCATGGCATTCAGCGCTGACGTTCTTCCTGATTCCGTATTTTTTTTTCCAGCTTGAAGTAAGGGAACCTGGACGATTTGTCCTGAAACTATAGAGCTGAGAAAAATCAGGATAATCCAGATCCTCATGTTTAGATCTATTTTAAAAGTCTATAGCTGTAGAATCATCTGGGGGCGCATAACCCCTAGGGGCTATCCACAAATGAACCGGTTCACCTATCCGTACCGAATCACCCGCCAATGGTCGTTGACGGTAAACGAAGGATTCTACGCCGGTAGTATCGGCTCCGGGACCGACCTGCACATCTCCAAGATGTAAATTCCAGTTGGAAATCAGCAGCATGGCATTTTTTAATGTGGAGCCTATTAGACTGCTGATGACAAAGTCCTTTGGACCGGCGCCATCGCCAACAACCAGATCAATAAATGTTCCTTTGGCCACGCGGGCTCCCGACCGAACTTTTCTTCCCCCTAGGGAAACAGAGATTACCAAGTCAGCAAACGGCCCTGGTTCGTAGATCACTCTTCCTGGTCTTAAACCATTACTAATCAGGATCGATTGCGCATTGATCAGGGAAAGGTCTTCCACCTGCGGTATCGGAACAGTTGGTGGCTCACTGCGGTTAATGGTAATAAAAATTTTACGCCCCGGTTTTACCATGCTTCCAGCCTTAGGGATCTGCCTGGCAATTTCCAAAGGACCATAATCATCTGTATAACTCGAATCGTTAATCTCATAGCGGAGTCCGGAAGCCTCCATAGCTGAATCAATCAGTTCCGATGGAAGTCCCAGAAAACTGGGTACCGGAATTTCTTCATTGTGGTTAGTGGCTTGGGGCAGATAGATGTAAAAATAAATTACGGCAACAACGGCAAGAATTCCTCCAGCCGTTCCCAGCGCCTTGATAAAGTCGCCAATTGTTTCACCTTCCAGAATCTTTTTCTTCCTTAACGCCACGTGGTTAATATTTTAAAGACGATTGAAAATCTCGATTGTGTTGATTTTGCATTTGCCAACGAATTTCAGCAAGTTCGATAAGTCTCGTGATTAATTCCCCAAAAGGCACACCACGTTCTCTCCACATCATGGGGTACATACTAGAATTGGTGAATCCGGGTATAGTGTTTATTTCATTAATAAACATTCCTTCGCCACTTAAAAAGAGGTCCACTCGGGCAAAGTCCTGACACCGTAATGCCTGAAACGCTCGAACAGACAAGTCCCGGACTTTATTTGCAATTTCTTCATTCAAATCAGCTGGCACCTTAATTTCGACAGCCTCGGCATCGACATATTTTGCATCGAAATTGTAAAAATCATATTTCTTGGAAATAATAATTTCACCGGGTCGGGAGGCTTGTGGTGGATCGTTTCCTAATATGGCGCATTCAATCTCTCTTCCAGGAATAAATTTTTCGATGATAACCTCGTCGTCATAGCGTAAAGAGTCTTCCAAAGCCGCCTCAAATTCTCGTTCAGTTCGAACCTTAGCTACACCTACCGACGAACCGAGACTTGCTGACTTAACCATAAACGGAGTTCCAAATCTTTCATCGAAATACTGGAACTGAAGTGTTTTTATTTGACTCTTCCTATAAGAGAGGAAAGGCACAACTGGAATTCCATTAGCCTCTAAGATCTGTTTAGCAATGACCTTATTCATCGAGACGGCCGAACCAAGTACGCCAGAACCAACAAATGGAATCTGAAGAGCTGTGAGCAGCCCTTGCACACTGCCGTCTTCTCCATCCGTGCCGTGAAGAACCGGAAATACCATATCAGGCCTGATCCAGATGCCTTCAGTGATGAATCCCGGTTGTTCAGGGTTTGTGCTGATGGTAAGCTCCCGACCGGTTGTGATTTCTTTATCAACGGTTTGTTTAAGATACCATTTACCCGTAGTTGAAAGTCCAATGGCTATTGGTTCAAATTTATTTCGGTCGATAAATTCAAAAATATTTTTTGCTGAATTGACCGAAACCCCGTGTTCTACGGAGCGACCTCCATACAGTATGGCTACTTTTTTTCTTGTACTCATGCTACCTCAAAGATACCATTCCTTCGGCCATGGTAAAGACCGTTTGCGCTCAAATTCAAGGCACAAAATGCCTGACAGCGTAGTACCGGCCCCCAATCTCAAAGCGATAGACGTAGAGACCTGACGGTAAACGCAAGTCAAGGGTGTAGGTCTGATTGAGTACATCGGATAGCACATTATCCAGTACAATATGTCCTGTAGTAGCGTACAACTGAAAACGCACGGTTGAGCGTTCTGGGAGATTAAACGTAATTTTCTCTTCCTTGGTGTTTCCATCGCGATAAACACTGAATAACTCATCAATCCGAGTAGGCTCCGGATCGTTATCTGCAAAGAATTCAATGTTATCAATGAAGAAGTTGCTGCCATTATTGTTGGTAATGATAAAGCCAAACAAAACTTTCGATTGTCCTGCCAGGGAGGAGACATCAAAAAATTTTCTTTTCCAGTCATCTTCCGTTGATGGAATAAAGTTTCCAGCACCCGGCACCGTAGACAGCTCATCAGCATTGTCTTCATAAAAAACTTCATCAAAACTGATTCCGCAATTGGTGGAGGCTACCAACTTGATTTGTTCCGATAATCCATTCGGTGTTCCATAACTGAAGTCAGCAAACAACGAAGATTCGATAACCTTGCTCATATCCATAACCGGGCTTACGAGCCAGGCTGTTTCCCCAATAGCTTCATTGGAATAGGACTGATAAGAAATGGAGGTACCCTTATTCGTGTTGATGGTTTCCCAAGGCATAGCTCCGTTGATGAGTATGGTGCCCCATCCACCTGGTTGGTCAAACGTTTCTCGTGACGGAACCCGATCGGTTTCGGTTACCCGAGTAAAGTAAGCCGTGAATCGATTATTTTCTGGTTCATTATCGGCAGATCCTACTGGAAGAATTTCGATCGAAAGCGTGTTGAGTCTTTCTTTCAAACTGATCTCAGGAAGATTGAGAATCGTGGTTGACCCTGGTGCCAAATTGACGGTAGTCTCAGGAATCTGCTGTTGAGCTCCATTTATTTTTTGAACTACTCCTGAAATCTTTTCAATCGTAGTGGAGCCTAAGTTGGCCAACAAAATTTTGGGTAAAATGGAATCAACGCACACAGCAGGGGATGGTTCCATTACCTCGACTACACGAAGATCAGTGAATGGTCCATTTCGTAACCGGAGTTGATCGATGTATAAATTGTTTCCAAAGCCATTTCGGAACACAAAGGCTAATCTCAAGGTTGATCTTCCAATAAACTTGTTTAATGGAATAGTTTCAGTTCTCCATTGATTGATTCCTGGAACAAAATCCGAAAAGGTATCGGATGTAGTAGCCAGATTGGCCCCTTGCTTCTGGTAAACCAATTCGCCTAAAGTATAATTTTCTGAGCAGTCTTCAATTACGTACACATATAAGGCTTCGTTGTTGTTACCTGGGTACCGTGCATAGGCTACATTAAATTGAAGCAGAAGCGCTGAAGCATTCGATGCATCGAAGACAGGCGAATACAGTGCATCCAGTTCTCCGCTCTGTTCGTAATTGAAGGCATTGATAGCAACTGATCCGCCACCGGATGATGTAAAGGCCCATGTAGTTAATCCATCCGGATTTTGAATCGTCCACCCGGAAGGTTTGGTCGTGAAATTTTCTTCCAATGGAAGGCCTACTGCACTGGCACCGGTAGCAACTACCTGGCGAATATTGTTTGAGGCCAATTCATCTGTAGTACCATTGACTTCAAGGAGCTCAAATTGAAGTGTTGCTGTTTGTTCTGATGAAATCGTAATCCCAGGAAAATTGAGCACGGTTGAAGCGCCCTTCGCCAGATTTACCGAAAAGGTGATGACGTTTTGCGGAACTCCGTTGCGCGTTGGTAAAACTTTGACAGTCTGAACCAACTGATCTCCCAAATTTCGAATAAGCACCTGAGGAATGATCTCACCTGGACAAGCCGATGATTGGGGAGTGCTGATGGATAGCGCACATTCCAAGCCATAAACAGG
>Ga0068872_10003947_pt1 | contig 11269 bp, 10 predicted proteins | sample NOAtaG_7_FD_66441 | JGI IMG/M metagenome (GOLD analysis project Ga0068872, IMG submission 66441) | Freshwater lake microbial communities from Lake Erie, under a cyanobacterial bloom - NOAA_Erie_Diel1S_2200h metaG | ecosystem: Environmental > Aquatic > Freshwater > Lake | place: USA: Ohio, Lake...
TCACCATCGTTACCCGCGCGACATCACCACCAGGGGCATTACCGCCTGCACGAGCCGTGCAGGCCTACCAAACCACCATTACCCGCGCGACATCACCACCAGATTGGCCAGATACTCGATACCGATAGGCAACGCCTCGTCATTAAACACATACCCCGCATTGTGCAGGGGCAGGCTGTCGCCGTTGCCGATATAAATAAAGTTGCCCGGGATGTGTTGCAAAAAGAGGCCGAAATCCTCGGATCCCATCATCGGCGGCACGGCATCGTTGACCCGCTCGGCCCCAACCACGGCCGTGGCCGCCGCCAACGCGATTGACAGGTGTGAGGGCGGATTGACCGTCGGGCTGAACTCGTGGGTGTACTCGACCACGCACTCGGCACCGTACGATTGGCAAATACCGGCACAAATCTGACGCATCCGTTGCTCGAGTAACGCTTGCACGGCCGGCGAGTAACTGCGCGTGTCGCCCTTGATGGTGACGTTCGAGGGGATGGCGTTACGGATACCGTCAGTAATAAACTCGGTACACGATACGACTGCTGGCGTCTGTGGATCGACACTGCGGGCCACGATGGTCTGTAACGCCAAGACAATCTCGGCGCCAATCACCAGCGGATCAATGACTCGATGTGGTGACGAGGCATGACCGCCGCGACCTTTGATGTGAATGACGAAGTTGTCCTCACTGGCCATAATCCCACCAGCCCGCGTGGCAAAGTTGCCCACCGGCAACCCGGGCATGTTGTGGATGCCATAAATCGCATCCATGGGGAATCGTTCAAACATGCCGTCATCAATCATCGCCCGCGCCCCGTGGCCGTGCTCCTCGTCGGGCTGGAACACAACATACGCCGTGCCCGACCAATCGGTGCGCTCGCGCAAACGCGCTGCCGCCCCGAGCACCATCGCCATATGACCGTCATGCCCACAGGCATGCATGCGGCCAGGGTGCGTCGATATATATGGCACATTAACAGCTTCGGTGATATTGAGCGCATCAAGTTCGGCGCGCAAGCCGATGCGTGGCCCGTCGCCACGACGCAACACACCAATCACGCCAGTGCCACCGATGCCGGTATGCACCTCGAGGCCCAACTCAACCAGCACGTCGGCGACATAGGCAGCCGTGGCCACCTCAGCAAAATCAGTCTCGGGAATGCGATGTAAGTCGTGGCGCCAGCGCATAGGAGTGCGTAATGAATCCATGATGTATCTTTCTCTGCGTCTCGGTGAATTGATAACAGCGTACCATGGTTTGTGATTCGGCATGCACAAAAACACCCACCATGTCATCAGCGATTCGCAGGTACTGCCAGATCATCTACTACGCTCAATAGCCTGATATGACATCGGCCCATGTGCATTATCTTCGTATTTATTATGTATCAAATATATACATAGTGTATTAATTTGTAGATATTTAACAGAACATATGATAATTATATTCAAAAAAATAATTAATATTATCATAATTTTTTTATATACATACTGTTTTTTTGCGTTAAAATTTAAAAATTATTGACAAATTTAAAATCGGTGTTATATTATGTCTATATATTTGCAAATCAAATAGTACGTAGCACGTGCAATTGCAACATATTTCAACAGAATTGATTGAGGCCTCACCATGACTGCGATAGATTCAGCAAATACGCAGATTGCAATGCAATATTCCGTATTATGTATTGACGACGAAGAGAGTATTCGCAAGCTTGTCACCACCGCATTGCAACGTATCGGGTATGACGTAATCACCGCAAATAATGGCCACGAAGCGCTCGAACGGCTCCGCGAGGCAATTCCAGATCTGATTATTTCCGATATTAATATGCCTGGAATGGACGGGCTCAGCTTTTTGCGACAATTGCGCAATGATGAAAATCTCAAAGAAATACCGCTTATCCTGCTCACAGCCCTGGACAACACAGAGAATATCGAAGAGGGCCTCAATCTCGGGGCAGATGATTATCTGACGAAGCCATTTGAAATGCGTGAATTGCTGGCGCGCGTGCGCATCAAGTTGGCACGGCCATCTGTATCACGGGCAGAGCTTGTCCACGATCAGCGTACTGGGTTTCTCAATGAGTATAATTTTGTCGGATTAGTGACGCGAGAATTAGTGCGCGCAAGCAATCAAACCACGACTAATTTTCTGGCATACATTTACATTGATGAACTCCCTAGTATTGTGGCGCGACTCGGGTCTCGGGCCGGAGATGAGATTGCCCGTCAGTTGAGTGTCATGATTAGTGCCCGCCCGCATCTTGACAGTATTAGTCATGATTACGAGGGCTATTTCGGCTTACTCATGCTTGACACCACCAACCGCATAGTGCAACAGCGTATGCGCCAATTAACACGAGAGATTGTCAATAATATATTTATGGTGGCAGGAACAAAGGTACGATTGACCCCTATCATTGGCTACAGTTACTTGCAGGGATGTCACTCATTTGACGACATTGAAGCACGAGCGATGACAGCGTTAAGTGCAGCATCCTCACAACTCGACTTACGACCGATGGGGTACGCAAATAGCATGGAGGCGCAAGTTGTCGAAAAGCGGCAAATGCTGGCGACGCAGCGGGCAAACTCTAAGCGCACATGGCTGATTGAGCGCATTCGATTGTCCATTCAAATTATGTTGACGATGATTATCACGTTAATCATGCCGTTCGGCATCTACTGGGGCTTTGATCAAGCCGGATACGACATCACCGGGGTTGCCTATATTATCTTTACGGTTGCCTTTGTTCTAACAGGATTGTTGATTTGGATCGAGGGCATAGCCTCGTTCTATCACAAAGACCCACCGATACACACAAATTATCCACAAGCATCAGCGATCATTGCTGCGTATATGCCCAACGAAGCGGCAACGATTATGGAGACACTTGAGGCATTTCTCAAGATCCAATACCCCTCACCATTGCAAGTCATACTTGCGTACAACACGCCGCGTGAACTGCCCATCGAGCACGAGTTGCGCGAGCTTGCGGTCAAAGATCCAAGGCTCGTACTACTCAAAATCGATCACAGTACCTCAAAGGCCCAAAACGTCAATGCAGCGTTGTCAATTGCCACTGGTGAAATTATCGGCGTATTTGATGCTGATCATCAGCCGATGCCGGATAGCTTTGTGCGCGCATGGCACTGGATTGCCTCGGGCTACGACGTGGTGCAAGGGCATTGTGTGATACGTAACGGCGCAGATTCGTGGGTGGCCAAGTTAGTCGCCGTCGAGTTTGAGTCCATTTATGCCGTATCGCACCCAGGTCGCGCCAAAATACACGGGTTCGGCATATTTGGTGGCACCAACGGATATTGGCGCGCTGAATTATTGCGCCAAACGCGCATGCACGGGTTCATGTTGACCGAGGACATTGACTCGTCGATGCGCGTGATTGAGCAAGGATACAAAGTCGCGTCAGACCCTAATCTGGTCTCACGCGAGCTTGGACCTGTCACACTTGAAGCCTTGTGGAATCAACGATTGCGCTGGGCCCAAGGGTGGTTGCAGGTTTCGGTGAAGCATCTCATACGCACATTTCGTTCGTCGAATCTGACGGTGCGCCAAAAACTCGGCTTCTTACATTTGCTCGGCTGGCGCGAGGTATTCCCCTGGATATCCCCGCAAATCTTCCCTTTGATTGCCTATTGGATCTGGCGAGGCGACAGCTTGGATTGGACCATACCGATTTATGTGCTTACCACATTATTCACCCTTAGTGTGGCTCCGGGTCAAGTGCTGTTCGCCTATCTACGCACAATTCCAGAACATCGGCAGCACCCGAGTTGGTTTGTGTTTTACTTGTTGGTTGGGTCGTTCTTTTATTCCGAATGGAAAAATTTGATATCGCGCGTGGCAGTCATCAAAGAGCTCATGCAAGAGCGCGCATGGCGTATCACGCCACGCATCCACATCAATAAACGCGATGTCCCCCATGAATAATGAGGAATTTAGACTCATTCAATCAATTGATATCGAGCAGGACAATAATGGGTCACCTAATTTAAGTGCGCTCGATGAGACATTACGCGCTGTTGTCACCATAAGCACCAAGCACTTTGGCATGAATGCCGCATATGTGAGTCAGGTATTCCATGACAAAGAATTGCTCGAGATTGTCGCATTTCATAGTGATAGTCCTGATCTTGTCATCAATGCTGGAACCACCTATCAACTGAAATCGACTTACTGCAATTCAGTAGCCGAGGCAACACATCCAGTGGTTATTGAGAACACGCACACTGATCCAACCTTTCAGCACACCGCTGCCCACGACCTCTTCGCAAATATTGGGAGTTATGTGGGTGTACCAATTGTCCTCAGCAACGAAGTAGTGTACGGTACGTTGTGCGTGATTGATACACAACCCCAAAAAATCACCACCAATCAAACCGAGCTCTTACTGATTATGGGACGGTTGCTTGCCACACAAATCGTGCATGACAAAGTCACGTACGCACGGGCACAAGCAGAGCGCGATCTGCGCAAAAGTGAAGAACGCTACCGTGAGTTCATTGAACGATCACCAGACATGATTGTCATTATAGAAGACAACGTTATGCGCTACATCAATCTTGCTGGCGCTCGCATGCTCGATTTTGACACTCCACACGATGTGGTTGGGCAATCTATCCATGAATTTATCGATATCGACGAACTGCATCGCGTTGAGTCTATTATTGCGCCGAATGCCATCTATCCTGTGACCATCCATGCCATCGAGGTCTATCTCAAAAGTCGCACAGGTCGCCAACTTATTGTTGAGGTCACTGGGTTCCCCAGCGATCTCCTCGGGGCAAATGGATTCAAACTCGTAGCGCGTGATATCACCCACCGCAAACAAATAGAGACCGAATTAGCACACACACATCATGCACAACAGATAGCGAATCAGGATTTGTTGCGGTTAAATGCTGCCAAGAGTCATTTTGTCTCGATTGTCAGTCATGAGTTTCGTACGGCGCTTACGGGTATCCAAGGTTTTAGTGAGATGATGCACACAGAGGATTTCACCATCGAGGAGATGCGTGACTTTGCCAAAGACATCAACGAAGATGCAAAACGGTTGAATCGCATGATTACCGAGATGCTCGACCTTGATCGAATGGAATCTGGAACAATGGCGTTGCACCGCCAACGAACCGATATCAACCAACTCATCAATAACGTGGTAACCCACGAAGCACGCATCAATCAGCACTCCCATCAATTTAATGTGCAATTGAATGAAGACGTGCCTCATGCATATGTCGATGAAGACAAACTTATCCAAGTCGTCAAAAATTTAATCTCAAATGCCATCAAGTATTCACCTGATGGTGGCATCATCACCATCACAAGCAATACACATAACGGCACCATTCTCCTTTCGTTCGCTGATCAAGGGATTGGAATGACTCAGGACGCAATCGCCAGTATTTTTGAGCGTTATCAACGCGTTAATTCGGGGGCCACACGCCACATTAACGGCACCGGACTTGGCCTACCGATTACCCGTCAAATTGTTGAGATGCACAATGGGCGCATTTGGGTTGAGAGCATTCCTGAATATGGCTCTACGTTTTATGTAGAGTTACCAATCGTAACAGCTGAAGGAATAGAAGTATGACGCGTATAATTTTTTGTGAGGACGACCCAATCATCCAAAAACTCATCCGGATCGCTTTACGCAACGATGCGTACGATATCATCATCGCCGAGAACGGCGCCGATGGACTTATGCTTATACGTACACAGGCACCTTTACTCATCTTCACCGATATATCCATGCCAGTTATGGATGGCGTCCAACTCTGCGACGTACTCAAAGCAGACAATACCCTCAAGCATATACCAATTGTGTTATTAACCGCATCAACACAACGCGAAGAGATCCACGAGGCACTATCGCATGGTGCCGTCACGCATTTAGGCAAGCCGTTTAGTCCGCAAGAATTGCGTGATACAATAAAATTATTGTTACCTTGATGTGTTAATTTTTTGAACACGTCAACGTAATCATACAATGTCGTATGTGCTATTCACTGGTCTCAAGGAGTATGGTTTTGTGTCCAAGACAATTTTAATCGCCGAGGATGACGCACGCATTCGCAAGCTTCTTCTTACATGTGTCGCTCGGCATGGATATGAAGTAACGATGGTATCTGATGGTCAGCTAGCTCTCAACGAAATCCGCAACTCAATCCCCGACTTACTCATCACCGACATAAATATGCCCAATCTTGATGGGTTATCACTCATCAACATATTGCGTGCTGAGCCTACAACAAGTCTGTTGCCAATCATTGCACTATCCGCCGAAGCCGATCAATTGCGTGCAACGATTGGCCCTCATCTGGTAAAGCATCTTCTCAACAAACCGGTGCAACTATCTGAATTATGTGCCATCGTGCACGATTTAATTGGTCCACCGTAGCTGGTGCGCCAGTACATCGCTTGCCGACACCCCCGCCAACTCCCGATAGACACTCGGAGCGGTCGCCCCCTCAGTGTTAATCACCAACACGCGCGAGGCGTGATCGAGACCCACCTGCGTAGCGAGCTGCGTGTCCATGCACAGGCGGATTAACCCGGCGAGCCCAGCAATCCCCGACTCGCCACCGACCACCGGGATGTCGCCGTAGGCACCGCTAGCCACAATCCGCACTGATGCCACCGCCTCGTCGTCACTGACTGTCATAAAATCGTCGATACAGCCCTCAAGAATCTGCCAGGCCAGCGGCGACGTCTCGCCACAGGCCAGACCGGCCATCACCGAGTCAACCGACCCCGTGGCCATTGCCGGGCGCCCTACCAAAGCGCTTTGGTAAAGACAATCGGCCTGCTCGGGCTCGACCACAATTAGGCGTGGCCGCTGCGCCCCGTAATACTCCCACAAATAACTCGCCACACCAGCGGCAAATCCACCCACCCCACCCTGCACAAAGACGTGCGTCCAGGGGGCATCGTTCCCGTGTTGCGCAATCGCCTCGGCCGAGATCACGCTGTAGCCCTGCATCACATCGCGCGGAATGTCGGTATACCCCTCATACGACGTGTCTGACACCACATACCAACCATTGGCGTCGGCCATCTGCGCTGCCTCGCGCACCGAGTCATCGTAGTTACCGCTGATGCGAATCACCTCGGCGCCGTAGGCGGCAATCGCCTGCTCGCGCTCAACGCTGACCTGTGCATGAATCACAATCACACAGCGACAGCCAATCGACTGCGCTGCGGCCGCCAAGGCTCGCCCGTGATTGCCGTCGGTGGCGCTAATCACCGTAAATCCGGTCAGCTGGTCGCGATAGGCGCCGGCAAATAACCCGGCGGCATCGAGGTTCGGCCAGTGGCGCAAAACCAGGCGAATCAAGGCAATAGGGGCGCCCAGCGCTTTGAAGCTGGCCAGCGGCGAGCGCACTGATTCATCTTTGAGCTGGATGCGCGCCACACCCAAATGCACCGCCAAATGCGGCATGTCGTACAGCGGCGTGCCCTGCATATTGATGTGCGACCAGTGTGCCAGCCACTCGCCACTCTGGTGAGCAGCTGCCATGGTGAGGATTGTCTGTAACTCGGCTGGATAGGCGCGATGTGTGGCGCGTGGATTGTGTGTGTACATGGGTCACCTTTACTATTGGTATGACAAGTACGTAGTGTTTATTGAGTCACGGTCTGCACGACATCAAGGAGCACTTGTGCGCCTGCGATGATGTCAGCATCAGTGGTGAACTCGGCAGGATTATGACTAATCCCATCCCGACTCGGCACAAAGATCATCGCCGCCGGCGTAATCCGTGCCATCATCTGGGCATCATGGCCGGCGCCCGATGTCATCCGCCGCACGGCGAAGCCGTGGCGTTGCGCCGTCTGGTCAATCAGGCCGACGATGTCAGCATCGAACTGCACCGGATCAAAGCGTGCCAGCTGTTCGCGCTCGATCGTGACACCCTCGTGGTCGGCAATCTCGGCCATAAACGCCGCCAACTGTTGTTCGGCATCGATGAGCAAGGCATTATCCGGGTTGCGCAGATCGACCGTCATGGTCACTTTGTTGGGGATGACATTGATGGCGTTGGGCTCGAATTGCATTGAGCCGATGGTCGCCAATGTCGTGCCGTGCGCCTGGGCAATCTGGCGCGCCTTGGTGATAATCGCTGCTGCCGCTACTCCGGCATCGTGGCGCATGGGCAAGGGAGTTGTGCCGGCGTGATTGGCTGTGCCGTGGATGGTGAGCTTCTGCCACGAAATCCCCTGCAAATTAGCCACCGCACCAATTGCAATCCCCTCGGTATCTAATATCGGCCCCTGCTCGATGTGCAACTCAAGGTAACAATGCGGCACAATCGCACCGGGCGCAAGTGCGCCTGCATAGCCGATGCGGGCGAGTTCATCGCCGAGACGCGTACCGTCGACGCCGATGACATTAAGCGCATCATCCACCGGCATGCCACCCGCATACACCAGCGAGCCCATCATGTCGGGCTGATAGCGCACGCCCTCCTCGTTAGTAAAAGCCACCACGGCAATCCCACGGCGCGGCTGCACGCCTGCGTGTTTGAGCGCCCGAATCACCGCCAAGCCAGCCAAGACGCCGTAACAACCGTCATACGCTCCCGCATGAATCACGGTATCGATGTGTGAGCCGAGCATGATGGGAGCAAGTGTTACATCCTGACCGGTCCAAAGGCCGATGATGTTGCCGATTTGATCGATTGATACGACAAGATTAAGGTCATGCATCCAAGCCACGAGGGTATCGCGCCCCGCTTTGTCGGCATCACTGGCCGCCAAACGGGTACGGCCACCACTGCCGTCGAGGCCGATTGCGCCTAGCGCATTGAGTTGGTGCAGGAGTGTGGTGGCATCAATCGGTATCATGCCTGTGTCTTTCGTGGATACACGCCGGTACATCTATCATATCATTGCATGTGGGGAGCGTTTTTCGATGCTAGAATGACACTATAAAACGGATAGCCGCACGAACGAGAGCGACAAATTTATTATGACAACAGGCATTGATAATACACCACTGAATCCAAGCCGTTATATTGCCCTGGTAGTGGCCTGGACGGCAACAATTGGTAGTTTGTTTTTCAGCGAGGTGCTCAACTTCATCCCGTGTACCTTGTGTTGGTATCAGCGTATTTTGATGTATCCACTCAGCGTTATCATCACGATCGGCATCTTGCGCCGCGACAACGGCATCCATCACACGGTGTTGCCGCTGGCCGTGCCCGGCTTTGTGATTGCCCTCTACCACTACTTGCTCATCAAAACCGACTGGCTGCCGCCACCGCCGTGTCTCGACGGCATCCCGTGTAACGTCGACTACCTCAACATCTTTGGCTTTATCAACATTCCGTTCATGTCGTTGACGGCCTTCTTTTTGGTGATTGTGATGATGCTGGCCTCACGCCATGAGCCGTTCGAGGAGCCGACCAACATCGAGGGCGTGGCCGCCTTGACCAGCCGTGAGTCGCTCGTGGCCTATGCCCTGATTGCCGTCGTCTTCGGCTTTTTTGTGGTGTTGGCGCAGGTGATTGCCTAACCCTGCAACATTCGCCCATCCACGATACCGATCATGCCCATCACGCATGGTCGGTTTTTATTTGACAATTCAATTGATAGTCACTATCATTTGAATTGTTATTGATAGTGACTATCAATTAAGCACAAGGAGAGAGACAATGGCGAAAGAGACAAAAGGCAAGTCAAAGACCGACGTTACCTCGCGTGATAAGAGTGGGCGGGTGACTAATCACGACTGCAGTCATTGTGGAGCGCGGTTGATGAACGATCGCGAGATGGTTGTTGTGATGGATGAGCGACGGAGTAACAAGTGTTATTACCGGCGTGACTGCTTTAACAAGATGCTCAACAGCGAGCAAGGTATGGGGCAAAACGGTCAGCAGGCGTGCCCGATTCAATAGGTAAGGAGAGTGACATGTCCACGGATATGCGGTTACCGGTGACGGTACTATCGGGATTTTTAGGGGCAGGCAAGACCACATTGCTCAATCATGTCCTCAACAACCGTGATGGATTGCGCGTGGCGGTGATTGTCAACGACATGAGCGAGGTCAACATCGATGCGCAGTTGGTACGCAGTGGTGGAGCCGGGCTGAGTCGGGTTGATGAGCAGCTCATCGAGATGAGTAACGGTTGTATTTGTTGCACCCTGCGCGAGGACTTGCTGATTGAGGTCACGGCCCTCGCACAGGCCGGGCGCTTCGATTACTTGTTGATTGAGTCAACCGGAATTTCGGAGCCGTTACCTGTTGCCGAAACATTCACGTTTGCGGATGAGGACGGCGTCAGTCTGGGCGATTTGGCACGCCTCGACACGATGGTCACGGTGGTTGACGCCGGGGCGTTCTTCAACGATTTTCTCTCGCTCGACTTACTCGGCGACCGCAATCTGGCTGTGAATGAGTTGGATGAGCGGAGTATTGTTGATTTACTCATCGACCAAATCGAATTTGCCAACATCATTATCATCAACAAAATCGATCGCGTCAGTCAAGCCGATTTGCAGCGCCTTGAGGCAGCGATTATACGACTCAACCCTCAGGCAGAGATTATTCATGCGACGTGGGGTATGGTCGAACCACATCGCATTTTGAATACCGGCCGCTTTGATTTTGACGAAGCCGCCCAAGCGCCGGGGTGGATGCAAGTCTTACGAGGCGAGGAACAACCCGAGACGGAGGAGTACGGCATCGGCAGTTTTGTGTATCGGGCACATCGCCCATTCCACCCTCAACGATTCTGGGATTATTTGCATGCCGATTGGGGCACCGTATTGCGCTCCAAAGGCTTGTTTTGGTTGGCATCACGGCACGACCAGGTCGGCGTATGGTCACAGGCCGGTGGTCTCGGTCGTACCGAACCCGGTGGCCTGTGGTGGGCCAGCGTCCCTCAATCCGAGTGGCCCGATGAACTCGAGGAGCGCATGGCGGTGCTCGAGGTCTGGCAAGAGCCGTGGGGCGATCGGCGCCAAGAAATCGTCGTAATTGGCATGGATCTCGACAAGGCGCAAATAACCGCCGACCTCGATGCTTGTCTGTTGAACGACCAAGAGCTCGCCGCAGGACCAGAGGCGTGGTGCGCATATGCAGATCCGTTCGGCGATTGGTTGGACATGGATGATGATAGTGATGATGACGACGAAAGCGAGGAGCGCAATGGCTAAATGTGCACTCAGCGGGCGCAAAACCAGCTTCGGTAATACGCGATCACATGCGAATAACAAGTCCAGACGGACGTGGAAGGTCA
>Ga0068872_10003952_pt1 | contig 11261 bp, 8 predicted proteins | sample NOAtaG_7_FD_66441 | JGI IMG/M metagenome (GOLD analysis project Ga0068872, IMG submission 66441) | Freshwater lake microbial communities from Lake Erie, under a cyanobacterial bloom - NOAA_Erie_Diel1S_2200h metaG | ecosystem: Environmental > Aquatic > Freshwater > Lake | place: USA: Ohio, Lake...
CCCCCCACCTGCCATCCACATCGTGAAGCAGTCGGGGTAGTGGTCTCGGCCCAAAACGTCTCCCTTGGACGTTCTTCCTTCTCGGAACGGAGTGCGCCCGAACTCGCCACCCCAAATAATCAGTGTCTCGTCGAGCAATCCGCGTTGATGGAGATCTTCGATCAAAGCCGCCACGGGGCGGTCCATTGTCTTGCACTTGTTGGTCAGGCCATCGCCGATCCCTTCGGCAGGGCCCGTACCATGGAAGTCCCATCCCCAATCGAACAGCTGCACGTACCGCACCCCCGATTCGATCAGTCGCCGCGCCAGCAAACAGTTGTTGGCAAGACTCGATGCGCCCGGCTGCGCCCCATAGGCTTCCAGAGTCGCCGCCGACTCCTTAGAGATATCCATCACCTCCGGAACGCTGGTCTGCATTCGGAACGCCAGTTCATACTGAGCGATGCGAGTCTGTGTCTCCGGATGGCCCATCGACTCGGCCTGAATCTGGTTCAACTGATGAAGTGCATCCAGCGTGCTTCGGCGTAGATTGCGATCCATGCCTGCAGGATCGGAAACAAACAGAACGGGATCTCCCTGAGAGCGGCACTGGACTCCCTGGAAGACGCTTGGCAGAAAGCCACTCCCGAATGAATTCTTCCCGCCGTTGGGCTGGACACCGCTGCTGATCAGCACCACGAACGCCGGAAGGTTATCCGACTCACACCCCAAACCATAAGTCACCCATGAACCGAAAGAAGGCCGGCCGCTTCGAGGAGACCCGGTGTAAAGCATCAGTTCCGCCGGGGCATGATTGAACTGATCGGTGTGCATCGAGTGGACGACGCAAAGCCGATCGGCCACACGCTGCAGGTTGGGGATCGCCGACGACAACCAAATTCCCGATTGACCGCAGCGCTGGAACTTCTGCACCGTCCCCAACAGCTTGGGTGTTCCGGTGGTGAACGCAAACTCGCGACCTTCCAGAACCGACGCGGGACAATCTTCGCCATTGCGTTCCACCAGCACCGGCTTGTAATCAAATAGATCCAGGTTGGGAGGCGAACCAGTCATGTGCAGGTAGATGACCCGTTAGGCGCGAGGAGCAAAATGAGGTGCTTTGGGCGCCATCGGATCGCTGCTGCTGGCATTTGCCGAACCGCCCAGGCACTGCTGCAGCGCCAAGGCCCCCAAGCCCCCGGCTGCTTGCTGGAGAAAATAACGTCGCGTGCGAAGGGTCAGCCATTGGTCAGCCGGATGCATCATGGGGAACTACCTTTTTTGCAGTGGATCGTGTGAGGGCAAGCGGACTGGAGCGCCGCTGGTCGCATGGAGTCGCCAAGCGGCTTGCTCAAAAAATCAACGTGTCATCAGCACTTCATCCAGATTGAGAATCACATTGGCCACGGCGGTCATCGCGGCCGCATCGACTGGATCCAATCCACCCGGCAGTGGACCGATGGGATCGGTCGCCAGCCGCATGGCATCTTCCGTTTTTTCTAAAAGCGATAGCCGCGCCTGCTGCCAGAGCGAATGGAGCACCTCCGCCTCCCTCTCGCTAGGTGGTCGACTGGTAGCCAAAAGGAATCCGTGAGCGATCTTTTTTTCGATCGACGCATCGACGGGTGCTTCAAGAAGCATTCGGCGAGCAAGCCCTTGTGCGGCCTCCACAAAGACCGGATCGTTCAGCGTCACCAGCGCCTGCAGTGGTGTGTTGGTGCGATCTCGCTTCAAGGTGCAGACTTCCCGGTTGGGCGCATCGAAGGTGGCCATCGAAGGGTAGGGATTCGAACGACGCCAGGTGGTGTAAATTCCGCGACGGAAGCGGCCGGCACCCGGTGAGGTCTCCCAATCGGTCCCCCCTCCGAAGGCTGCAGACAATCCCATCTTGGGCTGCGGTGGCTTGACCGGCTCTCCATACATCTGTCGGGCCAGGAGTCCAGCCACCGACAACGCCTGATCTCTCAATTGCTCCGCCGTCAACCGATAACGAGGCCCTCGGCCCAGCCATACGTTGTCTGGATCGACTTCCAGTTGCACCGACGACGCGGGGGATGCCTGCTGGTAGGTAGCGCTACCGACGATGCGGTGCAACAGCATCTTGGTGTCCCACTGAAGGCGTTGGGTCTCCAACGCCAGGTAATCGAGCAGTTCGGGGTGGCTGGGGGGATCTCCCTGCGATCCGAAATCCTCGCTGGTTCGTACCAGCCCCAGTCCAAAAAGCGACTCCCACAATCGATTGGCAGAAACTCGCGCCGTCAAAGGATTCTCAGGCTGCATCAACCAATCGACCAGGTCCAGACGATTGCCAGGAACTCGCGACTGTCCGTCGGCACCGCGAAGCGGCGGGAAGCTCTCGGGCAGCCCCGCCGTCACCGTCTCTCCCTTGCTTCGATAATTGCCTCGAACATGGACGAACGTCTCACGCCGCTGCCCTGCCGGCCGATCGCGAAGCACTGGGACGCTGGTCGCTGGCTTGAGCGCTGCGAGACTGGCTTCCAGCTGATCCAATTGGTTTCGCTGCGGCGCCAGCGAAGGAGCGAAGCGGCGCTGGTATAGCTGTGTCCATGCCAGATCCTCCCCCTCGCTTCGCTGGGACGGTTCCTTCTCCAGGCTCGCCAACATCTCTCTTGGAATCTCGCTCCGCGTCGCCCCATGCGCCGCGTCGGTCCACGCCACCTCCAAGCTGGCCAGAATGTGTTGCGTGTGTTTGGACTGGTACTCCAGGCGAAGACGGATCGTCCGCAGTGCCTCGGCATCCTCTCCTAAATCAATCGCCGGAAAAAACAGATCGATGTGATGCGGGCTGGCAATCGCTCCCCCCACCGCCCATCCGCTGTCAGGGTTGTTGTCGAGCACCCCTTGGGGGCCGAATCCATCCTGCGAGAAATCGGCCGATGCGCGATCGAACCCAATCGGTCGCTCTTTCTCCACCACCAGCTTCATCGGCTCCCGGGTCGCCTTGGCCTGCGATCGGCTCCAAACAACCCGTCGCTCTGTATCCAGCAGCTGGATCTGAGCTCCATCCAGGCGATCGAAGATGTTGCCGTCAGTGCGATTGTGCAGCACCACCGAATCGATCGGCTTCGCTTCGGGTAGCTCCAATTCCCACCAGGGATTATCGGAGATGGCGCTGTGGGTGGTCGACCCAACGTCGTACCGACCATCGGTCGTTCCATCGATCGCTTTTTCCGGAGGCCCTGCAAAGTCGGTGCTGCTCTGACTGGCCTTTCCACCGACGGCGATGTTGCGCCCGTCAGAAAACAGCTCCACCTCCGCCAGCGACAAAATGCGCTGCTTGCCGGGTAATTCGATGCGGATATACCGAACAGCGGGGCGAGATTGGGAGGATCGATCGGATGCCACCCAAGATGCCTCGACGCGCGAGAGTACAAAGTTCCCGCCAGCGGCCCCCGCCCCCCCGCCAGGAAGATCATCCTGCGGCAACGTCTGAATCCGTATCCCGCGAATCTGATCGGGCCTGACCGAGGATGGCACTGGCACTTCCAGAACCATCGTGTCCTTGGACTCCTTGGGATCGATTCGCACCGCAGCCGACTGGAACTGCTGCCGCTGGGAGGAAGCCGATTCCAACCAAAGCGTCCCTTCCGAGAAAGAGTTCCACTGAGGTGGCTGTGCGATTTGGGACATCCATTCCAGACGTTCCTGCTTCAATCGATCGATCGGCTGCTGAAGTTCTTCGCGCAGTCGATCGGCTTCCTGCTGCCACCGCTTCTGATCGAGTTCCTGCTGCGCTGTCAGCAGTTCGATCCGAGGACTTTCATCCCCGCGGTCCGCATCCTCCGTCTGATTGAAGAGATCGAAGACCTGAAAATACTCCCGCTGGCTGATGGGATCGTATTTGTGGCTGTGGCACTGCGCACAGGCCATCGTCAGTCCCATCCAAACGGCCATGGTCGTATTGACGCGATCGACCACCGCCACGTTGCGAAACTCCTCGTCGTTGGTTCCCCCTTCATTATTGGTCAGCGTGTTGCGGTGGAAGGCAGTCGCGATCAAATCCCGAGTGGCTGGCTGCGGCAGCAAGTCTCCAGCCAGTTGCAAGCGAGTGAAGTGGTCGAAAGGAATCGCCTCATTGAGCGCCTGCACGACCCAGTCGCGATAGGCCCAGATAGTTCTAGGGGGATCGTCCGCATAGCCAGCCGAATCGGCGTATCGCGCCAAATCCAGCCATCGCCGCGCTTGATGTTCCCCATAGGCTGGCGAGGCCAGCAATCGATCGATCTGCTTGACCAGCGCGTTGGGATCCGAATCGGATAGGAATACCTCCAGTTCCTCAGGCGTCGGTGGCAATCCTGTCAGATCCAGCGACAACCGTCGCAGCAGCGTTGCCGGATCTGCCTCTGGCGATCCACTGATCCGGCGGTTGGCACGCGCCGCTTCCACCCACCGGTCGATCGGGTCATGGGATGGCAAACCTGCAGCAGCGACGTCGGGCAAGGGATGTTTTCTTGGAGCGATGAACGACCAGTGCGTCACCTGCGGGGCGCCAGCCGCAATCCAGCCTCTCAGCAGTTCGACTTCCTCCTCACGGAGTCCATCGCCAAACGCAGGCGGCGGCATCCGGACATCCGGATCGGTCGAAGTGACACGATCGATCAACTGGCTGGCGTTCGGATCCCCTGCCACGATCGCCCGCTCACCGGATGGCAACAGACCAAGCGCGGAATCGCGCTGATCCAGCCTCAGCCCTGCCTCCACCTTCTCCTCATCCGGGCCATGACAGGCAAAGCACCGATTGGAAAGCAGCGAACGAACCGCCTGGCTTTCCGCTGGTGAAAGATCGCCCCCCCACGCCAGCGACATCGCGCCTTGCGTGAGCCACCCAATCATCAAAAACCCAATGGCCAAGATGCCGTCCAGAGGGGTTTTGAAAAAGAGTCGACTACGGTTCTGGTAGCGTCGCATGAGTGGTTGCATCCCGCGCGAAAAATCAACTTCCAAGTAAGGCCAGCGGCAAAGATCGCTGATGGCATGGGCTTCCGGTGGCGGTGTCCCCAGGTGGGGATGCTCTCCGGATCGGCCTCAGACTTCCATTCCTGCCACTGCGGACAGAACAACTGCGTCGTCCGCTGCAGTCCGGCCTGCTGTCATTCTAATCGTCCGCCGGCGCCACAAAGAAGTCACTGTTTTCCATCCTTTTGGGGACAGATTTCATTTTTTTGCGATCGACGACCAGGGTCGATTTCCACCCCACCGACAGAAAAATGGAGGATCGTTCCACCAAGCCTAGCGATCCCGTTATGCTAGGGGCGGGAGTGTTCGCAAGGATGCGACCTCCTTCTTTCGTTCCCTCCCCAGGTTGGCGACAAAACGAACGATCGTCCACCCCCTTGGTTTCGAGGTATCTTACCGCCAGCGACGGGTGCAGGATGTCTTCCAACGCGGGACCTGATGGCGGCAACAAGGGTCGACTGCATCCAATCCGCCCTCGCTCCGCGCCCCCTTGCAGAACGCCCACTGGAAAACCCCATTTCTAGTTCTTCGCCACACGAGATCCATCTCCATTATGTTGCTGCAAGTGCCACCTGAATCGCCGTACGATTGGCGAGGAAACATCCTGGGCTTTCCGGTGCGCGTGGCGTGGACCTTCTGGGTGATCGCCGCTGCATGGGGCTATGAATGGGCTCGAGGGCTGGATCGCGCTTACGCGCAGGCCGGATTCGAGACCCCCGGACTTGCGCTGCTGCTGGCGATCTGGGTCGCCGCGATGCTGGTATCGATCCTGGTTCATGAGTTCGGCCATGCCCTTGCCTTCCGATGGTACGGAATTCGATCGCAGGTGGTGCTCTATCACTTTGGCGGGCTGGCCATTCCAGAGGGATTCGGGAGCTGGCGAGGGGCCCGCCTGCGTCGGCTTAAGCCTACCGAGGACTTGGTGGTGGCTTTGGCAGGTCCCGCGGCGCAATTGCTGCTGGCGTTCGCGGTGGTCGCCATCGCGGTCGCCTGCGGCTACCGCCCCGATCCCTGGATCGCTAATCTCTGGATGAAGATTGGACTGCCGGTACCGGAGCGATGGGTCGTGCCGACCAATGCATCGATCGCCGCCACGATCTCCTTTCTGGTAACCCCCAGTATCTTCTGGGCGCTGGTCAACCTGGCACCGATCCTCCCACTGGATGGTGGACGGGCTGCCCAGTCGATCATCTCCATCGTCCAAGGTGGCCAAGGGTGGTTGGAGGCAAGCTGGCTGAGCGTAGTCGCAGGGGCTCTTCTTGGGATGTGGCAGTTGCAAACTGGCGATCGCTTCCTTGGGATGATGTTTCTGATCCTCGCCTTTTCGAACTTTCAGACGATCCAAACCAGCGGCATGGGTCGACCATGGTGACTTCCGGCCCCAGGAGAAGCTTCCCATGCACGCCACCTTCGCTACCCAACCACCGGCCGATCGGCCGGGGACCGGCATTCTGATTCTTGGTGCTAGCAATGTGCGTCGCCACCGACTGCATTTGGTCCGCTGGCTATCCCGACGTCTTCCTTCCCCATGGCATTTGATCCTCGTCGCCGGGCACGGTCGCAGCTATGGTCGAAGGAATCGAGTGATGGGCTGGCGCCTGCCAGCGATCCAGGATGCTGCGTGGGTCGAACCGTGGCGGAAACTCCCTGTCGCACGTCGCTTCGCGCTGGTCTGCGATGTCGGAAACGATCTCATGTATGGAAGCGACGCCGAAGAACTTGCCTCCTGGGTCCTCGAATCGGCTCATCGGATCGGTGTCTGCGATCAACTGACACTGGCGGGATTACCGATCGAACGAGCAGAAATGCTCGTGCCATGGCAGTTCGAGCTGTTCAAACGATGCTTCTTCCCCGGTTGCGACAGAAAGCTAGACCCTTTGCGATCGGAAGCCAAGGCGTGCGATGAACGCCTGGCCCAGTGGGCCGAGTCGATGCAGTGGCGCTGGGTGCAACCACCCGCGTGGTGGTATGGATGGGACCCCATCCATCTGCGACGCGCGGTGCGCCAGGAGGCATGGCGCGACCTGATAGGGCTTCCTGAGGAGATTGCAGAGCCCCCAACATTCGATCCGATCGGCCGCGAGCAGTACTTTTTGAAAAAAATTTTTTCAGGCACCACCGCGTCGACGAATCGGCAGTGGAAGGCATGGAGTTCGATGGCGTTGGAGCAGACGTGGGGCGAATGGAAACTAGGTCATGCACAACCGATCTGGAGGTCTTCGCAAGGGGATACCATCGCCTACTACTAACTCCAACTCGACGCTCGCAAACCACTTCACACGACCCACTTCAAACAGCAGAAAAATAGATTTCACCCAATAAAAATTTGGTTCTCGAGCACCCATGCGCAGCGACTACAATCCTCGGGCAACGCGCCGCCAAGCCAGCCAGATCGCGAGTGAACGGAAGAGGAATACTCCCCGCCTTCCAATCTGACTCATCGCTTGATCGCTTGCACCTCCAGAACACTTCTTGCACGCTCTGCACCAGTTGTGGCATGCACCTTTTGCGGCAGACCACAAGGGGCTGATGTGGAAATAATGAACGAAAAATGTGGAAAAGATGTTGCTTTATTGGAATGCTTTCGTACAACTTATTCCGATGTTTATGGTGTTGCCGATGGAATCGGTTGTGACGTCGTTGGATGGAATCCGACGACAAGCAGTCGATCTCATCGGATGAGTTTCGGGGTCCTGTTCCGAGACACCGCTGAGCTGCTTCAGTGACGGAATGATGGACCTCAAGTTCTCTTTTCGGAGGTTTGGGAAGTGGCCAAGAAGAAAGCTGCGAAGGCTGCCGTCAAGAAGGCGGTAAAGAAGGCTGTGGTCAAGAAGGCTGCCAAGAAGGCCGTCAAGAAGGCCGTCAAGAAGGCTGCCGTGAAGAAGGCCGTTAAGAAGGCCGTCAAGCGTGCGGTCGTCAAGAAGGTCACCAAGACCCCCACTAACTGATCGCCTTAGCCCTCTGCGATCGCAGGCGACGAATGACTCTCTGTCACGTCGCAACGGGAACACGAACCGCCGGAGCGGCATTAGCCACTTCGGCGGTTTTTTATTGCTCCTATGCCTAAGTCTTCCGTCGGCTATCACCACGGTAGGCAGATCCTCCAACACCTTCTCTGAAATCGCCCAGTCCTCTCCTTCGTTGATCCGCGCATGAAACTCAAGTCGCTTCCTGAGGACTTTGTCGTCGAGGAACTCACCAATTTCCCATGCCGTGGTGGGGACCATGCTTTCTATCGGCTGGAAAAACGGTCGCTTGGAACGCCAGAAGCCGTAGGAGCGATCGCGGCGCGATGGAACCTCTCGCGCAGACAGATCGCTTACGGAGGATTAAAGGACCGGCACGCACACACACTGCAATATCTGACCATCCAGCGGGGCCCGGCGCGGGATCTGGAGGAGCGAAGTTTCCAACTCTCCTACCTGGGCCAGGCTGATAGGCCTTTTGGCCCCAAGGAGATCCTCGGGAATCGATTTCAAATCGTCCTGCGTTCCATCGATGCGACCAACCAGCAAAGCCTGGAATCCAAACTGCAGCGATTGTCGGAAGGCTGGATCAACTACTTTGACGATCAACGCTTCGGGTCGCTGGGATTCAGCGGACAATTCTGCGCCCAGCCCTGGTGCCTAGGAGACTATCAGCGTGCGCTCTGGCTGGCTTTGGCCGACCCCAATCCCCACGACCGTCCGCGCGAGAAAGAACAGAAGGAAATTCTTCGAAAGCATTGGGGCAATTGGCCGCTCTGCAAAGATCAGCTGGATCGTTCCCATCGCCGTAGCATCGTCAGTTACCTGTGCGACCATCCCGAAGACTTCCGCAAAGCGATCGCGCTCCTCAGGATCGACCTGCGCGGCCTTTATCTCTCCGCGTTTCAAAGCTGGATTTGGAATCGCTGGGCAAGTGGATTGATCGAACAGTCGGTGCCTCCCTCGCTGCGCGAAGCCCGCGACAGCCGCTGCGGGCCGCTATGGCACCCAACCTGGCAATCGAACATGGAACCTGCCAACTCAAGTATCCAGTGGCTGCAACAACTCCTCCTTCCGCTCCCCAGCGCCCGACAGCACCATTGGCCAGAAGGAACCGAACCGACGCTCCAACAAGTCCTTCAGCCCCTGGGGATGGAAGCGCGGCAATTGCGAGTCAAGTTTCCACGCGATTCTTTCTTCTCCAGAGGGGACCGCGCGGTATGGATCGTCCCCAGCCAACTGGAGCACCGCTTCTTTCGGTCCGTCTCCGGCAAGCTAGACGCCTCCTCCATTCCCCTAGAGAGCCCAACGGTTCCGCCACCAAATGCTCAGGACCCAACGAACCGGGTACCAACCGACCGGGCCCATACCACGCCATCTCGCCGGGTCGATCTGCAACTGGGATTCACCCTCCCCAGGGGCTGCTATGCGACCATGCTGGTCAAACAACTGGATGGCGTTGCGGTAGACTTGGCAGAAGACCAAAATACAGAGGAAAGAAGTCAGCTGGACTAAAGTCATTCGTCCTTGCGGCGGTATCCCTTGTAGGATCACCCCGATGTGCGATGCCTTGAAGTTTGGCGGCTACCCCCCTTCGGCAAGCCAGTTGGTCGCCCTACGCCCCACCCAGGCATGGGACCGACAAAGGCTCGAACATGCTCACTGGCCGGCCTGCAAGAACAAGCCACTTCTGGAGGAAGCAGCGATGGATATTCAGCTCGATCGATGGATACGAGCCCCCTGGCTCCTAGCACTGATGCTGAGCCCACAGATTGCGTTGGCGACTCCTTGGGTGGATGGTGATCCTCCAACCGGACTACCCGCCACTTCGCATCCTGCCGATAACCCACCCACCCCGGAAAAAATCGAACTCGGAAAACAGCTTTACTTCGACCCCCGCCTTTCTTCCGACAACACCATCAGCTGCGCCAGTTGCCACGATCCCAAAAAAGGCTGGTCCAATGGCGAAGCGACTGCGGCGGGAGTCGGTGGGCAGCGAGGCGGCCGAAGTGCCCCAAGCATCCTCAACAGCGCCTACGCCAAGTTTCAATTCTGGGATGGCCGCGCCGCATCGCTGGAGCAGCAGGCGTTGGGCCCGATCGCCAATCCGATCGAGATGAATTTACCGCACGATCAAATGGTAGCGCGGCTCAATGCGATCGAAGGCTACCGTACTCAGTTTCAGAAAATCTTCGGCAGCGATGCCACACCCGATGCCGTAGCCAAAGCGATCGCCGCGTTTGAGCGAACGGTCCTCTCCGGCAATGCCCCCTACGATCGCTTCAAGGCTGGCGACTCGTCGGCCCTCTCCGCGCAGGCGCAAGCTGGTCGAGCCCTCTTCTTTGGAAAAGCGAATTGCTCCAGCTGCCACTCCGGCCCCAGTTTCACCGATGGAGCGTTTCATAACGTCGGTGTTGGTATGGCGGTCGATCCTCCTGATGCTGGCAGGCAAGCTCACAGCAAACTGGCAGGCGACCTAGGTGCCTTCAAGACGCCAACGCTCCGGGACATCGCCCGGTCAGCTCCCTACATGCACGATGGCTCCCTGGCGTCCCTGGAAGAGGTGGTCGATTATTACGATCGAGGAGGGACACCCAACAAGTACCTCGATGAAGAAATCTTCCCTCTGAAACTGTCTGCCGAAGAGAAAGCAGCGCTGGTGACTTTCCTGAAAGAAGGCGTGGCTAGCGACAATTACCCCGACATCACTCCGCCGCAACTGCCCCAGTAGCCTCCCCCTCGTCTCGGCATAATCCAACGCTTGCGTTATTCTGAAGCATCTAAATACCGTCTTGAAACCATTTCAACAGGTCCTCGATAGGAGATTCGATCCGTGAGAAGATTGTTTGCTGCCATGGTCGCCATCAGTTGGTCGACCAGCCTTCTGCCCGCTCAGGATGCCGCACCGCAGGATGCTGCCGCTAAACCGGCCGAGGAAGCGAAGCCTCAGGAAGAAGCCAAGCCAGCCGAAACGCCAGCCCCTACGGCTGAAACACCAGCGGCCCAAGCACCCGCGGCCGAAGCACCCAAGGGACCGGCGATGAGCGTTTTGGTGGACGGTCTGGACAACCCTAGCGGGATTGCCGTCCAGCCAGAAACCGGAATCGTCTTTGTCTCCGACAGCGGAGCAGGTCGGATCGTTCGGATCGTCAACGGCGCCCCGGAACCGGTGGTGATCGAATTCAAGACCGACATCTACGGGAAAGGCCCAGAATACAACATCGGCCCCTTGGGGCTCGCCTTCCTCGACAAGAACACCCTGGTGGTCGGTGGTGGTGACCTGCCCGACGGCGAAGAACTGCTGCGGGTTTTCGATCTGACCGACATGAAGGAACCGCT
>Ga0068872_10003955_pt1 | contig 11260 bp, 4 predicted proteins | sample NOAtaG_7_FD_66441 | JGI IMG/M metagenome (GOLD analysis project Ga0068872, IMG submission 66441) | Freshwater lake microbial communities from Lake Erie, under a cyanobacterial bloom - NOAA_Erie_Diel1S_2200h metaG | ecosystem: Environmental > Aquatic > Freshwater > Lake | place: USA: Ohio, Lake...
ATGGTAGATCGTTATAAGCGTACTTTCAATGCAGATACTGGAGAGATTGAATCAGATGGTCTCCCTGAATTTGTAGAAGATCGTTTATTCCAACCTGCAGTTATGGGAACAGGAGGTGATGCATTCTATTGTGAAGGGCCTAATGGTTATTCTAAACCTGGTCACTTTATTAAAGTTGGATGTACTCATCGTTTAGCTTCATGGGATCAAGTAAATACTAACGATCATGTTAGTTGTGTACCTGGTTTGCATTTTGGTGGTTTGATGTACATTAACTGTTATAGTGGAGAAATCCATAATGTATTTGTAGATCCAATGCATATTGGTGCTGTCCCTGATGATCAGACTGGTGCTATTCGTTGCTTGCAGTATTTTGTTCATTCTAGTTTGGTAGGAGTTAATGGTTCTATTTATCATTCTTCTACTTATGCAGCTAAGACTGACGAAGAATGGGAGATTATGAGAGCAGAAGCTGTCAAAGTAAAAATGGATGAAGTTTTAGAACTTACAACTGAAGCTCAACAATTAACTTCTTTGTAATATGGCGTTAGACAGTGTAGAGAGATTGCCGAGAGATGGCCATGTGTGTTTGATTGATGGGGATAGTCTAATATATTACGAAATGGATAAACCTACTTTAGAGGAAGCTGTTGCAGGGATTAACTCAAGAATAGAACATATTCTTAATCAATGTAACACTTCCCTCTATGTAGGGTTTTTAACTGAAGCTAACTGTTTCAGGTATAATGTCTATGACAATTATAAAGGGAACAGAAAATTTAGACCTAAACCAATTATTTTCTATGCGTTATTAGCTCATCTAAAACAGCATTGGAAATTTTATGGGGTTAAAGGGTTTGAAGCAGATGATTTAGTTAGTTATTATTCGTATACAGAAACTCGTAAAACTATTATTTGTTCTCCTGATAAAGATGTGCTACAACAATGTGTTGGTATGCACTATAATTATCAGAAAGCTGAATTCTTACATACTTCTCCAGAAGAAGCTAATTTATTCTTATGGAAACAAGTATTAATGGGAGACAGCACAGATAACATTCCTGGAATTCCTGGAGTAGGAATTAAGACTGCAGAAAATTGGTTAAAAGACCGTACTAAAGATTATGAAGGATTTGCTTTAAAGCAATATGTGGAGAAGTTTGGAATGATTGAAGGGCTAGTTCAATTCTATACAAACTTTCGTTTAGTATATTTGTTAAAAACTCGACAAGATGTTGAGCGTGAAGTTGGAGTCGAGTTACCATTATTACAATGTTTAACTTTTAATCCAATTGAAGACGATGCAGGATTGTGGAATTAATCTGATACAAACAGTAGTCAATCCGAGAGTGGTTAGATTGACAGGTAACTTAGCTGATTATCGTCCAATTTATGATGACAATGAAGTCATTACAGAGATTACATGTAATAGCATATCTTACAAAATAGGGACAGTATTTAAACCTAAGAGAGGATATGCATTTAAAATTAATCATATTGTTCAATATGTAAAAGGTACTAACATAGTATGTTATGATTTGGTTTATGCTTTAAGAAATAAATCTTCTTATTTTATTCTTCCTTTAATGGGAGGTAATAGAAAATTATTCTTATGGGATCAAGGCTTAATTAATGTATTTGTTGGAACTCCATTTGATGATAACTGTATTGCTTTATTGTATAGGTTTTCAGGGGATGTACTATTTAGTAAATTTGAGAAAGCATTAGAATCATTTAGAAACTTTAGAAGAAGAATGGATCCAGATCCTTATCATGTAATGTTCATATTTGATCTTACAGAAGAGATGGAAAATTCTTATCTAGCTTTTAAAGAAGGTAAATATTCAGAAATGTCTGACTTTTATAAACTTAAAATAGTATCATTTCATGAGATAACTATGGACAGTGATTTGTCTAAAATATTATTTAAATCTCCGTCACTTAAACAAAAGCTTGAAGAAGAGCTACAAGTGACTATTCATGAAGACGCAGAGCTTTATGATAAACCAGATATGAACATTGAGATATTTAACACTGATTATTACGAAACTAAATTTAAAAAATAATGACTGATACAATACATTCTATGAATTATAATTCACTAACAACGCCAGGTATTCAAGAAGAGAAATCTGCGTTTTTAAAAAATGCTGAATTACAAACTAAAGTATTACCAAGAGAATTGCAAATAAGAGGGGTGATGGCTGAAATCACCTCTCTATTGCTTTCTAAGAATGCTGCTTATGGAGATTCTGCATTAACACCTAGTAATGTTTTTAGTAAACAACCTTCAGTAGAAGGGATTAAACTAAGAATAGATGATAAACTTACTAGGATTAAAAACAAAGGAATAACTGATCAAACAGAGGATACTATCTCTGATTTAATTGGGTATTTGGTGTTACTTAAAATTGCTTTAAAAGAGCAGTAAATAGAAAGGGGGACGATGTCCCCCTTTTTTAAGTCTGTTATAAATTAAACCATTTAACTGCTTGTTCAGGATTACTTGATTTCTCAAGACCATTAGCAATTGGAATAAATTTTTCAAACATTCTTACTACTTTTCTATCTCCTTTTTCATACCCTGCTCCACTTCTTTCATAGAATACACCTTCATCATCTCCCATTACTAAGTAAGGAAGTTCTTGTCCTAATAAATGCATTACTAATTTAACTCCATTAATTACAGGACTTGTTACAGCAGATGGAGAAGATACAAACCTATAAAAATCTAATGGGTTAACAAATTGAGATAATTCTGCTTGAATTCTACGAGCTTGATATGCTACAAAAGCCATTGCATACTCGTCATCATCATCCCCATCAGTCATCATTCCCATAAGAACTGAAGCAATTGTAGCTGCTGCTACAAAAAATCCTAACTCAGCAGCAGTTCTTTTTACATTAGCTTTTTCAAAATCTTGCATTATTTTAAATACACTACCATGTTTAAATCCTGATTTATAAAGTTCTTTTAAGTATCTACCAAAACTAACGTACATACCTTCAGTTATAACTCCTAATTCAGTATCCATGTGTATACCTAAATCATTATTAAATCCAAATCTTTTTCTTAATCCTGGTTGAAAATATCTTCTAAACAACAATAACAATTTACCGTGAAATCTTCTATTCCACATAGGATCATCAAACTTAGTTTTAATTTGGTTAGTCTTTTTATATAAACCACTAACTTTATTAATAAATTGAATCTTTTTAAAATTAGCAACTTTAGGATCTATTCCCCATTTTTTAGTATTTGGATCTTGAATATAAACATCATAAAGATTAGCGTCTTCTCCTTTTTCATTTTTAATTACATTACCTTTTTCATCTAGAAGCTTACCTCGATATGAGTCTGCCAAAGCTAATCCTCTAGTAATAGCTGTTTCATGTTCAGCCATTTTTTGAGTAGTAAAAAATAATCCTAATCCCATTTCTTTTAATAAACGGTTACCAGTTTTATCTTTTTTATTTACTTCTAAAGCATTACCTAATAAATCAAACTCTTCTGCAAATCGTCCTAATTTAGTTTGTGTATTATATTTACCAACATCTTTAAGAGTTTCTCCAGATACAGTTGCTTTTAAATATGTGCTTTTAGCCCATGCTAAATTTTTACCTTTATAAAATTGACCAGCAATTGCTTCTTCTGCAATATTTACATTATCAATTAATAACTGATTAGTGCTTTGTAATAAGTTAAATGCTAAAGTATTTAAAGCAGTAAAAGTTGTAAACTTACTTGCAACTTTATTACTACTTATTTCTTTTCCAAAAAATGAAAATGCTTGTTTTAATTCATCTTCTTCAAAAAATATACGATCGATAAATTCTTCTAAATGTTTAAAATTATTAGATAATTCTTTTTTAGAAGAATCTCTATTAATTCCCAATGCTTTAGCAGTAGCATTTGCAATTGGAATATTTGCAGCGTTAACATCAATTACAGCACGACGTTCTATAATATCTCTCATAATAATTACAGATCCTACAATTTTAGATTTAGCTTCATACATATGAGCCATACCTGCAAATAAAGGAACTGTACTACCAACATCGTGACTTACAAATCTTGCATCTGTAGGTTGTATATAATATACAGGAACTGTTTTATTACGCTGTTCTTTGTTAGCATTAATTACAGATCCGTAAGAATCATCAGTAGATAAGAATGAAAACTCTCTATTTAAATAATCTTTTCCAGATTTAAATACATTATAATTATCTTTTTGAAGTTTTTCTAATCCTTCAGCTTCAATTGCTGGAACAGAATAAGAGTACTTATCCCATTCATTTTTAATAGGCAATTGATTACCTAATAGTTTTTGTTTATTAACTTGCACTTTCATAAGTGCTAAGTAATATTTACCTGCAGGATTTTTAGGAGTCCATTCGTCTATAAAACGTAAATCATTTTTTCCATTAGTTTCTATTAAGTTTTGAAACTTAGGATTTAAAAATCTAGAATTAGGACGAGCTGCTATACCTTTATAAACGTCATTCTTTTTATCATATATACGTCCAAGTTCTATACGAGCATCTTCTAATAAAGCTTCAGTTAATGCATACCTATCTGGATTAACTTCTTTTTTAATACTTTTTAATTGCTTTTCTAAAACTTTCATTTTATTAGTAAGACCAGTAACTAAATTTTTACCTTCTTCAGTAGCTATTGAATTTGCTTTATACCATTTAGCAACTTCTTCAAAATATCTAATAGCTACTGGAGATTTTCTCCATTTAACATATTCTTCAGGATTAGTTTCTTTACTAGGTCTTTTATATTTTTCTTTTAAAGCTTTAAGAGCATTATATTCTTCTGTATGATAATTAATAATATTATAAGGTTGAACAAAAGATAATATATCCATTAACTCTCTTTTGCCAGTTCTAGGATTTCTTACAAAATGTTTTACTACTTCTAAAATATCTTCATTAAATACTTTAGGATTTAAATCAGGACCTTTAAAAGCTACATATTCTCTATATGCAGGAGCTAATTCATCAATTGTTTCTCTTGTTTTTTCATTAGCCATGTAAAGTTGATTCTTTACAAGTGTTGCAAATAACTGTAATGTAACTTGAGAAGAATAAATAAATGGATCCATCATATATGAATACTGTCCTTTATCTTTTTGAGCAGTTCTTAATTCATTTATTAAAGTTTCCCTAGATATAATCTTATTTTTTAACTGATTAACAGTAAGTTCCACTATAGCTTCATTACGTTGTGCTTCAGTTATATCTTTAGCTTTAAATCTTTCTTGAATTCTAATGTATGCTGCGTCTTTTTTTACAAAGTTTGTACGTTTGTTATCAGTAATATTTTTAATTAAGTCTTTTAATTGAGCATTAATTCCTTCATCATCATTAAAATCGTAAAGAATATCAGCTTGAATAACTACACTAGTGTCATAATATTGTTTTTCTTGACGCTTCATCTTTTTAATTACAGCATCTAATTTATCTTCTAACGCTGTAATTTTAGTTTCAGATTTACCATCTTTTGAAAGTTTATCTCTTCTTCTATTTATAACATGTTCTAATTTTTCAATAACACTTTGCTCAGATGTTCCTCCTCCATAAAAATCTTTAATATTATTTCCAACTTTATATAGTTGCTGTGCAAGTTCTAAACGCTCTTCTTGAGTTAGGTTTTCAATAACTTTGTTGTCACTATATTTTTTAGAAATTTCATTTAAAGTTTCTGCAGAATCTTTTGCTAATTTATCTAAGTACCTAACAAAATCAATAAAATCTTCTACTTGTTTAGATTTATCTTCTTTAATAGCTAAAATTTTATTTAACTGATAATTTAATTCTATTCTATTAGTATCATTTACTAAAGGATTTGTTTCTAACAAAGTCAAACGATCTTTTAAAACTATTGCAGTTTTTTCAATTAAATCTGTAAAATCTTCAAATCGTTTTTCTACTTTTTTACTTTCTTTAGTTTCTTGACTTAATTCTCCTGTAAATTCAATAGCATTTAAGCGTTTGCTTAAAAGTTTATCTACAAGTTGTGTAACAGCATCATCAGATATCCCTAATAAAGACTTTAAAGCTCTAAGGATTTTATTTACAGCTGTTCTAATAGGACCAACTTTAGTAGTGGATCTTTTAGCTCCTTCTAAACCCATTGCAGTTACAAGTACTTCTTTATCTAAAGCATCTCCTTGCAATTCAGGATATGCAAGTTTTACTTCTTCATACAAACTAGTACCTTTTACTATTTGAATAGCTTGTTTTACTAATGGATTATCTCCTAATAAATCTATAAGAATATGACTAAACTCATGTATATGAGTATCAGCTGTCATTAATTCTGGGTTTAATATTATTTCTGCAATATTATTAGATATACCTGTTACAGCACCTTTGGATGGTAAATTGTAATTATATTTTACTCTAATACTAATTCCAGCAGCAGCAAAAGAATTCTTTAAATGAATTAATTGGCTTTCAATATTTGGAGAACTTGTAAAAGGTATTTCAGATTGTATTTTTCTAGATTCTTTACTTTTTTGATTTTTATCAACTTTTAAAGTTTCTTCAAAAGGAATTATATATTGTCCAAATTGATCACTTACAGTTTTTAAAATAGTATTATTAACTTCTTGTTTTTGGTATATTCTATTTTTTGGTACAATAGATTTTTCAAAAAATGTAGATCCAAATTCTACTACAGTATAAGGAAGTCCATAAGTACTTAATTTTCTAGGAGTGCCTTTAATAAATTGAGGACTAAATGGAGAATTTTGATACACTTCTCCATAATGAGCAGCTAAAGCTTTATTAATTTTATTAAGAATATGATTAGAATTTCTATTCATATCTCCTTTAAACAAAACATCTCCATAAGGAGTAAGTTGTGCATCAGCTGGAAATGCATCTACTAATGAATATTTAAGATTTTTAATTGCTTTTTCTAAAGGCATTTCAGGATCCAAAGATTCTATTGCATTAAAAAAACTTTGTAGTTCAGGAGATTCTTGAGCAGTATCTCCTCTAAAAAATTCATAAGTTTGGCATTGCTTCATATATAATAAATTTTATTACAATCTACATAATTGTACATAATCATCAGGAGTAGTTTGTCTAGGTTCAGCAGTTTGTAAATAAACATTGAAAAATCCTCTATAGTCTTCAATATTTTGATCTTTACCTACTTTAGTATAATCTAAATTTTTACCTCCTACAATATGTTTTTTATTGTTAGATGTTTTATACAAAGATAAATAAACTGCTTTCTTGTTACCTTTATTTTTTAAAGTAGCTTCTTCATCTAAAATATAAATTTCAGACTCTTGATTTACACCACTTCTAAATACTTTAATTTTAGCTATATCGTCAGGACTTCCTGAATATGGTATTGTTTCTACAGGAGCTAATTTAAATTCAGATGAATATCTTTCCACAAGATTTTGACCTCCTGGACGCATTTCACCAAATATTCTAAAAAACTTAATCAAATCATCTGTATTAAAATAATTAGTATTATTCATTTTTAAAGACTGTTGATGTAAGTATTCTGCAATACTAATAGGTTCTAATTTAACCCCACTTCTGTCAAATTTTTCTAAAAAGAATTTTGGAGGAATTAAACTATCAATACTAGCATAACTATTTTTAAATCCTCCTACAATAAATGGATGGATTAATAATTGATAAGTAAACTTTCTAATTTCTTGCACTGCTTCTGCTTTTGCTTTTGAATCTTTTAAAGTTTCTTTAGGCAAATATGCTTCAGGTCTAAATAATAAATTTTCTATATCAGATTTAATTCTATTTTTTTCTTCTGGAGAATAAGGTTCAGAATTATTAAATCCAAAAGTTTTAAATCCATCTTTAGTAAAAGAAGCGTTTTCTGTATTTTCTGAATGTTTAGATAAAAATTCGTTATTTTTTAATCCAGGATACTTTTTCTTCATTTTATTAATTTTACTTAATAAAGTAGTACCTGTTTTAGATGGGATGTAATTTGCATCGCTATAAGCTTTATCTAAATAAGGACGAAGAGGAGAATCAGGTCTAGTTAATAAAGTAAACATTATACCAGCATTTACATCTCTATGTTGTTCTGATGTAAACGTAGTTTTGTTAACCATATTTTTAATAGCTTCTTTAAACTTTAAAAATTCTCCAGATGTTTGAATAGGAAATAAAGCACTAGCTGATGAAAATGTTTTTAAAATTAAATCATAATATCCTTTTTGATACCCATATTGAGAATTTTCACTAAGTACTTGATTTAATATACTATCATTTTTAGTAGCTCCGTAAAAAGCTACAGGGGCACCATCTATAAATCCGTTAAAAGGATTAGCAAACTTATCTTTTCTATCTAGATAAGATTCTAAAGCTTCCATACGATTAATACCATCCATAGTATCAGGAGTAATAACTTTAAACAATTCTTTTAATTGTCTTCCTCCTACATACATTTTCATAAAGTTATTTAAAGCTACAGCAGGATCTACTTTAAATTTTAAAATAGATTCTGGACTCATTGCAAGAGTTTTAGCTATAGACTTATAACTAAGTGGAAGTCTTTCATTAGATCCTAGTTCAATTTTATATTTTTGAGCAACTGCTTGATAAGCATTATGAACTTTGCTTAAGTTATTACCGTACTTATTAGCCATTGTATCTACAAAGTCTCTAATAATAGGTTGATTTAAGAAATAATGCAAAAGTTCTGTATCTCCATTAAAGTTAACCCACATTAATTCTACTGGAAATGTAATTATATTATCATTAATAATATATTGGAATGGATCTTTAGCAGCATCTACAGCAGCTGATAGATATCTAGATATAATTTTATCTGTATAAATATTAGAATCTGCAGTTTCTTCTCCATTAGTATTAACAATAGTAGGAGTTTTAGTTAAAAATTTATGATTAACTTCTCTTCCAGTAATTTTTATAGCAAATTCATCAAGTACATTAAAGTTTTCTAAAGAGGATGCCACGTTTCTTCCTGCAAGTGCATTAGCCCAAAGTCCACGTAATTTGTTTCCTAAAAGATTTCTAATAGCACTTTGAGTCTCATACATTCCTCCAGTCCATTGATTTTTAGATGCAAGTCCTGGAATTTCTGAACTAAGTCTATTTTTATATTCTTTAAGAATATTACTATCTAAAGGACTAAGTGTTTCAATAAAATGATTCTCACTTGATAATACTGCTTCAAATGTATCCAAAATAGTATTATCTAATTCCTCATCTGACAATGTTTTTACTTTAGATAAATCCCTAAATATGGTATTATAATCTGGAATTACTTTTTCGTATTTTTTAGTCTTTTCATTAAATTTAGCTTTTGGGAATAACAAAAACATTTTATCGACGTCAAAGTCAGATCCCATCAACTTAACTAATTGTGGAGGTACTAAAACTGCTTTTTCATAGTTTTGATCTAAAGCTTTTGCAATTTTAAAAATTACCATAGAGGCTTTATCTTGGTTAGGAATACGATAACCTATAACACGACGAAGATCTTCTGGAATAGAATCTAAAGTTTCCCCTTCTTTTAATCCAAATTTTCTAAGAATATCAGGGCGTAATGCAATTTCTGCATGTACAAGTCTGTATCCTTTATAATCAAATTGTTTTGCAATTTCTGGGACATCTTTATGTTCTGTAATTTCTAAAAATTTTAATGTAGAATCTGTGTCAAATCCTCCAAGCATACCAGTTTGCACTGCTTCATATCCAGAAGTTTTTTGTTTAAATACTGAATTATTAAACAAACTAAAAATTGCACTTTGATACTTTCTTCCATAAATAGGAAGATCTAAAGGAATAGTAAATCTTGGTATAAGTGTTACAGGATCAATAGTAATATTTAAAGCTTCTACATAACTGTCAACTAATTCTCTATCATAAGCAAATCTTTCCATATGTTTACGAATACTTTGAAGTAATTCTAGTTTAGCTGCTTGATATTCTTTAGTAGCAAGAATTGAATTTATTTTAGATTTAGCGTTTCCTTCAATACTATTTTTAATAGTTTCTACTGTCTTTTTAAATTTACTTAAACCTAATTGATTTTCTACTCTTTCAAAATCTCTATTTAATTTTTCTTCTAATGCTGTATGGTATAAGTCTTTTAAGTTTTTACCAAGCATCATTGTTTGAATAGGCGCTCCTTCAGCATTATAAAGTCCTGCATTCATAAAGTATACTGCAAGATCTTTTATATTAGCAATACTATTCTTTTTTAACTGTCTATTTAAAGTTACTTCAGGATTAGAATCTTTTTTAGCAGTTAAAGTTTGAGGGAATCTAATAGCTTTAGATCTATGATCTGCTACTGATATAACATTTAGACTTCCAGGAACATAATCTGTTTTAGTACCAGTTACAGTTCCATTTTCATCTGTAATATCAACAGTTCTAGTAGCAGATTTAAAATCAAATACATCTACTACTTTTGTTTTTTTAACTGACAAAGCGTGAGCAACATCTACCTTCTTTAAATTTTGTCCTATATATGGATTGTCAGTTTCTAATGGATTTAATTCCATTCTATGTCTGACATCATTCATTACAGGTTTATCTTTAGTGTAATTTTTTAATAAAGGAACCCATGCAGTTTTTTGAGTTTCAGTAACAATAACTCCTGACACTAATTCTAAATCTTCTACATAAGGTTTGTATGGTACAATAGGAACTGCATCTCCTTCTTTAAATCCTTTAGGAACAAAGTTTTTTTGAAAAACAAATTCTCCAGTTCTTTTATAAGCTTTATATGCTTCTTCATGTTCTGCTCTCCATTGACCTCTTCCTTGCTCAATAGATCTATAAAAATCTATACTAATTAATCCTAAACCATCTGTTTCTTCAAACTCTTGTGGGTTATACCCATAAATACTAGATATCTCTTTTTCAGTATATCCTAATTCACGAAGTTTAGAAACAGTATTTTGAACCCATGTTTTAGTTTGATTTAAAATAGCACTTGTAAGATCTCCTTTAAGATCTAAAAATGTAAAATCAGTAAATGTAGGATTCATTCCATATTCACCCGTAATACCTTCTAAACTTCCTACATCTCCTTTCATAGCAAGTACTTCTCCAGGAGTTGTTAATAGCCTCATACGTTTTGTAAAGTCTTCATTACTTTTGTATAAAGCTCTATTACCACGTGTAAGTTTTACAATTTCATTTCTTCCTAAATCTTCATGAATTATAAAATCTAACATTAAATCATTTAAATCATTTTTTGTACTTTTTCCAGTAGAAGACCACT
>Ga0068872_10003956_pt1 | contig 11260 bp, 7 predicted proteins | sample NOAtaG_7_FD_66441 | JGI IMG/M metagenome (GOLD analysis project Ga0068872, IMG submission 66441) | Freshwater lake microbial communities from Lake Erie, under a cyanobacterial bloom - NOAA_Erie_Diel1S_2200h metaG | ecosystem: Environmental > Aquatic > Freshwater > Lake | place: USA: Ohio, Lake...
CAGGCGTGCGATCGGCACTCGGAACGGTGAACAGCTGACATAATCCATCCCGACCTTGTGGCAGAAGTGGACGCTCTTGGGGTCCCCGCCGTGCTCGCCGCAGATGCCGACTTTGAGCTTGCCGTTGGTCGAGCGCCCCTTGGTGATCCCCATCTCGACGAGCTGCCCGACGCCCGAAACGTCCAGCGAGACGAACGGGTCGCCCGGCAGGATTTCCTTGTGCAAATATTCCGACAGGAAGTTGCCGATGTCGTCGCGCGAATACCCAAAGGTCATCTGCGTCAGGTCGTTGGTCCCGAAGCTGAAGAACTCGGCAGACTCGGCGATCTCGTCGGCCGTCACAGCCGCGCGGGGCACCTCGATCATCGTGCCGATCGGGATATCGATCCGCTTGGTCCAACCCTTCTCCTTCTTGACCGCCTCGATCGTTCCCACGGCCAGGGCACGCAGGTGGTCAAACTCCTTCTTGGTCCCCACCAGCGGGATCATGATCTCAGGCAACGCCTTGATCCCGTTGGCAACACAGTCCAGCGTCGCCTCAACGATCGCGCGAATCTGCATGTCCTGAATCTCGGGGTACGTAACAGCCAGCCGGCACCCGCGGTGCCCGAGCATCGGGTTGGCCTCGTGCAGCTGGCTGACACGCTGACGCACCTTCTCGGTGCTCAGGCCCAGCAACTTGGCAAGCTCCGCCTGCTGCTTCTCCTCGTGCGGGAGGAACTCGTGCAGCGGCGGGTCGATCAGCCGGATCGTTACCGGCAAGCCCTTCATCGCCGTGAAGATGCCCACAAAGTCGTCCCGCTGATACGGCAGCAGCTTGTTGAGCGCCTTGCGGCGCGTGTCGGTGCTCTCGGCCAAGATCATCTCCCGCATCGCCCGGATGCGGTCGCCCTCAAAGAACATGTGCTCGGTCCGGCACAGCCCGATCCCCTGCGCGCCAAAGTCCCGCGCCTTGCGCGCATCCTGAGGCGTGTCAGCATTCGTCCGCACGTCCAGCGTGCGGTACTTGTCCGCCCAACGCATCACCGTTGCAAAGTCCCCCGTCAACTTCTCCGGCTCGATCGTCGGGATGCTCCCGAGCATCACCTCCCCCGTGCTGCCGTCGATCGAGACCGCGTCCTCACGCGTCAGCGTCTTGCCCGCGATCTTGCACGTGCCCGCCTTGGCGTCAATAACCAGGTCCCCAGCACCCACGATACACGGCTTGCCCCAACCCACGGCCACCACCGCCGCGTGGCTCGCTCGCCCCCCCGTGCTCGTCAAAATCCCCGTGCTGCTGTGCATCCCCTCGACGTCCTCCGGGCTTGTCTCGTCGCGCACCAGAATCACACGCTCACCCTTGGACTTCCGCTCAACAGCCTCGGCAGCCGTGAACGCCAACTTCCCGACCGCCCCCCCAGGCGACGCCGCGATCCCACGCGTCAGCACCGGGGCCGTCTTGCGCTTAACCGGATCAAACATCGGCAGCAGCAGCTGCGTCAAATCCCCGGCGGGGATCCTCAGCACGCCCTCCTTCTCCGTGATCAGCCGCTCCTTGACCATCTCGCACGCGATCTTCACCGCCGCCGCACCGGTCCGCTTGCCCGTGCGCGTCTGCAACATGTAGAGCTTCCCCTGCTCGATGGTAAACTCGATGTCCTGCATGTCCTTGTAGTGCTTCTCGAGCTTGAGCTTGATCTTCTGCAGCTCGTCGTAGACACGCTTGTTCCACTTGGGCATCTCGTCGATGAGTTTCGGCGTGCGGATCCCGGCGACAACGTCCTCACCCTGCGCGTTGATCAAAAAGTCGCCGTAAAACTTGTTCTCACCCGTCGCCGGGTTCCGCGTAAAGCCCACACCCGTGCCCGAGTCCTCGCCCATGTTCCCGAACGCCATCACCTGCACGTTCACGGCCGTGCCCAGCAGGCCCTGGATCCCCTGAATCCGCCGGTAGCTGATCGCCCGCTCCCCGTTCCAGCTCTTAAACACCGCCTCGATAGCCAGTTCCAACTGCTTGTGCGGGTTCTGCGGGAAGACCTCGCCAACGTGCTTGCGGAAGACCTCTTTATACGCCTCGCACAGCTCGACGATCCCCTCCGTCGGCACGCCGTTGTCCGTCTCGGCCTTGTACTTGACCTTGATCGCCTTGAACGCCTGCTCAAACTTGTGGTGGTCCACACCCATGACCACGTCGCCAAACATGTTGATCAGCCGGCGATAGGCGTCATAAGCAAAACGCTTGTTCTTGGTCTTGCCCGCCAGGCCCTCGACGGCCACGTCCGTCAGCCCGAGGTTCAGGATCGTGTCCATCATCCCCGGCATGCTCACCGCCGCGCCCGACCGCACCGACACCAGCAGCGGGTTCTCCGCCGAGCCAAACTGCTTGCCCGTTTCCTTCTCGAGCATCGAAACATTCTTCTTGACCTCGTTCATGAGGCCCACGGGCAGGCGCATCCCCGCGCGGTAATATGCCGCGCACGTCTCGGTGGTAATCGTCAGGCCGGGGGGCACGGGCAGGCCAATGGAACACATGTCGGCGAGGTTGGCCCCCTTGCCGCCCAGCAGGAGTTTCTGGCTCGCATCGCCGTCGACGCGCGTCTTGCCGAAGTAGAAGACCATCTTCTGCGCCTGCAACTTCGAGGGCGTTGCCTTGCCCGTGATCTGGATCTTGCCGTTGCCCAAGCCGTTGTGGCCCGAATGGCCATTGGCCGAGATGGAGACGGGGGCCTTCTTGCTCTTGGTGATCACTGCCATGGGTATCTACTCCAAACAAAGTGCAAACACAGGCCTCGGTTGGCCGAGTCGCGGCTGGTTGAATCCGGGACCAATCCGTGGTCTTCGGCCATGCGCAGCCCGCGCACAGAAGTTCATTTTAGGACCAAACATCCGCTCGGGCGAGCCTCCCGAAGGAATGCCCCCACCACCCCCAATTGGCCACCTTTGACCCCCTCTCACCCACCCCGCGCCGCTCTGTCCATAGACTGCAACGCATCGCACGACCAAACGTGCCCCCGGTGCCCGCCACACCACCCCCGCGCACACGCCGCGAGAGGAAAACCGTGTTCGACCAGTCCAAAGTGCTCGGCAAGATGATCGACCGCCGCAACGAACGCGCCCCAAGCGTCATGGGCCTCGGCGAGCACCTCCAAGAACTCCGCAAACGGCTGATCTACGCCATCGTCGGCCTCATCCCCATCTTCATCGTCGCGTGCATCTACGGACGCCGAATCCTCGACGCCGTGCTCATGCCCGTACGCGCCGCCCTGCACGACGCCGGCGAACCCTCGGCACTGCAAACCACAAGCGTCTTTGAGGTCTTCTACAACACCTTCAAAGCCTCAGCCATCGTTACGCTCATCATCGGCGGCCCGTGGGTCATCTACCAGTTCTGGAAGTTTATTGCCCCGGGCCTCTACAGCCGCGAACGCAGGTTCGTCTACATCCTCGCTCCACTGAGCCTGATCCTCTCCCTGAGCGCGCTGGCCTTTATGTACTTCATCATCATGCCGACGATGCTCGGCTTCCTCATCACCTTCAACGCCGGCACCTTCAACGCCAAACCACTCGCAGGCCCACTCCCGCCGGGAATCACACTGCCGACCATCCCCGTCCTCAAACTCGACCCGATCGACCCGCCCCTCGGCGCCGAGTGGATCAACACCGAGGTCATGGAACGACGAACCTCCATCGGCCCCGGCCCCGACGGCAAGATCATCGTCGTCGGCACACCCGTCAGCCAGTCCGGCGGGCTGCTCCAGCAGTTCCGCGTCGGCGAGACGCTCGACACCTTCGTCACCTTCGCGCTCGGCTGCGCCGTCGCCTTCCAAACACCCGTCGTCGTACTCCTACTCGGGTGGGCCGGCATCGTCACCACCAAAGGCCTCCGCAAATACTGGCGGCACGTCTTCGTCGCCTGCGCAGTCCTCGGTGCCGTCCTCACACCCTCGCCCGACCCCGCCAGCATGCTGCTGCTGACGATCCCCATGTACCTCCTCTACGAACTCGGCCTGACCCTCCTCTGGCTCCTCCCGGCCAAGCGAGTCGCCGGGTATAAAGCACAGCCAAACAACACCAATGACGGCCCGGCGGATGGACCGTGAAGTTCACTCAGAGGACGTAGGTGGGGAGGAAAAAGGCAGAGTGGGGAAGTTACAAAGTGGCAAAGTGACAAAGTGACAAAGTGGCAAAGTGGCAAAGTGGTAAAGTGCGTAGCAACACCCGCGCATCAGAACCCCTCCCCCGAGGGGAGGGGCAGGGGTGGGGTTCCCTCCCACCAACACACCCAATACAACCGCGACTAATCCAATCAACCAACCCCCACTCTGTCACTTTGCCACTCTGCCACTTCTACTCTGCCCCTCCGCCTCCGAGTAACCCCGTGCCCGCAGCGATCACCCCACTCCCACCCGACCTGCTCGCCGTCAGGCCCCCGACCATCCTGGTCTTTGGTGGCACCTTTGACCCGCCGCACCTCGGGCACGTGCAACTGCCCTTGGCCGTGCGCAACGGGATCGACACCAACGCCTGGCTCCTCTACATCCCCGCCGCCCGCTCGCCGCACAAGGGCGCCGGGCCACACGCCACGCCGGCGCAGCGGATGGAGATGCTCGCGCTGGCTTTGACCGGCGTCCCACATGCCGCGCTCTGGAGCGATGAGATCGACCGCGCCGCCGGGTTCGACGCACCGAGTTACACCGTTGACACGCTGGCGCGCCTGCGCCACGCCCTCGACAACGCCGGCCTCGGGCAAACATCCCTCCGCCTGCTCATCGGCGCCGACCAGGCCCTGGGCTTTCACCGCTGGCGCGACCCGCGCGGGGTGATCGAGCTGGCCGAGCCTGCCGTCCTCTGCCGGGGCGTCCTTGCCCAACCCGAGCACATCGCCAGCGCGCTGGCACGCTTTGACTTCTGGACCCCCGGCGAACTGCAAGCCTGGCGCACACGCCTGCTCCAAGCCCCCCCGATCGACGCCTCCTCCACCACCCTCCGCTCAGCCCTAGCGGCAGAGGATTTCCACACCGCCGGCCGTTTCCTCCACCCCGGCGTGCTCGCCTACATCCGCACGCACAACCTCTATCACCCCGGCACAGGCCCCTGACACGCCCTGCGCACGCGCTCGACCACCGCCGCACCCCCCTCCACGCGCATCTCCAGCACCGGGCGCACCACCGCGATCTCCCACCCGTGCGCACGCGCCTTGGTCCAGTCCTTCTCCGTCATCACCACCACCTGCGCCCCCGCCAAAGCCGCGGCACGCTCGATCCCCGCGCACGTGCTGGCCGAGAACGCATCGTGGTCGGGCAACGCCACGCTAGTGCGCACATCCGCAACCTTCCCAAGCATCCCCAAAAACCGCTCGGGCCTCCCCACCGCGCACGCGCCCAGCACCCCCCGCCCCGACAGCCACGGCAGCCCCTCGAGCCGCTCGACCCCGCCCTGCCGCACACGCACGCCCGTCCACACATGCTCGGCACGCACCACCAGCGCGCCGGGCTGCGCAAGCCCACGCACACGCCCCTCCAAGGCACCCACACCCTCAGGGGCCAGGCCCCCCGCGTGCGTCAGCACCACCACACCCGCACGCCCAAGGCCCGCGGCCGGCTCACGCAAATCCCCCCTCGGCAGCAGGTGGTCGTCGAGCGTCCGGCTCTGGGCATCAATGAGCACAACGTCCAGGTTGCGCGCAAGTTGGCGGTGTTGCATCCCGTCGTCGAGGACCACGCAGTCAAAGGTGCCCTTCCCATCGCCGAGTGCTTGGGCAATCACCCGTGCGCGGTCGGGCCCCACCAACACCCGCACCCCTGGGAGCGTCTGGCGGTAGACCTCGGCCTCGTCGCTGAGGCCCCCCCGGGCGCGGTAGCCACGCATGGCAATCGCGGGCCTGAAGCCCTGTTCCAAAAGCCTGGCGACGAGCCAGGCGACCATGGGCGTTTTGCCCGTGCCGCCAACGGTCAGGTTCCCAACGCTCACGACCGGCACGCCAACGCGTACAACACCCACGCCCCGGTCAAAGGCTCGGTTTCGGCGCGCAACAACCTGGCCATAGACCGGTGCAAGCACCGGCCCGAGGGTGGACCGCAACAAACCGACGATGCGGGACGAAGTCGTCATGGTTGGCCACCTTGCTCGTCGCCGGTTTGGGGTGGTGGGTGAGTGGGTGCCGCGTTCTGTCGGCCTTTGGCGATGAGCTCGGCGGCCTGTCGCAGTTGCGCCCGGCGTTCAGCCGCGCCGAGGCGCAAATTGTTGGCGATGTCCAGCAGCGCGAGGGTGAGCACCAGCAGCGTCAGCAGGATCACGAGCATCCACGCCAGGACGAAGAGGCGTTTGTCAGCCGGGGGAGTTTGTCGGGCGGCGTAAACGATGGCGCCGACCAAGAACATCTGCACCACGCCCCCGGCAGTTCTGATCCTCCGCCGGCTGGGGGGAATCTCGGGTTTCTGCAGCGCCAGCACGTACGAAGCAATCAGCACCATCCCGACCCCAGCTAGGAGCACGGCAAGCCAGCCGGGCAGGATCGCGCCCACGACGCTCATGCCCAAGGCCCCCCGCCTGCGCCAGCCCCACGCGCCGATGCCGCGATGAAAGCCGGCAGGAGTGTGCGCAGGCGTGCAATGGGCAGGCCCATGACAGTGGCGGGGTCGCCGACGACGGCGATTGGCCACCCAGCGGAGATGCGCTCGGCGAGGTTGTACCCGCCGGACTTGCCCTTCCATTGCCCGCTGGCGACGTAGTTGGAGATCGCTTCGTCGGTGATGTCGCCGACATCGACCTGTGCGCAGTCGGCACAGACCTGGCGGGCGCCGTTGATGGGGTCCAGGAGGGTGAGGCCGGTATGGACGTGGTGGAATCGGCCGCGGATTTGGCGGATCATCGTTGCCGCGTCGTCGGCGTTGGCGGGCTTGCTGAGGATTTGGCCTTGGCTCTGGACAAGGGTGTCGGCGGCGATGATGAGCAGGTCGCCGGGGGTGTGTTGGTTTGAGCGGCGGCCCAAGGGGTATCCAAGTTTGGCCGCCCCCGCCGCGGCTTTGAGCCAGCTCAAGGAAGCGACCCACTGGGGAAGGCTGACCTGGCCCGGTTGCAAGTCGGCGTCCTCGATCCCCGGGTCGATGGCCGAGAAGTGCAGGCCGAGCTGGGCGAGCAGTTCGCGCCGCCTGGGGGAGGTGCTTGCCAGGACGATGCTGCCGGCATTGCCCTGCTGGGGGTGGGCTTGGGTGGTCTGGGCGGGGAGGGTGGGCACAAGGAAAGTGTAACGAAGGCGCGCCGGGCCGGGCGGGATGCGGATAATGCCCGCATGAACGCACGCCTGCGCCGGTACGCCATGTTGTTCGCACTGCTCCTGACGACGGTCCTGCCCACCTTTGCGCTCGGGCAGGATGCGCCGCCGAGCGCGCCGGCGGAGGCGCCCGAGGTGGACAAGCGGGTTGAGCGGTGGTACATCCTGCTGATGCAGGGCCAGCGTGCGGGGTGGATCAAGTCGGTGCAGACGCACGCCGGGGGGAAGATCACCACCGAGTCGGAGGTGCAGCTGGAGATCAAGCGTGAGGCACTCAAACTGCGCATCGGGATGACCAGCGAGTTTGTCGAGACGGATGATGGCAAGCCGATCTCGCAGCAGAGCACGCAGAAGCTTGGGGCGATGTCCACAACCCGGCGTGTGCGGTTCATGCCCGACGGGACAATGGAGGTGACGAATCTGCAGCCAACGCCCGGCGGCGCGCCGGTCAAGAGCGTGCAGACCAAGCCCGCATCAGAGAAACCCTGGCTGACGCCCGCGGCGGCGGAGCGTTTTGTGGCCGGGGAACTGGCCAAGGGCGCTACGACGATCGTTGTAACGATGCTCGACCCATCGCTGGGCGAGGAGCCGGTTACGGTAACGCGGACGGTGCTGGAGCGGACCACGGCCGAGGCGTTTGGGAAGGTTGTCCCGGCGGTGAAGTGGAAGAACGCGATCGCGTCGATGCCCGGCGCCGAGGCGGTTGAGTTTGTCGATGACGATGGGCAGACGATCCGCTCAGAGATCAACCTGGGTGGGATTTCGGTGGTGCAGGTGCTGGCCGACAGGGAGCTTGCGCTGTCAAAGCTCGACGCGCCGGAAATGCTGGCGAGTCTGCTCGTGCCGGTGCCCGAGGCGATTGCCAATGCCCGCCAGAGCAGGGTGGGGACGTACATCGTAACGAGCCAGGGGAGCCTGACGGACCTGCCGAGTGTGGGTGGGCAGACGTTCAAGCGGACGGGGCCGCAGAGCGGGGAGGTAACGGTGCGTGCCGGGGAGGGTGGTGGTGAGGTGGTGCCCGAGGGGAGGTTGGCGGAGGTGAAGGCCGAGCATCTCAAGGCGAGCGCGATGCTGGACACGCGGGACGAAGAGATCATCAAGTTGGCGGGTGCGATTGACCTGACCGGCCTGGACGCGCCAGCCGCGGCCGAGCGCGTTCGGCGGTTTGTCCACAAGTACATCAAGGCCAAGGACATGTCGGTCGGGTTTGCAACCGCCAGCGAGGTGTGCCGAACGAGGACGGGGGACTGCACGGAGCACGCGGTGCTGCTTGCGGCTTTGCTGCGTGCCAAGGGCGTGCCGGCGCGGGTGGTCAGCGGGTTGATCTATATCGATGAGTTTGCGGGCAAAAAGAACGTCTTTGGGTACCACATGTGGTCGCAGGCTTTGGTCGATGGGCAGTGGGTGAACCTGGACGCGACGCTGGGTGAGGGGACGCCGTATGACGCGGCACACATCACGCTGTCGGTCAGTTCGCTCAATGAAGGAGAGGTGCAGAACTTTTTGGTCGCTACCGCGCCGCTGATCGGGAAGTTGAAGATCGAGGTTGTGAAGGTTGAGTAGGGCTATGCGTGAGGGGCTGGTTGCATCGCTGGTGCTGGGCCTGGCCGTGGGGACGCTAGCCGTTGAGCCGGTGGCCCGGGGTGTGGCGCAGGAGCTCGGCTCGGTGCTCGGGGGCACGGCGGCGGATGCGGGTGTGGGCGGGGGGCTGCCGATCAGCGCACGGACGATGGTGCTAACGGTTCTGGTGCCGGTGTTGATCGGAGTCGCTGCGACGCTGCTCGCCTGGCCCACGGCATGGTGCTTGCGGTCGCTTGGGCCCGGGCGGGGGCGGTGGGCGCTGGCGCTGCTGATCGTGCCGATGGTGCTGCCGACGTACCTGGCCTTTGCCGGGTGGGGTTTGGCGCGCGGGCCTGGGACGCTGGTGGCGTTGTGGATGAGCCGGGTGCCTGCGCTGTCGGCGTTGCTGGGGCAGGTTCTCGCGTGCGTGAGCCTGGCGCTGTGGTCTTGGCCGATTGCGACGTTTGTGCTGCTGGGGCCTGTTGGCCGGGTGCCCCGGGGGGAGGTCGAGGCCCTGCGCTTGCTGGGAGCGGGGACGGTGCGTGGGCAGTGGGTGCTGGCACGCCGGGTGCAGCCGGCGATCGTCGCGGCGGTCGCGCTGGTGGCGCTCTTGATGCTCGGCTCGGCGGTGCCGTTGCACTTGGCGCAGATCGACACACTGGCGATTACGCTTTGGGCGGAGTTGGCGTTGCGTCCCGATGGGCATGGTGCGTGGGCGCGGGCCTGGCCGTTGTTGGTCGTGGCGGTGGTGGCGGCGGTGGTGCTGGCGCGGTCGATCGGGGGTGGCCCCTTGGCCGATGTGCCGGGGGAGGAACCGGTGCCAGCGCGGTGGAGGTTGGGCGTGCCGGGGGTGTTGGCGTGGACGCTTGGGGTGGCGGTGCCGATGGCGTGCTTTGCGCTGGCGGTGCACTCCTGGCCCGCGGCAGTGCGCGTCTGGGGTGAGTCGCTCGGGCCACTTTGGGAATCGGTGCTGACGGGTGTGTGCGTGGGCGTGGGGCTGGTGGTGCTGGCGTTGTGCGCGTGGCGGTGCGCGTCGTCGGGGGGTTGGGCGGGGGTGGTTGCGCGTGTGGCGCTGGGGTGCTTGGCCGTGATGGCCGTGGTGCCGGGGGTGTTTACGGGCGTGCTGGTCGGCGCGAGCACGTCGGCGCAGGTGGCCGAGGTGGTGCTGCCCGGATCGGTGCTGCCGATTGTGCTCGGGCACCTGGCGCGGTTTGGGGTGTTGGGCGTTGGGGCGGGGATGCTGCTCTCGGCCGGGGAGCCGATGGCGTTGCGCGACCTGAGGCACCAACTGGCCGGGGGGAGCGTGCGGGGGTGGTTACGGCTATCGGTGCGGCCCTGGGCCGGTGTGCTGGTGGGGCTCGCGTGCGCGGGCGGTGCGCTGTCGATGCACGAAATCGAGGCGACGGTGCAGTTAAGGCCCCCTGGGACCAGGCCGATCGCCCAGATCATGCTCGACAACCTGCACATGAACTCCCTGCAAGAACTCGCCTCGACAGGTGTAATGGTGCTGCTGGGGACGGTGGTCCTGGCGGTGCTGGCGGGGGTGTTGCTCGCGCCCAGGGGGGTTCCCCGCAGCTAGCGTCCCCGGTTCTGGTACACTCTGCTGCGATGCGAGGATCAAACCGGCCCAACCCGGCTTGGCGGAGTGTTGCCCGGCTGGGCAGGGGCGTGCTCTGCCTGCTCATGTGCACCCTGATGGGGGTGGTGGTGTTGAGCGGGTGCGATCGGGGTGGGGCCTCGGGCTTGGCACTGATTGAACCTGGGGATGCCGTCGGCGGGCCGGGCAGTGGGCCAGGGAGGTTTGGGAAGCCTCGGGCTATTGATAGTTTGGGGTCGAGGCTGGTGGTCATTGACCGGACGGGGCGGGTGCAGGTGCTTGATTCGCAGAGCGGGCACTGCCTGGCGTGGTTCAGGCTGCCTGATATCAGGTCGGGGTTTCCGACGGGCGTAACGATCGCGCCGTCGCCTGAGAACGACGGCAACCCAGCGATCTGGATACCCGATACGCACATGGGGCGTGTTACGGTCTATGCGATGCCCGAGGAGCGTGCCGGGCAGGTGATGCTGCTGGCGGCGCAGCCCAGGGTGCTGGCGCAGTTTGGGAGTTATGGCAACGGGCCGGGGGAGTTCATCTATCCGTCGAGTGTCTGCGTGCTGACCAAGGCCGACGGCAAGAGCGTCGAGCGGGTGTATGTCTCGGAGTTTGGTGGCAATGACCGGGTGAGCATCTTTGCGCCGAGCGCGGGTGAAAAGCCTGGGTTTACCTTTGTGTCGAGTTTCGGCAGCGAGGGGCCGCCGGCGGAGGGGCAGGTCACCTTTCAGCGGCCACAGACGGTGAGGTTGCTGCCGGGGCGGGGGGAGGTGGCGTCGGGGTTGCTTGTTGTCGATTCGATCAACCACCGTTTGGGGGTCTTTACGCTGGAGGGGGAGCTGGTCAGGTGGGTGGGC
>Ga0068872_10003958_pt1 | contig 11260 bp, 6 predicted proteins | sample NOAtaG_7_FD_66441 | JGI IMG/M metagenome (GOLD analysis project Ga0068872, IMG submission 66441) | Freshwater lake microbial communities from Lake Erie, under a cyanobacterial bloom - NOAA_Erie_Diel1S_2200h metaG | ecosystem: Environmental > Aquatic > Freshwater > Lake | place: USA: Ohio, Lake...
GGGGGGGGGGGGGGGGGGGGGGGGGGGGGGGGGGGCTGTGAGGGGGTTGCTGCGCCCGGATGTTCCGGCCCGGCCGCCCGTCGGGACCAGGGAAGGATCGCGACCGTGGAGTTTCAGGACTACTACGCCACCTTGGGAGTCTCCCGCACGGCCACCGCCGAGGAGATCCAGCGCGCGTACCGCCAACTCGCCCGCGAGCACCACCCCGATGTCGCCAAGGCCCCGGGCTCGGCCGAACGCTTCAAGCGTGCCGCCGAGGCGTACGAGGTCCTCAAGGACCCCGAGAAGCGGGCGCTCTACGACAAGTACGGGGCCGACTACAAGGCCGGCCAGCAGTTCGATGCCGCCGCCGCTTCGGGGGCCGGGGGCTGGGGGCCGTTCTCCTCCGGCTCGGGCCGCCGCTCCGGGCGCCGCAGCGCCCGCTCCCAGCGGGCGGGCGGAGCCCAGCCGGGCCATGCCGGTCCCGGCGGCTTCGACGGCTTCGGCGACGGCTTCTCCGACTTCTTCCACAGCATGTTCGGCGGCATGCCCGCCGGCGGCTTCACGCCCGACCCGCACGGCCAGTCCCCGCGGGCCGACGCTGCCGAGCACCACGAACTCACCGTCCCGCTCCTCTCCGCCGTCCGGGGCGGCAGCCGCGTGATCACCATCACCGACCCCGACGGCTCGCAGCGAACCGTGACCATGAAGGTCCCCGCCGGCAGCCGCACCGGCGACATCGTCCGCCTCAAAGGCCAGGGCCACCGCGGCCGCGACCTCCACCTGAAACTGAACCTTGTCGCCGATGGGCCGTACCGGCTGGCAGAGAACGCCGCCGACGTGGTGATGGACCTGCCCATCACCGCGTGGGACGCCATGCTCGGCGCCAAGGTGGCCGTCGCCCTGCCCTCCGGGGGCGAGGGCTCGGTGACCATCCCCCCCGGGGCCGGCAGCGGCGCCCGCCTGCGGCTGCGAGGGCACGGCCTGCCCGCCCGTCACGGAGCCAAAGCCGCCGCCGCCGGCGATCTGCTGCTGGAAGTGCGCGTCACCGTCCCGCGTCAACTCACCGAGCAGCAGCAGGCGCTCGTCCGGCAACTGCGCGAGCAGTGCCCTTACGACCCGCGGGGCTGAAAACCGCCCGGCGACCGTCCTTCCCGCCTTGCGTCCCCCGCCGCGTTACCATCCCGGCGGGTGATGTGTTTCGGAGGTGTTCACCATGGTGTTTGATCCGCTCTATTTCCTGATCGTCGGTCCGGCCATGCTCCTGGCCCTGTGGGCGCAGTTCAAGGTCAAGGGCACCTTCGCCCGGGCCAGCCAGGTGCCCGTCCGCACCGGCATCAACGGGGCCGAGGCCACGCGCCGCCTGCTCCGCCTCAACGGCATCAACAACGTCGGCATCGAGATGGTCCCCGGCACCCTCTCCGACCACTACGACCCGCGCGCCAAGATGCTCCGCCTCAGCGAGGATGTGTACCACGGCCGCTCCCTGGCCGCCGTCGGCATCGCCGCCCACGAGGTCGGGCACGCCATCCAGGACCAGCAGCGATACGGCCCGCTGGTCATCCGCAACGGTCTGGTGCCGCTGGCCTCCGTCGGCGGCAACCTCTCCATGATCCTCATCATGGTCGGCATGGTCCTGGCCGGCGCCGGCACCGTGCTGGGTAAGGGGCTGCTGTTCGCGGGCATCGGTCTGTTCAGCCTCACCGTGCTGTTCCAGTTGATCAACCTCCCGGTGGAGTTCGACGCCTCCAACCGCGCCAAGGCCCAGCTCATCGAGGCCGGCATCGTCACCCCCGACGAAATGCAGCCCATCCGCAGCGTGCTCTCCGCCGCCGCCATGACCTACGTCGCCGCCACCATCACCGCCGTCCTTACCCTGATCTACTTCGTGCTGCGGGCCTCCCAAAGCCGACAGTGACCGCCAGGAGGGGCCAGCTCTGGCTCCGTCATGACCCAACGACTGGAACTGGCCATCTCCGGCATGCACTGCGGCGCCTGCGTGGCGCATGTCGAGAAGGCCCTCCGCAAACTCCCCGGCGTGCACGACGCCGCCGTCAACCTCGCCACCTCCAAGGGCGTGGTCAGCTTCGACCCCGCCTCGATCACCCCCGAGCAGATCTTCCACGCCGTCACCCACGCCGGCTACCAGCCGGCCCAGGTCGCCGTCCTCCCCGCCGCCGGGGCAGCCGTTGCCGTCTCCGCCGGTCCCGCCGTCGCCCAGTCTGCCCCCGGCACCCCGATTGCGCCCCGCAGCACGCTCCCGCCCGAGGCCGCCGCCTGGCGTCGCCGCTTCCTCGCCGGCCTCCTGCCCGGGCTGGTCGTCTCCGTCCTGGGCATGGGCTTCATGGTCCTCTGGAGCGGCTGGATCCAGGCCCCCATCGCCGTCGTCATGCTCCTGACCCTCGGCCGCCCCTTCATCGCCGGAGCGCTCGCCGGCCTCCGCCGGGGTCGCCTGGACATGGACGCGCTCATCGCCTGCGGCACCCTCGCCGCCACCGGCTGGAGCCTGGCCGAACTGCTCCGCGTCACCCTCGCCCCCGCCGACACCGCCGGGCCGCTCTGGGGCCGCCACGTCCATCTCTACTTCGACTCCGCCGCCGCCATCCTGGTGCTCATTGCCCTCGGCAAGCACCTCGAGGCCCGCGCCCGCTGGTCGGCCAGCCGCGCCATCACCGGTCTGGCCGAACTGGCCCCCGAAACCGCCGAACGCCGCACCCCGCAGGGCGACTGGCAGTCCGTGCCCGCCGCGGCACTGGCCGTCGGCGACGTGGTGCTGGTGCGTCCCGGCGGCCGCATCCCCGCCGACGGCTTGGTGGTCCCCGGCGACGGCGCCGGCCGCTCGGAAGTCGACGAGTCGCTGGTCACCGGCGAGAGCATGCCCGTCGCCAAGGCCCCGGGCGATTCGGTCGTCGCCGGCACGCTCAACCTCACCGGCGCCCTGCTGGTCGCCGTTGAACGCACCGGCTCCTCCAGCCTCCTCGGCCGCATCGCCGATCTGGTCGAACGCGCCCAACTCAGCAAGTCCCGCATCCAGCGCACCGCCGACGCGGTGGCCGGCGTCTTTGTGCCCATCGTGCTGCTGCTCGCTCTTGGCTCGCTCGTGGGCTGGGGCCTGCTCGGGCACGACTGGTCCCGCGCCATTCAGGCCGCCGTCTCGGTGCTCATCGTCGCCTGTCCCTGCGCCCTGGGCCTGGCCGTGCCCACCGCCGTCATGGTCGGCACTGGCCTGGGTGCCCGTCACGGCATCGTGATCAAAGACGCTGCCGCCATCGAGCGTGCCGGCCGCCTGACCACCGTGGTGCTCGACAAAACCGGCACCCTCACCCTCGGCCGCCCGGGCCTGGTCGAACTCCACTCCGTCAGCGCCGGCATGGACGAGGCCGAGGCCCTCCGCCTGGCCGTCGCCGTTGAATTGGTCAGCGAGCACCCCATCGCCGCCGCCATCACCGCCGCCGCCCGCCAGCGGGGCGTGCCGCTGGCCGCCGGCCGGCAGTTCACCAGCCACCCCGGACTTGGCGCATCGGCCACCGTCGAGGGCGTCCGCGTCTTCGTCGGCCGGCCCGAGCACGCCGCCGACTTCGCCCGCCACAGTGCCCGGATCGCTGAACTTCGCGCCCGGGGCCTCACCGTCGTCGGCCTGATCGAGGGCCAGGGCGATCTCTCCGCCCCCACCGGCGTGCTGCGCGCCCTGCTGGCCGTCCGCGACCGCCTCCGCCCCGGCGCCCGCGAGGCCGTCGCCCAGTTGCACGCCCTGGGCCTGCGCACCGTCATGCTCACCGGCGACCAGCCCGAGGCCGCCCAGGCTGTCGCCTCCGAAGCCGGTATCGACACCGTCATCGCCGGCGTTCGCCCCGAAGGCAAGCACGCCGCCATCGCGCAGCTCAAGTCCGCCGGCGGCGTCGTCGCCATGGTCGGCGACGGCGTCAACGACGCCGCCGCCCTCGCCGAGGCCGACGTGGGCTTCGCCGTGCTGAGCATCGACGGCACCTCCGGCACCGCCATCGCCGCCGACGCCGGCCACGTGGTCCTGCTGGCCGCACCCACGGCGAACTCGGCCTCCTCCGACGCGTCCGTCGCCGAAGACGCCGCCGCCTCCGCCGGCGGCCTGAACTCCCTGCCCAAGGCCGTCCGCCTCTCCCGCGCCATGATGCGTCGCATCCACACCGGCCTGTTCTGGGCCTTCGCCTATAACGCCGCTCTGCTCCCCGTCGCCGCCGCCGGCTGGCTGAACCCCATGCTCGCCGCCCTGGCCATGAGCCTCTCATCGGTCAGCGTGGTCGCCAACGCACTGTGGCTCCGCCGCGTCAACCTCGCCGGCTGAGCCGCCCCCCGATCACCCCTTGATCTTCCCCACCAGCATCTGCGTCTTCACCTGCACCCCCTTGATCGCCGAGTCCAGCGCATCGCGGTTGGGCGCGTACTCCATCGCCACCCGCTTGGCCACCTTCTCCTCCTTGACCAGTTCCGCAAGCGAGTACGTGAAGCTCCGCATCCCATCCGGGATCGACGAGTTGATGATCGCCGGGAAGTCCCCGTCCTGGCCCTCCTTGATGCGGTCACGCACGATCGGCGTGTTGATCAGCACCTCCGTCGCCGGCACGATGCCCACCTGCTTGCCCTCCTCGTCCACAAAGCCCTCCGCCGCCGGCAGCAGCCGCTGCGCACAGATCGCCTTCAGCGAGCTGCTCATCGCCGAGCGGATGAACCCGTGCTCCTCGATCGGGAAGAACTCCAGAATCCGGCTGAAGCTCTGGCTCGTGTCCGCCGTGTGCATCGAGGCGAACACCAGGTGCCCCGTCTCCGCCGCCTGAATCGCCGCCAGCACCGTGTCGTGGTCGCGCATCTCGCCGATGAAGATCACGTCCGGGTCCTGCCGCACGATGTACCGCAGCGCCGACTTGTAATCCGCCACGTCAATCCCGATCTCTCGCTGCGACACGATCGACTTCTTGTTGGTGAAGCGGAATTCCACCGGGTCCTCAACGCTGATGATGTTCTCCGCCCGCGTCGCGTTGATGTGGTCGATCATCGACGCCGCCGTCGACGACTTACCCGACCCGGTCACCCCCACGATCAGGATCAGCCCCTCGTTGGTCTCCTCCGCCAGTTTCCGGTAGATCGGCGGCAGGTGCAGCGCCTCAAAGTTCGGAATGTCCGCCTTCACCCGACGGATGGCCGCGTGCACGTGGTTGCCGGCGCGGTACATGTTCACCCGGTAACGGTCCCCCAGTTCGTCATAGGTGGCAAAGTCCAGATCGCCGGTGGTCTCAAACCGCGACTTGAGCCGCTCGGGAATGATCGGGTCCAGCAGGTGATCCGCCTCGTCCTCGCTCAAGGCGTCCGCGTTGATCGGCCGCAGCGTGCCGTTGATGCGGTACGTCGGCGGGATGCCCACCTTGATGTGCAGGTCCGAAGCGCTCAGCTTCCGCATCGCGCCCATCAGCCGTTGGATCGTCATCGAGCCGCTCAGCATCGCTTGTCCTCCGCGCCGTCACCCGAACCTCCACCCCCCTCCAACCCATCCACCCCCTCCGCCCCCTCCGCCCCCCGCCCCGCCGGATCAGTGTACAGCCAGCCCGGTCACTTGTTGACCCTCAGGTCCACAAATGCCCCAGGTGGGGGATCGCCTGCCCGATTTGGGTGGTTCTTCAGCCCGCCGGCCCGGTCGCCGATGCCGCGCCGGCCGTCGCTGGCGGCACCTTCGGCCGCGCTTCGGCCAGCCCCACGCCGGCCCGCTTGCCCGCCTGCGTGCCCAAGAGCGCCGTCAGCGGCACACGCCCCGCGTGTTCCAGTTGCCGCTCCCGCAGCTCCGCCAAAAACAACCGCGCCGCCTTCGGGCCGTCCGGCGGGTCCGCCAGCCGCAGCCCGCACGCCAGCGCATCGGCCGCCGTGATCTGCTCCGCCGGCCTCGCCAGCGACCACCGGTCCGCCGGCCCCTCCGCCCGCACCGCCACCCGGTTGACCAGCTTCGCCGTCTCCATCTCACCCAGCACCCGCTCCACCGCCTCCGGCGCCAGTTGCACCTTTCCCGCCAGCCCCATCACCTCCGCCGGCTTGCCCACAGCAAAGCTGTCGGCCACCGCCACCAGCACCGCCACCGCGCTGCTCGGGTCCGTGATCCCCGACCGCCCCGCGCTCAACTGCGCCACCGAGTGGTCCCCCTCACCCGCCCGCCACCCCAGCCGCCCCTTCCACGCATCGGTCAGCAACTGCAGCTTGTGGAACTGAATCAGGTACGCCAGCCGCAGCCCAAACAGCACCACCAGCCACGTGATGTACACCCACATCAAGAACAGCGGGAACAGCGCCAGCGAGCCATACAGCGACGAGTACCCCGCCTTTTTCACGTACAGCGCAAACCCCGCCTTGCCCGCCTCCAGCGCCACCGCCGCCACCGCCGCACCGATCATCGCCGGCCGCAGGTGCACCCGCGCGTTGGGCAACGTCAGATACAACGCCAGCACCAGCACAAAGCTGATCAGCACCGTCGTCAGATACCCCACCAGCCCCACCAGCAGCGGCCCCACTCCCAGCCCCACCACGCCCCCGGTGCTGCTGGCGAGGCTCGAGGCCACGCGGCTGAACTGCTCGCCCACCATGAAGCTGCCGAACACCGCCAGCGGCCCCAGCGTCAGCATCATCCAATACTGCAGAATCCGCCGCGCCCACGCCCGCCCCCGCGCCGCGCTGTACACCACATTGAACGACCCCTCCACCTCCACCAGCAGGCTGATCGCCCCGTAGATCAGCAGCCCCGCCGACACCAGCCCGATCCCCGTGAAGTTGATCCCCGAGAACTCCTGCACCCGCTGCGTGATCCACACCTGCAGGTTGAACTGCCCCGTCGCGTCCGACGCCAGGTTGGCCAGGCCGGTCTGCTCCATCAGCCGCCCCAGCAGGTTCTTCAGCAGCGAATCGGTGTCGCGGAACAGCCGCAGCGTCAGGAACGCCAGCAGCAGAATCGGCACCAGCGCGAAAATCGTCCGGTACGAGAGCGCCGCCGCCATCCGGGGCAACGCCTCATGCCCAAGCAACTGCCCCAGCGCCCGGCCCAGCCGCGAGACCGCACCCTTCTCCGCCCGCCCGCCGGCCCCAGGCCTCGCCACGCTCTGCATCGCGGTCGTCATCGTCGCGCCCGTCGCTGTGTCCGTCGCCAGGTTGGTGCTGTGCTGATCCATCGTGCAGATGCCCTTGGCCGGTCGGCCCGGCCCCGTCCCGCCGCCCAAACTCAGAACGACGGCCGCAGCGTCCGCGGCCTGCCCCGGTGCGTCGTCTGCGCCTCCTTCGGCGTCACCGGCGGCAGCACGCCGCCCACCGGCCTGTCCACGGGCACCTCAATTGGCACCTCAGCCGGTGCCGCTTCGACCGCCTCATCGCCCCCCTCCGCATCCACCACCTCCGCGTTCGTCAACCCCGCCGCCGCCCGCCCGCCAGCGCCCGCAGCAGTGGGGGGCCGCTTGCCGCCCACCCGCGTCCGCTCCGCCGGCCCGCCTGCCTCGCCCGCAGCCGCCGCCACCGCCGGCGCCGCCGGCTCCGGCAACGCCCGCCGCAACGCCTGCACCTCGCCCCGCTCCAGTTCCCGCCACGCCCCGATCGGCAGATTCGCCAGCCGCAACGGCCCCAGCCCCACCAAACTCACCGACTTGCACCGCACGTTCACCCGCGCCAGCGTGTCCTCAATCGCCACCCTCGGCACATCCGGCAGCACAAACTCAATCACCGTCCGCGCCCCGCCCAACTCGCGCTGCCGCTCCGCCGAGGCGTCCCGGCTCGCCCCGCTGGTCCGCTTGGTGATACGGATCCGCCACCCCATCTCCGCCGCATCCTCATGCTGCGCCCGCTCGCGCTCCCGCTTGCCCGCCCCCCCTTTGCCCGGCCGCCCACCACGCCCCGCACCGTCCCCATCCCGCATCCCCCGCAGGTGCAGCGGCACATCCAACTCCGCCACCTCTTCAGGCGAAAGCTCCCCCAACCCCGGCACCAGCAGCGGCGCAAACTCCGCCACCTGCGCGTTTGAAAGGTGCCCCCGCAGCACCGCCTGATACACCCGCGCCATCGGCTTACGCGACTTGGCCAGCCGCTCCGCCAGCGCCCCGTCGTTGGTCATCAGCACCAGCCCCGTCGCATGAAAGTCCAGCCCGCTGGCCGGATACAGCCGCACCCCCGACGGGTGCTGCACCAGGTCCGCCACCGTCTTGCGGCCCAGATCCACGTTGCCCTCCGCCCGCGCCGCCCGGTCCCCCATGCTGCACAGCACCCGCGAGGGCTTGTGGTGCAGCACGTACACCAGTTCCGCCTTGGTCGCCGCCGGCGCAATCGTCGCCAGCGGCCGCCCCTCCACCGCAATCCGGTCCCGCTTCTTGTCAACAAACACCGGCAGCGTCGTCACCACCCGCCCATTCACCGACACATGCCCCGCCTCAATCAGCCGCTCACACTCCCGCCGCGAGGCCACCCCCGCGTCCGCCAGCACCCGCTGCAGCCGCTCGGTCCCCGGCGGGGCCGCCGATGGCCGACCCTGGGCTTCCAGGGCTTTGCGTTTGTTGGCCTTGAGTTGGCGGAGTCGACGAGCGCGTGAGGGCATGGCACAAGCAGGGTAGCAACCGCCGCCCGACCCACCGCCCGCAATGCCTGGTCCTCGCCCCTCAGCCCACCCGCGCCGCCGCCAGCCCGCCGCCCGCGCTCCCCGCCCCGGCCGTCCCGCCACCCCCGCCGCCACCACCCCCGCGCATCGCCGCCTCGGGGTACACCACCCGCTGGTGGTGAATCGCCGCCAGCGTCCGCGAGATCGCCTCGGTGATCAGTGAAAGTTCCCGCAGCGTCAGGTCGCACTCGTCAAACTGCCCGTCCCCCAGCCGCTTGTTGGCAATCGCCCGCACCAGCGTGTCAATCCGCGTCGGGCTCGGGTCCGGCAGCGTCCGCGTGGCGCTCTCCGCCGCGTCGCACACCATCACAATCGCCACTTCCTTCGTGCGCGGCTTCGGCCCCGGATAGCGGTACTCAAACTCGCTGGGCAACTGCCCCGGAATGCTCTCCGGCACCCCGCCCGGCATGCCCACACCCGCACCCGCTCCACCACCACCCCCACCAGCACCACCACTTGCACCCCCCGCCGCCGCCATCGCCGCCTCCGCCTGCTTCCGCGCCCGGTGGTAGAAGTACTCCACCAGCGTCGTCCCGTGGTGCCCCTCGATGAAATGCATCAGCGGCTGCGGCAGGCGATACTCATCCGCCAACTCCAGCCCGTCGTGCACGTGCCCCACGATCACCAGCAGGCTCATCGCCGGCGTCAGCCGGTCATGCCGGTTGAACCCGCCGGTCTGGTTCTCCGCGAAGTACTCCGGCTTGTTCATCTTCCCCACGTCGTGATACAACGCCCCGACGTACGCCAGCAGCGGGTCCGCCCCGATCGCATCCGCCGCCGCCTCCGCCAGCGAGGCCACGTTCAGCGAGTGGTTGTACGTCCCCGGCGCCCGCTGCTGCAACGCCCGCAGCAGCGGATGCCGCGGGTCCCGCAGTTCAATCAGCGTCATGCCCGTCGTCACGCCCAGCAGCCGCTCAATCCCCGGCAGGCACCCCAGCACCAAAAAGCCCGACGCCGCCACCCCCAGCCCGCTGGTCGCCGCCTCCCACGCCGCCTGCTGCAGGCCCTCCATCGTCGGCTGCCGGTGCAGCAGCCCCAGCATCAGCGTGCCGCCCGCCACCGCCACCCCGGCAAACAGCCCCGCCGCGATCAGCGTGTTCCTTGCCCGCACCTCTTTGAGGATCCACGCCACCACCGCCACCCCGCACAACGCCACCGCGCAGCTCGCCACCGGCTGCCGCAGCGCAATCGCCGCACCGATCGCCAGCAGCGCCCCCAGCACCAGCGCCATCTTCCGCTCAAACACCACCGCAATCAGCATCGCCACCAGCGTCACCGGCCCCGCCACCGCCATCCCCGCCAGCCACGGCTCGGTGATCGCCACCCACACCGCCAGCGCCATCCCCCCGCCAAACGCCGCCGCCAAGGCCCCAAACCGCCGCACATCCGCCAGCAGGTTCGGCGCGTGCGTCCGCACAAACGCCAGCAACGCCAGCGCCAGCAGCAGGCCCGCCGAGGCCGAGCCCCCGTCCAGCGCCGCCCGCTGCCACCACGCCAGGCTCGCCCGATACGCCGCGTTCTCCGCGTACAGCAGATCCAACTGGTCCGACGTGATCTTCTCCCCCCGCAGATAAATCACCTGCCCGGGGAACGCCCGCTTGGTCTGCTCCGGAACGCTCCGCTCCGCCTCCGCCTGCCGCGCCAGCGTCTCGGTGTCCGCAAAGCGGTACGTTGGGCTGGTCAGCAGCCTCAGCCGAAACGCCACCGCATCCTGCACCGCCGGCGGCATCCCCGCCGCCTCCGCCAGCCTCGCCAGCGCGTCCGACGCCTGCGCCGACCCCGCCTTGAGCGCCTCCCGGGGGGAAACCAGCACCCCCGGCGGCGCCACGCCGGATCCGTCCCCCGGCCCCGCCTCCGGCCCCAGCAGTTCCAGCGCCGCCGCCGCGCTGGCCACCTCACGCTGATACGCCCCCGGCTCCAGCACCGGCGTCCGCATCACCAGCGCCATCAGCCGCTCCACCGCCGCCATCCACGCCCGCTCGCCATTGCCCGCCGCCGCCCCCTTCAGCGCCGTCAGCCCCGCCTCGCTCAGCGGAAACAGCGTCCGCGTCGCCTCGTCGATCGACGCCGCATTGGGCGCATCGGCCACCGCCCGGGGCAGGTTCTCCAGTTGCCGTCGCAGTTCCCCCAGCACCCGCTCATCGGCGCGATACACCCGCGGCGCCCGCTCCCGCGCTGCCTCCCGGTCCGCCGCTGTCGCCGCCCGGTTGGCAATCGCCACCGGCGCCCGCACCGCCCGCGTGTGGTCGGCAATCTGCCCCACCGCCAGAATCGGCCGCGTCCCCGCCAGCACCATCAGCGCCGCCAGCACGCACCCCAGCCCCGCCACAATCAGCATCGACCACACCACCGCCGGCCGCAGCACCACCCACCGCAGCACCGCCGGCGCCGGCCGAAGCCGACCGCGCCCGGAGCGTTCCCCGCCGCCCCCCCCGCCCCCGCCTGACGTACTGGTCGTCGATGAAGCCATGCCCTGGGCGGTCAGCCGCCGTGGTCCTCCGTGCCGTTCGCCCCAGCCCCGTTCTCACCAGCCGATTCCGCCCCACCTGCCCCCCCCCCCCCCCCCCCCCCCCCCCCCCCCCCCCCCCCCCCCGCCCCCCCCCCCCCCCCCCCCCCCCCCCCCCCCCCCCCCCCCCC
>Ga0068872_10003960_pt1 | contig 11257 bp, 9 predicted proteins | sample NOAtaG_7_FD_66441 | JGI IMG/M metagenome (GOLD analysis project Ga0068872, IMG submission 66441) | Freshwater lake microbial communities from Lake Erie, under a cyanobacterial bloom - NOAA_Erie_Diel1S_2200h metaG | ecosystem: Environmental > Aquatic > Freshwater > Lake | place: USA: Ohio, Lake...
GTTGTCAATATTGATCCAGATAAAGTAAAATAACAGTGTTCCTGCAACAACCTGGTTGAGCGTGATTTTTTTATATATGTTCTGAAGTTCTGTCATGTTCTCATCCTTCACATGCTGGGCAAAGATTGGTGCGCTGATTTGCAACAAGGTACGTTTGGGGATATCCATCAACATAGCCAGATAAAAACCAATGCTGTAGATAGCGGTATCAGCAAGTGATCGCATGGATGAGATCATCAGGAAGTCGATTTTATTGACTACCAATCCGGTAAAGCCGCCAACAAATAAGAATCCGGTAAATCTGATCATGTCTTGTTTCAATTGCGGATTGTTGCGCAGAAACCCTGAATCGGGCTTCAGGTGGATCGGAGTCAGCATCCTCAGAAACAGCAGGTTGCCGGCAAATGCAACCGCATAAGAAAGAACGATAAAGACAATGGCAGTGTAAAGGTTGATTAAACCGAGGTAGTAAAGATAACCGGATGCGATTTGTACGATCCGCACAGCCACTTCGCGAAAGAAATTTGGCACTGCAATGCGGCCATGGTTGGCAGCCGCACTTTCGGTTACCTGTTGCAACAAGGTGAAGAAAACCAGCACAAGCAGCAGCGAGTAAAGGCCCTCGAGCCTGGCAGCATCTTTGTTGAATAATGCCAGCAGCGGATCCCGGAAAAGCATAAGGCCAAACAGAATAATCAGATAGCCGATGGCTGGTGTTACAAAAACCCAAAAGAAGAAACCGTGGTGTTTTTTGTCTTCCGTTCTGAAATACGGAAAGAAGCGGTTGATGCTGTAGTTTGTACCAAGCAGAGCAAAGGTAGACATAACGGCACCGCTTTCGAGCAGCAAACGAATAGCTCCTAATTCTTCCGGCTCGAAATAGAGCGGAAACAGCATGAACAAGCTGGCAAAACCGAGCAGTATCCCGAAGTAATTCGAAACGCTTGCTTTGATACTTTGACGGATTACTACTCCCATTTTGGCTGGCCGGAAAACTGTGTTGAAAAGGCGAAGTTACCGTATTTGACCATTTCGGGGGCCTGAATGCACCTGAATCCGCTTTGGGGCCTCACAGGTTACTTTGGCAGCGCGATTGCTTTGGAGTAATATTGAAGTCGAAATAGCCATGATTCACAAGATATCCAAAGCACTGGCCTACAGCAACATAACCTGGAGTATACTCCGTCCGTTCGTGAAATTTGCGGAGGGTATCAGGTATTACCGGAACCGCAAACTGGAAGAACCACTGATAGCAGAAATTAAACAGGTCTTGAAAGAACCTGTTGTCATCCACGGTCCTTTCAAGGGTATGCAATATCCGGATTATGCTTCTTTTGGCAGCGCCATTTATCCTAAAATTCTGGGTTGTTACGAGAGGGAAATTTATCCATTCATAGAACAGGTTGTTGAGCGAACGTACGATTGTGCTATTGATATTGGAAGCGCTGAAGGATACTATTCAGTAGGTATTGCGCGCAGGAATCACAACATACCCAAAGTTATTGCAGTGGATATTAGTTCAACTGCGCTTTCTCTGGTCAGCCGTATTGCAAAGTTGAACGGAGTCTCTGATCGCATTGAGTTGTCAGATGGGATGAATGCAGCGCAATTGGGCGACGCATGTAAAGGGAAACGAAACTTTATATTCTGTGATTGCGAAGGTTTTGAGCGGGAAGTTTTTACCGAAAGCAATATTAAAGATTTAAGCCGATGTGATTTACTAATTGAAATACACGACTCTAAATCGTATCGTGTTTCGTCTTATCTGAACAGGCTCTTCTCGGGTACGCACAGTGTACAGCGCGTAAGCTCGACTGATGATATGCAGAAATTAAATTCGTACGATTATCCAGAGCTAAACAAATTGTCAGATCCGGCAAAAATCCGGATGATGTCTGAAGGACGAGGATCGGTGCAGGAATGGTTTTTTTGTGAAGCCAAAAGCAAAGTTTAAAGCCTGTCTTTCCTATTCCATTCAAATTTGCAATCCTTGAATTTATTTAAAAACACCTTGGCTGGATTTTAGCGTTGAAAAGCTTCATAAAGCTTTTCGAACTTGGTTAGAACCTGATCGGGGCCGAATTCCAGGTTTACCTTGGCAGCTATAGATGTTCGATTAAATGTTTCTTTCTTTGAAACACAAGCCTGAACTGCATCAGCAATTGCCTGCGGGGTTCTCTCCGGGAAAAAAACACCGTTTTTATTGTCGATGAATTCCTTTAGCGGGCTAAGATCTGGACAAATAACCGGCAATCCGCAAGCCAACGCTTCGGCCGCTACAACGCAAAAAGTTTCAAAAGCACTGTTTAACACGAAATAATCGGCTTGTTGCAAGAGGGGCACAAAAGCCTCACGATTTAACCATCCTTTCCAATCAATAATGTGCGCAACGCCTTCGTGCTCTGCAAGTTTTTGTAATTCAGAAATCCTTTTTTTGTCTCCTCCAATAACGGTCAGAGATACATTCAAACCGGCGTTCCGGAGCAAGGCTATCGCTCGAACGATGTCATCGACTCCTTTCACCGGTGATAAGGTTGAAATGTGAATGAGTTTAATGGTGCTGTCAGCTTTAATGCCTTTACCTGGGCCATAGTACTGTCCATCTATCACGTTCGGAATAACCATGGTGTCTTGTCTTAGTCCGCACTTGGCTATTTCTTCCGCGTGGTAAGCCGTAAGTGCCGAAACCCGGGTTGCACCGCGAAAGATTGATTTGTGTAATATTTTATATATGGGATTTAACTTAGCAAATCGTTCAAATATATAAATAGTTACTTGCTCTGATAATACATAGCGAATACCGCGCGTGCCTTTCAACCACAATGCAAACAAACCCATAGGTAATGTGGAATGGAGATGATGAATACCAATTGGGCCATGGGATTTCTGAATCAGGCGGTAAGCACTTGCCGTTCCTGAAAAGAAAGAAATAAAATTCACTATGGACCGCACCACAGGAATCCTTACACGCAGGTGGTTGTAAAAAACGGTGTATTGAATGTATTTGGTTTCTTCGCTGCGTTCCACGCGCCAGAACCCGGGAATTTCAGCGTCAGCCTCTGCTGTAAGCACAACCAAAGGATAGGCTGAACCAACTACATCGGCAAAATTGCGAATAAATGGTCCTTTTACCGGATGCAATCTTGTCGGAAAAAAACTAGCCAGAAATAACACGGTTGGTTTACCATTGGGGTTGGCGTTTCCTTTAGGACTCATTTCTGCAAATTTGGCATGAAGATTTGCTGAAACAAAGTTCTACTGCATATTTCCATGGATTTGGGTTAAGCGGAATCGGGGCAGGAGGAGTAAGAATCAGGTTTTGGGGCATTATACATTGCATTGGAACAAAGGATGCCCGAATGCAATTTGCCAGTGCTAACACGGCTAATAAATTGAGATGATTGGTGCGTTGAAAGGAGCTTATGCCTTTAAAACGCTATGACTGTAAACTTTAGCAATTAGAGCCAAGTAGGTTGCCGGGGAACAATTTATACTTGGTTTTAATTGCAATTGCCAGGCGGCGAAGTCTATTTTTTAAAGATTATAAATAGACTTTAACAACCATAGGCTTAAGCGGATGTTCAATGTGCAGCAAATAAACTCCGGTTGAAAGGGTTGGGAGTTCAATGAAAGTTGGCGCTTCAGCGGCTGTTGACGCTACGATTGTTCTTCCATTCATATCTGTCAAACTGTAGTGCGGCGCCTGGGAAAACGCTTGAAGTATAATCCTGTTTGTCCCGGAAACCTGATAGCAACTCATCACTTGGTCTGCAGAACTAATTTCATCTTTACTGAGCGTTGGCAATGAAAATTCGTAGATTTTTCTCGACGTTGCCGTTCCGTTGTAACCCAAACCGCAATATCCTTTATTTCCAATTGTGAATCCAGCAGATCCGTATGTAGCTGATCCGGGATACTGAGTAGTTTCACTCCATGTTCCCGTTGTTGGATCGAATGCCCACCAATCTTTTAGAAAAGTTGTGCTATTGCGACCATTGCCTACATAGATTTTGCCGTCCAACACAAAACTCGCGGCGGCTACCCGACCCATACCTGCGTAATCCGCTTTTTCTGACCAAGTGTCCGTGGCTGGATTGTATGCGTGTACTTCGTCGTAATGAGTTCCTGCCCAGAAGCCACCGATTATATAACCCAGACCGTTTAACGACGCAGATGCAGAATAGGCTTTAGCGGTTCCCGGGTAAGCTTTTCGAAGCGTCCAAGTGTCTCTTGTAGGACTGTATTGATAGAAGTTATTGTTTGGATTCGCCTGAAAGCGTGCGCCGCCGTACAGGTAAGCAAGTGTGTCAATCACAAACGAAGCTGCTGCAGTTCGTTCTTCAGGGAAATCAGCAACCTTAGACCAAGAATCATCACCAGGATTGTATCGGTAAAAATCTTTGTAATATTTACCCGGAGATAGGCCTAAACCCACATAGGCGTTCCTTCCAATCACAAATGCTACAGCTTCAGCACGTCCTGCACCAGGGAAATCGTTCTTCTGCGACCACTGGTTCTTCTGCGGGTCGTATTGCCAGACATCTTTCATGTAGCTACCCGCGTTTACACCGCCGACCACATAAACTTTACTATCGATTACAAAATGTGCCGGACTATTTCTGCCGTTGCCAGAGATATCAGCTTTTTCACTCCAGGATTGACCTTTCAAAATTGTAATGAACGGCAGAACTCCGGCGATAAGTAATCCGAATTTTATGAGGGGGAATTTATGTTTCATATTTGCAAGGTAAAACACGGCGATGGGAATTTGGCCATACATTGGTGCGTTTGCGATTTTTTTTGGGGGGCGATGGAAACCGGTCGTGGGTTTTTTGGGGTTTGAAAAGCCCTGGGAGCAGCTGCCAGCCAGTTATTTAGCCGGGCCATAATATTGTGCAGAAACGTGTTCAACACGGAGTATGATAAGAAGATCGAAAAATCTTCAAGTAATTTTTCCCTACGACTGCCACCTCAGCGCATTTCCGCCGGCCGGGCACCCTGTACCAGCACCTGACCGGCGTACCGGAAGTTGAATTCACGTCCGCGTCCCGGTTCGCCGTCGGCATGCATCAGCAATTTCCGGTCTGCTTCAATATACAGTTCCCTGACTTGAAGGTAGTGCATTCCGGGAAGGGCCACATGCTGCCCTTTACGCGCCAAACTTGCATACAGGATCCGCTGTTGCATGTCGGCTTTCGTTACCAAGAGGATATCCAGCAGTCCGTCGGATAAGTTCGCTGCCGGCCACAATTTGTAACCGCCTCCGGCAAATTGACCGTTGCCGGCAGAGAGCATAAATAATGGACCTTCGTAACACATGCGGCTGTCTGCCGTAACACGTGCCTGGAATTTCTGGGCGGTAAATAAATGGCGTGCAACGGCAAGGGTATAGCGCAAACTATTGGAAAACCCTTTCCACATACGCAAGGCGGCATGTGCAACCAGGCCGTCGAACCCTATGCCGCAACCTTCCAGGAAACGCACACCATTAACTTCCCATACGTCCATCGGAGAAGGTTCGGTGAACAAGGCTGCTTCCAGTTGTTTACCCGGATGCAAAGTGCCGTGGATTACCCTTGCCAGGTCATTCCCGGTGCCAGCAGAGATAGGTAATAAAATCAGGTTGCTGAACACCGCCCGGTTGATCAGGTGGTTGAAGGTGCCATCGCCGCCGATGGCGATAACACGGGTTGGCCCCTGTTCAAGCGAAAGGGCCACATCTGCGGCCCTTTCTGTTGTTTTAAACGGTATGTCGAGCCGGTCAAGTTCAGCTTGTACGTATTGGCAAACCCGTCCGGACTTTCCGCTTCCGGCAAGCGGATTATGGAAAATGAGGGTTTGCATGACCGCGCTGGAATTATTTGGCGAATCCAACCGAGCGTTTCTCGCGGATAACCGTGATTTTAATCTGGCCGGGGAATTTCATTTCCTTGGTAATGCGCTGTGAGAGATCGAAAGCGATCGTGTCGCTTTGTTCGTCTGTAACCTTTTCGGCATTCAGAATTACGCGCAGTTCGCGACCAGCCTGGATGGCAAAGGCGCTTTCGACACCGGGATAGCCCATGGCCATGCCTTCCATGTCTTTGATGCGCTGCATATAGGTTTCATCGGCCCTTCTTGCACCGGGACGCGAGCCGCTGATGGCGTCGCAAGCCTGTACGATAGGAGCGATGAGGGTCTTCATTTCAATCTCGTCGTGGTGCGCACCTACAGCGTTGCAGATGTCTGCATGTTCGCCATATTTCTCGCACAACTTCAAGCCAAGCAAGGCGTGCGGTGTTTCCTCATCAAAATCGGGCACTTTGCCTATATCGTGCAGGAGGCCGGCGCGTTTGGCCATTTTGGGATTAAGCCCCATTTCGGCGGCCATGGTAGCACACAAGCGCGCTACTTCGCGGCTGTGGCGCAGCAGGTTTTGTCCGTACGAAGCGCGGAAACGCATCCTGCCAACATAACGGATCAATTCAGGGTGCAAGCCATTCACGCCGAGGTCGATAACGGTGCGTTCGCCCCAGGCGAGCACTTCTTCATCGATTTCGCGGCGGGTTTTTTCAACCACTTCTTCAATCCGAGCCGGGTGCACGCGGCCGTCGGCGATGAGGCGCTGCAGTGCCAGGCGTGCTACTTCGCGTCGCACACTGTCGTAACAACTGAGCATCACCATTTCGGGTGTATCGTCGATCACGATTTCTACACCGGTAGCTGCTTCAAAAGCTTTGATGTTCCGGCCTTCGCGACCGATGATACGGCCTTTGATATCGTCGTTTTCAATTGGAACAGCAGTAACCGTGTTGTCGATGGCTTCTTCAGCAGCGGTGCGCTGGATGGTCTGGAGGATAATGCGTTTGGCTTCGCGGGTAGCGCCTACTTTGGCTTCGTCGAGGATGTTTTTGGCGGTTTGGAGGGCTTCGGTCTGGGCAGTAGCGCGCACGGTTTCGAGCATTTGATCACGTGCTTCCTGTTCGGTGAGGCCTGCTATTTTTTCAAGGGCCCGGAGCTGCTGTTCCTGCAAGGTCTGCAGTTCGCTGCGTTTCGCTTCGTTGGCTTCAATTTGGCTGTTTAGGCGAAGCTTCAGCTTGTCAATTTCTTCTTCCTTGCTTTTGTTGTTCTTTACTTTCTGGTCGAGGCTCTGTTCCAGGGTTTTGGCTCTGGCTTCTGCCTGGCTGAGTTCTGCGTTGCGGCGGTTGACTTCTTTCTCGTGCTCTGACTTCAGTTGGAGAAACTTCTCTTTCGCTTCGAGGATACGGTCTTTCTTGAGGTTTTCGGCCTGCTGTGTGGCTTCGCGGATAATCTGTGCGGCTTTCTTCTCGTCTTTCTTTGCCTGCAGGCTTAGAAAAATGAAATAACCTGCTCCGGCGCCCAGGGCAAGGGCAATCACGGCGGTTAATACAATGGCGGTGGTCATCTTTTCACTACTCCTTTCTTTTTTGGTTAGGATGCAGCGACAAACCGTTACGCGGTTCTATCAGGCGATGTTCAGCAGCGCTTCCATTTTACTGACCACTTGTTCGAGCGATTCATCTTCGCTTTTTTCCCTGGCGTTGTGACGCGCCAGTTCAGTGGTAGCATCCAGAGTCACAAACGCCAGTCCGTCCTGGTCGTCTCTGAATGAATATTGTTTCTTCAACTTTGTCAGCTCGCGCTGGACAAAGTGGGCTGCGGCTCTGACATATTTCTCTTCGTCGTGCCTGATCTTCAGGCGATAAGATCGCTCCGCGATCTCGACGTTGATGGATATGTGGTCATCGATTGACATGCTTCAGGTATTCAGTATGTCGATGCATCGGTCTATTTCCCTTACCAGTTCGTTGATCTTCAGTTTGATTTCCTTCCGATCTGAACCTTCCGGTTTTAAAACCTTTGCAAGTTTAAGCATTTTATTTGTCTCCTGAAGGGTTTCGTTATCCCTTTGGAGCAGTTCATGCGCCGATTCCATTTCGGCCAATCGAGACCTGAGCCGCGTTATTTCCTGTTGCAGGCGCTCGCGTTCCACCAGTAAGCCTTCCAGCTGCCGGCATATCCGTTCAAGCCTTTCCTGCATATTGTTCATCCCCTTCTGATCCTGGCCTGAAAGCTGTTTTCGACGAGCGTCGCAATCTTTTCCATGGCAGCGTCACATTCCACATCCGTCATGGTGCGGTCCTGATGCCCGAAATAGAACGACATAGCCCAGGAAGCCTCGCCCGGCTCCAGCGGTTTGCCTTCGTAACGATCAAAGAGGCGGATTTCGCGCAGCATTTCTATTCCGAGCCCGCGAATACCGCTTTCCATGGCGGAATAAGATGCGGAAGGCGGAACAATCATGCTCAGATCTCGGCGTGTAACCGGGAAGCGCGAGGGCTCTTCGGGCAATGGACGTTTCGCGGCGGCAGCGTCCAACACCTTGTCCCACGACAATACAGCGGCAAAAACCGGAATCTGAAGGTCAAAACGGCGCAGTACCTCGCGCTCCGGCGCCAGCCACTGGACTGCTGCCGCCTCTTCATTGATTCCGAGGCGGGAGAGGAGCCCGGAAACCACGGCCTTCAAATCGTACATATCGCTGCGCTGGCTTTTGATTTCCCAGGTTTCAGGCCAGCGTTCGCCGGCAGTGAGAATCAGCAGTTCGCGCGATTCGTGTGTGGCATTGCCTTCCAGCCGGTATGTGCGGCCCAGTTCGAATAGGCGTATGCGCTGCGCCTGGCGGTTGCGGTTGTAGGCAACCGTTTCAAGTGCCTGCCAAAGCAAGGATCCACGCATTACTGCAAGGTCGTTGCTCAGCGGATTGTTCAGCTTCACCAGCGCTGTTTCAGCCCCGTAATAGTCGGCCTTGGTCAGGCTGCTGTTCATGGTTTCATGGAAACCCTGTGCATTGAGGAATTCGCGCACTTTGGCCTCCATGGCAATGCGGTACCTTCCTTCATTCCCCGAAAGGGAAACCTGCATGCGGCCGGGCATCGGTATTTCGTCGTAACCGAACACGCGGAGCACTTCCTCCACGAGATCGGCTTCCCCTTCGATATCGCTGCGCCAGCTGGGAACCTGCAAATTCCATCCGCTTGGGTCGGCTTCGGGTTCAAAACCCAAATCGCTGAGTATTTGAGCGCTGCGTTCTGCAGGAATATCGGTTCCGCTCAAACGGCGCAAAAACTCCTGCCGCAATTGCATGCGCTTAGGTTCAAGTGGCTGTGTTACCGATGCAGGTTCGCCACTGATCTCGCCGCCTGCTGTTTCAAGGATTAGCGCAGCCACGCGCCGCAAGGCTGGCAAACAAGCGTTCGGGTCGCTGCCGCGTTCAAAACGGAACGACGCATCTGTGGAAAGGCCATGCATGCGCGCCGTCTTGCGCACCAGGGCGGCATCGAAGCAAGCACTTTCAATCAGTATATCAACGGTTTCAGGTTGTACGCCCGAATCGAGCCCGCCGAATACACCGGCCAGGGCGAGCAGTTTTTCTCCGTCTGAAATCACCAGTTCACCACCCTTCATGTTACGGGAAGTTTTATCCAGTGTGGTAAGCTGTTCACCTGGTTTCGCCAGCCGTACCATCAGCGCATGGCCGGCCACACGCGATGCATCGAAGGCATGGATGGGCTGGCCGGTTTCGTGCAATACGTAATTGGTGCAGTCAACGATATTGTTGATGGGCGCTATGCCAATGCTTTGCAGTCTGCGTTTCAGCCAGGCCGGACTTTCGGCCACCTTTACATTTTGCACGAGCAAGGCGTAATACTGGCTGCATTGGGCCGGATCTTCCACATTGGCCTTTGCCACGGCCGGACCATCCCATGTTGCTTCGGGCAGGTGGTGGCGGCTGACGGGCAAATGCGCCTGCAATTCGCGCAGGATGCCATGGTGAGAAGCTGCATCGCCGCGGTTGGGTGTCAGACCGATTTCGATGACGGTGTCGCGGTGGACGCCGTAATAATCTGCGAAAGCGGCGCCGAGGGGAGCGTCTTCCGGCAAAACGACAATACCCTCATGGCTTTTGCCAATGCCTATTTCATCTTCCGCGCATATCATGCCGTTGCTCACCTCTCCGCGGATTTTCGCTTCGCGGATGGTAAACGGTTCTCCTTGAGTGGGGTAAATGGTGGTTCCGGGCAGGGCTACAATCACTTTCTGACCTGCTGCCACATTGGAAGCGCCGCATACGATGGGCCAGAAATCGGTTTCAGAAGTCTGAACGAGGGTGCAACGCAGGCGGTCGGCATTGGGATGCTGCTTTACTTCGCACACTTTCCCGATCACCAGCCCGGCCAGTCCACCCTTCACATTTTCATATTCCTCTATATGCTCAACCTCAAGTCCGGCTTTGGTAAGTATGGAATCCAGCGCCGCCGGATCCGCATCAAAGTCGGCCATGGATTTCAGCCAGCCGTATGCAACTTTCATGAGGCGCGAAATTAACCAATTGGAGGGCGAAATGACCGGCTTGCTCTGCGCTTTGCTGTAATTTGCAGCGGTGAATGCCCGGACCCTCCTTGCCTTGTCATTGAGTTACATATTTCATCCGGTTTTGTTGCTGGTGTTTTCGGCTTTGTGGGAGGCACGAGGAGGTACGGTGGCTGAATGGGTGCTGATTACCGGAACACTTTTCTTTGTTCCCTTACTGTTGTTGCTGATACTGCGAAAGCTGGACAAAATTTCAAGTTATCATTTGCCATTGCGCAGCGAACGCGACCTGGTATACAGCTTGCAACTGTTGTGGTTTGGATTGGTGTTGGCAGGCATGTCCAATTGGAACTTGATTCCGCCGCAGGCTTTGAGTCGGGTATTATTGGCAGTAATCGGGATAGGGCTGCTGTCGCTGGCGAATCGATTCATCAACAAGGCCAGTGCGCATATGGCGGTTGTTGTGGCCTTGGGAGCTGTTTATACTTGGGAAGCCGGGACAGGATTTTTGTGGTTTTGTTTGCCTGCTTGGGCTTTGGTATGGTTTGCCCGCAGCAGTCTGAATGCGCATACAGTGTGGGAGTTGTTTGCGGGCCTTATTTGCGGACTATCAAGTTGCATGTGTTGGATTTGGCTGTTTTGAATGCCGGCCGTGTTGGTTGAATTCCAGCTCAGAACCTTGGGAAGATACCCGGGGAGCCGTTTTTAAGTTGTGGTGGACGCATCCGTCCAATCTGATTTTCTAGGCACGAGTCCAGGCTTTACGGGTACTGCACGCTTCCGCCTAATCTGGAATTCTCGGCCCAACGGCGAATTCCGGTGGTGGTGGACGCTTCCGTCCAATCTGATCTTCACGGCATGAGTCCAGGCTTTACGGGTAGTG
>Ga0068872_10003961_pt1 | contig 11256 bp, 9 predicted proteins | sample NOAtaG_7_FD_66441 | JGI IMG/M metagenome (GOLD analysis project Ga0068872, IMG submission 66441) | Freshwater lake microbial communities from Lake Erie, under a cyanobacterial bloom - NOAA_Erie_Diel1S_2200h metaG | ecosystem: Environmental > Aquatic > Freshwater > Lake | place: USA: Ohio, Lake...
TATTTGTTCAGCACGACATGCATATTCCCATTGTGCCTCACTGGGTAAGCGATAGTCTCTACCTGTTAATTCACTCAATTTCTTGCAAAATTCTTGTGCGTCTTGCCAACTGACAATTTCTACGGGACGCGATGCGCTGTCAGGCTTATCTTTAAAATACGATGGGTTTTCTCCCATTACCGCCTCATACTGCGCCTGTGTAATCGGATATTTCCCTATAAAAAATGCTGACACAGTAACAAAGTTTTGCGGACGCTCATTATCGCGAGAATTTTCCTCTCCATCTGGCGCACCCATCAAGAATGAACCACTGGGAATAGACACCATTTCGAGGATAACGGATTTACTCAGGGTTTCCGTGTAAAAGCGAGCTTTGTTTTTATGGCGATGGATAACGAGAGTTGCGGTCATGGGGTGACTCCTAGAGATTCAAAAATATCTTGACGCAAGCGGTATGTATCGCCATGTTTTAGATGGGCTTGCCAACTTTGGAGTGATTTTTTAAAGGTTATCAGATCAATTTTGCCTTGTTCTAGCTCTTTTTTTTGTTTTTTAAGACGCACACGGGCGCGGCGCAAATTGGCAGTACGGATTTTGATGCGGTTTGACAATATCCTAAAGCCGACAAAATTAACGCCGATGAGGGTGGCAGTGATTTGGGTTTTGATGGGATGCAGTTTTAGGCGCAATGAGTTTAGATATTCAACGATCGCAATTTGAGCTTCTTGGAGAAAGTAGCGATCGTCAGCAAATAGGGCAAAATCATCGACATAGCGCAAGTACTTTTTGACCTTGAGTTGTTCTTTGACAAAATGATCGAAGCCTGACAAGTAGATATTGGCAAACCATTGGCTGGTCAAATTGCCAATTGGTAAGCCTCTTTTTCGCTCTACAGGATCTAGCAAAGTATCATTCGGGAAATAGTCAGGGCTGCTCTCTTGGTCGTTGCCGTTGTCGATAATTGCATCGATCAGCCAGAGCGTATCAGGACATTGAATTTTACGGCGAATTAGGGTTTTCAGGATTTCGCGATCGATGCTAGGAAAGTATTTGCGGATATCACATTGCAAGACATAGTGACTCGATCGCGCAAAGCTCGTAAATCGCTCTAGGGCGCGGTGAGTACCATAGCCAACCCGATTGGCATAGGTGTCATGGATAAAAGTTTTCTCAAAAATTGGGGTGATGACTGCACAAAGAGCGTGGTGAACTACGCGATCGCGATAAGGCGCAGCCGAGATTAATCGTAACTTCGGTTCGTGGATTTTGAAAGTGTTATAAGCCCCAGGGTGATAAGTTTTGGCTCGTAATTCTTTTTGAAGTTGGATTAATTCATTTTCTAGGTTGTAATTGAAGGCAAGTACATTCTCGCGAAAGCGCTTTCCTTTCTGGGCTTGACGCGCTGAATGTAAAAGGTTTGCAAAACTAGTGATGTCTTGCCAAAGATAGGTATAGCGCTTCATGGCTTTTCTCTTTATTTCTATTTTTCTCTTTGACGTTGCTGCCGAATCCATCCACCTAAATCACTACTGATCGCATTCATTTGTTGGCTGACATATTCATAGCGCTCTACATCCATCAAATGAAAGTCGAGCATCAATCGAGACTGATATCGCAAAATATCAAGACTGGAATTTAGTGCCTCTAGTTGACTGCGTTTGTGAGAGCTATATCTTGCTTGAATCAATCCTTCTAATAAATCGTAAAGTAGCGCGATCGTGCGATCGCCTAATAAAAAACGGTGATTGCGTGGCAGTTTGTTGAGAATCGGCACATACCATTTAATCAGATCGTAGGTTTTTTGAATGATTGGTAATTCTTCCAAGATGTTTTTGGGGTGGGTAAGGCGATCGTTCGATTTACTACAAGAACACCCGACCCTGTTTATTTTTCGGATGCTTGGTGACATCGCAGGAGCTAGTCTGGACTCTTTTGGTACGCTCGATAAATTCCCATCTATCAATTCTGACAACAAAGAGTACTGGCGCGAAACTAATAACTCGAAAACCGATATTGTTGTTGCGATTGTCGATATTGTTGTTGTTGCGATACGCAGAGCGGCAATTTTGAGGATTGTTGATCCAAGAGCCGCCGCGCAGTGGTTTAGTTGACTAGCCCCAAGTTTAGTTTATAGCCATTATTGAAAATCAGAAAAAAATTTGATCGCGCCGAGCGCGAAGGAGGAGGGTAAAGGGGACAAGGGCAGAGGGCAAAAGTGCTAAAGAGCAAAGGGCTAAGTTAGTCCTGGCGCGAAACTAATAACTCGAAAACCGAGATTGCTGTCGCGATTGACGATAAGGTCGTAGAAGCGATACGCAGAGCGGCAATCTAGAGGATTGACGAACCAAGAGCCGCCGCGCAGTGGGTATGAAGTTTTATTACTTTCTTTATTTTTTGCGTCTATCCATGCACTGCCATCCGTTGGCGCTCCTTCATATTTGCCATGCCAATCATCCTCACACCATTCCCATACATTGCCGTGCATATCGCATAGTCCAAATTCATTAGCTACCCCAAAATAATTTACTGGTGTTGTTTGCTTGCGATATTCGCCTTTCTCACCCATTCCATAAACATATTCACCGTTATAATTAGCAACCTTAGTCGAAATCGTTTCCCCAAAATGAAATGGTGTTGTCGTACCCGCACGACAGGCATATTCCCATTGTGCTTCACTGGGTAAGCGGTATTCTCTACCTGTCAATTCACTCAACTTCTTACAAAATGCTTGTGCATCTTCCCAACTTACATTTTCTACGGGACGAGATGTACTATCTGGTTTATCTTTGAATCTTGATGGATTGCTTCCCATCACCGACTCATATTGCGCCTGAGTAATTGGATATTTACCCATCAGAAATGCTGGCACGGTCACTAGATGTTGCGGACGCTCTCGGCTTAGAGAACTTGCTTCTTCTAATGATGAACCCATAGTAAATGAACCACTAGGCACATAAACCATCTCTAAATTGATATGTTCGGCAATCTGCTCCACCAACTTTCGCCCCTGCCTATGCCTATCAAGTCTGATAATTTCAATCTTTTTCTGCTTCGGTTTTGCGCCAAAGCCCAAAATTCCCTTGCTTTCCTGCGTCTCCACGATCCGTATTTTCGCGACTTGATAACTAAATAGCTCTAACTGAATTGATGGAATTTCTGGTTCTAATGGAATTTGCATCTCCTGCTGCATATCTCCAGCAATCTCATCCCCTTGATTCACAACCTCGATCACCGCCACCTCAAACTCAAACTCTTGTAAAGTTGGAAAAGGTTGAGTAACTGCTCGTAATTGCCGAGTAATGCTAGATTCTTTCTGCTCTTTCGTTAACCTGCGATCGCGTAAAATCCCCCCAATAGTACGCGCATTATTGATCAACTGCGGAAACTCCCGCAATTGCGGTGAAAGCTGCTCAGCAATCGTCACTAAACCTAACAGATCGTCCTGTGGCTTGCCATCCACAAACGACTGGTCAAGCTCATTACTAATCTCATTAGCAACATCAGCCTTGCGGTCGTCAATAAATACCATCGCTGACCATCGTTGTCGCTGTAACTCGCGATCGCTTAGATAGGGATTCTCTTGCTTAAGTTGCGCCACATAACCAATTAACAACTTCGCCGCCGCCTCCATCCGCCCCTTCCCAATTCTCGCATCCAACCCATCCAGCAACACCGCCCTGACATAACTCTGCATCGCATACTGCTCATACCCCACCACCCGAAACAAGTCCGACAGCAACAAATCCACCTCCGCCACCCAAGGCAGCTTCGGCGTAAACTCCATTCGTAAATAATTTAACAACTCTGGCGTAACCACCACAGGAATCGCCGCATAGTCCAACAAAGCCTGATAGTCATTCCCAAATCGCATCAAAAATGTTTCGATCTGATAAAGACCACGTTCGATTAGGGCAGCATTCTCTGTTGAAATATCCATTAGCCCACTCCCAATGCATGATGCAGCAACGTCCCTCTGATCGCATCAATTATTTGTCCCATACCATCATTGCTCATCTCCCGCATCGGCACAAGATAAGCAATAAACTCCGCCGAGCTTCCATACCAACGTTCTTTAGGAATCGGATTAAGCCAACCAATTAACTGACTATATTTGCCAAGTGTTAACAAGAATTTGCGAGTCAGTTCTAGCCTCTTTCCATCACGATATCCCCGCGCCGCGCCGCCATCACTAACAATCAACACACTCGTATCGCGATCGCAGCATTCTAAGGCAGTCTCCAAGGCGATCGGCTTCGTGAGGCGATCGTCTGCATACACATGATCGGTTGGCACGTTATAAAAATAAAAAACATCCACACGTCCAAACTGTCCATCTTCGCAAGCAGTTTCCACAATATCTTCAGCAAACCGATGGCATGGGGTCATCGATCCACCGCGATCGACCAGCAAAAATAAATGGGCGCGATTAGTCACCCGCCACCGCAACACTGGTTGCCAATAAAAACCTTGCCTCGCAGCGCGATCGACCGTTGCTTGCACGTCTAACATATCGGCAACACCATCCGCCACAGGACGACGCAAAAACCGCCACAAATAGATCATCGATCGCCGCGATACAGGAAAATACAGCCCCAGATCTAAATCTTCATCGGAACTAGCTCTGACGGAAGGCGCATAGAAGGTGTCATAGCTAAAGTTGATATTATTTTCTATCTCGTCATGATCTTCTTCGCGATCTTTGCCAATATCTTTGTCGCGATCATTAATTCCATTTTGACCATCATTTTGGTTACCCAAATCTTCCCGATTGCTATCTTCTTCAAAACTATCTAGCTGTTCGAGTTCAGATTGTTTCTGTCTTTGAGCTTTGAGTGCAGCTTGATAGACAATCTCCCATTCTTGCTCAAAAAAGCACTTTTCTGTGTGAGAGTGACACCATAGCATCTGTAAAATCTTTCTCAGTTCCAATCGACTCTCATAACCTGCCCTGATCGCCTCGATCGCCGCCAAATATTCACGCATTCCTAGGTCGCATTTTTTGCGAATGCGATAAAAAATCTCGGTCGCGATCGCTTCAGAATCTAGCATCTCTATGTAAAACTCCCAGCTTTGCGCCAATCTTCATAGCGCTTAAACAACAACTCGCGATAAGGAAGATTTTGAATAGTTTTCAACTCAACACTATCAAAAGGCTTTTTGCCAAACTGTTGCAAAGCATTTAGCCAATCCAGAAATTCACTCGTACCAGGGAGTTTGCTCCATTTTTCCTTACGCACATCTAAGAAGCGATTGATTGTCGAATCGATCAATTCTGGTGATGGATCGAGATCAGGTTCTTTATTTGATTTTTTCGCGTCTTCTTGTGCCTGTTTGTAGTGAGCATCCACAATTTGCTTGAGGCGATCGCGATCGGGAAATCCCACAAAATGATAAACACAACGCCGCAAAAAAGGAATTGGCAAGTCTTTTTTCTCACGATTGCTAGTAATAATCACAATCGGTAAATGATCGCGATCGGCGGTAATTTTATCGCCTGTTTCTTCAATTTTAAAAGTCCAAGGATCATCTAGTGCTGCTAATAAATCATTAGGAAAGTCAAAATCTGCCTTGTCAATTTCATCAATCAACACAACTGAAGTTTGCTTCTGATCGCGACTCATCACAAACGCTTCACCGAGAGCACCATTTTTGCAATACTCACTAGGGTTACTTGGATTGCGATTGGTCTTTCCTTTCGCTTGCGAGATCTGCACATCATGCAGCCGTAACAAAGCATCATACTTATAAAGCCCTTCTTCGGCTTTGGTACTAGATTTAACATCCCAACGAAATAACGGCATCCCAAACTCATAGGCGATCGCGCTAGCCAAACGTGTCTTACCACAACCCGCCTCACCCTCTAATAAAAGCGGTCTTCGCAAAAAGATAGCAAGATTTACCGCTTCGATCAATTCACGACTAGGGATGTAGGGTTCAGGGCTATCTGGTGATAGCGGATGCGGGCTTTCAGGTCGATTGGCTATGTCACCTGTGTACTCGTAACGTAATAAAGTCATGCTCTTTTCTCCATTTAATTTGTTTCTGCTAACAGGCGATTTAAACTCTTGACAAGCGCATTGCGTGTGGAATCAGGCTTACCTTTAGCTACTTTCCATACCCCATCGGCTACATTTCTAAACTTTGCCATATCACAACCTCTTTTTCCTAAACCAGAATGATTTCGTAACCACAACACAATATCTTCTTGAGTCCAATTTTGGAGCGGCACACGCATTATTTTTTGTCCCTCTAGCTTTGACTTGCAAAAAATTTCACTTGGTAGCAACTCACCTTTAAATTGGCAATCTATTGAGATTGCAGCCACAACCGCAAAACTATCGTCTAGACCCTGTGTAAGCTGCTGCCAAAATTCTTGCACAAACCATCTCAAAAATTCCGTGCCATCATCAGTGGGAATTTCAATCTTGATAAAGAAAATTTCTCCAGTGCAGAATTTAGCCCTGATTTGGGAGATCGCGCTACTCAGGTCATTCCCTACCGTAATGCTATATTCATTTTCTAAAGCAAGTATAAAATCGTTTTTGTTGGCTGTAGTAGAGAAGCCATGCACAAAAGGCTTAGTCCAACTCCCACAACCGCGCAAATAATTCTCTAACCAATTCAAAATAAGTTCTCCTTCCATTGCGATCGCATTGTCTAGTAATAACAACGCATAGCGGCGATCGATACCATCAAGTCGATCTTTTTTGAATTTTTCGATCAAATCCTTGGCTTTTTTAAAATCAATTTCAGTTAACTTATCCTGCCAACTTTCACGAAAATTAACTAATTCTCTATTGTTTAGTTCACTTCGATGTTGATCGATAATTTTTTGCTTTTCTTCGATCCTCGTCCATATTTTTCCTCGGGTTTCATCACTAATTTCTGATTGCCACTGCGCCATTAAGGTGTCCCTCTCTTTTTCTAGTGTGGCGATCGCCTGTTGATTTACATCACTCATCTATCCCAGCCCTCTCTCAGCTTCAGCTATTTGAGCCTGTTTTTGCTCTAACCTTCGCCAGAGTTGCTCTCGTTGCTCATCACTGGTTGCCGATTCCCATTGTCCTAAGACGACATCAGCTTCTCTTTTTAGGATTTCAATTTTTCGCCTCAATATATCTTGCTTCATATTCATACTTGGCTTGGAAAATGGTTCAGAATTAGATGGGTTTTGATGAACATTCTGATTAATCTGCACATTAATATTCCCACCCGCCGAAACATTCTCCAATGCTTTCTGGATAATTTTGGCATTGTTCTCTTCAGGCACTCTATTTTTTGCCTCATTTTGTGGATCTTGCACTATAACGCGCCTATCCCAAAACTCAATAATTTTATTCGGTGTGCGATAAAACTGCGGCATTTGGGGATACTGCAATCTCTGCAATTTTTCCCGAACAGCATCCTCGATCGCCGCACAAGTAATCCGCCGTTCAGTCGCACCAGTTCTTGCCAATGCTTCTACTAATATTTTCGTAAATACACCCATCTCTCCCGCAATCTCTTGGTAAGCAGGATCTTGGCTACGCGAAGCCGTAATAATAAATCTCGTTTTGCCATCACTGCGATCGCACTCATCCGCAAAATTTGCCAGGTCACCACCATAACAACAATCTAACCAAACAATTTGCTCCCTTGCAGGACATTTTGCGATTAGTTGCTTTAAGTCGTCAATGGAGATCGCCTTATTAAACCAATCATCAAGCCCTTCACTATCCGTCGTTGCTAGATAAGCTTTTGGAATAAGTTGAGTATTCTGAGAGCTATGACGCACAAGCTGATTTCCACGTAAGCCATGCCCCGAATAATAAAACAACACCGTATCCAGATCCGTCGCCGTAAATAAATCTTTGATTTCGGGCTGTAATCGATCGCAAGGCACACTACCCTTACCCACGCATACACGATCACCAGCCACCGCTTCAGGAAAGCGCTTCACCTTAAAAGTTGGCTCTAAAATATCAGCCATCGCATTAGCATTATTCGCAAAACTCTCAAGACTACGCAACTTACTATACTGACTTACTCCAACCACAAGCGCTTTACGCTGCATAACCTGAAAATCTCGCAAATTATGTCTGTTATTCTATAGCCATTAACAAAGCAAAATCAATCATGACTAGCCTAACGCCCCTCCAAATCGACGACAATACAATTATCTACATCGAGTCTAGTGAATCAGTTGAAGTTCCTGTCACACCATTTCTTGAAAAAGGATTAGTCACCTATGGGGACACTTCAACCAGCGAAAAAATTAGAGAAAACTTTGATCGCCTCAAATCCACCCTCACCCATTACACCCTTAACACTATTGATGCTTTCAAACAAGCAAGCAATACTGACATCGCCAATATCGACAAAGTAACCCTCAAATTTGGCATCAAAATTGCGGGGGAAGCAGGGATTCCTTACATCACCAAAGGTACAGCCGAAAGTAATCTTGAAATTACAGTTGAATGCTCCTTTCCAAAAAAGTCAGGATGAGAGCTAAGGAACTAAGACAGGAAGCATTGGGATGCCAGACTTCTGACATCCCAATGCTTCCCGTACATTCAAATTTACTTTTGTGATCAAACACGCCTGATTATCATAAATAACTTTAGGAGTTAGGGAAGTTGTGCTTTGTAGTACATCTTCCCTAACTCCTCGAAAGATAGCGGTTTAGAACAAGGCTAATTGTTCTCTTTGCTCATTCCTATTCTTTGATGGAATCATAAGTTGTTTGTCTACTAACGTAAATTCAGACATTGACTTGCTTTCAATCGAATTTGGCAGTTTCACGCTACTCATGGGTAGTTCCAGATCTCCGACAAGTAGGGCGATTTGCTCTAGCCAGTTTTCTGAGTCTGGGGCTACCCAATCCTCAAACTGTCTCTGCCTCAATGCTTCCACGATCGCTGTTGATGGTGGCTCTAGTAAAGCTGCACTAGAGTTTCTATCCCAGAAGATTTCTCGCGATTCTTCTTCTTCTCCCTCTAATCCATTGTCTGATTCGATTTCATCGACAGGAGATTCATGGGCGATCGCATCAAACATCTCCTTCAGGAATCCTAACCGATTTGATTTCTGCTCGTATTCCTGTGCTTGCTCAAAGGGTTGACTGACCCGATTTTGCAGTATTGGCAGTTCTTGTCGGTCTCGTTCGAGATTTTCTTGGGCTGTGGTTAGCTTGGCGGCGATCGCATTTCTCACCACATGCAACAATGAACTATAGGGCTGTTGGCATTCGGCATTAAATTCATAACCTGAATTAATACTCGTACCTATATACCCATTAACTTCTGAGCCAAATCTACTCAGAAATACATTCATCCCTGCAAATTGTCCGATTTGAATTTGGGTCAATCGATAGCTTTCTTTCAACCTTTCCACTTGTTCGGTAATGTGATGATCGATTAGCACGGCTTTATCTAGCATCACTCCGCGATCACTGATGAATTGTTTCAGGTTTGCTTGGGTTACTATGACTAGATCGGATTGAATGCGCTGAATTTGGGCGGGATGATTGGTATTTACCATGTCAGCTAGGTGCTGAATCTTGGATTTGTCTCTGAATTGACTATCGTTATAGGCTTGCAATTGCATTCCTAGTCCTTGCAATTCAGCTTCAAGAGTGGCCCGTTCCATGATCAGGGGATCACCCGAAGCGATCGCTTTCATCTGGGCGGCGTTGAGAACTGTCTCATCAATGTCTTCGATAGTGCGATGGGTGCGATCGCCCGACATCACCTGCGAAATCATCCTCTGCTTGTTCTCAATCGCTTGCCATAGGAACGAATCAAACCCTGCCTGGTTATTCCTGCCTTCGGTGACATAGCGGAAGATAAACACATCACTCCATTCATTACCCTGTCTGACTCCTCTGCCTTCTCTCTGTTCGAGATCCGATGGTCGCCAAGGACAATCGATATGGTGCAAGGCAATCAGTTTGCTCTGCATATTCACTCCTGTTCCCAGTTTTGAGGTCGAACCAAAGACAATCCTGATCCTGCCTTCGTTGATCGCTTCAAACAGTCTTGCCTTCTTAGTATCCGTATCATAATCATGGATAAAGGCGATTTGGTCGGCGGGTATGCCTAGCATCACTAAGGTGTCGCGGATATAGCAATAGCTATTCCACCAGTCTTTTTTCGGTGCATTGCGATCGCAGAATATCGCTTGAGTGCCTTTGGCGATCGCGGTAATCGTCCAGATTTGCCAGACATTCCACGCACAGGCGAGCAGTTTGTTGTTAATCCATTCGCTTGCATGGGGCGATACCAATTTGGTGTGCATACAAGCTTTGGCTCCATCACCCGTAATTTTTAACATGTTGTCAATTTCAGGTTTGACTTTACGTTTGGCGACTGCTTCGGCGCGATCGCAGAGTTTGTCCATATAGGCGATCTGCTCTGGTGATGGTTTGCAGGACATCACATGGTAATGGGGTTTCGGGGTTTTCACTTCGGCTAGGGGTGAGGTCTGGATATCGGTGGTTTGACACCACATCGCCATCAGTTCGGGCATATTCACGAATTCGCGGAGGCGGGTTTTCGATTTGAGTTTGCCTGTGGGACTGATTTCTAAGGCGGTGCTGGTTTCACAGAATCTTGAGCAGAAGCTGTCAAAGTGTGTTAGTCCTTGCTGTTGTAGTAGGTCAAGTTGCAGATAGCGCATCCAGATGTCCATTTCTGCCATCGTATTACTCAGGGGTGTGCCTGTGGCGAAGATGACTCTTTTACCGTTGGTGAGCAGGTATCGCACTTTCATGAAGGAGTCATGGGCGCGTTGGCTATAACCTGTGGGAATACCCGCCACATTGTGCTGGGTGGTCAGGATTTGCAGTCGTTTGATTTGCTGTACTTCGTCTAGGAAGAGGGCATCAATTCCCAGTTGCTCGAAGTAAATTACGCGGTCTTTGCGATCGCTGGTTTCGATTTCTTGGATGCGTAAGTTGATTTTCTTCCGCATGGCTTCTAAGTTTCGGAAGACTTGTTTGGATTCTTCTTTGTTGGTGGCTTCACAGATAGAGCTAATTGCAGACATTTGCTCTTCGAGAAACAGAAGTTCGGTTGATTCGCTTATTTGCAGGTTGAAGAATTGTTCGTAGGTAAGAATAATCGCATCGTAGTTATGGGTGGCGATTTGGCTCAGCAGGACGCGGCGGCGATCTTTGGCAAATTCTTGGGTGTTCGGTACGAGAATTTTGGCTTCTGGGTACAGTCGTCGAAATTCTTTGCTGTATCCTGGCAAGATCGATTTCATGGTTACATGCAT
>Ga0068872_10003964_pt1 | contig 11246 bp, 8 predicted proteins | sample NOAtaG_7_FD_66441 | JGI IMG/M metagenome (GOLD analysis project Ga0068872, IMG submission 66441) | Freshwater lake microbial communities from Lake Erie, under a cyanobacterial bloom - NOAA_Erie_Diel1S_2200h metaG | ecosystem: Environmental > Aquatic > Freshwater > Lake | place: USA: Ohio, Lake...
GAGGGCGCTGATGCCGTTGCCAAGTACCGCGAAGTGATGGGCGCCACCAACCCGGCCCAGGCCGCTGATGGCACGATCCGCAAACTGTTCGCCAAGTCGATCGGCGAAAACTCCGTCCACGGTTCTGACTCGGCTGAAAACGCCGCTCTCGAAATCGCACAATTCTTCTCGGAAGCCGACATCGCCGGCTAAGCACTGACTGTCTGCCTGAACATTCAAGCCCCGCCCTGTCTGCCAGGGCGGGGTTTTTCATGTCCGGATATGCCAAGACCCGGACAGGGCTTCCCCTTCCGGTGATCGCATCCTTCGGGTCCTGCGGATGGGCGAAGGCCCATGGCTCTGAGGACTTGTAGGGTAGGGCAGTCTAAACGGTATTCCGATGCCCCAGTGCGCACTGGACCTCCGGACTCCCATCCGCTTCCAACGACACGGAAACCTTCCTGCATCGCCGGACCCGCGTGAGGGATGGCTCTCACCTCCTTGGCCTCACGCTTAGCGCATAGAATAACCCCGCTGCGGACCCGGTCGGATTCGGAAGCTGTGAATTTCCCCGCCCGCTGTCATCCCGGCCAGCTGCCGGAGGCAGCGTGAGCCGGGACCTTTTCTCCGCCAAAACCGAGAGAAGGTCCCGGATCGACGGCGCTTTCAGCGCCTTGTCCGGGATGACAGGAGATGGGGGATGGGGCGACCAAAAAACTTCTGTTGAAGCTCTACCGACGCGCAGAACGGGGTCCAACTCGTTGCATAAACCCGTTCTTGTGCAACCAATGCCGCCCTATCCGCAGATACCTGCGAAGGCAGGTATCCAGCTTACAGAGGACGCACCTTGCTCGTCTGGGTCCCTACCTTCGCAGGGACCTGCGGAGAGGTTGAGTTCAGGTCTGAAGACCTACGCCTCGCCCACCTTCACCACCCGGCGCCCGGCATTTTCGCCGCGGAAGAGGCCGCAGAAGGCTTCGGGCATCGACGCGATGCCATCGAAGCGTTCTTCCTGCGTCTTCAGCCGGCCATCGGCAATCATCGCTGCCATCGTGCCCAGCGCTTCGGGGAAGCCGCGCGCGAAGTCGAACACGACGAGGCCCTGCATGTTCACGCGGTGGGTGATGAAGGGTTTGGTGTTCACGATGCCCGGCGTTTGTTCCGGGGTCAGATTATAATCCGCCACCTGTCCTGAGATACAGATGCGGCCGTTCAGCGCCATCAGCGGCAGCACGCGGTTGACCATCGCGTTGCCGACATTGTCGAACAGGATGTCCACGCCCTTCGGAAACTCCGAAGCGATGGCGCCGGTGAGATCCGCGGCTGACTTGTAATTGATGGCGGCATCAAAGCCCGCTTCGTTGACGAGCCAGTCGCATTTGGCTTGCGAGCCGGCGACGCCGACGACTTTCGAGGCGCCCCAGGCCTTGGCCAGCTGGCCTGCCGTTGCGCCGACCGGGCCGGCGGCGGACGTCACGAGTACGGCGTCGCCAGCCTTGAACCGCGCCACATCCTTCGTGCCGAACCAGGCGGTCAGGCCGGGCACGCCGAGCACGCCGATCCACGCAGAAAGCGGCACGCCGGGCACATCCGCGACCTTGCCGATGAAGCCTTTGCCGGATTGCAGCGAATGGGTTTTCCAGCCACCGGCGCAGAACACCTTCGTTCCGACCGGCCAGTCAGGATGGTTGCTCGCGTCGATCACGCCGACACTGAAGCCGTCAATCGGTTTGCCGAGGGGGAGCGCCGCTGCATAGCTGTCACCGCCCGAGAGGCGAGAGCGCGTGCCGGGGTCCACCGAGCACCAGACATGCCGTACACGGAATTGTCCATCTTTGGGCTCGGGGACCGGCAGGGTCTCAAGCTTGAAATCCGAAGGCTTCGGGGCGCCTTCGCAGTATTGCGTCAGCACGATCTGTTGCATCTCACCCATGGGGCAGTTTCTCCGTTATTGTCTTGTAGGCGATTTTCAGCGCCTCCGGATAGAGCTTGTGCTCTGCTGGCAGGGTCCGCGCGGCGAGCGTGTCTGCGGTGTCGCCGGGGAGGATCGGCACGCGTGCCTGCGCGATGATTTCGCCTTCGTCGACGCCTGCGCTCACCCAATGCACGGTGCAGCCCGCTTCGCTATCACCGGCATCGATGGCGCGCTGATGGGTGTCGAGGCCTTTGTACTTCGGCAGCAGGGAGGGGTGGATATTGATCATCCGGCCCTCCCAGCGCGAGACGAACCAGTTTGTCAGCACACGCATGAACCCGGCGAGCGCGATGATCTCGACGCCGGCGGCGCGAAGGGCGGCATCGAGATCGCGCTCGAAGGCTTCGCGGTCCTTGCCGTAGGCCTTGTGGTCAATGGCGAGGGCTGGGATACCGGCCGCTTCAGCAAACAACAGGCCGGCCGCTTCCGGACGGTTGGAAAGGATCAGGACTGGCTCAGCCGGATAGTCTGGCGACTTCGCTGCCCGGACGAGTGCCTCCATGTTGGAGCCACGGCCCGAAATCAGGATCGCGAGTTTCAGCCGCTTCATGCGGTGGCGAGCTCGCCCACCACGCGCGGATCTTCGCCCGCGGCTTTCAGATCCGCGATCACTTGGTCGGCGTCAGCGGGGCTCACTGCGAGGACCATGCCGATGCCCATGTTGAAGGTGCGGTGCATCTCGTCGGTCTCGACGCCACCGGCCTCTTGCAGCCACTGGAAGACCGGGGGCGGGGTCCAGCTGGCGCGGTCAATGCGCGGCACAAGCTCGTCCGGGCACATGCGCGGAGTGTTTTCCGTCAGGCCGCCGCCGGTAATGTGCGCAAGACCCTTCACCCGGCCGGACCGGATCAGCGGCAGCACCATCGGCGCGTACAGACGGGTCGGCGTGAGCAGTGCCTCGCCAAGCGTCTGGGCGTTCGAGAAGGGCGAAGGGCCGCCATAGAACAGGCCTTCGCGCGCAACGATGCGCCGGATCAGCGAATAGCCGTTCGAATGCGGGCCGGAAGAGGCGATGCCGATCAGCACGTCGCCTTTTGCCATGTCGCCGGTGCGCGGCAGCACCTTGTCGCGGTCCACCGCGCCGACGACGAAACCGGCCAGATCATAATGCCCCGGCGGATACATGCCCGGCATCTCGGCCGTCTCGCCGCCGACGAGCGCGCAACCGGACAGGCGGCAGCCTTCGGCGATGCCCGCGATGACGGCTTCGGCGATGCCGCCCTCGAGCTTGCCGGTCGCGAAATAGTCCAGGAAAAACAGGGGCTCTGCGCCCTGCGCCAGAACGTCATTGGCGCACATGGCGACGAGGTCGATGCCCACCGTATTGTGGATGCCGGTCTCGAAGGCCAGCATCAGCTTGGTGCCAACGCCGTCAGTACCTGAAACGAGGATCGGATCGTTGTATCCAGCCGCCTTAAGGTCGAACAGCGCGCCAAAGCCGCCGAGGCCGCCCATCACGCCCGCCCGGCGCGTGGCCTTGGCCATCGGTGAAATCGCATCCACCAGCCGCTCGCCTGCCTCAATATCGACACCGGCATCACGGTAGGAGAGGGGCGGTTTTGTAGTCGCAGTCATCTGGAAGTGCCCCGCATCTGGCCCGAACCGGCGCGTTAGCATGAGGCTGGCGCAAGTTCCAGTGAAGGTTCGGAAGTGATGCTCGCGGTTTCCGGTTCAGAATGGGCCTGATAGAAGGGGCCCGATACAGGAGTTAGGTGTCCATGATTCGACTGGTTCTCGCTGCCATTCTGATGTCCCTCGTCGCGACGGGGTATGCCTGCGCCGACACCAAGGACGTTTACACGATCCGCAATATCTCGGTGGACGAGTCGGCTTCGACCGTGATCGAGGCCCGCGAGAGGGCGATGGCCGCAGCCCGGATCTCGGCGGCGCGGCAGCTGATCAACAAGATCACCCTCGCTTCTGACCGCGCAGCCGTCGGCGGCATCCAGATCGACGGCGCCTTGGCCTCCCGCTTTGCCGCGGCTGTGGATGTCGAGGAAGAAACCGCAGGCGCCGGCCGTTACCGGGGCAAGCTGGCGGTCGTACTGAACCCGCAGACCGTGCGCGCCCATCTCGATTCCCTGAAAGTGCCCTATCTCGACGCGCAGGCCCCGCTCGCGCTGATGGTGCCGGTGGCGCCCTCCAGCCTGCAGTCGGCCTGGACCGGCGCCTTCGGCGAACGCAATCGCGGCGGTCTTGTGCCCTCGATCACGGCGACCGGCATCTATACAGCCACCAGCCGCTGGTCTGACGTTTCGGCAGAAGCGACCCCGCAGAACGCCCGCCGGGGCATCATCGCTGAGCTGCAGGGCCGCGACGGCGCCTGGCGCGTGGTTGTGTCCACGTTGACCGCCACCGGCACCGAAGCGGTTGGCGCAACTCCGCCCGCCGCAACGCTAGCGGATGCCGCAACGGCGGTGTCCACGCTGCTGGATGAGTCCTGGAAGCAATCGTCAATCATCCGTGACAGCGCACGCACGACGGTCGAGGCCGCCGTTCGCTTCACGTCGCTCGCTGAATGGAACACGCTGCGCGGTGCGCTCGCCCGATCGCCGCTGGTCTCCGACTTCAAAACCACGGCTGTGGCCCGGGAAGGCGCACTCGTGACCTTTGCCTATGCCGGCGATGAAACGCGCCTGCGCAACGACCTCGTCCAGCGCGGCGTGACGCTGTCGCAGGAAAACGATGAGCTGACCCTGCGATCGGCGGTGTCGTCCTCGATCCTGCAGTGATTTCAGACGATCCGGATCAGTATTCCGCCGCCGGGCAGCCGATGTTCGGGTTCCCGGCGCCGGTCGCCCGCTGGGGCGACTTGCTGCACGGTTCGCACAACGCCGCCGCGCTGCGCATAGCCGCGCAGCCATCGGGCTGGGCAACCCCGGTATTGTGCATAACGGGACCCGTCGCTTGCGGTCTCAGCTTTCTGGCGGAAGCCTGGGCCGAGAAGTTTGAGGGCGAAGCCCTGCGGCCCGAGCAGCTGGGCAAATCCGGCCGCAAGGGAATCGACGCGCTTGCAGCCCGCCATGTGGCGGTCGACGATGCCGACATTGCCGCCCAGAAGCATGCCGAGGCGCTCTTGTCGCTGATCAATCTGGTGGGGGCGGGTGGCGGCCGGCTCTTGTTGACGGCCCACCGGCCCCCTTCGCAATGGCGGACCGGCTCGGCAGACCTGAAGTCCCGCCTGAATGCCCTGCCTGCAGGGGAGATTGGACCGCCGGACGAGGACATTCTTCGGGCCCGTCTCGAAATTGCAGCAGAACGGCGCTACCTCCGTCTTGGGCCTGAGACGTTGACCTATCTGGTGCCGCGACTGGAACTTGCCTATGAGGCCGTTGAAGGCTTCATGGGCAGGCTCAGCCGCGCCGTGAGCGACCACGACCGGGCGCCCAGCTTGCCGCTGGCCCGCCGGGTGCTGGAGGCCATGGCCGGGGCTGAGGATGAAGACGGGGCGAAAGGGTGAACGAGCATGCCGGATGGCCAGCAGCGATTGAACAGGCAGCTGATGAGCGCGCCGCAGCGGTACTTGAACCGCGAGCTGTCCTGGCTTGAGTTCAACCAGCGTGTGCTGGAAGAGGCCGACAATTTGGCCCATCCGCTGCTGGAGCGCCTGCGCTTCCTGTCAATCTCGGCCAGCAACCTCGATGAGTTCGACATGGTGCGCTATGCGGGCCTTCGCGAACAGGTCCGCGCCGGGGTGACCAAGCCGAGCCAGGACGGTCTGACGCCGGCGCAGCAAGTGGAAGCGGTGGAACGCGCGGCGTTGACGCTGATCGGTGACCAGCTCTCGCGTTGGCGCCAGCTCAAGGCCGAGATGGAACAGCAGGACATCTTCGTTCTGGCGGCAGACCAGCTGACCAAGCGCGAGCGGGCCGATATCGAGACCTATTTCCACGCAAACATCTTTCCGATCCTGACGCCGCTGGCGATCGATCCGGCCCATCCGTTCCCGTTCATTCCCAATCTCGGCTTCACCGTCGCATTCGACCTCGAGCCGCTGAACGGCGGGGAATCGCAGGTGGGCATCGTGCCGATGCCGACCTTCGTGCGCCGTTTCATACGGCTGCCGAAAGGGCAGAAGCCGGGCATCCGCTTCATTGCGCTGGAAGACGTCATCGGCTTGTTCCTGCCGTCGCTGTTCCCGGGCTTCAAGGAAGCCGGCCGTTGCCTTTTCCGCATCGTTCGCGACAGCGATATCGAGATCGAGGAAGAGTCCGAAGACTTGATCCGCGAGTTCGAAGTGTTGCTGAAGCAGCGCCGCAGGGGCCGTATCGTCCGCCTGCGGATGCAATCGAGTGCGCCGGAACAGCTGCGCCATTTCATCATGCGCGAGATCGGCGCTGAGCCATCAGATATCGTTCTCTATGACGGCATGCTTGGCATGGCCCGCCTGTCCGAGCTGATCGTAGATGACCGGCCGGACCTCCTCTTCTCACCTTACGAGCCGCGTTATCCCGAACGTATCCGCGAAATGGGCGGAGATATCCTCGCCGCCATCCGCGCCAAGGATATCCTTGTACATCACCCGTTCGAGAGCTTTGATGTGGTGGTTGAGTTCGTGCGCCAGGCGGCGAAAGACCCGCAGGTGGTGGCCATCAAGCAGACGCTCTACCGCACCACGATCAACTCGCCGATCGTCGGCGCGCTCATCGAGGCGGCGGAGTCTGGCAAGTCGGTCACCGCGCTGGTCGAAATCAAGGCCCGCTTTGACGAAGAGGCTAACCTGCGTCTTGCCCGTGATCTGGAGCGGGCCGGTGTGCAGGTCGTTTACGGATTTATCGAGTACAAGACACATGCGAAGGTCTCGCTGGTCGTGCGCCGGGAAGGCAATGAACTGCGCATCTACACCCACTACGGCACGGGCAACTATCACCCGATCAACGCGCGCATCTATACAGACCTGTCCCTGTTCACGGCAGATCCCGCGCTCGGCCGTGATGCGAACCGCCTGTTCAACTATGTGACCGCCAACCGCGAGCCGCCCGATGTGGCGCCGGAGTTCGAGACGATCTGCATGGCGCCGGTCAACCTGAAGGAAAACCTCCTCCAGATGATCGAAGCGGAAGCGCAGGCCGCGAAGAAGAAGAAGCCCTCCGGCATCTGGGCAAAGATGAACTCACTGGTGGACGGCGACGTTATCGATGCGCTCTACCGGGCAAGCCAGGCCGGCGTACCGATCGCACTTGTCGTGCGCGGCATCTGCTGCCTGCGGCCGGGCGTGGAAGGTCTGTCGGAGAACATCACGGTCAAGAGTATCGTCGGCCGTTTCCTCGAGCATTCCCGCATCCTCTGCTTTGCCAATGGCGAGGCGCTGCCGTCACCGAATGCGAAAGTCTTCATGTCATCGGCTGACTGGATGCCTCGCAACCTGATGCGCCGTGTCGAAGTATTGGTGCCCATTCAGAACCCGACCGTGCACCGGCAGGTGATGAACCAGATCATGGTGGCCAATCTCAACGATGAGCAGCAATCCTGGTTGATGACGGCCGACGGTCAATATGACCGCTATCACGCCTCCGGCAAGGACAGCACCTTCTCCGCACACGGATATTTCATGGCGAACCCAAGCCTTTCGGGCAGGGGCAGCGCGCTTGAGGTCAGCCTGCCGCCACGCCTGACGCTTCCGGAGAAGCCAGTTCAATGACCATTCCCCAACCCCGCCAGGCCGGTATCATCGATATCGGATCGAACTCCGTTCGCCTCGTGATCTGCGATGTGCTTGGCGCATCTATCCTCCAGAGCTTCAACGAGAAGGTCATGGCTGGTCTCGGGGAAGGCATGTCGAAGACGGGCCGGCTCTCTCCGCAAGGCGTGGACTCGGCCCTCAAGGCGCTGAGCCGTTACCGTGCCATTCTCCGGGCACTGAATGTCGAGACCTGGCAGGCGGTTGCGACTGCCGCTGTCAGGGTCGCCAGTGATGGTCAGGATTTCCTGAAGCAGGCTGGCAAGGTGCTGGGCCGTCCCGTTCGTTTGCTCAGCGGCGAGGACGAGGCGCGGCTTTCCGCGCGCGGCGTCGATCTCAGCATTCACAATCCGGTCGGCGTCATCGGCGATCTGGGCGGCTCCAGCCTGGAGCTGAAGCGTCTCGGCATTTCGAATGGTCCGCAGACGGGCGAGAGCCTGATGCTCGGCCCGCTCGCGCTCGGCGATGTCATCAGCGACCCGAAGGAATTGCGACGGCGCGTGCGGGAGGCCTTGAAGAGCAGCGAAATACTTGCGGGGGCATCGGGGCGGTTCTTTGCCGTGGGCGGGGCGTGGCGCGCGCTTGGGCGCCTTGTGATGGAGCTTGAGCGTTACCCGCTCCACGTTCTTCAGGGATACCAGATCAATCCGGGCCAGATTGCCCGCGCAACGAAACTCTGTGTGGACTCTCTGTCAAACCCGGCGGCGCGCCAGCAGATCGAGACGATAGACAAGAGGCGCGCCAAGTACTTCCCGATGGCCTCGATCCTGATCGAGGAGATCGTCACGCAAGGCAGCTTCGAAGGGGTGACCATCTCGGCGACGGGCGTGCGCGAAGGTGTGCTGCACGAGTTGCTCGAGATGAAGCTCGAAGATCCGCTCACGGACGGTGTGATTGCCTATGCGCGGCTTGACCAGAACCAGGTTGCTTTCGGCCGCGCCCTGCATGATTTCATCGCGCCGGCCCTCGCGCCGCAGCCTGACCTGTTCGGGTCGCCGGCGGCCGATATCCGCATCGAGAGGGCCGCCTGCATGATGGCCGACAGTGCGGGCCGCTACCATCCGGATCACCGCGCCGAAATGGCATATGATCAGGCCCTGCGGGCGCCCTATCTGGGCGTGACGCATCCTGAGCGCGCGATGATCGCCTATGCGATTGGTTGCCGGTACGAGAAGGATTTCAAGCGTCCGGCCGAGCATGTCAGCCTGACCACCGAAATGCAGGCAGACCGCGCCCGTCAGGTCGGTTTGCTTATGCGCCTGGGTGCTGTGTTTTCAGGCCGATCGGGCCCGATCCTTCGCCGTGCGGCGCTACGCCGGGTGGATGATGTGCTCGAGCTGGAAGTCAGCCGCCGCGATGCGAACATGATCTCGGAGACGGTGGAGCGGCGCCTGTCACAGGCGGCGGGTCAGATGCGGCTGAAGCCGCGCACCAGCGTGCGCTGAGCGAAGCTCAGACGTCGAACAGGCGAACTTGTCCGCCTTCGAACGAAACCGCGAGCTTGCCTGAAAGAAGAGCAATCGCCTTCTTGCCAAACATCTCGTAGCGCCAGCCGGTCATCGCCGCGATGTCCTCGCTGGTTTCGCCGCGCGCGATCCGGTCGATATCGGCGGAGTTGGCGATCAGGCGCGGGACAACATCGTTCTCGTCCGAAACATGCTTCAGCAGCACCTTGAGCAGTTCCGGCGCGCCGGCCGGGATCTGGGCATTTTGAGTCTGGCGGACGATTTCCGGCGCATAGGTATCCGGCGCATCGATGGCCGCGCGGACGGCTTCCAGCAGGCCCTGGCCATGCTTCGAGCGGATGAAGCCGCTGGGCACGGCGCGCAGCTGTGAATAGTCTTCCTCGGTGCGCGGCTTCTGGGCGGCGATTTCCTGGATCGCGTCGTCCTTCAGGATGCGGCGGCGCGGCTTGTCGAGTTCCTGGGCGACCCGTTCGCGCCAGGCAGCGACGGCGACGACGATCGCGGCATAGTCCTTCTTCGGCATGCGCAGCTTCAGCCGCTGCCAGGCGTTCATCGGGTCGGTGTCATACGTCTCTGGATTCTCGAGATCGGACATCTCCTCGCGCACCCAGGGCAGGCGGCCAGTGCGGTCGAGTTCGTCGCGCATGCGCAGGTAAATGTCGCGCAGGTGGGTCACGTCGCCGAGCGCGTAGATCAGCTGCTTCTGGCTCAGTGGGCGGCGCATCCAGTCGGTGAACTGACTGGACTTGTCGATTTGCTTCTTCAGCACCCGCTGGACGAGGTTGTCGTAGGAAATCGAATCACCAAAGCCGAGAGCCATGGCGGCGATCTGGGTGTCGAAAACCGGGCCGGGGGGGTGGCCGATCAGGCGATTGAAGATTTCGATGTCCTGCCGGGCGGCATGGAAGACCTTGGTCTGCCGGTCGGAGGCAATCAGGTTCAGGAAGGGGCCGATATCGAGATCCTCGGCCCGGGGGTCGATCAGGCCCTCCACGCCGGGCCCGGAGGCCTGGATCAGGCACAGTTCGGGCCAGTAGGTGGTCTCCCGGTGAAACTCGGTGTCGACGCACACGAAATCGGCCTCGGCGAGCCGTCCGCAAAGGTCTTCCAGAGCGGACTGCTCAGTGATCGGCGTCAGGGTGTTGTCAGTCATTGCTGGGTCGCTTATCGCACCAGCTTGACAAAGGCGAGGGGGTCTGTGCCCTACGCCGCTTCTTTATGTTTGGCCGATTTTCCGGAGTTACCGTCCGATGCATGCCTATCGCACCCATACTTGCGGGCAGCTGCGCAAGTCCCATGTTGGGGAAACCGTCAGGCTTTCGGGCTGGCTGCACCGCCGGCGCGACCATGGCGGGGTCATGTTCATTGACCTCCGGGATCATTACGGCCTCACCCAGATCGTTTTCAATCCGGGCTCGCCCGGCTTTGCGACGGTTGAGCGCCTGCGCGCCGAGAGCGTGATCACGGTCGAGGGCAAAGTCGTCGCCCGGGACGCGGACCTCGTGAACGCGAACCTTGCGACCGGCGAGATCGAAGTCGTCGGCGGGGCCGTGTCGGTCCAGTCCGAGGCGGCCGAGCTGCCGATGCCGGTGTTCGGAGACCATTCCTATCCCGAAGAGATCCGCCTCAAGCACCGCTACCTGGACCTGCGCCGGGAAGCCCTGCACAAGAACATGGTGCTGCGCTCCAACGTGATCGCCAGCCTGCGCCGCCGCATGGTGGCGGAGGGCTTCACCGAATACCAGACACCGATCCTGACCGCCTCCAGCCCGGAAGGCGCGCGCGACTTCCTCGTGCCTAGCCGCATGCACCCCGGCGAGTTCTACGCCCTCCCGCAGGCGCCGCAGCAGTTCAAACAGCTGCTGATGGTTTCCGGTTTCGACCGCTACTTCCAGATCGCGCCCTGCTTCCGCGACGAGGATGCCCGCGCTGACCGCTCGCCCGGCGAGTTCTACCAGCTCGATATCGAGATGAGCTTCGTCACCCAGGATGACGTGTTCGGCGCCATCGAGCCGGTCATGCGCGGCGTGTTCGAGGAGTTCGCGAACTGGGAAGGCAAGGGCCGCACGGTCGCGCCGGGCCCGTTCCCGCACATTCCCTATGCCGAGGCGATGCTGAAATACGGCGTCGACAAGCCGGACCTGCG
>Ga0068872_10003967_pt1 | contig 11240 bp, 7 predicted proteins | sample NOAtaG_7_FD_66441 | JGI IMG/M metagenome (GOLD analysis project Ga0068872, IMG submission 66441) | Freshwater lake microbial communities from Lake Erie, under a cyanobacterial bloom - NOAA_Erie_Diel1S_2200h metaG | ecosystem: Environmental > Aquatic > Freshwater > Lake | place: USA: Ohio, Lake...
TCCCTCGATGGGAGAAAAGTGATGTTGATGGTGCCAAAGGGAGTAAGGTCCAAAACGCTGTTCGTCGATAAAGTAACTCCCCTCCTTTACATGCGTGATCTCCGTCATCCAATAAAGAGGGATTCCGAGCAAGGGTTTGACCTTGTACTCGATGATCTGCCCGGGGTACATCCGTTCACCGTGATAGCGGGAGATGATGTTGAATTGCATGTGCGCAGGCGTTATGCGTTGCAGATTAGCGGGATTCGAGAAAAAATCCCAGGCTTTTTCTGGTGATACCGGAATTCGTTGCGTAGTCTTGAGAGAATAAGCGCCCATACTATTTGAATAAGTTAATTTCGTCTATAACCTGTCAACACCCGAAAAGTTCACCTGCATGTCGACTTCAAGAGAAAATCAAGAAAAAAAGTTTCAGGCCGAGTACAGCCGACTCAACCCAGCACAAAAAAGTGCAGTGGACGCCCTTGAGGGCCCCGTGATGGTGATCGCAGGGCCCGGCACGGGAAAAACCCAAATCCTGGCCAGTCGTATCGGCAAGATCTTACTCGACACAGATACCCAACCGGAGCAAATCCTCTGCTTAACGTACACCGATGCCGGAGTTGTAGCGATGCGAAAAAGGCTACAGCACTTTATAGGAGCGGCAGCCTACCGGGTTACGATCGGCACCTTTCACTCGTTTTGCAACGATATAATTCAAGACAACCTGGTTTATTTCGAAAAAAGCTCCCTCGATCCAATATCGGACCTGGAACGTATTCAATTACTAAAGGAGCTGGTGGATGGCTTTCCAAAAAAGCATCCTTTAAAACGATACAGGGGCGATGTGTACTTTGAGATCAAGGGCCTGCAAGAGCTCTTCGGCATCATGAAACGAGAGAATTGGACCCCTGCCTATCTCTTCGAAAAGATCGATTCGTATGTAGATTCACTTCCACAACGCGAAGAGTTCATTGCAAAAAAGAGTGGCAAATACCATAAGAAAGGCGAGTTACTGACCGAAAAACTCGAACTCGAAAAAGAGAGAATGGCTCGCTTACGCGCCGCTGTCGGCGAATTTGAACCCTTTCAGCAGATGATGCAAAAAAAGAGCCGGTACGACTTTGATGATATGATCAATTGGGTGCTTTCTGCCTTTGCGTCTCATCCGACGTTGCTCTCGTCGTACCAAGAGAGATACACCTATGTGCTGGTCGATGAATATCAAGACAGCAGTGGATCGCAGAACAAACTGGTCGAAATGTTGGCCGATTACTGGGAAGAGCCCAACTTGTTCGTGGTCGGCGACGATGACCAAAGCATCTACCGCTTTCAGGGGGCTAACATCGATAATATGACCGGTCTGGCCGATCGCTATCGCGAATCATTACGTACCGTGCTACTGACAGAGAACTACCGATCTAACCAACCGATACTACAAACTGCCGGTGCACTTATTGAGCGAAACAAAGAGCGACTGGTCAATCAACTACCGGGCCTGAGCAAAACACTGTCGGCCGCTCTACCAGCACGCCAGCTGCAGACGCATCTCCCGATTTGCCGCGAGTATGAAAACCCTCGTGAGGAGATGATCGGAATCGTTGAAGAAATAGAGCGGTGCATAGCAGGCGGAACGCCGGCCGCTAAGATAGCCGTTCTGTACAAAGAGCATAAGTACGGAGAAGAGTTGACCCGTTATTTGCAGCTACGCGAAATACCGGTCTACAGTAAAAAAAGCCTAGACTTACTTCAACTACCGTTAGTAAAAAAAATCACGCTGCTGCTCGACTACCTGGCCAGCGAACATGATGTACCCACTAGTGGCGATGAGATGCTTTTCGAGTTATTGCATTACGACTGGTTCGGGATTGCACCCATTGAGATCACGAAATTGTCTCTGGCCGTTGCTTCTCGCCGATCTAACGACCTGCTGGCCTCTTTGCGCGTGGCTTTACAAGAAAAGGTAAATGCCTCGCCCGTCGATCTATTCTCAGAGATGGAACAGTCCCCACTAGAAAAAGCAGGAAGGATCCTTGAAAAATTGATCGGATCGGTTCCCAATCTGACGCTGCAACAATTGATACAGTCGCTCATTCAAGAGACCGGACTATTATCTCATTGCATGCGAAGCGCTCATAAACACGAGGACTTGAAAGTACTAACGGCCTTCTTCGACTTTGTAAAAGAAGAAACCCACCGCAAACCGGACCTTACCCTGGAGGGACTGGTTACCCTGATCGCTCTGATGAGAAAAGAAAATATTACGTTACCCTTTGTTCAGGTGAGTGGTGGGGAGAAAGGAGTCAATTTGCTGACCGCACACGGATCGAAGGGGTTAGAGTTTACGTACGTATTTATAGCCGGTTGCCAGGCTAGCACCTGGGAGAAAAAAAGAAAGCCCTCCAGTGGCTATAGTTTTCCGGATAACCTAACGGGACAAACGACTGGATCTTCCTCGATCGAGGAATTACGTCGGCTTTTCTATGTGGCATTGACGCGCGCGGAGGAATTTCTCTTTATCAGCTATAGTCGATCTTCACTGACTGGAAAACCACTGGAGCCTTCTCAATTTGTGGTTGAGATGTGCGAACAGCATCCACTGCCGATCGAGAAGATAACGATCAATAAAGAGACCCTCGAAACCTTCGAAACACTGGGGCTTACATCATCTACCATTCCCGTCATTGCCCAACTTGAAGAGGATATTACCGGACCGCTGATCGAAAAGTTCGTAATGAATGTAACGGCCCTAAACAATTATCTTTCGTGTCCGCTCGAATTTTATTACCGTACCCTTATAAAAATTCCCTCTCCAAAGAACGAGGCTACCGAATTTGGATCGGCCGTACACCATGCGCTGGAAAAATTGTTTCGTAAGATGCAAGAGAGCGAACAAGATCGCTTTCCGGACAAAGCATTCTTTTTGCAAGAGTTCGATAGGTACATGCATCGTCATCGGGAGAGTTTTACCCGCGAACAATTTGCCCGACGCATGGAATACGGACATCAAATACTAGAAGCCTATTACGACAGACGCGTCAGCACCTTTACGACCATCGTGGCCGTTGAACGCAATATTCGTAACATCGTATACAGAGGTGTTCCGCTAAAGGGAAAGCTCGACAAACTGGAATTCGATGGTAAATCGGTGAATGTGGTCGATTATAAGACCGGTGATCCAGACAAAGCTCTTGCCAAACTCAAAGGCCCGGACGCCAAACAACCCCTGGGAGGCGATTACTGGCGACAGGCTGTTTTCTATAAAATACTGGTCGATCAGTTCGAAGGAAGGGGCTGGACGGCCGTTAGTACCGAATTTGATTTTGTAGAGCCCGACAAAAAGAAACAATACCGGCAAGAGAAGATAGTTATTACGCCCGACGATCTGCAACAGGTAGGAGACCAGATCATCATGGTATGGGAGAAGATTCAAGCCCGAGAGTTTTATACCGGCTGCGGTAAGGCAGATTGCCATTGGTGCAACTTTGTAAAAACGAACCAGCTAGCCGTTTCACTGCTCAACCCCGAAGACGACGAAGACACTGGCGAATTATGAGGGACTTAACGCCGGATTCTTGGTAAACCCTGTAAGTTTGCACCACATGCGAACCGCCTCCTCATCACTTTGGTTTCTTTTGCTGTCGTGCTGTATTTGGATCAGCCAGCTTGGTACCGGATGTGCCAACATTGTACCCCCGCAGGGAGGTCCGCGCGATACCATCCCTCCGCAACTTATCAAAGCCGTTCCCGCCGACTCCAGCATCCGTGTAACCTCCCGGACCCTACAGCTTTACTTCGACGAGTACATCGAGGTGCAGCAAGGCCAAGATAACTTGGTTATCTCTCCGCTGCCGACGACGACGCCTTCGATCGAATCTAAACTGCGCGACCTGACCATTAAGCTCAAAGATTCCTTGCTGCCCAATACCACATATAGCATAGACTTTGGCAGCACCGTAAAGGATTTTACCGAGGGAAATATCGCCAAAGGACTGCGCTATGTTTTCTCTACGGGCACTTACCTGGACTCTTTGGAACTATATGGCACCGTGCAGCTCGCAGAGACCGGAAGAATCGACAGCACGCTAATTGTGATCTTGCATAAGGACTCCACCGACTCGGCCCTCATCAAATCGAAGCCTTTTTATTTGAGTAAACTAGATAAGAATGGCCGTTTTCGCTTTCGTAATCTGCCCCCTGATCGCTTTTTTATCTATGCGCTCAAAGACGAAGGTGGCAGCCGCCGATTATCCAAGAATACACAGCTGATGGCCTTTGCGGACCAACCTGTTTATCCGCAACTTCAAAAAGACAGCTTAGCGTTGTTGGCCTTTGCCGCCGAAAAAGAGACAGTGCCCGTGCCCGAACCTGCTGTCAATAGATCGACATCCAAGCCCGACACGGATAAACGCATTCGCTTTCAAAGCACACTCAGCAATAATCAACAAGATATACTGCAGCCCCTGCAACTGCTTTTTGAAAACCCATTGCGCTCCTGGAGCGATAGCTCCATCAGACTCTTCTCAGATTCGACCTATACTCCTGTCGACAGTGTTAGAATAACTGCAGACAGCGCCCTACGAACGATACGGATTCAACCCACCTGGCTAGAGGGAAATCGCTATCACCTTATTATTGCCAAAGGGGCCTTTAGCGACTCTAGTGGAAAAACCTTGCTCAAGACCGATACGCTTGACTTTACGACCAAACGAAAGACCGACTACGGAAAGGTAAAGCTTCGATTACGAGGACTGGACCTGCAGCGCAAACCAGTACTACAATGGACGCAGAACGAAAAACTGATCCGGCAGACAGCATTGAACAAGGCCGAGTTCAGCGATGATCTTTTTATGCCGGGCGACTATCAACTTAGGATCTTGTACGACACGAATGGAAATGGTCGTTGGGACACAGGACAATTCTTCGGCGCCCGTCGTCAGCCCGAGCGGGTAACGGCCATCGATAAAAAGATCAGTATAAAGCCAGGCTGGACCAACGAATACGAGATTGATGTAACTGACCGTTGAGTCAAGCCCTATCTTTGTTTTATGCAGTTGCCCTCTGTGTTACTCGACAATGCCGTCAACGCCTTCGCTGCCCTGCCAGGCATTGGCAAAAAGACCGCCCTTCGGTTGGTATTGCATCTACTTAAACAACCGACCGAGGAGGTCTATCAATTCAGCGAGGTGATCGCGACCCTGCGCCGCGAGATCAAAACATGCAAACGGTGTGGCAATATTGCCGATGCGGACCACTGCACCATCTGCACGAATCCTTCCAGAAAAAAAGGTATGCTTTGTGTGGTCGAGAGCATTCGTGAGCTGATCGCGTTCGAAAATACCCAACAATACAACGGACTTTATCATGTGCTGGGGGGCATCATCTCACCCCTGGATGGCATTGGACCGGACCAGCTCAACATTCACTCCCTCATCGACAGAGTTCGGCAAGAGAGCATAGAAGAGCTCATATTTGCGCTCAACCCCACCATACAAGGAGATACCACGGTCTATTACATTCAAAAAAAATTAAAGGATACGCCCGTTAAGATCAGTACCATAGCAAGGGGCGTAGCTTTTGGCGGCGAATTGGAATACACCGACGAGATGACATTGGCCCGCAGCTTGCAAAATCGGTTACCCCTCGATAGATACATCAGTGGCTTATAAGCCGATACCCCATACTTGGTGAGTTGTACGATCTATTGTAACTTTGTAATTCTTACGGGCGGATTTGTTTATTGTTCGGCTCCTTCAAAACAGAACTAATAAACGGCAAGGAACACCTACGGTTTCCTCTCGTTTAGTAGATTTTACTCCCGAACAAATGCAGACCGGTCGTAGCACACGTTTAAATGCTATACGACATGAAGTCAATTGAAGAAAGCCTGCAACAACGCATATTGGTGATCGATGGTGCCATGGGCACCATGATACAACGACACAAGCTTACCGAGGAAGACTACCGGGGAGAACGATTTAAGGATTGGCCCTGCGACGTAAAAGGCAATAATGACCTACTCAACCTTACTCGACCCGACATCATAAGTGGTATACACCAGCAATATTTAGAGGCAGGGGCCGATATTATCGAAACCAACACCTTTAGTAGCACTACTATTGCGATGGCCGATTACGAAATGCAATCGCTGGCCAAAGAACTGAATATCGCCGCAGCCCGCTGCGCGCGCGAAGCGATCAAAAGATCGGGTAAGACCGCATGGGTAGCCGGTGCCATTGGTCCGCTCAACAAGACACTTTCTTTATCGCCCGACGTCAATAACCCGGGCTACAGAGCCGTTACCTTCGATGAGGTCGTGGCCGCTTACTATGAGCAAGTGGCCGGATTGGTAGAGGGCGGTGTAGATATCTTGCTGATCGAGACCATCTTTGATACCCTCAATGCCAAAGGAGCTATCTACGCCATTAAAAAATATTTTCATGAACAGCAGCGTGAGCCGCTGCCCATCATGATCAGCGGTACCATTACCGACGCATCAGGACGTACCCTGAGCGGACAGACCCTTGAGGCTTTTTATACTTCGGTCATGCATGCCCGGCCACTGAGCATTGGTCTTAATTGCGCACTAGGTGCCAAAGAAATGCGCCCACACATAGAAGAGCTCTCGCAGTTGGCCAACTGTTTTGTCTCTGCCTACCCTAATGCCGGACTCCCTAACGCCATGGGTGAATACGACGAGCGACCCGAAGACACGGGACACTACCTAGAAGAGTGGGCTCGCGAGGGCTTTGTAAACATTGTCGGCGGTTGCTGTGGAACCACCCCTGACCATATCCGGCATATTGCCGAGCACGTTAAAGGGCTCGCACCTCGACCCTTGCCCCGCCTCGAAAAAAGTATTCCTGCCACGGCATAATTCAACACCGCATTATTCAACACTGCATTATGCAAGAACCTGTATCGATTTTTCCTTTTCTACGACTCTCCGGACTAGAGCCGCTCGTCGTTCGTCCCGAGACGAATTTTGTGAATGTCGGAGAGCGCACCAACGTAACCGGCTCGAAAAAATTTGCCCGTCTCATAAGAGAAAATAAATATGAGGAGGCCCTCAGTGTAGCCCGCCAACAAGTAGAGAGCGGCGCACAGATCCTCGACGTAAATATGGACGATGCCCTATTGGATGGTGTAACGGCCATGACCACTTTTTTGAATTTACTCCAGAGCGAACCCGATATTGCCCGTATTCCACTGATGATCGACAGCTCTAAGTTCGAGATCATAGAGGCCGGACTAAAATGCGTACAAGGAAAATGCATCGTTAATTCTATATCCCTCAAAGAGGGTGAGGAAAGATTCTTACAACAAGCCGAGATCTGTCAACGATTTGGTGCCGCCGTTATCGTAATGGCCTTTGATGAGAGAGGACAGGCCGATACCATGCAGCGCAAGGTAGAGATCTCGGAGCGGGCCTATACCTTACTGACCACTCGATTAAACTACGATCCACAAGACATCATCTTTGACCCGAACATCTTTGCGGTCGCCACAGGGCTCGAGGAGCATAACAATTATGGCGTTGATTTCATTGAGGCCACAAGGCTTATCAAAAAAAAGATGCCGCTCACCAAAGTAAGTGGGGGGGTCAGCAACCTTTCATTTTCGTTTCGGGGCAATGAACCGGTTCGCGAAGCCATGCATGCCGTATTTCTATTCCATGCCATTAAGGCGGGTATGGACATGGGCATCGTCAATGCCGGACAGCTGGCCGTTTATGATGAGATCGAACCTACCCTACGCCAACTTTGCGAAGATGTTATCCTAAATCGTAATAATGATAACAATGAGGCCACTGAAAAACTGATAGCATTTGCCGAGACGGTAAAAGCGAAAGATAAGATCGAAGAAAAAAATGAAGCCTGGCGATCGGCCCCGGTAGAGGAACGACTTAAACACGCTTTGATCAATGGCATAACCGAACATATTGATGCCGATACGGAAGAGGCCAGACAAAAATATCCCCGACCGCTCGATGTCATCGAGGGCCCACTGATGGCAGGCATGAACGTAGTGGGTGATCTGTTCGGCGCCGGCAAGATGTTCTTACCACAGGTGGTCAAAAGTGCGCGCGTCATGAAAAAAAGTGTCGCCTGGTTAACGCCCTTTATCGAAGAAGAGAAAAAGAATAATCCGCTCGCCAGCCAGGGAAGTGCTCCCAAGATACTGCTGGCCACCGTTAAAGGTGATGTACATGATATCGGAAAAAATATCGTTGGCGTAGTGCTCGGTTGTAATGGCTACGAGATCATTGACATGGGGGTAATGGTACCCGCCGATAAGATCCTCGACAAGGCCGAACAAGAGCAGGTAGATATCATTGGGCTGAGTGGACTGATTACTCCCTCTCTGGACGAGATGGTGCATGTTGCCCACGAGATGAAAAGAAGGGGCATGAGACAACCACTACTTATTGGAGGTGCGACTACATCGCGCATGCATACCGCCGTAAAGATCGCCCCCCAATATGAACATGGCGTCTTACATGTACTAGATGCTTCGCGCAGTGTTACCGTGGTGAGCTCACTGCTCAACAAAGAGCAGAAAAAGGAATTACTGCAACAAACCCAGACCGAATACGAAGGATTGCAGCAACAATTTTTGAATAAAGGAAAGAAGAACCTGATCCCCTACGCAGAGGCCGTAATCGCCAAAGAGTACTTTGACTGGAAAAATTATCGTCCGGTCGCCCCTTCATTTACCGGTACCAAGGTGCTAAAGAGTTACGATCTGGCTACGCTGGCCCACTTCATTGACTGGGGGCCATTCTTTATTGCCTGGGAAATGCCGGGCCGCTATCCGGCCGTATTGTCCGACCCGATCTTTGGGAAAGAGGCCACACGCCTTTTTAACGATGCGAACACTCTACTCAAAAAGATCATCGCTGAAAATTGGTTTCAGGCAGATGGAGTGATTGGCTTTTGGCCTGCCACCAGCGATAATGCCGATACGATCACGCTGCAAACCGAAGAAGGAGAGGTCAAGATCGAGTCACTTCGTCAGCAGCTGAAAAAAGCCGTTGGGCAACCTAATTTTTCATTGGCCGACTTTATTTGCCCGGCCGAACTGGGTTCCGATTTTATGGGCTCTTTTGCCGTCACCATCCATGGCGCCAAAAAATATATTGATCAATTTGCCGCCGAGCAGGACGAATACAACAAGATATTGGTACAGATCTTGGCCGATCGCTTTGTAGAGGCCTTTGCCGAATGTCTGCATCAGCAAGTGCGTAAAGAATACTGGGGATATGCCAAAGATGAAGCGTTGAGCAACGAGGAACTCATTACGGAAAAATACCAAGGCATTCGTCCGGCGCCAGGATATCCGGCTTGTCCCGATCATACCGAAAAACTCAAACTCTTTTCGTTACTGCAAGCCACCGAATCGATCGGCATCACCCTAACGGAAAGTTTGGCCATGAACCCGCCCGCTTCTGTCTGTGGCTGGTACATCGCACATCCTGGCAGTCATTACTTCGGCTTGGGTAAGATCGATCGTGACCAGTTGCAAGCCTATGCCAAACGAAAAGGAATGAGTGTAGAAGAAGCAGAGAAATGGTTGCGCCCCGTTTTAGAATGAAACTAGTGGTAGAAAAAATCCCTTTCTTGGAGAAGCCCTTTTTCGGCAGCAACCTCGTGTCATAATAAACCTCGCAGAAGAAACTCTTTCTGCAGATCGGCAGCGGAGGTAAAATGGATGCCTGTCAGCCCCATGGCTTCGGCAGCTTTAACATTACGCAGGTTGTCGTCAATAAACAAGGCACGGGCCGGTTGTATCTGATAGCGATCGAATAGCAGCTGATAAAACTCGGGAAAGGGCTTACGGGTACCTTCCTCTCCACTCACTAAAATTCCGTTGAACCAGGCTAAAAAATCGAACCGCTCCTGCGCGATCGGAAAGGTCTCGGCGCTCCAGTTGGTAAGGGCATAAAATCGATGCCGACCCTTCGAACGAAGTTGATCGAATAAAGTAACGGTTTCGGGCATCGGGCCCCGCAGCATCTCTGTCCAACGTCCGTAAAAATCAAGGATGGGCTGTCGCCAACGCGGATCAGGAAACTCAATTAACTTTTCTTCGGTGGCCAATTGCAGCGGGTAACCCGCATCCTGTCGTTCGTTCCAATCACTGGTGCAAATCTGTCCAAAGAAATAATCGCGGTCGGCCGGATCAGAAAAATAACCATCATCATAGACATATGACGGGCTCCAGTCGACCAATACACCCCCCAGGTCCCAAATGACAGTGTCGAAAGACATTAGCTATGATTATACTTAAGCTTTAGGATGATCATCAGACTCGTCATGAGCAGCATCAATGCATTGGTAATGATGATGACGGGATCATCTCGCAAGATGCCAAAGGCCAACCACAGAATTTGATTGGTGAGCGCGATCAAAAACATCGCCAACGATACATCTTTGGCCGATTTGGTTTTCCAGGTCTTGAGAACCTGCGGCAAAAAAGTAAAAGCGGTAATCAGACCCGCTACATACCCAAGGACATCTACACCGGATAGCTGCATACGATTCGTTTAGACTGCAAACTTAACTGAATTCAGGTTCATCGCTTCTCGAACAACCACCATTTTCTCTTGCGCGGCTTTACCTGATAGTTACTGCGAATATATTTTTGAATATGCGCCATGGCCTCATCTACACTATCCGTAAAAAGAAGCAGCTCGAGATCGGAGGCGGAAATGGTCTTTTCTTCGAGCATTTTATCGATCGTATTCATTAGCGGTTGATAAAATGATTTGCCGAACAAGATGATCGGAAATTGAGAGATGGTATTGGTTTGCACCAACGTGAGTGTCTCGAAGAGCTCGTCCATGGTGCCAAATCCACCGGGCATGATAATGAAGGCGTAGGAGTATTTTACGAGCAATACTTTTCGAACGAAAAAGTGCTCGAAGGTGACCGTATAATGTAAATATGGATTCTCCTTTTGCTCGAAAGGCAATACAATGTTGCAGCCCACTGACTGCCCATTACTTTCGTAGGCCCCTCGGTTGGCCGCTTCCATAATGCCAGGCCCTCCACCGGTCAGCGTAGTCATTCCCAGCGCCGCTATCCGACGTCCAAACTCACGGGCTTGCTGGTAATATGGATGCTCCTCTGTAAATCGGGCCGACCCAAAAACGGTGATACAAGGGCCCGCAAAGTGAAGTGTCCTGAATCCTTTTATAAATTGCTTAAAGACGCGCCAAGCAAATAATAGCTCATAGCCCCTGCTTTTGGGACCTTCTA
>Ga0068872_10003968_pt1 | contig 11239 bp, 9 predicted proteins | sample NOAtaG_7_FD_66441 | JGI IMG/M metagenome (GOLD analysis project Ga0068872, IMG submission 66441) | Freshwater lake microbial communities from Lake Erie, under a cyanobacterial bloom - NOAA_Erie_Diel1S_2200h metaG | ecosystem: Environmental > Aquatic > Freshwater > Lake | place: USA: Ohio, Lake...
CCGGACTGTTGCCCAGGGACTTGCTCATTTTCCGGCCCTGCTTGTCGCGCACGATGCCGGTGAGGTACACATTGCGGAAAGGAACTTCCTTCCGGAATTCCAGTCCGGCCATTATCATCCTTGCCACCCAGAAAAAGAGGATTTCCGGAGCCGTGATGAGATCGTTCGTCGGGTAGTAATAGCGGATGTCTTCGTTGTCCGGATTCTTGAAACCATCAAACACCGAAATGGGCCAGAGCCAGCTCGAAAACCAGGTATCCAGCACATCCGGATCCTGCTCGATGTCGGACTCATTCAGGGCATAAAGCTGGAATTTGTCGCGGGCAATTTTCAGGGCGGCCTTTTTGTTTTCAGCCACCAGAATGGTGCCGTCTTTCATGTAAAAAGCCGGAATCTGCTGTCCCCACCAGAGCTGGCGGCTGATGCACCAGTCGTGCACATTTTCCATCCAGGCCCGGTACATGCCCTTGAACTTGGGCGGATGCAGCTTCACGGTGTCGTTTTCCACCACCTCCAGTGCAGGCTTCGCCAGGGATTCCATTTTCAGAAACCACTGCATGGAAATACGCGGCTCAATCACGGCGCCGGTCCGCTCGGAGGTTCCTACTTTGTTCTGAATGTCTTCTGCCTTTTCCAGCAATTCCTGCTCTTCGAGCATTTTCGCTACCCTCTTACGGGCCACGAAACGGTCTTCGCCAACCAGGATTTCAGCTGCCTCACTCAGCGTGCCATCCTGGTTGAGCACATCGATAACCTGCAGCTTGTGCTTCAGGCCGAGGTTGTAGTCGTTGATGTCGTGGGCCGGCGTAACCTTAAGCACACCGGTACCAAACTCCATGTCGATGTAATCGTCGGCGATGATTCTTACCTTGCGGTTTACCAGCGGCACAATGGCATGCTGACCAATCAGGTGTTTGTACCGTTCATCTTCGGGATGCACGCACAATGCTGTGTCACCCATAATAGTTTCCGGACGGGTGGTGGCCACGGTAAGAAATCCTTCACCGCTTTCCAGCCGGTAGCGCACATAGTACAGCTTCGACTGTACTTCCTTGTAAATCACCTCCTCATCGCTGAGGGCGGTCTGCCCCTGCGGATCCCAGTTTACCATGCGGATGCCGCGGTAAATCAGGCCTTTTTTGTAGAGATCTACGAATACATTGATTACGGCTTTGGAAAGCTCCGGCTCCATGGTAAAGCGGGTGCGGCTCCAGTCGCAGGAAGCGCCGAGTTTCTTGAGTTGCTCCAGAATGATGCCGCCGTATTTTTCCTTCCAGGCAAAGGCATGCTCCAGAAACTTCTCCCGGCCGAGCTGCTTTTTGTCCAGTCCCTGTTCCCTCAGCAGCGCCACCACCTTGGCTTCGGTGGCAATGGAAGCGTGGTCGGTACCCGGAACCCAGACCGCCTCCTTTCCTTCCATGCGGGCCTTGCGCACCAGCACATCCTGCACGGTATTGTTCAGCATGTGACCCATGTGCAGCACGCCCGTCACATTGGGCGGCGGAATCACGATGCAGAAGGGCTCTTTGGCCGGATTGGGTTTTGATTCAAACAGCTTGTGATCCAGCCAGTAGCGGTACCACTTGTCCTCAATTTCTGAGGGATTATAGTTTTTACTGATTTCGGCTTTCATGCGGGGCAATTCGGGGATGCAAAAGAAAGTTTTTTTCAGCAGGGCAGGAAATCCGATTTGCATATCTATGGTTCAGAGAGTTTTTCTTTATTTGTCCATGATTATGTTCAGAAATACTTCCGGATTCCTGCTCTTTGCAGGCCTTCTCTTACTGACTTCCTCCAACCGGATGGCGAAGGATCCTGTTTCGAAAGATCCCAGACTGAATGCCACAGCCTGGTTTGCCGTTTCAGCAGAAAAACATGCCATCTACATGCAAACCTACAAGCTTGCCACCCTGCAGCTTAGCCTGCGCAAAGAGGGCCGGCAAAAAGCGGTGGTGGCCGACCTCGATGAAACGGTGCTCGACAATTCACAATGGGCACTGAGGGTTTTGCTGGAAGGAAAAGAGTATCCTGAATACTGGGATGAATGGGAAAAAGCAGCCATTGCACCGGCCTTTCCGGGTGCTGTGGAGTTTTTTCAGACCGCAGCCAATGCGGGGATGCAGGTTTTTTACATCTCAAACCGCAACGCTAAAAATCTGAATTATGTATTGAAAAACCTGCGCGGACTAGGACTGCCCTTTGCCGATTCGGCCCATGTGCTGTTAAAGGAAAATACTTCCAGCAAGGTGGCCCGCCGCAGCAAAATCGAAAGTGAATTTGATATCAGCATTCTGCTTGGCGATAATCTGGCCGATTTCGATGGGGTATGGGAAAATGCCGAAACCGCGCGCCGGCATCTCCAGGTGGAAAAGAACTTTAAAAACTGGGGCAAGAAATTCATCATATTCCCCAATCCCATGTATGGCGGCTGGGAAGATGCCATTATGGGTTACCGCTACAACCTGAGCGAAAGTGCCCAGGATTCGGCCTGGCGCGCCACCCTGGAGCCGTATTCCAAAATGATGAAGTGGTGAGTTAAGGCAGAAGGAAAAAGTAAGAAGTCAAAAGTGAAATTTACTTTCAATAGAATGGCGCAAATTCCCTTTCAAAGCATCAACTGGAACAGCCTCCCGTATCAGGAGCAAGGCGGCGAAAGCGGAAAATCTCATTCCCGGGTTTTTGAACTCCCCGGCCTTCGCATCCGGAAAGTGGATTATTCGGCTGGTTACCTGGCCGATCACTGGTGCGAAAAAGGGCATATTGTACACTGCCTCGAAGGCGGGTTTATCTCTGAATTGAAAGGAGGCGAAAAAATTCAGCTGCAGGCCGGCGACACCTATGTGGTTTCCGATGGCATGAGCTCTCACCGTTCTTTTTCAGAAAATGGCGTTAAACTGCTAATCATTGATGGCGACTTTCTTAGACCGGACGAAACCTAGAAGGTTTTCAAAACCTTCTAGGTTTAGAATTTCCTTTAGGCAGGACTGCTTGAAGAGCTTTTTTATTCGGGCGCCATTTCCGGCTTTCGCTACACATCCCCCGCCGCGGCGGGGGATTCAGACAAGCCGCTCAATCCGGGGCGCTGGGGAAGTTTCCTGTGGCGTCAGGTGTTTCCACCTGACGCAGGCAACACGCTTTCTTCCCTCCAATCATTCCGGATTGCAAATCCGAAACAGCCATCACATCTCACTAACCACTAATTACTTAGCACTAAACTCCTTCATCTTTCTTACTTTCAACTTTCGTATATCAGATGAAAACACTTTACAGCACCACAATCCGGAACAGCCATCACCTCTCACTAACCACTAATTACTAAACACTTAGCACTAAATTCCTTTTGCCTTCATCCTTCTTACTTCTAACCTGATTTAACCTATGCCCCTCTTCAACAACCTCCACCAGTACCAGCAACAATTCCCCGGTAAAGTTCTGTTCCGATACAAAGAAACTGGTCAATGGAAAGACTGGAAGGTGGAAGATGTCATCGCAACCGCCCGCCTGCTGGCAAAGGCTCTCATGGCTGCCGGTCTGCGTAAAGACGATAAGGTCGGCCTCATTTCCGCCAACCGCCCTGAGTGGAATCTGGTGGATTATGCCTGCCAGTACATCGGGGCGGTTTCGGTACCCATTTATCCTACGCTCACCGAAGACGACATTGCCTACATCTTTCACGATGCTGAAGTAAAGCTGGTATTTGCCTCAAACGAAGAACTGGCCGGAAAGGCTGCCCGTGGAGGGGTCGGTATCACCGGATTTCTGGGGGTAAAAACCTTTGATGCCGTTGGCGGATACGAACACTGGCGTGATTTTGCCGCAAAGGGAAGCAGCACCGAAGATGCAGACCTTGAGGCTATGACAGCTGCCGTACAGGACAGCGACCTGCTCACCCTCATCTACACTTCCGGCACAACCGGCAGGCCCAAAGGGGTGATGCTCACGCACAACAATCTGGTGAGCAATGTAAAAGCCTGCGTACCCTGCTTTCCGCTTACACCCGACAGCACCGCGCTGAGCTTTTTGCCGCTCTGCCATATTTACGAGCGCATGCTCAGCTATCTCTACATTGGATGCGGCATTACGGTGGCCTATGCTGAATCGATGGATACCATTGGCGATAATCTGAAGGAAATAAAACCGCAGCTTTTCTGTACCGTACCCCGCCTCCTGGAAAAAGTGTACGATAAAATCGTGGCCAAAGGCCAGGAACTGCGCGGCATCAAGCGCTTTCTGTTTTTCTGGGCGCTGGGTTTGGGCCAGCGCTACGAGCTCAACACCGACCTCGGCTGGTGGTATAATTTCCAGCTGGATATGGCCAACAAAATCATCTTCAATAAATGGCGGGAAGCACTTGGCGGAAATGTGAAGTTCATTGTTTCCGGAGGTGCCGCGCTTCAGCCGCGACTGGCACGCGTTTTTTCGGCAGCGAAAATTGTGGTGATGGAAGGCTATGGTCTTACCGAAACCAGTCCGGTGATTTCGGTAAACCGCTTTGAGGAAGAAAACCGCAAAATAGGCTCCGTTGGCGTAACCGTGGATGGCGTGGAAGTGAAGATTGCCGCCGACGGCGAAATCTTAACCCGCGGTCCTCATGTGATGCAGGGCTATTACAAGCGCCCCGATCTTACCGCCGAAACCATCGATTCCGAAGGCTGGCTGCATACTGGTGATATCGGTGAAATCCAGCAGGGCAAATTCCTCAAAATTACCGACCGCAAGAAAGAGATGTTCAAAACCTCGGGCGGCAAGTACATTGCACCGCAGGCCATCGAAAACAAGCTTAAGGAAAGCCTTGTCATCGAACAGGCCATGGTCATCGGTGACGGCGAAAAATTCCCGGCTGCCATCCTTGTACCATCCTTCGACGGCCTGCAGAAATGGTGCGAAATCAAGGGCATCGAATGGAAAGACAATGCCGCCATGCTGCAGGAAAAAGCAGTTCAGGAAAAATTTGAGCGCGAGCTGGCCAAAGCCAACGAAGGGCTGGCCCAGTACGAGAAAATTAAAAAGATAAAAGTGGTGGAAGGTCCATGGACCATCGAAGGCGGCGAAATGACACCCAGCCTTAAACTGAAAAGGAAGAACCTGATGGCGAAGTATGTCAAAGAGGTTGCGGAGATTTATGCCGCCTGAAAGTTCAGAATCATTTATTCAAGAATTATTAATCTTTTTAAAAAAGTATTCTTATTTGCACTTTTACAAAGAAAAAAATGGCATCCATCTCAGCAAAAGTTGAAACTCGTTTAAGCAGCGGATTGAAAAAATTTCAAACCATCGTATCCTCAGCCAGAGTTAAGGATATTAACGAATCGGACACTGTAGTTATCATTACAGATATGCTGTCTGAACTTTTTGGTTATGACAAATACTCAGAAATAACATCTGAACAAGCAGTAAAAAAGACCTTCTGCGATTTAGGAATAAAGGTTGATGGCAAAGTCAAATTAATTATTGAAGTCAAGTCTGCAGGTATTGATTTAAAAGCAGATCATATCAGACAGGCTGTAGATTATGGAGCAAATGCAGGAGTTGATTGGATTGTACTAACAAATGCTGTAAGCTGGAAAGTATTTAAAATAATTTTTGGAAAGCCAGTTGGCCATGAACTTGTTTATGAATTCGAGTTTCCATTACTGAGCATAAAAAAATCAAGTGATAAGGAGTTTCTTTTTAATTTGTGTAAAGAGAGTTTAAACAAATCCGGACTTGAGAACTATTATATTCAGAAACAGACATTTAGTAGGTTTTTTATTAGCCAAATAATATTAACGGATTCAGTTTTAGACTCCATCAAAAAAATATTAAAAAAAGTATCCCCGGATATTAAAGTCTCAAACGAAGAAATTAAAGAACTAATAGAAACCGAGGTATTAAAAAGAGAAGTAATTGAAGGTGAAAAGGCAGAAAACTCAAAGAAAAGGTTGAGTAGAGCCTTTAGAAGCCTGACAAAAGAAGCACCAAAAGCAAACAATAAAAAAGAAGAGTTTTTAGCGTAATTTCTTTCGATATTCAATTAGTCCTTTTTAAAGCTGGATGCTAAAATCAAATAGATTGGCACCTTAAAATGGAATTTCAGATAAAAATGCAAATTGAATTCCAACGACTTCTGATTAGAAATCAAGTTAATTGACTCTGGATTTTAAAATATAGGCCAGGCTGATTTCCTGAACTACTATTATTAATAATCAATGCTGATACCCCGTAGGGGTATAATTTTAATAGTTTTAGCCAAAAGAACCAGTAGCTCCGGAGGAGCGATATGTTTTATTAACGAATTCAGGATGGCCAATACCTATTCTCAGCTCTATGTCCATTTGGTTTTTGCAGTAAAAGGAAGGCAAAGCCTTATTCATTCGGAATGGAAGGAGGTGCTTTATAAATATATCGCGGGTATAATCAGAAATCAAAAAGAGAAGTTAATGATGATTAATGGGATGGCCGACCATGTTCATCTTCTGATTGGAATCAAACCGGATAAATCCATCTCGGATCTGGTCCGGGATATAAAATCTCACTCCTCTAAATTTATTAATGAACAAGGTTTTGTTCAGGGACGATTTGAATGGCAGGAAGGTTTTGGTGCTTTTTCAGTGAGTCAATCGCAGGTGCCCAAATTAATTGGTTATATTCAAAATCAGGAAACACACCATAAAAAGCGGTCCTTTCATGCGGAATACATGCGATTTCTAAAGGCCTATGAAATCGATTTCAAACCAGAGTATTTATTTGAACCCATTACATGACGCTCCTCTGGAGCTTTATCCCTTCTTTTTTTACCTTCTATTAACATCAGGCACCGCTGGTGCCAGATTTAGAGTCATTCCCGGAATCCCTTTCTCCTCCGGAATTTTCTTATCACAAGCTTATTATGTGAAGCCTAATCCTCCAGCTTCTTTCTGGTTTCATCCAGGCGACGCATCAGGGTTCTGAAAAACTGATTGCGGATTTTTTCTGCCGAGCGGCTGATCTGCGTACTTTTTGCCATCAGATTATCCATCCACCGGGCATTTTGTTCGTTGAAAAGCGGATTTCCGGTGCTCATGAAATTGAAGGTATTGTAGCCCAGAAAAGAAATTTTTCGCTTATCCGTCTGAACCAGAACACAATTGTTGCCGATCATCAGGTCGGAAGCATGGCAATGGAAGGGCGTGGCACTTACCGATCCCCCGGGTCTGATTTTCAGGCCGAGGTCGCATTGTCGGCGGAGGTTTTCGATGAGCTCTTTCAGGTCATCAAGAACCCTGTTGGCATCTTCAGCCGATTCGAACAATCCCGCTTCCGAATAGAATTCAATCTGCTTCAGGGTGCTTGAAATGGTTTCTTCGGTCCAGATTTCTGTGGACTCGATGGCTGCATAGGCCATTGCGGCATTCCTGGCAATTTCCAGCAGGCCCTCATCAGGATTTACGGTGCTGTATTTTTTGTTCTGAAGGTCCTGCTGGTTCAGAATAGACTTTCTCCAGTAGAAAAACTTGAAATCACTTAATACAGGCCAGGCATAAACATGGAACAAGGGAATGTCTTCGGCAGCATAGAAAATGTGCTTTTCCTTGAACTGCGATATGGTCTTTACCTGTGCTGAAAATCCTGCCAGATAGTCCCGCATGGAATTCTCTCCTGCTTCAATGGGCTGGTAACGGAATGAAACAACGCCCGAGATGATGTCATTGAGTGCCTCCAGCGGCACATCAAAATGCCGGCAGACCAAAGCGGTTTCATCCAGGCTGAAGGCCGTTTCGCAGCGCAATCGCCGGTAGGCACTGTCGGCAGATATACCCAGAATCTGACCAAGCTCCATGGGCAGGGAAAGATTTTCGGGAACCTGTTTCTTGAGAATTTCAATCAATCTGGCCTGAGAGGGCAAAATCATTTTAGAATTATTTGAAAATAAGGAAGTGTAAAATTATTGAAATTCCGTAATTGAAAGCTTATGCTTATCACTTTTTAATAATTTTTCTAAAAATCAGAAGGATAACAGGTCATATAAATTGTTTTTCACAAATTTATTGAAACCAAAAGCTTTTTTCCGTAATATAAGACATTTGCCATCCCCCACCTTTGCCTCAGTCAAAAAAACAAAAACATAAAAATATGAAACCAAGCTTCTTCTTATCCCGCATCGTGCCTGCTGCACTGTTTGTTGTTTTATTTTCTGTTCCCCTGGCATTCGCACAGCAGGCAAACCTCCCAAAACTGGCTGTTCTTGAAATCCGGAACGAATATCCAAACCCAAAACTATCGGAAAGCTCTTATTCCGACCTGCTCCGAATCGAATTGGAAAAAACCGGACGCTTCCAGGTACTCGATGGCTATGACATGGATTTCATGCTCAGCAAACAAAAAATTGAATACCTGAGCTGCCTCAGCAGGTTTTGCCTCGAAGAGGTTTCAGACAAAATAAATGCAGACAAACTTGTAGTCGGCAGCATTAAACTCATCAACCGCAGAATTACCATCAGCATTAAAGTATTTGATACAAAATCAAAGCAATTTGAAACTTCCCGAACTTCCGACTTTGTGGACATACGGGAGGAAATCGGTACCATGGTACGCCTTACGGTAAATGATATGTTCGGAATCCCGAACGACCCTGCGCTGGTAAGCAAGCTCACCATAAAAAATGACTATGAAAGCTCCATCAACACTCCAAACCAGGTTTGTCTGCGCACCGACGGCCCCCGAATGGGATTTGTAACCTATTTCTTTGAACCCACTTCAGCGTCTGTTCTGAGAAAATCAAGATCACAGGGTGGCTATGAAGTATTTCCGCTTCTGTTCCAGTTCGGTTATCAATTTGAAAAGCAATACCTGAACGAAGGGAATTTTCAGGCACTGGTTGAATTTCTTCCCATGATTTCCGGTCTGGATCAGGGACTCTTCATTCCGAGCCTTACCCTGATGAACGGCATCCGTAATAACAATTCAGGATGGGAACTGGCCTTTGGTCCCATGGTGTCGGTTTCCCGGAAAGTCAGGGGTTATGTGGACAGCAACAACAACTTTATGCCGATTAATACCCTGCCGCAACCTCAGAATGTGAACACAGAAACCCGAATCGACAGCCGTGGAAATCCCTCACTCAGTACCGGATTCGTGGTTGCAGCAGGAAAGACCTTCAAGTCAGGCAAACTCAACATTCCGGTCAATGCTTACCTGGTTCCATCCTCCAAAGGCGTGCTTATTGGAGTTTCCTTTGGATTTAATGCCAGCAGCCGGTCCCGATAAAATTTGTGAACAACTGAGCTAAACTATTGATAATTAAACTAAACTATTGCCCGGATACAACTAAACTATTGCTTAAGGATAATAGATTTAAGAATAAAAAAAGCCTTCCGTCTGGAAGGCTTTTTTTATTCGAAGCCTTTCGACTACAGGTGAATTACTTCGCCATAAGCTGCGGCAGTTGCCTCCATCACTGCCTCCGACATGGTGGGGTGCGGATGAACCGACTTCAGGATTTCATGACCAGTAGTTTCCAGGTTGCGGGCTACCACGACTTCGGCAATCATTTCGGTAACATTGGCGCCAATCATATGGGCACCCAGCCACTCGCCGTATTTGGCATCGTAAATTACTTTTACAAAGCCTTCCTTGGCACCGGCAGCCGAAGCTTTTCCGGATGCTGAGAACGGAAACTTTCCAACCTTGATCTCATAACCTGCTGCTTTCGCTGCTTCTTCGGTCATGCCAACCGATGCAATTTCCGGTGTACAATAAGTACAGCCCGGGATGTTGCCGTAGTTGAGCGGCTGAGGATGATGACCGGCAATTTTCTCTACACAAATGATGCCTTCGGCAGAAGCTACGTGTGCCAGGGCAGGGCCTTTTACAATATCGCCGATGGCATAAACTCCGGGTACATTGGTCTGATAGAAATCGTCTACAAGAACTTTGCCCTTGTCATGCTTCACACCGGCATCTTCCAGACCGAGGCCTTCCAGATTAGTGACAACACCAGCGGCTGAAAGCACCACATCGCATTCGATGCTGATGTTTCCGCCCGGCGTTTTTACCGAAACCTTACAGGTCTTGCCTTTGGTATCCACACTTTCCACGCTGGAATTGGTGTGGATCTCAATTCCTTTTTTCTTGTAGATTTTCTCGAGTTCCTTCGACACATCAGCATCTTCTACCGGCACAATCCGTGGCATAAATTCCACGATGGTAACCTTGGTGCCCATGGTGGCATAGAAGTAGGCAAATTCCACCCCGATGGCGCCTGAGCCGATGATGACCATGGATTTCGGCTGTTTCGGAAGGGACATGGCCTTTCGGTATTCAATCACCTTTTCGCCGTCGATCTTAATATTGGGAAGTTCACGGGCACGGCCGCCTGTGGCCAGGATGATGGATTTGGCCTCTAGAATTTCTTTCTTTCCGTCGGCTTTGGTTACTTCCACCTTTTTGTCTTTGGTGAGTTTGCCAAAACCCATGATAACTTCAATCTTGTTTTTCTTCATCAGAAACTGCACACCCTTGCTCATGCCGTCAGCCACACCGCGGCTTCTTTTAACAACGGCATCAAAATCATGCTTTGCTTCCTTAATGGTGATGCCGTAATCGGCGGCATGCTGAATGTATTCATACACCTGCGCACTCTTGAGAAGTGCTTTGGTCGGAATGCAACCCCAGTTGAGGCAGATGCCACCCAGGCTTTCTTTTTCCACGATGGCGGTTTTCATTCCAAGCTGGGAAGCACGGATGGCAGCCACATATCCACCGGGTCCGCTGCCAATAACAATTAAATCAAAATTTGCCATATTCTCTGGTATTGAAGGGATGTTTTCTGAGGCCGCAAAGGTAGGCTTTTCAGCGTCAGTTCAAAGGAGAATTGATTCTGATTCCCCGCCATTTCATTCATCAGGACGGTTGAACGGCAGGCATGAAAAAAATCAGGCAGCACCAAATCACCCCTGTATTAGGTTTTCAGGAATCAGGAAAGATATGAAGCAGTCTGCAGGCTCCTGAGTAGTAGAGCCCTTTCGATTTCCAGTGCCATATCATGCGCGGGGCAGCCAAAGCGGATGTGCGTAATCCGTTTTCTGGCCAGCCAGCGTAAAAACCCTCCTTCGTATTCCTGGGTGAGGGGCAAAACAAAAAAGGCAAATTCTTCCTTCCGGTCTTTGCCCGAAAATTTTGGCGGAGGGGAGGCACTCAGGCGCATCCAGGCAATTTCCAGCAGCATGCGTTCGGTTTTCCGAAGTGGATTCTGCAGCATCTTTTCGATTTCCCTTTCCAT
>Ga0068872_10003972_pt1 | contig 11235 bp, 9 predicted proteins | sample NOAtaG_7_FD_66441 | JGI IMG/M metagenome (GOLD analysis project Ga0068872, IMG submission 66441) | Freshwater lake microbial communities from Lake Erie, under a cyanobacterial bloom - NOAA_Erie_Diel1S_2200h metaG | ecosystem: Environmental > Aquatic > Freshwater > Lake | place: USA: Ohio, Lake...
GATACGCTTGAAGGTTGTCTTGTTAGACATTTGTTTCCTTTCAATAGTCGTCACAGAGACGTTCTCCGTGGCGGCTTTGAGATGAGTCGCACGTGCTGACACATCTCGATCCCCACCCCGTTTCCGGTAGAGGTGAGGAAACCTGTGTAATGAACCCTCTAATTATGCCCCACTTCGCTGAGAATCTGCTGATACCAGGACGGCCTGGGCGAGAATTTGCGTCTTCGTGGGGTCCAGGACCACCCTCGTAGAGACGAAATCAGGCGCAGATTTGAGGTCGGTTCCAGAGGTGCTGGTTGGCACCTTGATGATGGTCTTCACTGCAGAGTCCACCACCATAGTTGCAGTCACAAGATAATTGCCTGAGGCAAGTCTCGCGACATCCGATGAAACAAATGAAAGGCGAAGCGGATGCCAGCCTCCATTTATTCCCACCGAAACTTTAGCTAAATACGAAGTTCCGAAAGCATCGAGAACAAATGACTGATTGATGAGCACATTTGTTGCGCCTGACTTAGTACTCACAATGCTTGAGAGGAGCAACCCCGTCTCTGTGATTGTCACAGTTTGTTTGCCCGGAAAGAGCAAGCCAACCGAACCTAATGAATCCGCTACGGTGAAACTTGTTGGTAGGCCTTCGCTATCGAGACCGGCAAAACTCCCATCGATCGCAAACGCAGAGATCGAACGAGTTGCGTCCTTCTTCTCACTAGAAGGCACTGGGATCCCATTTGGATTATCGGAGAGGCGTCCCTCGCTACGTCTATCAGAAGTCTCACCTGACAGAACTGGACCACCCGAGAGTGGATCTGTGTACTCAATTTTGCGTTCGGCAGTAGCCAGAGGTTCGTTTACAACGAAGTCGCTGGGGGTGAGGGAGTTGAAGCCGAGAAAAGCTGTAAAGACCAGAACGAGAGAGAGGGCTGCCTTGGACGACTTCCTAACAGCTCTCTCTGTCCTTCGATAAGTAGTCGATAAGAGATCAAGAGCTGTAAGTCCACGTTCTTCATCGATCACTCGATTGGAAAGGATCCGACGTAAACCAGCGCGAGCACGAGTGAGAGTGTGACGCACAGTGCTTTCCTTGATTCCCAACTCGCGAGCTATCTCAGCTGTTGACCGACCTTCGAACTCCCACATCACCAAAGCAGCGCGCTCTGCAGCAGAAAGTAGGGAGATCGCTTCCCTCACGATGGCGGCATCATCGGCAGCCGCGATCTGCTCGGAATAGTCCGGATCAAAGCTCCACTGAGCTTCAACCTCCGCTGTGGCATCATCCAAGACAACTAATCGCGGGCGTCGGACTTCCAGACGGTAGAGATCGGTGCTGAGATTCTCAATTACCCGATGAAAATACGAGCGGGCATGGTCGACGCTCTCGAGTTCGGGGCAGGCTAGAAGGACTCGAACCAAAGAGTCCTGGACGACCTCCTCAGCTTCAGCCGAAGTCCGAGTGACACGCTTGGCGTGGGCGAGGAACTCGGGACGGTTAGCGACAAAGAAGGCACCAAGATCAGCGGCGCTCCACTCTCGAGGAGAGTTCGAGCCCTTTGACAACATGAGAATGACTCCTTTGACGTGCTACCTTCAAAATTCTCTTGATCTCGCGCTACCCTCAACAACGCATTTTGGGCTTGGAGGTAGTGAAGAAGCGACAAAACGGACAAATGACTCAGCCAGTGAGTTGGATCTCCGGGTTATAGGGGTCCAATTCCTTTAGACGTCGATAGGCCAACCCGCGCTCTTCCGGGGTTGAAGTAGCCAGAACTTGCTTCGCCCTCCAACCCATGTAGTCGCGAGGATATCGATCCAATAACACGGAAGTGATTTCTGTTGCGAGCGTGACATCATTCGCCTTGATGGCTGCGTCGAGGGTCAAATTAAGATGAAAAGCAGTCGCCCCAAAGGCTTTGGCTCGTTCGAACTGTTCCGACAGGTTAGCCGCTTGCAGAGCTTCCTTGTACTTCGCATCCGCATTGAACGGGATGATTGAAAGGAAGGCGCCGATGGCGAATCCCAGGATCCCAAGTAACGCCGCCGAAGCGGGGAGTTGGGTATCAACCTTTTTTGAAGCCTTACTGCCCTGACCCGCTTCCACTTCACGTGTGGCGATCTCGTAGCCGATGAGGGCTCCGGTGAATAGCCAACCCCAGATTCCGACACCGATTTGATTGATGCTGATGCCTGCTTGAATCAGATACGCAACCCAGGTCGCAAACAAAGCCACAAAATACGGGTTGAAAGCGGTCTCTCGCCGCATGACACGAATGGCAGATCTCATCGCATAGCCGAGAATCACCAAGTAAGCGAGTAACAGTGGGAACCCGCCGGAGGCCGAAATGTCGAGGTAGATGTTGTGCGCAGTGTTCGTGATTCGATCTGGAACCGTGCGTAAAGTCGCGACTTCCCCACGAAGCTCCCTGTACCAGTCTCCATAGGAGTCAAGCCCTACACCAAATACTGGATTCGTGATGGTCATTACCCATCCGGCATACCAGTAGTCAAACCGGAAGAGAATGGTCTCACCAAAGACGAATCGAGCAAGTGGGCCGACATTGTTCAGCGCTAACGCAGTGAGAGAGAATGCGGCAAACCCAAGAATCAAGTAGGGGATTCGTAGGACGTGGAGTGGCTTCAAAGATCGCACAAGGAAGTAGCCGACAATTCCGATTCCCGCCAAATAGATCATGAACCCCTGTATTGAACCCGTCTGCAAAATAATGAAGAGGTTCGTAACAGTTAGCAAGACAAGAATGATCCTCAAGAATTGTCTTTGTTTCGGTGCAAAAGCCAAGACTGTTGCACAGATTGATGCCAAACCAAAGAAGGCAGAGGAGAAGTTGATGTTTCCAAGAGTCGCAAATGGTGCCATGAGACTCCATGGAATCGGATCGCGGCCAGCAACCTGAACCAATGCGTACAGGCAAACTGGGATTGCAGTCAATACTAAGACATCCACCAACTTGTTGTAGAAGGTCCTGCTCTGCACCAGTGCAGTGGCAATCAAGACCATCACCAAAGACAAGTAGTTGAGTAGGCCATTATTTCGCCCGAAGACACCCCAAAATTGCTGATTGAGAGGGGCACCACTTACCCCAAGGACAAGAAACATCCAAGCTATGAAAAAAGCTGCTGCTATCCAAAGGCCTCGCGGGAGTCTCCTGAGGCTGGATTTCCAGATAGGAAGCAGGAGAGCGAGCGCAGAAAAGGCTAGTCCAGAAACCACAATCATCTTTATCAAGTTAATCGGGTCAAAATTAGAAAATGGAGAAACCAACAAGGTCGTCAATGGGCCAACAGCCAAGAGCATTGAGCTCAACCGCCTGAGGGATGCATTCGATGACATGTGAGAATACTAAGGTATTGACGCTCCTTTTACGATAGGTCCAGGTAATCCTCGTAGAAAAGTACGCGGAAAGCCCCCATCTCCATTGACGCAACCAGATATGTTGTAGCGTGCCTCTTGCCTAGTCAAAAAGTCAACCAACGTGTGATTACACTTCTTTCTGTGTCTAAAGAATTGAACTCAAAATTCAAACTTGGGCCGGTCTCGCTATCATCAATCTTCATCGACAAGTTGGGAATTTGGAAGATACGATTCAAATGAGAATTCTCGTTACGGGTGCGGCTGGTTTTATCGGGGGACATGTGGCTGACTTCCTAACCAAAGCGGGTCACCAAGTCTTTGGAATCGATAACTTCTCCAAGTATTACTCGCCAGAGATGAAGATGGCCCATGCAAGGGTAATTGATGTAAAGAATGTCAAATTTGGGGACATTACTGATCGTGAATTCATCTTCCATGAAGTCAATCGAATTGCTCCGGACCAAGTAATTCACTTGGCGGCGCAGGGAGGGGTACGAGCGAGTCGCGAAGACCCTCTACCCTATTTGATGTCGAATCAAGTTGGTTTTCTCCACGTTCTCCAAGCGTGCGAAGCAACTGATGTGAAGAAGTTCATCTATGCAAGTAGTAGTAGTGTTTATGGTCCAGGGGCCACGGCTCCATTTTCTGAAGACGCTGTTCTGCAGGCCCCGTTGAGCTTGTATGCGATCTCAAAACTTGCCAATGAGAACATTGCAAGAAACTTTCCATCTCAAGGAACTCAAAGAATTGGCCTGCGCTTCTTCACGGTGTATGGACCATGGGGTCGACCAGACATGGCAATGTTCAGGCTGATGGCAAGCGTCCTACTGGACCAAACCTTCTCATTGACCGCCCATCTCGACGTGAAAAGAGACTTCACCTTCGTCGCAGATGTCGCTGAATGTATCTCAGCGATAGTTGATTCGACTTCGATCACGGAATCTTCGGTGGTATTGAACGTAGCCGGAGGTAATCCCTACACCCTTGCCGAGTTGATCGAGACGCTTCAAGAATTGCAGTTGTCTCCCAAAATCCAAAAGGCAAAGACTGATTCAATGGATCTGAAGTTGACTCATGGCTCAGTCGAAAGGATTCGTGAGCTCGGGTTACCTGTTCCCAACACCTCACTACGAGATGGTGTACGACAAACTTGGGAGTGGTTCCAATCACAAACTGAGTCTGATATCCATAATTGGCTTGAATACTCCAATAGAAAATAGAGGAAAGTGGAATGCATAGGCCAGTCGACTTTCTGATCATTGGTGGCGGCATCATGGGTCTTGCTGTCGGGAATGCACTCCTGGATCTAGATCTCGGATATAAAGTTTTACTTGCTGAGAAAGAGGACCGAGTCGGCGCACATACTAGTACTCGAAATTCAGGAGTTCTTCATGCAGGTTTTTACTATTCGACCGAATCCTTGAAGGCTCGTTTTTGTGTTGATGGAAACAGATTGATGACCAAATACGCTAAAGACAATGACCTAATCCTTCACAATGTTGGAAAGGTTGTGTTAGCGAAGAACGAGGCTGAATATCAACGTCTATTGAAATTGCTGGAGCGAGGGACAGCAAATGGTTGTTCCCTTGAGTTGTTACAACCGAGCGCTCTCAAAGCCATCGAACCTCTTGCTCAAACAAGACATCCATTCATTTGGTCGCCAAAAACGTCGATTGTTGATGCAACTAGTGTCATGCGATCACTTCTGCATGACTTCACGACAAAGGGCGGTCAATTGTCACTCAATAGCTCAGTAGGCTTTTCTACAGATAACAATGATGTCACCATAGCGGGCAGAAGAGTCGATGTTGGACTTGTCATAAATCTTGCAGGAAATCACGCGCTCTCGATCGCGAAGTCTGTAGGCGTCGGTGAAGAGTATGGCCTTCTTCCAGTTTTAGGTGCCTACAAGGAGACTCTACGAGAGAATCTGCCACTAACTACCCTTGTCTATCCGGTGCCGCACCCCATAAACCCTTTCTTGGGAGTACACCTCACTCCAACAGTGAGGGGGACAGTAAAAGTGGGTCCCACTGCATTACCCGTATTAGGACCAGAACAATATTCAATCCACGGAAGGTTAACCTTCAGTCAATTGTTTGATTCCCTTTCATCGCTCCAGCGGTTTGGTCGGTCTCAAGGTGCTGCACTCTTGGCAATTCTCAAAACGGAATTACCTTACCTTTCACTCAAGAACGTCTTGCGTGATGTTGCTCAGTTAGTTCCGCATGCCAGTAAGAGTTCTGGCTGGAAAAACCTAAGGCCTGGCATTAGGGCTCAATTGATCAACAAGAGTTCTGGGGAATTCGTCAGTGACTTTTTGGTGAAACGAAGCGACAACATCCTGCACGTACTCAATGTTGTGTCCCCTGGTTTTACAAGTGCTCTTTCATTCGGAAAGTACGTTGCAAACATAGCAGTCGGAAAGGAAAAGGTAATCTGACCTAGCCAGTCTCTGTTAGCTTCACTAGGAACTTCCATGAGAAAGACATTCTTCGGTTGACCCGCATCGCACAGCCCCTGGAATCTTGATTCCGCCGCGAATCTTCTCTATGCGGCCATTCAGCCATGCAGAGGACCTTGACTGGCCAGAATGGGAGGAGATTTCTAGCAGGACCTTCTGTGTCTTTGGAAAGACACCGGATCTGGTCTTAAAGTCGTAGGCTAATCTTGGACGGTGAGTATTCAAGAAACATCAAACCAGATGCTAGCTCAGTATTTCGTGAGGTTCCAAGATATCCTCAGTACCATCCCGATGAACCAAGTGGTTCAGTTTGCTGAAGAGATACGGCAGACCAAAGCGCGCAAAGGTAAAGTCTTCGTTTGTGGCAATGGGGGAAGCGCGGCTCTCGCATCACATTTTGTCACGGACATGGGAAGTGGATCAGTAGATAGAGGTGAGCACTTCCCCATGATCTCACTAGTGGATGGATCTCCCGTTCTGACAGCTGCCGCCAACGACTTTGGTTACGATCATGTTTTCTCAAGACAGCTCAAGAATCTGGCGGATTCCAAAGACTTGTTGATCACGATCTCTTCATCCGGTAACTCACAAAACCTCATTGAAGCTGTAGAAGTCGCGCGAACACTCCGAATGAGAACTTGTGGACTTCTCGGATTTGACGGAGGAAAATTGCACTCACAAGTTGATGTGGCTGTAGTCGTCGAGAGCGCCATTGGAGAGTACGGTCCAATTGAGGACTCACACTCTTGTATCTTGCATGCAGTCACGGAACTCTTGCGCAAAGGATCTGAAATTGTCAGATAGCGTCCTGGTGATCGGTTCTAATTCATTTTCTGGTTCGAGCTTTGTCAACTTCGCGCTGAGCGCTGGGTGGCGTGTAATTGGTGTCAGTCGACAAGAGGAGGTCTCGGCTCCGTATGCGCCCTATATCGAGAATAAGGACCTTGGCTATTTCAACTATTACCGTTGCGACCTCAATGACAACTCTGAGAAAATCGCCCAGATATGTGAGGAAAATCAAGTCTCATGTATCGTCAACTTCGCGGCGCAAAGTATGGTGGGCGAGAGTTGGAACTCGCCTGTCGATTGGTATCAGACCAATGTCGTCAGTTTGACACGCCTAATCCAAGCACTAGATAAGTCTCCGTGGAAGATTGACCGTTTCTTGAATTTCACAACCCCTGAGGTCTATGGATCGACCAATGAATGGATTAAGGAATCGTTCGACTTCTCACCAACCACACCTTACGCAATTTCACGGGCGGCGGGGGACTTCCACCTTCGCGCAATGCACCAAAGCAAGGGGTTTCCAGTTCTATTCACGAGAGCCGCTAATGTATATGGAGAACATCAGAGACCATATCGGATCATTCCGAGAGCACTGATTGCCGCTGTGACACAACGAAAGTTTCCTCTTCATGGTGGTGGACACTCGCTTCGCAGTTTCATACACATTGATGACGTTTCTCAGGCACTCTTGAACGTCCTGGAACATGGCAAACTCGGTGAGAGTTATCACATTTCTACAAATCAGCTCATTTCTATTCGAGAAGTGGTCTCTTCCTGTGCAAACCTTCTTGGATTGGATCTTGCCGAAATCTGTGATGCATCTGATGATCGAATTGGAAAAGATGCGGCTTACAAACTCGACTCTGCAAAAATAAGATCAGAGTTAGGTTGGGCCGATTCAATCTCCTTGAGTGATGGTCTAAGGAGAACTCTAGATTGGGTCAATGGAAATCTGGATGGAATCTTGGCAAGCGAACTCGAATATGTTCATAGGAGGTAAAGCTTGACAAAAGTTCTCGTTATTGGTGGAAGCGGATATGTTGGCTCAACACTTTTGCCTACTCTTGATGAGCGTGGTTACACGTTGAGTAGTATCGATGTTGAATGGTTTGGAGATTTCCTACCAGCCAATCTCAAGCAGATAAGGCAAAGAAAAGACGTTAGTTCGATAACAGCCCAAGATCTAAGCGGTGTGGATCATGTGATTTATCTCGCGAGCGTGGCAAACGATCCAAGTGTTGATTTGAATCCTGCCTTTTCTTGGGAAGTCAACGTACTCAAACTCAGTGGTTTCCTTGAATTGTGCCGCCGTCACTCAAAATTGAAATCTTTCATATTTGCAAGTTCTGGAAGTGTCTATGGACTGTCGGATGAACCAAAAGTTCATGAGGATATCGAATTAGTCCCGCTGTCGGCCTACAACAAAACCAAGCAGGTGGCAGAGCGAGTTTGCCTTAGTTACGCCGACTCATTTGGAGTCCACATCATTCGTCCGGCAACTGTCTGCGGGTTATCTAATCGAATGCGATTTGATGTTGTCGTGAATCTGTTTGTCCTTCAAGCATTCACCAAGAGAAAGGTGACGGTGACCGGAGGCCAACAGATCCGCCCCAACATTCACATGAAGGATATGGTCTCTGTCTACTTGCATTTCTTAGAGAACTACCATTTGCCTACTGGCACCTACAACGCAGGTTTTGAGAATCTAGCCATAAGCGAAATCGCAGCAAGAGTCTCTGAAGTTAGTGGTGTTGAAGTCGAATGGGTATCAAGCAATGATCCAAGGTCTTACCGCCTTGATTCATCCAAGCTCGAAGCCACCGGTTTCAAGAGGAAGCATTCAGTTTCGGAGGCAATCCAGGAGATGTATGAGGCGCTAGACAGTGGTTCTGTCTCTGATGACCCGAGATTCCACACAGTCAAGTGGATGTTGAAGGAAGGCATAGGCGCTACAAAGTGAAGACTTGCCTCGTCAGTGGGAAGTTCAAGGTATTGCATACGGGTCACTTACGTCTCTTTCACGCAGCGGCTGAACTCGGCGATCGATTGATTGTTGCCATTGACGGTTCTGGAGTCTCTTCAGAAGAGTTGGAATTGAGACGTCAGTTGATAAGCAACCTCGGTCTCGTTGATGAAACTCATGTCTTTGAGGGCGATGTCGTGGAATTAATCAGGAATCTGCGCCCGGATATAGTGCTGAAAGGTCTTGAATTCTCAAGACAAGACAACCCGGAAGAAGAGGTACTGAAGAGTTTTGGCGGTAAGCTCCTCTTTTCCTCAGGAACTTCACTGAATGATCACTTGGCGATGCCGGGGTCGACTGCCTCACTTCAACATGCCTTTGAATTCATGTCACGTCGAGGAATAAGCTCTTCATCGCTTCGCAGTCTGGTGGAAGAATTCTCAAAGGTCCGAGTGATTGTCATCGGAGATCTCATAGTTGACCAGTACCATCAGTGCAAGGCATTGGGAATGTCGCAAGAATATCCAAATGTGGTTTTGAATCCCATAGATTCGAAAATGTTCTTAGGTGGAGCTGCGATAGTCGCTGCACACTGTAAGGGCCTCGGTGCCGCTACGACCTTTATCAGCGTGGTTGGCTCTGATGGTCCCGCAGCATGGGCAATCTCTGAACTTGAAAAGATTGGGGTCGACTTTCATCCGATCTTTGAAGAGACGCGAAAGACTACCCTCAAGGAAAGATTCCGAGTTGGTAGTCAAATGATGATGAGATTGAATCACTTCTCTCACGATCTTCTTGCTATACAAACAGAGAAAGAACTAGAACGACTTCTCAATAGTCTTGCACCCAATTTCGACGTAGTCATCTTCTCTGACTTCTCCTACGGTCTCCTAAGTAAGGACTTGGCAGGCCGACTCGTACACAGTGCTCGAAAAGGCGGTCTTCTCACTATTGCTGATAGTCAGAGTTCGAGTCAGATTGGAAGTCTTTCTAAGTTCGCAGGGTGTGATGTAATCACTCCGACAGAGCGAGAAGCTCGCCTAGAGACAAAAGATGAAACAAGTGGACTTGTCGTTTTGGCAGAGAAACTTAGGACTACAGTTGGTACCAATTCAGTCTTGCTCAAACTAGGCGAGGCAGGTCTTTTCTTGCATAGTTTCAATGAGAGTTTAGGAACTCACATTGAAAACGATGAGGTACCTGCACTAAATCCCAATCCAGTGGAGACCTCCGGAGCCGGTGACTCCCTCCTTGCAACGGTTGCGCTGTCATTGGGCAGTGGGTCCGACCTTTACACCAGCGCCTATCTTGGCTCTGTCGCTGCGGCCGTGCACATTAGTAAAGAAGGCAACCTTCCTATAAGTCAGGCCCAACTACTCGAAAGTATCTAGTTCTGTGGATGCATTCATTCTTGCAGGTGGACATGGCACCAGGCTTGGCACAGCAGCAGAGGGAAGACCTAAGCCTTTAGTTGAGATAGCCGGTCGTCCGCTCCTGGCGATACTGATGGAGAAGTTATTTGAACTCAACATAGATCATGTCTATATAAACTCTCACCATCTATCGGAGCAGATCAAACAATTTAGAGATGCCTCCCTCTTTCGAGACCGAATAACAATTCTTCACGAAGTAGAACTCTTAGGTACTGCCGGCACTATCAGGAATTTCCTACAAAGTGGTACACAGAAAGAATTACTGATCATGCATGGAGACAACTTTTTTGAGGATGACCTACAGAAGTTGCTTATAGAGTTCTGCGACCGCAAAATGGAGATTTATGGTGTGGCCGGGACCTTCTTGAGTCCCCACCCTGAACTCTGTGGAATCTTTGAAGTCAACGATGAATCCGTCATCCTGAAATTGCACGAGAAGCAAGAGCCGAAATTTGGCAACTTAGCTAACTCGGCGATCTACATACTCGATGAAAGAGCTCTTACAATCATCAAAGGCTTGCCAGCGGACTTGAACGACTTCTCACGAAACGTCCTTCCACTGCTCATGGGTAAACTTGTTGCAGTGCCTCTCGAAGGTTTCTTTATTGACATTGGATCTCCGCAAAACCTGGAACTGGCGCGTACCCTCACAACGAAAGGTCAATAAGAATTCGGCCTGAGCTTGTGCCTTGGCGAAACTTTTCGATCGCAACATTTATCTCTGATAGCTGATAGGTGTCACCTATCAATGAATCTAGCGAGCCATTCATTGAGGTGATGAGTTCAATCAACTTCGGAAGGTCCCTATCTACTTCGACGGAACCTCCAAAGCTGCCTCGCAGAGTTCGACCGTAGTGAAGGGGCATTGGGTCAATCGAGATAGTGGACCCTTTTGGTGTGACTCCGACAAGCGAGAGGGTCCCACGTGCGGATAGCGCCTTATAGGCGACTTCGATAGATTCGGGAGCACCGGAAGTGTCAACAGCCCAATCAAACTCCAAACTAGTTAAATCTGCCCTGCTCACCACTCGGAAACCTAATGAAGCGGCCTTCGCTGCCGCAACTTCACGTGGTTCAATCACATAAACTTCCAACGACCTAATCGCTTGAGCCATCAACGCGATACTCTCTCCGATACCGCCAAATCCAACTACCAGAAGTGGTGAACTAGCACCATGTTCGATCTTCAACTCATTGATGAGAACTCCGTAAGCGGTCA
>Ga0068872_10003973_pt1 | contig 11234 bp, 9 predicted proteins | sample NOAtaG_7_FD_66441 | JGI IMG/M metagenome (GOLD analysis project Ga0068872, IMG submission 66441) | Freshwater lake microbial communities from Lake Erie, under a cyanobacterial bloom - NOAA_Erie_Diel1S_2200h metaG | ecosystem: Environmental > Aquatic > Freshwater > Lake | place: USA: Ohio, Lake...
CGCTTTTTCGCCGGCCTTGGTATCGGCGCAGCTTTACCTGCGGCCACTACCCTCACCGCAGAATTCATTCCGCTACGCAGTCGTACGATGGCAGTCACGACCGCCTGCGTCTGCTACCCGCTGGGCGGTATGTTGGCAGGATTAGCCGCAGGACAAGTACTTCCCGTATTTGGTTGGCGTATCTTTTTCTTCATCGGCGGCAGCCTGCCGATTATTTATGCCTTCGTGCTGATGCTGTCGCTGAAAGAATCACCTAAATATCTGGCACGTCAGAGCCAGCGTTGGGAAGAGCTACGAGCGCTCCTAACCCGCATGGCACACGATGTAGCAAAGGTGCGTGAATTCACCGACGGTGTGATCGACAACGCCAAGCGGGGCAGTATCGGTGATCTGTTTCGTCATGGTCGCGCCTATGACACTAGCTGGCTGTGGATCACATTCTTTGTCGCCCAGCTATCGATTTACACCGCCTTCAGCTGGCTACCCACGATGTTGACCACGGAGGGTGTGTCACCCGCGCTGGCGGGCATGGGGTTGACGGCTTATAACCTCGGCGGCGTAATTGGTGCTGTGTTGTGTGCGATGGCGATCAACCGATTTGGTTCACGCTGGCCGATGGTGTTCTGGGCAGCGATGTCGGCCGTGACAGCGTTTGCGCTGAAAGCAGTCGATATCACTGGCGCCACCGAGACCTTCTTGTGGGGCCTTGGGCTGCATGGCTTGTTCGTTACGGCATTGCAGTGCGCGATGTTCACACTATGCGCGCACATATACCCCACCCTAATTCGCACCACCGGTGCGGCATCGGCCATGGCATTTGGTCGATTGGGGGCGTTCACCAGTTCGTTCGCCGGTGCGGCGATGATAAGCGCTGGTGGTGCCAGCGCTTACCTCAATCTGCTCGGTGGATCGATGTTAGTGGCCGTAGTGAGCTTGGCCTTGATACGCTCACATATCGGGCCAAAAGTCGATGCGTCATAACTTAAAGTTTGACCATTACATGCCGAGCAACGGTGTAATCCTCAAGCGCATACATCGACATATCCTTGCCATAGCCGGAGGCTTTCAAGCCTCCGTGTGGCATCTCATTGACTAACATGAAATGCGTATTGATCCAAGTACAGCCATATTGCAATTGACGCGCAATATTCATCGCCCGTGATACGTCTTTGGTCCAGACGCTTGATGCCAAACCGTACTCGGAGTCATTCGCCCATTGGACTGCTTGATCATCGTCGGTGAAGCGCGTAATCGATACTGCTGGCCCGAATACCTCGCGCCGAACAATCTCGTCATCTTGTAGCGCACCTGCGATCACAGTCGGCTCATAAAAGAAACCTGCGCCGGGCCGAATAGCACCGCCAGTCGTGATTTGCATATGGCCCACCATCTGCGCGCGCTCGACAAAGCTGGCCACCCGATTGCGTTGACGGTCAGAGATCAATGGACCAATCTCGACATCGTCCTCATCCTGTGGACCGACCTTGATACTTGCCACTGCAGCGGTGAGATCAGCCACCAAGTTTTCATAGATTTTTGGACCAGCATAAATCCGGCATGCCGCAGTACAGTCTTGACCGGCGTTGTAATAGCCGAAAGTTCGGACGCCCTCGACCACCGAGGCAAGATCAGCATCGTCCAGCACAATCACCGGTGCCTTACCGCCTAGCTCCAGATGGGTGCGTTTCAAACTACCGGATGCTGCTTGCAGAACTTTACGTCCAGTTGCGACATCTCCTGTGATGGACACCATCCGAACCTTCGGATGCTCGACCAGCACCTGCCCCACACTGCTGCCCCTACCGCAAATCACGTTCAATACGCCCGGCGGCAAAATCTCTGCTGCGAGTTGTGCGAAATAGAGTGCAGTGAGTGGCGTTTGCTCACTGGGCTTGAGCACCACGGTATTTCCTGCAGCAATTGCAGGCGCCACTTTCCATGCCGCCATCAGCATCGGGTAATTCCATGGGGCGATCGAACCGACGACGCCTACCGGATCGCGCCGGATCATACTGGTGTGGCCACTTAAATATTCACCAGCAGCAGTACCGGTCATACAACGAGCCGCGCCTGCAAAATAACGGAAGCAGTCAACAATCGCAGGTATCTCATCACCGAGCGCACGTGCATAGGGTTTGCCACAATTCAGCGATTCAAGACGCGCGAAGGTCTCCGCATTGTTTTCTATGGCAGATGCGAGTTGCAATAGCAGCGCGGAGCGCTCACCGGGTGTGGTCTGCGACCAACTGGCAAACGCATGTTCAGCGGCATCGACCGCACGTGACACCTGCTCCGGCGAAGCCTCGGGCACATCGCACAGGGCGATACCCGTGGCTGGGTTGATCACATGCTCGACCGGACCCTCACCGCGTTCATTACGGTTATTGATTATCAGCTCGGTTGGGAGGGTTACATTATGCGCTGCGGAATTTGCCATGGTGTTATCTCCTCTTATCATCATCGTCGAACATCGTCATCGCCGCGCTGTGTTAACCAATACGCAGCGACAATGGGTATGAAAGTCATCGCGATAATGAACACCGCGACAACATTGGTGACCGGGCGTTGCCGAGGCCGTATCAGCTCTTGCAACATCCAGATCGGCAAGGTGGTTTGCTGTCCCGCCGTGAAGGTGGTAACAATCACTTCGTCGAAACTTAACGCGAAAGCAAGCAATGCTCCCGCCAGCAAAGCAGAGCCCAGCTGGGGCAACACGACGTAGAAAAAAGTTTGGAACGCGTTAGCCCCCAGATCCATCGAGGCCTCGATTAGTGATGGGCTTAGGCGCCGCAGACGTGCGACTGCATTGTTATAGACCACGACAATACAGAATGTTGCATGGCCAATCACGATGGTCCAGAAACTGAACGGTATATCTGCCGAGTGATAGGCGGACCGTAGCGCAATCCCGGTCACCACACCCGGCAGTGCGATTGGCAAAATGAGTAATAGAGAAATCGCATCGCGACCGAAAAATTTTGATCGAGCAAGTGCACCTGCCGCCAGTGTGCCAAGTATCAAGGCAAGCGCCGTCGCACATAGCGCCACCTGCACCGACAAGGTCACCGCATTCCAGACGTCCACCCGATCCAGCGCCACAGCAAACCATTGCGTTGTCAGTGACGGCGGTGGGAATACATAGCTCTTGTCCTCGCTGCTGAAGGCATACAGAACAATCAAAGCAAGCGGCACGTGCAGAAAAAGCACGCCGCCGATTGTGGCTAGCGTGAGTCCCAGGGAGGGGCGCGCACTCAATGCACTGTTAGAGCGCATCAAAGGCTCCCTTCCGCTTGGCCAACCAGAGGTAGATAGCAATAATGATGATCGGCGCAATTGAGAATGCTGCGGCAAAAGGCAGATTGCCTGCAATTCCCTGCTGACGGTAGACCACCTGGCCGATGAATAGAGTTGAGTTACCGATCACCTGAGGGATGATGTAATCACCGAGTGTCAAAGAAAAAGAAAAAATAGATCCCGCCGCAATGCCGGGCATCGCCAGTGGAAGAATGACTGTCCAGAAGGTGCGGCGTGGATGCGCGCCAAGATCTGCTGAAGCCTCAATCAATGATGGTGGTATGCGCTCAATTGAAGCCTGAATCGGCAGTATGACAAACGGTAACCACATATAGACAAATACGACGAAGGTGCCGAGGGGTGAAAAACTTAGCGAATTACCACCCACCACGGGTGCCGACAGAATTGCTTCCAGCAGCCAGGAAAGATGTAGTTGCGTGACCAGCCAAGCAATGGCGCCCTCTTTCGCAAGTAGCAATTTCCATGCATAAAGCCGCACCAAATAACTGGACCACAAAGGCAGCATGACCGCGACATACAAAATCGCCTTGGTTGTGCCCCGCGTGTAGCGGGCCATCATGTAAGCCAGCGGGAAACCAATTGATACGCTGGCGATCGTGACGAGCGTTGCCATCACGATGCTTCTACGGATCACATCCAGATTCGCAGGTTCTAGCAGCGCAATAAAATTCTGCAGCCCGATCTCGTAGACGATCGTGCCGGAAAAATCATCCAAACGAAAAAAGCTCTGCGCCAGTAGTGTGAAGAGCGATCCGAGATAGATCACGCCGAACCAAAGCAGCGGTGGAATCAGCAGCAGCATGGGCAATAGATACTGCCGGCGCAGCAAGTGCGTAGAAAGTCGATCGCCTAGCCCAGCGCCGATCTGCGCGCCAGCGTTGAGTGTGGATGCCCCGGCGCCGCTCATACCGAAACGGATGGTCTCAATGGATGGACAGCCAACGCATCCCAATGAAGATGCACGGTGTCACCGATGGTGGGTTGTGCAGAACTCACTGGCAAATCGACCATCAGAATCGCTGCCAATGGACACCGCACTTTGATTCGCCAGAATGAGCCGAAGTACTGTATCGCCTCAACCTGGCCTGAAATACGTGCCGATGGCGCGGAGCCGATGGCGATCCGTTCCGGCCTGATCATCGCTGTCGGATGACCAGTAAGGTTCAGCGCCGCCTCATGCTCGAGTACATTGGCCGCACCCAGAAACTCGGCGACAAAGCGCGAAGTAGGCCGCTCATAGAGCGCACTAGGGCTATCGACTTGCTCCAACCTCCCCTGATTAAACACGCCAATCCGGTCGCTGATCGAAAAAGCCTCATGCTGATCATGCGTCACCAGAACGAAGGTGATACCCAGCCGTCGCTGCAGTTCTTTCAGCTCAACCTGCATCTGCTCACGCAGCTTCAAATCGAGCGCACCTAGAGGCTCATCCAGCAGCAGCACCTTGGGTTCGCTCACTAACGCGCGAGCGAGCGCGACACGCTGCCGCTGGCCTCCCGATAACTGCGCAGGTTTACGTTTGGACATATCGGGCAAGCGAACCAATTCAAGCATCTCGCTTGCGCGCTGCTCGCGCACCGCCTTCGGTACTCCACGCACCATCAGTGAATAGGCGACGTTTTCCAGAACCGTCATGTGCGGAAACAAGGCGTAATCTTGGAATACCGTGGTAACTGGTCGAGCGTACGGTGGCAGCGCACTGACGGCGGCGCCATAAATACTGATGCTACCCGCCGTCGGTCTAGTGAAACCGCCGATCATGCGTAAGCAGGTGGTTTTGCCAGAGCCAGACGGCCCGAGCAATGTGAAAAACTCGCCTGCAGCGATATCGAGTGTTACGTCATCCACAGCACGCACAGAGCGTCCAGCAGAGACGAACACACACGACACCTTATTCAGGCTGACAGCATGCGTCATGGAAAAGCTCCGGATTAAACCGGCCAGTGCGCTCTATACCAGCGCACTGGCGGTCAGGCTAACTTATCTACCGCCGAGTATGGCGATGTAATCCGAAACCCACTTATGGTAAGGGACACACTGGTTATTCTGACTCTTGCATTGAGTCACCGGCGTGCGCCAGAAAGAGATTTTCTCGAAGTCTTTGTAGCCTTGGTTGGCACAGCCCTCGTCAGTCAGCAGCTTGTTACCTTTACATGCTGCAGGCACTGCAGGCACCGATCCGAACCAAGCGGCGAGGTCGCCCTGCAGCTTGGGGTTGAGCGAGTGCTCAAGCCACATGTAGGCACAGTTCGGGTGCTTGGACTCAGCATGCAACATCGTGCTGTCAGCCCAACCGGTAGCTCCCTCAACTGGAACGACAGTAGCAATCGGTGCTTTCTTCGAACGCAGAATATTCGACTGGAACTGCCACGAGCTGGAAGCCACCACGCCCTCGTTAGTGAAGTCGTCGATCTGGACAAAAGCATCGTGCCAGTACTTGCCTACTAATTTGCGCTGTGCACGCAGTAGCTCAAGCGCTGCTTTGTACTGGGTCTCGTTCAGCTCGTAGGGATCCACAATGCCTAGCGAAGGATTTTTCTTTTTCAGGTAGAGCGCAGCGTCGGCGATATAAATCGGACCGTCAAATGCCTGAACACGACCCTTGTTGCTCTTGCCGTCTGGGAGTGTTTGCTCCTCGAATACTACGTTCCAACTCGTTGGCTTCTTGTTGCCAAATACCTTGGTGTTATACATCAACACATTCCAACCCCACTGGTACGGCACACCATAGTGGGTATTGTTATCGAAGTGCCAAGGTGCTTTTTGCAGTCTTGGGTCAATATTCTTGTAACTTGGAATCAGGCTGGTATTGATGGGTTGTACCCGTTTGCCACGGATTAATCTGAGCGAGGCATCTCCACTCGCGGTCACCAAATCAAAGCCGCCTTCATTCATCAATGCGACCATCTCATCTGAGGTGCCCGCAGTTTTGACATTGACTTTACAACCGGTTTTTTTCTCGAAGTCGGTGACCCAATCGAATGCTTTGTCAGTTTCGCCACGTTCGATGTAACCAGCCCAGGCGACGATATCAACACGCCCTTCACCTTTGCCGATTTTTTGTAACGGGGTCTGCGCAATGCTTGCGCCGGTAAATGCGGTCAAGACTAATGCCGCTGCGGTACGCTGAAAAATGCTCATTATGTGCCTCCGATGATCTGGGTGAGGGATCGGGAAATTATCTTTCTACTATTCTCTGACGCACGACGTGGCACGCGCGCGAAAACCTGCATGCCATGTATTGAACCTTATCGCTTGACCCCTGAAAGCGAGAAGTTCAATATTCCACTAGGTCACGTTCTGTTTTTTAGATAGCAGACAAGGCTTGTTGCGACGCATCAGAAAAATAACCGATCAGCGTGAATAAACACTTCACATTAAAGCAATTTCGATACTTCTTAGCCGTTTGTGACACCGGCTCGATTGCTGCTGCGGCGCGTCTGGTCAACATCGCGCAGTCCGCGCTCACCAAAAGTATTCAAGAATTAGAAACTACTTTAGGTGCGCCCTTATTCGAACGGCAACCCCGCGGCATGGAGCTAACTCAGGCAGGTTACCGCTTCGAGGCAAAAGCCAGACAAGTCATGTCAGCAGTGACCCAAGCTGGTGCAATCACCCACGATGATGACAGGGAGCTGACAGGATCAATCACCATCGGTGTCACCAGCTTAATGGCGGGTTACTGCCTAGCCGACCTGGTGGGTAGGTTTCAACGGTCCCACCCCGAGGTGAGAGTCGATATTTTGGAAGACTCACCACCCTTTCTCGAGCACCTTCTGATTAACGGCGAAGTCGACATCGCGCTGATGATCGCAAATGCACTGGACGATAAAGCGCTCCAAGTGCAAACGCTCTCGACCTCCCCCAACCGAGTATGGATGTCATCTAGCCACACGCTGGCCTCGCAAAACGAACTTACGCTCGAGATGTGCGTTGGCACTCCGCTGATCGTACTGGAAGCCGACCGCATGGAAGATATGCAGCGCGCACATTGGCGACGGCATGGTCTGGCGCCCGATGTACGGGTGCGCACAAGCTCACTCGAGGCAGTGCGATCACTGGTCGGCATGGGCGCAGGAATTTCCATCCTGCCTGATTTTCTTTACAGACGCTGGACGCTAGACGCAGAACGCATCGAAGTGAGAAAGCTGCGCGACTCAATACCCGGCACTGAAATCGGTTTGGTTCGTCGCCGTGGTGCGCGCAATCGCGAGGTGATTGATCAGTTCGTTCAGCTAGCGCAAAACCCCGGTGTCAATACCCGTCGCTAATCCGACCAAGTCCGTATCCAAGCTGTTGTATCGTCCAGCGCGCGCTCGAAGCGCTCCAGCAGCGCATGAATCTCTGACTCGGTGATGATGAGCGGCGGCGAGAAAGCCACAATATCACCGGCCATCGCTCTCAAAATAAGCCCATGTTCCTGAGCGCGTCGTACCAGATAGGCGCCCACACCACGCTCAGGCGGGAAAGCTTGTCGAAGCGCAGGGTTGGCAGACAATTCAACAGCAGCAATCAATCCCATACCGCGTACATCGCCAATGAATGGATGATCGCGAAACTTCTGTAGACCTTGCTGTAAGCTCGGCGATACGTGGTTCACGTGACCGACAATGTCGCGCTCTTCATAGATTTGTAATGCCTCTAGTGCCACCGCGCAGGCTACCGGATGACCACCATAGGTATAGCCATGACCAAAAATACCGACCTCTGCACTAGCATCTGCTACGGCCTGGTACACCCGATCACTGATGTAAAGCGCGGACATTGGCATGTAGGCTGAGGTGAGCATTTTGGCTACGGTAATAAAATCCGGCTGCAAGTCATACACTTGCGTGCCGAACGGCTTACCAAGACGACCAAAGCCCGAGACCACTTCATCTGCGATCAGCAAGATGTCGTACTTCTTCAGTATGGGTTGAATCAGCGCAAAATAACCCGGCGGTGGAACGATCACGCCTCCAGCACCCTGCACCGGCTCTGCGATGAATGCGCCGACCGTATCGGGGCCCTCGCGCAGGATGGTCTCTTCCAATTCACGCGCAAGACGTTCTGCGAAAGCATCTGGCGTTTCGTCTGGCGTTGCAAACTGATAAGGATGCGGACAACTCACCCGAATCGTGTCGGCCAGCGGCAAATCGAAATGCTTGTGCATGGTGGGGATACCCGACAGCGAGGCCGCCGCCAGCGTCACACCGTGATAACCCTTAGCACGCGCAATGATTTTTTTCTTTTGCGGGCGGCCGGTGGCATTGTGATAGTAGCGAACCAACTTGACGGCCGTATCATTTGACTCAGAACCCGAGTTAGCAAACAAAATGCGCGCCATCGGCACAGGCGCCCACGCCATCATCTTCTCTACCAAAGTCGAAACTGGACCGGAGACTTTGCCAGAGAAGGTATGGTAGTACGGCAGCTTGCTCATTTGCCGATAAGCCGCCTCAACCAGACGCGATTCTGAGAAACCTAGCGCAGCGCACCAAAGCCCCGCCATCCCCTCGATGTATTCTTTGCCGTGCTCGTCCGAGACATGCACCCCGCGGCCGCCCACAATCACCAGCGCGCCATTTTTCTCCAGATCGCGTGGCTGGGTGTAAGGATGAAAGTGAAACTTAGCATCGGCCATTGCCGCGGATGAAAGCGCCATGAAGATTCTCCATCGTGATTTTTCCGAATATTGCCATACTGCAGCAATATGTATCGTCAGTCCCCGAAACCTGATTCAATGCCCAACCTTAAATCACAACGACAGATTCACATTCTCTATCACCGCGCAGAGTGAAAAAATCAATGGCGAAAAAACGTTCGCCTGCCAACGCGTAGCTAAATCGCTGGCCGAGCGACTGGCTTGACTGATTCATAAGCGCGCGCCACTCGCAGCACCAGCGCATCATCAAACATCGGCCCGACGATTTGCAGGGCGACGGGTAGTCCCTTGGTAGTTAGTCCGCAAGGCACCGTAATCGCCGGTTGCTGCGTGAGATTAAAGGGGTAGCTAAAAGGCGTCCAGCCTAGGAATTGCTGGGCATCGAAACGCACTTCACCGGCAGCGCGTGCCTCGAAAGCGGGAACGGCCACCGTGGGGGTGACGAGCACATCGTAGCCTTGCATGAACTGCCGCATCATCGAGCCCAATTCGGCGCGGCGCAACTGCAAGCGATGAATATCGGCAAACGTATAGTGCGCGCCCTGCGCTGCCTGCGCCTGAAAATCCGGATCGGTTAATGCCTGCTGCTCAGGTGACATACCCGTCCAAATTTGATGCACCACCGAGAACCAAAGCCCGACACTGATATCGATGGGATCTGCAAGCCCCGGGTCGCACTGCTCTACCTGCGCACCGAGATCCTGCAACACATGCACTGCATCTTCGACACGCTGCGCTACCTCAGGGTCAACCTTGGCATAACCCAGCGTGCGCGAATAGGCGATGCGAAGACCCTGAATACCCTTCTCCAAGTTCGCGGTGTAATCGGTCGCATCAAACGGTAAAGAAAACCAGTCGCGTGCATCAGGCTGCTTCATGACGTTTAGCATCAATGCACAGTCAGTCACGCTCATGGTGTGCGGTCCCAGATGCGCAACCGTACCGAAGGGCGATAGCGGATACGCGGGTACACGACCAAAGCTCGGCTTCAAACCGACATTACCGCAAAACGCGGCAGGGATACGCACACTACCTGCGCCGTCAGTACCCACCGCGAGCGGCCCCATGCCCGCTGCGATTGCTGCAGCTGCGCCGCCTGAAGAACCACCGGTGGTGCATGACAAGTTCCAGGGGTTGCGGGTGATGCCGTACAGCGGTGAATTGGTCTCAGCCTTACAACCAAATTCCGGTGTCGTGGTTTTACCAAGTAAGACCGCACCAGCCTCACGCAGACGTGCTGTGACTGGCGCATCAATATCCCATGCTTGTGCGGGGTTGATCGTGCGGCTTCCGCGCAGTGTCGGCCACTCCCGAGTGAGAATCAAATCCTTGATCGAGGCTGGCACACCTTCCAATGTACCGACCGCTGCACCACTGTGACGATGCGCTTGCCAGCGTTGCTCACTTTGGCGCGCATTATCGAGCGCTCGCTCGGCATCCACTAAACAAAACGCATTAATCGCCGGGTTCAGCTTTTCAATACGCGCGAGTACTTCATTCGTCACCTCAACTGGCGATAAGCTTCCGCTGCGATATAGGGCGAGCAGTTGATGCGCTGGGAGACTGTGTAGCTCAGACATGAGATGGATGGCGTTAGCCTGATGATGAACGCGTTGTTGAGCGCGGGTGGTTTAAGAGTAAGTAATTTGAGATTGCGTGGATTGGTCGCGCATGAATCAAGCGCGTATACCTTGATATTTAAGTTATCAATTTATTAAACATAATCGCACGCCGCACAGGCTATCATGCACGCAGTTTACGTACTCGTCCGCACCGATAGATTGGCCACGGGGGCTCGATTGACTCAAGTCAATTTTTTTGGGAACTTCGCTGATATATTGCGCAGCGGTTCCTCGGTGATATTCACTCATTATTCAAAACAACCATGATAAAAATCTTCAGAAAAATACTCGTCCCTACTGATGGCTCAGCACTATCACTCACTTCAGCGCGAGCTGCTATCGGCTTTGCGTCGGAATGGAATGCACATATCGTCGCCTTGTGCGTGTCGCGCCCACTGCCTGCCATGGGGTTTGCCGATGCCGCGGGCCTGGACATGATGACGGAAGAATTCAGCAGCGCACAGGATCGTGCTGCACAAAAGAGTGTCAGCAAAATTCGCGAATTGGCTGAAGAGGCTGGCGTGCAATGTACCGCCATCGTGAGCCGCCATGATCACCCTTACGAGGAGATCATCGCGGTCGCTCAGAAAAAACGTTGTGATGCGATCTGGATTGCACCGCGTAGTCGTAATGCGCTCGACAAACTGCTAATG
>Ga0068872_10003974_pt1 | contig 11233 bp, 5 predicted proteins | sample NOAtaG_7_FD_66441 | JGI IMG/M metagenome (GOLD analysis project Ga0068872, IMG submission 66441) | Freshwater lake microbial communities from Lake Erie, under a cyanobacterial bloom - NOAA_Erie_Diel1S_2200h metaG | ecosystem: Environmental > Aquatic > Freshwater > Lake | place: USA: Ohio, Lake...
ATTAGACAAAAGCCAGCCGGCAGATACTGCCGGGAAGAAGCCCTGCCGGGAGTTTTTACCGAAGCGGGAGGAGGCATCAATACGGCCACTACCGTACAGGATATATTTTTCCTTGAAAATATAGTTGGCCCGCAGGAAGTACGAAAGGAAACGGAAATCGGTCTGCGAAGAGCTACCCCCAGATTTGGTGGCGGCACTTGCGATCTTCTGGTAGGAATTGGAAGGAAAATCCAGACCCTCGGTAAAGTTGTACTTGGCCTGCGACTGCTGATACTGCATACCCAGCGTGGTATTCAGGTTATGTGATCCGGAAGCCAGTGTGTAATTAAAATAGCTGTTGGTATTGTAGTTGGTCACAAAGGTGCCGTAATTGGAGCCAACCCCACGGGCGGCGCGGGTCTGGTTGCGGACCGTCTGTGACTGGAAATAGCTCTCTTCGTTCTGGCTCAGATAATCCAGTCCGAATTCCGTCTGAAAGGACAAACCGGGCAGCAGCTTTGCTTTGAAGTAGGTATTTCCAAAAGTCCGGTAAACATCCTGCGCAAAACGGCCATAGCTCACGGTGAGCAGCGGGTTGTAATACACGGGGATGTTCACGTCGCCGGGAGGCGTACCGGCCTGCAACCCTGTTTTCGGGTCGGTGAAGGGAGACATCGGCATCAGCGCTATTGCCTGAAGAGGGTTCGAAAAGGCGTTATCGTCGGGCAGACGGCGGTTGAAGGTTCTCGACAAACTCAAAGAGACCCCCAGATCCAGCCAGTCATTGGCCTTTTGATCCAGGTTGAGACGTCCTGTGCTCCGCAGCAGATTGTTTCCGACAATCGTCCCTGTCTGGTCCAGGTGCTGGAAGGAGCTGAAAAACTTGGTATTGGAGTTTCCGCCGCGGATCTGGAGATCTGCCTGCCTGTAAGGGCCCCGCTGGAATACCACATCCTGCCAGTCATAGGTTTTGGTAGGATCTCCCGCCCATTGCCCATAGCTGTAATACCCCATGACGTCATTTTTTACGTACGATGTCCAGGAGTCGGGATCGTCGATCGGCGTATTGTCCAGTTTGTCCCGATAGGCTGCGCCCTCAAGAATCAGCTCGGCATACTGCTCCGAATTGAGCATAGCCAAACGCTTGGTCGCTTCGCTGTACCCCGTCTGCAGATTAAAGGAAACCGATGTTTTACCGGCTTTTCCCCGCTTGGTGGTAATCAGAACAACCCCATTGGCGGCCCGGGAACCATAGATGGCCCCGGCAGAGGCATCCTTCAGGATTTCGATAGACTCGATATCGTTGGGATTGAGGTCGGTCAGGGGGTTCATGTCCCCACCGTAGGAGCTCTGGTCGTTGGTGGTGATGGGGATACCATCCAGGACGTAGAGGGGCTGGCTATTGGCGCTGATCGAGGAGTTTCCCCGTACCCTTACGGTAACGGCCTGACCCAGTTTGCCGGATTGTGCATTGACGAATACCCCGGCAGCCCTGCCTTGCATAGCCTGGTCAAAACTTACCAGCGGAACGTTGGCGATTTCCTCGGTGCGGATTTTGGCAATATTACCCGTCAGTTCCCGCTTAGTGGAAGAACCATAGCCGGTAACCACGATCTCCGCCAGTTCAACACCGGGTTGCAGGACCATATCCACGACCTTTCGGCCATTTACCGCTTCCTCCCGGGTAGCAAACCCGATATAGGAGAAAACCAGCACGTCATTTCCAGAAGCACTGATGGAGTATTGCCCGTCCAGATCGGTGACCGCACCCACGGTGGTTCCTTTTACCAGGATACTGGCACCGATGAGTGGCTCCCCACCCGAATCAGTGACCTTCCCGGTGATGGTACCCTGGGCAAACAGACCTGTTGCGCCAAGGAATACCCAAAAAAGTGTAAACATTTGTTTTTTCATACTTCACTGTTTTTGTATTGAAAAATAAGTTATCCAAAAGTTAAATGGGGGTACACTTTCAAATCAGGAAATCAGCGTGTGCTTTTTGAAAAGTCAAAGGGAGTTGGAAAGATAGATTAGACGAAATAAACCGAATGCCAATACCCACCAGGTACGACCAAACCGCGTTTGCCTATGAAACGATCAATGAGATTATGATGGATTTCCTTTTATAAAAATAGCAAATTTTACGCTATTAAACCGTTTAAAACGGCTTCCGGCAGGAAGTGTTCAAATATTCGCGATAAACAAGGTAATTACATGCTTTTATTTCGCTTATTTTTGAACTGCCAGTTTCATTGCCTCCCTACCAGGCAAAATTAAGAAGTAAATTCCGCTGCTCAACTGTGCCAGATCCAATCTGTTCTGGCCTTCCCGCAACCGGACCGTCGAACGTATTTTCCCCATAATATCAGTAACGTACATCACCTGTTCAATGCTGCTTTCCCAATACACCACCAACATTTCTTGCGCTGGGTTGGGGAAATAACGTAGTCCGCCGGGAGGGGACAACGTCCTGACGGACGTAACGGGTGCACAGGAAGCTGTATCTGGGTTCAATTCCAAATAACCCTTTGGGCTGAGGTCTTTTCCCGAAAAAGCAGGAAAACCGAGCGGATATCGGTCCATGCGAAAAGTAATATTTGCCCCGATACCCAGAACCCGTCCCTGAGTTACGCGCGTCCCACCGGATAGTGGCACTTTATATTCCCAGCAAATTTGATTTGAAGGGGTAAGTTCAAAAGCATACCCCCAACGACCGGACAAAATCAGGGTATTGCCATTGGGGAGCAACTGAACGTTCGACAGGCCATCTGAGTTGATTTGAAAAGTATCGGGGTGGGTCAAATCGACATCGAATTTTTCAGGCAGCCACTTGCCGTCTTTCATCGGATAAGACCAGGTGGAACGGTCGAAACCCGGATCAAAAACATTAACGGTAGAATATCGAGGGTTTACCTGGTTGTTAAAAGTGGCTAATTTGCCATAATGGGGATGTGTCTTATCCAGAAACGGGCCTACCCAATGGATGTCGTGAGGATAAAACAGCTTTTGATCCGTTGTGGTACCCGCGCGATAGGCGGCAGGGTTTCCCCAGCGATAGAGCAGGTCACCACCTTTTCCACTTTTGCCCCCTGTATGCCCAGCTGCTTCCTGAGTAGTCGTACTGTGGTCAATAATCCAGACCTCATCGAAAGTCGGGACACTGAGGATAATCTGGTCCAGCTCGGGGTTATAGTCGATCGCATTGGCATGCATCCAGTCGGGATGCCCATTGCTGGTGTCCCAGTTCACGTCAATTAGCTCAGGATGGGCTTTCACGTCCCCAAAATTTGCTTTGGATGGGTCAAAATCCTGGATTAAATGGTCCCAGGCATGCCATTTCCATACGACCTGATTCGTCGAGGGGTTCACCTCGAGGATATAATCCGGCCAAAGCTTCTTTTGGGGCAGGAGTGCCGGTTTGCGCCCTGCCTGAATGGCCTCTGCCTCTGTTTTCAGCTCCCAGGCGATCATCAGGAGATTGCCATTGGGCATCCGCTTGAAATCGTGGTGCAGACGCTGCTGAGGGTTGTTCAGTTCAAAGCGCCAGATTAATGTGTTTTGCCAGTCGCGGATTTCGACAATTGCCCCTCCCCCACCTGCCCAGATCGAATCGTTCTGGAAGTTTGTATGGCGTTTAGTCTTGACCAGATAACCGTTTTCCAACAAATAAGCAGCATTACCCGGCCTCCACTGTGCAGAGTCCTGCCAGGTATGGACAATCCTCCCGCAGTTGTCCAGCAAATATACATTCGGCTGGTTATGGGGATAAATCAGGTTATATCCCGGAAACGCCCTGGATGGGTCATGGGTGATCATGCCAACTGTGCGCTGGCCTGCCAGCGGCAGGGCAAGGATACAAATTGTGAAAAGGGCAAGGATTGTTTTCATCTGCGATTGCGTTTAGATGTAGTGGTTTCGCCGCCTGCGGCGGCATCAAATGTCAATGAACGTGGTTTTTGTTGATTTTGCTGCGCAAAATCAACAAAAACCACGTTCATTGACATTTCCTTTGGCGGCTGGCGCCGCCAAAGGAAATGTTTATGGAGTTGTGCAAAAAGCCTCCGGCACGTCCTTTGGCGGCTCACGCCGCCAAAGAATATTTTTTTAGAGCGCGGGTTTTGTTGATTTTGCTTTGCAAAATCAACAAAACCCGCGCTCTAAAAAATTTTATTCTGCCGCCGCAGGCGGCAGAATACTTTTTACACAACCTCAGGCTTTTACACAACCCTATAAAACTTCAAATGGACGTCATTTTCATGGATTTTGCTAAGCAAAATCCATGAAAATGACGTCCATTTAATACAACATTTGGCGGCAGGTGCCGCCAAATGGCTCATGTATTAGTTGCGCAGCGCGGGCCAGTTCTTACCATCCTTACGGGTAAGCACTACCGTACCGAATTCACCGTAGGTATTGCTCCAGGTGATGGTCAGCTTGGTACCTTCTACCTTATCAATCTTGTAGGTATAACGGTCGCCGTACTGATCCGTACCCGTCATGGAGATAACGCCGCAGGCATCGCTCATGGTAAGGGTACCGCCGGGCACGCCACCACTTGCGCCATAGCAATGTACCCAGGAGCCGAAGGAGAAGTCAGAAGACTTATACGTCGTTGCGGAAGCCTTGGTCCAGGTCACCGTACCGGAGATTTGACCCGGGCAGAACATGCTAGTTTGAACATAGTCCATGGTGCCTTCCAGTTCGCTTGGGCAAACCACCGGGATACGATAGAAGAAAGGCGAACGATAGTAAGCGCCACCCGCAACGTCACCGCTCAGGTTGGAATTGGTGAACGTACGGCCATCCGTCGTATTCAGGGAGAGGCGGAATTCGATGAAATCACCCCCGTTGATATCGTTCAGCGTAAGCCCCATTGCGGTAAGCGCCTCCTGAATCGTGACCTCGATCGTAGCAGCGGGATACTTGCTTCCGGAAGCAGGATGTACATCGGGAATAATGACCGTATGCGATTTGAAATCTGCTGCTGTAACAGTCTTCACCTTCTTCTCAGGCGTAAGGCTGGCTCCACGGCGGCGGTTTACAAATACTTCGACATCTTTTACCAGCTTGCCATCCTGGATATCTACTGCTTCGACCATAAGGGTCAGTTTTGCCGTGGACAACTGGAAGAAATTGAAGCTGGATGTCTGGCTCAGCGTACGCAGGTACACCCCTGTGTCAAAATTGTTGTAGGGGATTGCTGGCTCGACGAAGTCGGTGCATCCGTGAAAGGAAAGCACGAGCAGCAGTCCGAATACATATTTTATGAATTTGCTCATTTGATGTCCGTTTTTGAATTATTTAATAAAACCGTCCGGGTTATTGTCCCAGAATACCTTCACATCATGGCTGGCCTTCTGCTTCGCCTTGGAATTGAGGTTGACGTGATCGGCAGGATAGAAGAAAGACCGTGGGAATTTACCGAAGTTCGGGATTTGACCAGGCTGCATATTATCAGGCATACCTGTTCTACGATAAAGGTTATACGCTTCGTTACCATTACCGAAAAGGGAAATCCAGTACTCCCGTGCGATAATGCGCAGCCTGCTCTTGTTATCGGCAGCAGCGTCGTATTCCGCACTAACGGCATTCGTATATTGAGTCCTTTTGGTATCAAATGCGCTATTGGATTCGAAAGCAGTGATCTTAGCCGCTTCAGCGGTGGTGAGGGACCAGGAGCGTACAAAGTTGATGTGCTTTGTAATACCGGACATCATCGCTGTTTTTGCTGCCGCTGCATTACCATTCAGTTCCAGGGCAGCTTCAGCTACCATAAAATCGGCGTATGCCGCCAGCATAATCGGCTGGATACCTGCACCATTTGCCCCGCGGTTGGCCGCAGTCATCCCAGCAGGGGTATTATTGTCGAAGCTATGGCCCGCAGGATAGATACCATACAGGGTACGCTTGTTGTTATCCGGTGGGATACCCTGTGGGTCCAGGTGATCACGGCCCCAATAGCCCCGGGTGCCTGGCATACACCAGATCATACCTTGTGGATAGTGTGCGGGGAGAAACTCGGTGATACACCTTGCTTCTGCTTCAGAGGTCGGGTTAGCAGAGACCTGGCGGTAGAAATAATAGCGTGCACGTGGATCATCGAAACCTTTGGCTTCTGTGAGGTGCCACATGAAGAAGACCGACTGGTAGTCGCCACCGCCATTGGGGTACTGGCCCACGAAGTTAGGGTGCTGGCTAACAGGATCCGCGTTGCTTACCCCATAACGGAAGACGAAATCATCGCCCGTTTGGAGCAGGTTGTTTTCCGTGATCAATGCATTGATCGCTGTCGTAGCACCCGCTTTGTCAATCAGGCGACGGTTGAGGTGATAGCGCAACTGAAGCGTGTTCACCAGACGGATCCAACGCGTGTAATTACGGCCATAGAAAAGGTCGTTTGGCGAACCTAAAAAGGTAGCCGCGCTGAAATTCGCTTTAGCCGCTACCAAAAGGTCGGAAGCTGCTTTGTACACATCCGCACCTGGGCTGACACCAGGGTTGAAATTCGCCGGATCCAGGGCTTCTGTCAATGGGACATCTCCGAAAGTATCCACCAGGCTCATCCAGACATACGCCTCGATGGTCTGTGCGATCGCGAGGTGGCGACGGAAATTGCCTGCCTCTGCAAGCGTCTTCAACGTCTTGATATCGTTCAGGATACTGGCATAAGCCGTGCCCCACGTGCCGTTTTGGTTAACCGGCTGGTAGGAAATTTCATAGGTATCAGAAGCCTGGTGGATGATACGCGTCACCCTTTGCCCACGGCTGCTCGTACCGCTGAAAAAACCGGAGAAGTCCACCTGAATCTGGTTCAGGAGGAAATCTACGTTGGTGCTGGAAGCGTTCACTTCATTCGGGTTATCCAGCAACTCGTCGAATTTGAAATCGCACGAGCTAACGGTAAGTACCCCCGCAATGAGCAACACATTTATGAGAAATCTCTTCATTGTTGATACATTTTTTAGTTTAGAAAGTTAAGTTGAGCGTTGCGCCAACCCGGCGGGCACTTGGGCCGGTCAGGTAGTCAAAGCCCAGACCGTTGCCAACGCCCGTGCTGAGTACATCGGTATCAAAGTTGACGAACTTCGGCATATTCAGTGCACGGAACCAGATGTTGGAGGCAGTTACCGTCAGAGAAGCTCCTTTGAAAGGCAGCTTCGATACTGCTTTGGAAGGCAGGTTGTAGGTAAGGGCCGCTTCGCGGAGGCGGATCGTACTGCCATCGAACGTGATGGCCTCATCCGTAAAGAAGTAATTATCAAAGAAGTAGTTTGCAGCAGTTACCTGAACATTGTTCTTGGTACCATCTGCCTGAACACCAGGAAGCACCAACGTAAGTCCACGGTCCAGCTGGTCGGTATCTTTGCTAAGACCACGGGCAAGAACGCCTTTGACCGTGTTGCTCACAATTACCCCTTTGTGGCGATATTCCCACATAAAGGAAAGATTGAAGCCCTTGAAGCTGATCGAATTGATCAGAGAAGAGGTGAACTCCGGGTTTGGATCACCCAGCTCTACGATATCCGTAGCTTCCAGGTAGCGACCGTTGGAAGTTACGATTTTCTCGCCCTTGTCATTGCGTGCAATACCAATCCCCTTGATAATGCCATAAGGACGGCCAGGGATGGCAAAGTTACCCAGGTTGGTAAAACCGGAAATCAACACCTGCTCCAAGCCGCCGCCAAGCTCGGTGATGACCGAACGGTAGCGTGCAAAGTTAGCGGTGATATCCCAGTTAAACCCTGAACGGGTGCGGAATGGGGTAACCGTAGCCATAATTTCTGCACCTTTAGTCTCCAACCCACCAAGGTTGATGGCCGTGCTGGAGAAACCAGTTGCGCGATCAATCGGTGCATTGGTAATCAGGTTATCTGTAGTTTTTTGATATATCGAGATATCGAGTTTCAAACGGTTGTTGAAGAGAATTGCTTCGCCACCGAATTCAAATTCCTTCTGCAACTCGGGCTTGAGGTTTGGGTTGCCGAGGAAGTTGGAGATCGCTTGCGTAGAGAAAACGGTCCCGGCAGCATCTGCCCAGCCACGTGGGTTCTGGTTCAGGATGTTACGCGTGCTGTATGGGCTGGGGAAACCAGCGGAAGTACCATATCCCAGGCGCATTTTCAGGTACTGGAGCGTCTTGGACTCAAGACCGGCAAATGCTGCGGTAGGAATGAAAGAAATACTGGCGCCTGGATAGAGGATGCGGCGGTTATCTTCCTCCACCGTAGAAGTCCAGTCGTTACGTCCAAGCAGGTTGACGAATAAATAATCCGCATAGTCGAGGGTGACACTGGAGTACACCCCTGCGCGCTTTTCCTGCTGGACATAGTTGATCCCCCCACCGAACGGATCCCTGGAGGAAGTAGCGATGAAGTTAGAGTGGTTGAACAGCCCAAAAGTCAACTGGTTGTTGGAAGCAAGACCAAACTGGCTGTATTCGTCGGTACGGTAGTTGGCACCTACCAAAGCAGTCAGCTTGAGCTTGCTGGTAAGAGACGTATTATAGTTCAGGTTGACATCCTGGTTCCAGATGGTATTTTTAATCGTCGTACTCTTATAGAAACCACTGTTGACGATTGCGTTGACGCCACCGCCACCCCCTTTGTTCAGCTTCACTTCCTGGTTCTCGGTGTAGGTATCCAAACCTACCCGGTACACCAGGCTAAGGTTTTTGGATACGTCGTAGTTGACCGAAGTGGAATTGAAGAAACGATCCACTACGCTAGTGTTGGAAAAGTATTTAGTCAACCAGATTGGGTTGGTGATGTCGTTACCGCCGCGGTAGTAAACGGAGCTGCGGTCCACTGGATTCTCGAAAGGAAGGCCAGCGAGGTCCACGTTACGTGGGGTGTACATGACGTTGGCGAAAACCGATGGGATACCGCCGTTAGGTCCGGAACCAAAACCGGCATTCAGCGGTGGGGTCACTACATCTGTATTGATGAAGGAGAAGGAGGAACGTACCGAAAGCTTATCGGTGATTGCAGAGTTCAGGCCAAGGCCGAAGTTGAGCTTGTTCAGGGTATTCCCTGGTGTAAAGCCCATCTCATCCTGGTAGCCAAAGCTCACATTATATCCTGTACTTCCTGCCGTACCATTGATCTGGAGCGAAGTATTGAACACATCGCCTGTGCGGAAGAAGGACGTTCCGATCGTTTCGTACGCTTTATTTTCGTAGCGTACCACATTCGAAGAGTTTGCACCTGCGCCCCATGGCTTGCTGGGGTCAACGGCGAATTGTGGGAAAGCGTTCCGGATACTGGCAACACCAGAAAGTCCGACGGGGTGAGGCACGCTTTTTACCACGTCGAAATTGGCACCCCAGTTACTGAAGAACCAGGACTCCGGAGTAAGCTGTTGGAAACCACCACCGTAGTTGCTTTGATAATCTGGCAGCGAAGCGATCGTATTCTGGAAATACGACTGGCTTACGCTGATATCGGCTTTTTTCTTGGGGGTCGTGCTCCCGCTCTTGGTCGTGATCAGGATAACGCCGTTACGGCCCTGGTCGCCATAGAGTACAGTTGCGGAAAGACCCTTCAGTACGCTGACCGACTCGATATTGTTCGGGTCGAGGTCGAGCATACGGCTGGAGGCCGTGGTACCCCCCGAAGCAAAGCTCGTCTGGGCGTTAGTAGAAGAGTTGAAAGGTACACCATCCACAACGAAGAGCGGCTGGTTACTGCCCGTGATGGAGGAATACCCCCGGATGACGATGTTCGTACCCGTACCGGATACCCCACTCGTAGAGGTGATGTTCACCCCGGGCACTTTACCCTGGAGGATACGGCTCACGTCCGCTTCCGGGCGCTTGGCAATCAGCTCTTCGGTAACCGTAGTTACCCCATAGCCGAGGGCGCGCTTTTCTTTCTTGATACCTAAGCTGGTCACAACCACCTCAGATAAGACCTCAGCCGACTCTGCCAGCGTCACATCCAGAACGTTGGAAGTGCCTACTGCGACCTCCTGGGAAGTGTAACCGGTGTAGCTGTACACCAGCACCACTGTGCCCGCAGGAATTTCGATCGAGTAGCTGCCGTCAAGATCGGTAACTGTACCAGTAGAAGTCCCTTTTACCAGTACGCTCGCCCCAATCAGCGGCTCCCCGGCGGAATCGGTAACTTTTCCACTGATCGTCCGCTGCGCCATGGCTGCACCAAAGGCAAAGAGGACTAAACCCAAAACCAGTGAGAGTTTTTTCATAATTTATCCAGTTTGTTTATTAAAAATACAGTGCCTAAAATATGATGAACCGCTGACAAAAAGCGGCCAGTTTTTTGATAGACATTTGTTCAGGGATATGACTCAAAACGGCATTTTGACGCTAAAAAACGAGAAAAAACAAGCCTTTGGGAGGTTTTTACAATAATTGGCTGAAAATACAGCAAAATATTAACTTAACAATAAATTTTCTTAATTATTTGTAAGAACGGACACACTTTAACCGTGTTATGCGCAGTGTTGATACGGTTCTACGACCGTCTCCGCCATTGAGCGAAATGATGGCTAAAGCTTTCTCAAACATACTTCCCCACCTGCAGTAACGATTTTGAAACGGTTGCGCAAAAAGATGTTTTTGCGCCCAAAGACAACTGGCGCTACCAAATAATATTTTGAACAAAAAATAAAAAAGGCTATCCGGCTGCATGCCGGATAGCCCTTCGATAAAATTGATGATCCAATCAGTTCGCGATATTCACGCGATAAAAGAATGGTGAGTTGTAAAATGCACCACCGGTAATGTTCACCCCGGTATTGGAGCGGTCAAAGGACCTGCCATCCTTGAGGAACATTTTTCCGGTAACCTCGAAGCGGTCGCTGGTAGAGATCTGGGCATCGGTCAACCCCAGTTTATCCTGCATCGCTTTCCCGGTTACGGAAAGCGTAAACCGCGGATACTTCGTCTGTGGGTCTGCCGTAAACTGCGAGGAGGTCAGTGTTTGGAAAGCAACAGCAGGCCTGCTGTTCGAACCATTGGCAGGAGTAGCATCCACAAAAGCTATAGACAACTCGTAGCGGTCAAAGTTAGATCCGAAATTTGGCGTTACCGCCTCCAGGACCTGCTCCATCTTGGTACCGGTCATATTGGCCCGGCTTACAGTGAAGGTGGTAGAAAGCGGGGTAACCGTGCGCATATACCCACCTTTGTCGAAATTGAATTCATCGAAGCGCTCGATCATCTCCGTCTCGCACGCAGTAAGCACGACGGCAAGCAGAAGCACCCCAAGCTTAAATATATTTTTCATGCGTATTC
>Ga0068872_10003976_pt1 | contig 11232 bp, 10 predicted proteins | sample NOAtaG_7_FD_66441 | JGI IMG/M metagenome (GOLD analysis project Ga0068872, IMG submission 66441) | Freshwater lake microbial communities from Lake Erie, under a cyanobacterial bloom - NOAA_Erie_Diel1S_2200h metaG | ecosystem: Environmental > Aquatic > Freshwater > Lake | place: USA: Ohio, Lake...
GTCGCGCCGCCACCATCGCCGCCAAGGTCGCGGCCGTCGTCGCGGAGATCGACCGCGGCGTGCGCGGGTCCGCCCTGGCGTCGTTCATCCACCGCACCATCGCCCCCGACGAGGTGCGCGAGGCGTCGACCGCCCTCGACCCGGTCCTGCGCCGCACGGCGGCCCTGTCCGACCGTCCGTCCGAGGCACGGAAGTACGCCGACGTGGCGTACAAGGTCGCGCCCCAGTTCGCCCGTACGGCGTCGGACGCCCCGCCCGCCGACGTGTCCCGCCTCGCACGGTGGGCACGCCGCTTGATGGCCGAGGGCGTCGCCGGGTCGGAACTGGACGCCCGCATCGCGGCACGGTTCGCGTCCGGCGTCCGCACGGCGGGCACGGACGTCGTCTCCGCACTCCGCCGGGCACACGAGGGTCTGTCCGGCCACGTGTACGTCGACGCAGAGGCGTACGCCACGAAGGTCGGCACCGACGGCTGTGAGGAGGGTGCCCGGCACCACCGGGCCAGCGGTGTCCCCGCCGTCCTCGAGATGCCGAACAAGTGCGGCGGGTGCGTCCACCGCAAGGCCCGTGCCGACGGTCAGGTCGCGTGCTCCGTGTACGCGAAGCCGCTGGTCAAGTCCGCGTCCGAAGTCGTCGCCGACCCCGCCCGGCATCAGCGCGACATGATCCGGCTCGCCGACGCGCCCGACCACGAGGCGACGGCGTCCCTGTTCGCCAACACCTACGACCAGTCCGAGTTCAACCTCGGGCAGGACACCGAACTGGACAATGTCGTCATCGACGACATGCCGGAAACCGAAGCCGTCGGGGAGTACCTGTTCGGCGGAATCGAACTCGACTGAGGAGGCACCAATGGCACACACCGTCATCAACAACAAGTTCTACGTCGACAGCGACTTCCTGAACTCGCTCGGGGGCATCCCCGGCGTGTCCCTCGAGCACATGGGGTTCGGCGAGTTCTACGCCTCGACCCCGCACGGCACGGTGGACTTCGACCGGATGCGTGGCAAGGAATTCCCCGGTCAGGGTGGTCGGTCGCACCAGGCGTACGACCGCGAGGGGTACGGCACGAAGGCGACCGAGTGGCTCATCGACCAGGTCGAGTCGCGCGGCAAGTCCGTCCGCGTGGCGTCGTCGGACGACACGGCCCTGCGCAGCCGGCTCATCCGCCTGGCGCACGCCCGTCCGGACCTCCGCCCGCACATCCTCCCCCTGGTGAAGGGCAACTGAGGGTACACATGCGACGCCGCTCCTACATGACCGGTTCCCGCGAGCAGACCGACGTGGTGGTGTCGCACCTCGCGCACCTGCTCGCGTACCTGCGGGCGATGTACCTGTCGTACCAGACGTCCCACTGGCAGACGAAGGGGCCGGCGTACTACGGCAACCACCTCCTGTTCCAGCGGCTCTACGAGTCCGTCCAGGACGAGATCGACGCACTCGCCGAGAAGATCGTCGGGTACGTCGGCCCCGCCGGGGTGAACCTCGACGGGCAGGTGGACCTGGTCAACACCATCGCGTCCGGCCTCGCCGCCACCGCCGACCACCACGTCCGGGGGCTGGAGTCCGAGGTCGCGTTCCAGCGCCACGTCAAGGCGGCGTACGACGCGATCAAGGACGCGGGGGTGATGACCCTGGGCCTCGACGACTTCCTGATGGCGACGGCGTCGGCGCACGAGACGAACCAGTACCTGCTCCAGCAGGTACTCAACACGGACGGGCACGGTCGCGTCGCCCGGACCTCGCGGAAGGTCCCGACGGCCGAGGCGTACTTCTTCGACAACCCCGAGCGCCGCGAGGTCCGCGAGTTCGCCCACTCCAAGGCGACCAGCAACGTCCCCGCCATCGCCACCGTCGCCGGCAGGGAGGAGGGTCTACGGCGGTCCGAACTGGCCGAGGAGCGTGTCCGCGCACGCATCGCGCCACCGACGCCGACGGACATCCGGGAGCAGCCCGGCGCAGAAGAGTTCAGCACCCTGAACCGGTACCTGGTCGAGACGGAGCAGCCGACCGACCCCGGCGTCCCGCAGGGTCACGGGGACGTGCGGAAGCACCGCCGCATCGACCCGTCCAACGACGACATCATCCTCGCCGACGGTACGGTCATCGACCCGTCCGGCGACGACTACGACGACGACGGCCACGGGCACCGGCTGGCGTCCTGGACGTTCGCACCCCGGAGGTGACCATTGGCCCGACTCATCACCGCGCAGCGCACGCCGAACATCCTCGTGGCCAACATCGACGGTGCCGGTGACCCGAGCATGGGCATCAACCCGGTGAAGGTCCGCACCGGGTTCGTCCGCCAGAACTGCCCCGAGGTGTCCCGCATCGGCGGCGTCTACACCCGCGTGTTCGAGTACGGTCGCACGTTCGACCGTCGGTACCCCGGCACCCACACCCTCCTCGGGAAGGTGACCGGGTCGTACGTCCGCGCGTCCGTCGACGTCACGGTGGTCGACAACGACTTCTCGGACGCCGCCACGCTGTTCGTCGGGGACTACACGTTCACGTCGGGGGTGGACTTCACCGTCGCGTCCGCGACGCAGGCCACCGGCACGCTGGCGGTGGCGGCCACCCCCAGCACGGCGACCGTGACCATCGGCGGGGTGAACCTGACCCCCGCCGGGGGTGCCCGCACCCCCGGTGCCAACGACTACAACAACACCCTGGGGACGGTGAACGCCATCGCCGCCGAGATCGCCACCGCGATCAACGACCCGGCCAACGGGTTCGCGGCCATCGCCACGGCCCTCGCCGCCGGGGCGTTCGTGGACCTCACGGCGGTCCCCGTGGGGGCCGCCGGCAACGCCGTCACCCTGGCATCCAGCGACGGCACGGTGACGGTCGGTGGGGCCACCCTCGCCGGTGGCATCGACGCCGTGGACAACACGGCCACGGCCATCGCCGCCGCCATCGACGGCATCAACGGGTACGCCGCCGCCGCCGTCGGCCCCGTCGTCACCGTCACCGCCCCCCCGGGTCCGAACGGGAACAACGTGTTCGCCGACGCCGAGTACACCGGCACCGTGCAGAACTACACCCTGTCCCCCAGCACCTGGTACATGTCCGGGGGTGAACCGTACATCGGACCCCCCGGCATCCTGCCCTGACGAGGTCGTCCATGACCACCAAGCGCAAACTGACCCCGATGGACCGCGAGGCCCTGCTCGCCGAACTTTCGCCCGACGTGACGCGGGTCCAGGTCGTCGACGAACAGGGGAAGCAGCGGTTCCGCAAGCGGGACGAGATCGCGGACTCCGACACGCTGGTGTTCGGCGCGTCCGGCGACCTGGTCGTGATGACGGGCAAGCCCGGTCGCCGCCCGTCCAAGGTCGAGTTGCAGCCCATCAACGAGGCCGTCGGCGAGGTGATGAAGCAGCGTCGCGCCGTCATGAACGACGACGACCTGCTGGAGATCGTCAAGGCGAACCCAGAGTCGTCCGCCGTCCTCGACTTCGTGATGGTGGGCATCGCGGAGGAGGCCGCCGCCCTGGGGTTCGAGCGCCAGGAGATGGAGCGCCGCGGGCAGCCGACGTCCCAGGTGTCCGTGCGCCGCATCGGCGCGCTGAAGGCCATCGGGGACTCGTGGCTGAAGCGGAAGGACCAGATCGCCGCCCAGGGCGTGGACATGGACAGCCCCGCCTTCAAGAGGCTGTTCACGTTCATCATGGAGACGTTCAAGGACGCACTCACGTCGGCCGGCGAGCGGCCCGAGATGATCGAGACCGTGTTCGCCGGCCTGTCGAAGAAGCTCGACTCCGACTGGCAACGTGAGGCCGTCAAGCGCATGACGGACGGGTGACCGCGTGAGTCTCGCCGAGATCGCCCTCGGTGCCGGGCGCGCGTCCGCAGCCGGAGGCCGGTCGGTCGTCGACATCATCACCTTCATCGAGGCCCCGTGGGGCCTCAACATGCGCCTGTTCCCGATCCAGAAGGTCATCCTCAAGACCTACTACGGCCTCCCCCTCGAGGACCGCATCCCGGAGTTGACGTTCACGGACTGGCGTCGGACCACCGAGCGCAAGATGACCGAGGCGGACTACCTCAAGCTGCTGCACGACGAGGGTCGATGCAACATCCGCCAGGTCGATCCCGGCAAGGAACGCCGTGAGATGGTCCTCAGCATCGGCCGTCGTGCGGGAAAGACGACAATGTCAGCCTGCATCGCCGCGTACGAGACGTACCGTCTCATCAACAAGGGTGACCCGCAGGGGTACTACGGCCTACCGGCGTCGAACAACATCCAGCTAATCTCCGTCGCAACGGACAAGGACCAGGCGGGCCTCCTCTACCAGGAGGTGTCGGGTCACTTCCGCAACTGCTCGTTCTTCATGCCGTACACGGCGAACAACACGCAGTCGTACGCGCGGTTCCAGTCCCCGAAGGACATCGAACGGTACGGGTCGTACCGCACCGACCCGACCGCGAAGGCGACCCTGAAGGTCACGTTCCGCTCCTGCGTCGCGAAGGGTCTCCGTGGTGCCGGTAACATCGTCATCATCCTGGACGAGGTCGCGCACTTCACGGACGACGGCCAGTCGTCCGCCGACGCGGTCTACAACGCCGTCGTCCCGTCGTCCGCCGCCTTCTCGAAGAAGGACCCGAACAACCCCAGCGTCCCCATCGGCGGCGTCGAGTCGAAGGTCATCAGCATCTCGTCGCCGCTGGGGCGGCAGGGGTTGTTCTACAAGCTGTTCGACACCGGGTTCCAGTCCGCGAAGATCAGCGAGGAGCGCCTCTGCATCCAGGCCCCGACGTGGGAGGTCAACCCCACCGTCCCCGCCGGGTTCTTTGAGGCCGAGTACGTCAAGGACCCCCGCGTGTTCTTCACGGAGTACGGCGCGGAGTTCAGCGACCGCACGCGCGGCTGGATCGAGGACGCCAAGGACCTCCTCGCCTGCGTCGATCCCGTCGCCCGACCCCGGATGCGGGCGCAGCCCCGCCAGCCGCACATCGCCGGCATCGACGTCGCGCTCGTCGGCGACTACTCGACCATCGCCATCGGGCACGTCGACGAGCAGAACCGCATCGTCGTCGACCTGGTGGACGGCATCCGTGCGGGCGAGGGCGACTACGCCGACAGCGATCGGCTCGAGTTCACGGACGTCGCCGAGTGGATCCACGACTACACCAAGCGGTTCTACATCACCGACGGCCTGTTCGACCAGTGGCTCGGCATCCCCCTCGAGCAGGCGTTGACCGCCAAGGGCCTGCGCCAGTTCAAGTCGTTCAAGTCGACGCCGCAACTCAACAGCCAGATGTTCCAGAACTTCAAGGACATGATGTTCGACCGCCGGCTCGTCCTGTACGACTGGCCCATCCCGCCCGGCGAGTCGCACTGTCTGTACGTCAATGAGATCCTCGAGTTGCAGGCCGAGTACAAGTCGAAGTACGTCACCCTGGTCGAGGCCCCGAAGATGGCTGGGAAGCACGACGACCACGCGGACGCGCTGGTGCGCATGGTGTGGGCGGCATCCCAGAACATCGGCAAACACGCGACCATCGCGGGACACCGCACGCTGCCGGGTCAGCACGGTCCCGCCGTCCCGTCGTACACGCTGCGCCGGAAGGCGATGCAGACGGGCAGCCACCCCGACAGGATGGCCCCCCGCCCCGGGGGCGATCCGTCCCGGTTCGTCGGTGGCGGGGGTATCGGCACGCCCCGATCGTTGGGCATCGGTCGCGGTCCGTCCCGGATCGAGTCGCTCATCACGCCCCCGTGGCGGAAGGGAGGTCGGTGATGGCGATGTCCGCGTCCAGCCCCGTGAAGGCGAACCACCGGTTCCTGATGACCGTCGCCACGTCCCTGATCGGTGGGGGCAAGTCCTACAGCCCGACGCCCGACGAACTGGACCGGGTGTCCACCGTGTTCGTCCGTGCCGGGGGTTCGTGGGCGCGTCTGTTCGGCGGGTCGGTCGACGACGTCAACCTGGCGAAGCGCGTCATGCGCGTCGCGGCGAAGAAGGGTCACCTCACCCCGAAGCCCGACTGGAGTCCCTGAATGTCCACCATCACCGGGTCGCCGGCGCTCGACGTCGACCTCATGCACCCGAGCCTGCGGCTGTCGGTCACCGTGGGGCCGATCATGCGCGCGGCGTTGTGGCGGGGGGGCACGTTCGTCACCTACGTCACGTCGACGGAGGGGGACTTCGTCGTCGAGCGGTCCGACGGGAACACGTCCTGCGGGTTCCTCCTGTTCCCGTCCGAGAACTACGCCTACTCCCCGCCGTACGGCACCGGCCCCGGGTCCGACCAGAACTGGACGTCGTTCCAGCCCGCGACCGGCGTCGGCGGGCAGAACGTGATGACGATGATCTCGGACAACACCCGTGCGTTCTTCCGGGTGTTCGAGACGGTCGCCCTCGCGGGTGGCGTCCGGGCGGGCGGACCCATCACCTACTCGCTGATGGACGACCTGTACGTCAGCGAGAACGGCCTGCTGTGCAACGACCCCCCGGCGCAACTCGCGCTGGCCGGTATTGTCACCCCGGTCCTCGTCGGGTTCGTGTCCGCGGTCCCATCCTCCCGGAACGACAACCGACTGGGCGTGGACATCCACTTCTGATGCGCCGCTACCGATCCGCCTCCGACCACGACGCCGCCGTCGCCGCCGAACTGGCGACCGCCGAGCGGGCGCTGCGCCGTGCGCTCGCCGCGCTGGACGGTCCGCGTCGGGACGCGTTCGGGGACTTCGACGCCCGCCGCGCGGTCGCCCGCACCCGTCGGGACCTCGAGCGGTGCGTCGAGGCCGTCCGCGCCGTGCGGCCCGTCGGTACGGTGGGGGGTGAATCCGAAGTTCCCTCCCCGCCCCCTCCCCGTCGTCCCGCCCCGCCTGAGGTGCCCGAATGAGTGACACCCCGGACGATGTCCCGCTGAAGCGCCTCGCGTCCACGTCGGCGACAGAGGCCCAGGACGCCACCGAGGTCGCCCGCGTCCGGTCGCGCCCGAAGGTCACGACCGGCAAGCCCAAGCGACTGCCGAAGACGGCGGGGATGAAGCTGGCGTACGGGGTGATGTCCGCGGCCGGGACCACGTCGGCCACGGCGGGGAACTTCTACTCCCCCGAACTGTCGACGGACTTCCTCGAACTCCCGCAGTCGCTGTACGAGCAGTGGAACTACTACCGGTTCTTCTACCGCAAGAACCCGTTCGTGGGCCAGGCGCTCGACCTGCACACCGAACTGCCGCTGTCGAAGGTCCGCCTCAACATCCCGAAGGCGAAGAACCGCGAACTCGCCCTCCAGGCGACGGAGTGGTGCGAGCGGTGGGCGCGTCGCATCGGCCTGCTGCACAGGCTCCTGGCGATCGTCCACGAGTGGCATCTCATCGGGGAGGTGTTCGTGTGGTGCGAGGACGCGAACCCCGAGATGCCCGAGGACCTCATGTACGAGGAGGTCAACGTCATCGTCGACGGCGACGACGGCACGGGGGAGGCCCGGACGGAGCGCCGCCTGCGGGAGGACCAGTCGGCTGCGGTCGACTGGCTGAAGAAGAACTACAAGGGGTGGACGTCCATCCGGTGCCTGCCGCCCGAGCAGACGCACATGGAGGCGTTCAACTTCACGGACGAGAAGCTGATCGAACTCGTCCCCGACGCCAAGACCAAGAAGATCATCGAGGCGGCGGACAGCGGGGACACACGTGCCCAGCGGGTGGTCGGGTCGATGCCGACCGACATCGTCGAGGCGGTGCGCGACGGTCGGAACATCCCCCTGAACACCGATCCCGAGGCCGGGTCGTTCGTCCACTACCTGGCGAACAAGAAGTCGGACTACGAGCCGCGCGGGCACTCCGTCCTGGAGCGGTGCCTCCAGTCGCTCGTCCACTTCGACAAACTCCGCCAGGCGAACGCGTCCATCGCGTCGCGGCACATGACCCCGATCCGCATCGTGTACGCCGAGGACATGGCGGCCTCGGACACCGAGGCGCTCCGGGAGCAGGTGGACCTGGCCCTGCAGGACCCGGACTTCAGCATCATCGCGAACTTCCAGATCACCTGGGAGGAGATGGGTTCGGACCAGCGCCTGCTCGACCTGTCGGGGGAGATGGACCTCCTGGCCCGCGAACTGTACGCGGGCCTCGGCGTCACGGAGGGCCTGCTGACCGGCGAGTCGTCCTACTCCGGCGACAAGATCAGCCTCGAGGTCATCAACACCCGGTACATGCTGCTCCGCGAGATCCTCCAGGACTTCACGGAGGAGTACCTGTTCAAGCCGATGTGCAAGCGGATGGGGTTCATCGAGGTCGACGACGACGGCAACGAGCAGGTCGTGTACCCCCGGCTGTCGTTCACCCGCCTGGCGCTGCGGGACAACGCCGACACGTTCGACTCGCTGTTCAACCTGTACCAGAAGGGCAGCCTGGACATCGACGTCATCCTCGAACTGCTGAACATCGACCCCGTCACGACCCGCGAGAAGCTCGAGCGCGACTTCTTCACGCCGAACGACTCGACCTTCAACGAGGTCCTGCGCAACATGTACGGGGACGTGGGGCGCAAACTCGTCGAGGAGACCGACGTCGTCCCGAAGGTGGCGAAGAACCTCGGCCTCAAGCACGCCCCGCCGAAGGAGGAGGGCGGCGGTCGGTTCGGGTAGGTCCGCATCCCCCCATCGGCGGTGTACCCACCACCCACCCCGAAGGAGGTCGCCGATGCAGGACATCCGCCCCCGCGCCCAGGCCGTCATGGCGGCGGAGACGGCCGCCGCCCGTCTCGTCGACGTGTCGGATGCAGTCCGACAGGCCCGCGCACAGTCCGTCCGGGTGGACGGACTGGTCGTCACCGACGAGGCCGTCCACGCCGCCGTCCGGTCGAGTGACGGACTGACCGTCTACCGGGTCCGCGTCCGCCACACGCCCCACCAGGGGTGGCGGTGCTCGTGCCCCGACGCGGGCCAGCGCGGGACCATCGTCGGCCCGTGCAAGCACGCGGTCGCGGTCGCCCGCGCCGCCGTCCAGGCGACCCGGGCGGAGATGGCCACCGTCGCGGCGGTGCTGGTGTCCGCGCCCTGAGGTCGTCGCGGTTGCGGGCCTATCCCCCGTCGCCCGACGACGGAGTGTGACCCGTGTCCGACCGCCATGCCGCCCAGATTGCCCTCATGCGATTCCTGTCCTCCGTCGCCGCACGGGCGGGGGTCGCCGACGACGTGTATGTGGTCGGCGGTGCCGTGCGCGACTTCGTCATGGGACGCCCCATCAAGGACGTCGACGTGGTGGTGGACGCCGTCGCCCTGGGTCGCGGTCGGGACTCCGCGTGGTTCGCGGATCGGGTCGTCCGGTCCATCCCCACGGCGGCGTCGTACGTCACGAACCAGTACGGGGTCGCCATCATCACCGTCAAGGGGTCGTGGGTCCTGGACGGGCACGACCTGGAGGGCGAGGTCATCGAGATCGCCAACGCCCGCAAGGAGTCCTACGGTGCGGGTGACGACGCGGGCAAGGGGTACAAGCCAACCGATGTCCAGCCGGCCACGATCACGGAGGACGTCGATAGGCGCGAGTTCACCTTCAACACCCTCCTGTGGCGGATGCGGGACCTGGCCCAGGGGCCGGACAGGGCCGAGATCATCGACCTGACCGGGTGCGGGCTGCGGGACCTCGAGCAGGGGGTCGTGCGCTGCCCCCGCGACCCGGACATCGTGTTCTCCGACGACCCGACGCGGATGCTGCGGCTGGTGAAGTTCGTCGGCCGGTACGGGTTCAAGGTCCCCCCCGACGTGGCCGCGTCCGTGCGCCGCAACGCGGGTCGCATCGCCCAGGCCCCGTGGGAGGCCATCGGGTCCATCCTGGTCCACGACATCATCGAAAAGCCGTACGCCCGGCGCGTCCTGCCGATGATGCGGGACCTGGGCCTCATCGACGCGATCGCTGGCATGGTGTCCCGCACCCAGCCGTTCCGCACCTACCTCGAGCGCGAGTTGCGCGGGAGGCCCGCACACCTGGTCGCCGACCTGCTGTCCCACGGGCTGCAGGACCCCACCCCCGTGAAGGCGTTGACCCCCGCGCAGCGCGCACGGTTCGTCGATGTCGTGACGGGGCTGTCGGAGATCGACGCGGAACTGCTGTCGAACGCGCTGCAGCGTCCGCCCGTCGACAACGACGCCATCATCCGCGAGTTCAACCTGAAGGCCATCGAACGGGGTCGCATCGCCCCCGCCGCCCGGGACGCGCTGCTGGCCGACCCCACCCTGGCGTCGGACGCGGTCGCGCTCACCGAAGCGGTGCGCGGCATCCTGTCGGGTACCGCCCGCACGGCGTCGGACCTCATCCCCGGCGGACGGGGACGGGGACGCACCCCCACGGAGTTCGACCCCCGCCAGGTCGAACGCGGCACCCAGGTCGAAATGGAACACACCCCCGACCCCGACGTCGCTCGGGAGATCGCCGTGGACCACCTGACCGAGTTCCCCGACTACTACACCCGGCTCGACCGCATGGAGTCGGAGGCCCGTGGCCGCACGGCCGCCGCCCCGAAGAAGTACGACCACATCGACTTCAAGCCCCCGAAGTCCGTCGCCGACGCCGCCGAGCGGGGCCTGGAACTCCGCCAGAAGGCCAGCCCGTCGAACCGGGGGGGTCTGACCCCGTCACAGGCCTCCAAGGAGGGCATCGGGTCCGGCGTGCAGCGGGCCGTGAACCTGAAGAACCGCGACACGGTGAGCCCCGACGTCGTCCGCCAGATGGCCGCGTTCTTCGCCCGGCACGAGAAGAACAAGGACGTCCCCGCCGACAAGAAGGGCGAGCCGTGGAACGCCAAGGGGTACGTGGCGTGGCTGCTGTGGGGGGGTGACCCCGGCCGGCGGTGGGCCGAGAAGGTGCGGGACCAGATGGACGCCGCGGACGAGGCGGACAAGTCCAAGACGGCGTCCGACCTGGACGCCGCGTGGGGTCCGACCGTCCGCGTCGCCAAGACCTACCGGCGAATCGCCATGTACGACTTCGACGGGACGCTGTTCAAGTCCTGGGAGAAGACCCCGGAGTGGTGGCCCGACCAGCGCCCGTACTCGTTCTTCGTCCGTCCGGAGTCGCTCGACGAGCCGTGCGTCCCCGACAGCCCCGGCAACGAGTACTGGATCAACAAGGTCGTCCAGGCCGCACAGGAGGACACCCGCGACCGGAACACCTACACCGTCCTCATCACGGGTCGGGTGAAGGTCCACGCCGACCGCGTCGCGGAACTCCTCTCGCAGAAGGGCATCCGCTTCGACAAGATGTACTTCAACCCCGGCA
>Ga0068872_10003988_pt1 | contig 11218 bp, 8 predicted proteins | sample NOAtaG_7_FD_66441 | JGI IMG/M metagenome (GOLD analysis project Ga0068872, IMG submission 66441) | Freshwater lake microbial communities from Lake Erie, under a cyanobacterial bloom - NOAA_Erie_Diel1S_2200h metaG | ecosystem: Environmental > Aquatic > Freshwater > Lake | place: USA: Ohio, Lake...
TTGGCCAAAAGGGAACCACATCGATTGTCGATTTGATGACCGCAAAGGAACTCTCAACCTGTTCCACTTGGGAAGAATCATCGACAGCACCACCCGCAGCGATGGGAGGTTCAGTACTCTATGCTGCCGCTTGGGCGAATAACACCTTGCTGATTCGCCGAGGCGATGCGTTGTACGCGATACGCAAGTAATTTTCACTGAAGACATTTTTCAAACAACTTCACTTTCATTCGATCGATCATGAACCAAAGCAATACCGACAACACCCCCAATTCCAGGCGTTCCTTTTTCCGAAACACAAGCCTCTGGGCTGGCGGTTTTGCTGTCGCCTCAGGAGTGCTGCAACTCCACTGCCGAGATGTTTTAGCGCAGGAGGCATCCCCTCCTAGCGGACCTGTCGAGAGTCCTTTCGAGAGAGACTATGATGCACCGAGTTTCAAGCCATCTTGGAAGAAACCTCAGGTCAATCGTCAGCTTGCACAAGACTTCATCATTTTCGCGCATTCGGATTTGGAGATGACCAAGAAGTTGCTTGAGCGTGAACCGGGATTGATCAACGCATCGATCGATTGGGGGGCTGGTGATTGGGAGACGGCACTCGGGGGTGCTTCTCACATGGGTCGCCACGAGATCGTCGAGTTTCTTTTGAGCCGTGGAGCGAGGATCGATCTGTTTTGTGCAGCAATGCAGGGCCAAACCGACGCAGTGCGAAGTTTTCTTGCTCTGCAACCAACTCTGATCGATGCAAAGGGCCCACATGGATTCGGGCTCCATTTTCATGCTCAAGTCGGCGGAGAGAAGTCCAAGGGGACGCTCGACTATTTGCAATCGGTCAAAGAAATCGAGCTTAAACCAATCCCATTTCTGAAAAAGCCACCCTCAAACCCGTAGTGGATCCACTACGGTTCCAATTGCCCTATGAGAATGGTGTAACCGTCGGGATCTTGGACTCGAAGTTCTCCGTGGGACATGTAGGGCGGATTGCAAACAGCATAGACTGCCCGCCGCTCGGGCATATGTCCTTCTTGGCCTCGTTTACGAAGCCCGGGCGGGATTCCGCCGTCCTCGAGGCCATGGTTGATTAGATGGTTTCGCAACGCGATAACATCGCATGTGTACATGTAGAAGAGTACTGCTTGTTGACTCGGGATTATCGGACCACTTGCAAGCGCCAAGAAGAGTTCTGCTTGGCGTGACTTGAGACCCACGAAGTTAGTCACACCATCGTCGCGAACATAGCGACTCTCGATCTTAAATCCGAGCAGTTGATAAAACTCGGCCGCGGCATCGACATCTTCGACATGCACCATCGCAACACAACGATTCACAGTAGGAGTCGGATCGCTGCGGTATGTCATGGGTTAGATCCTTTGGTGAATGATTCCTCGATTCCAAGCAGTGGATTCTACCATGCTTGCATAAGACAGTCCTGGATAGACGCGAGAAATATCGGTGTGAGAATTCCTAAGGACTAGTGACAAAGCAATTCGCAAAGGGTGCAGGGACTACGATGGCGTTAAGAATACTTGGGTATGAACAACTCGAATCTCGTTTGGCTCTGACCGTCTCAGTTGTCGAGTCGGAGAATCTTGGCTACTTTTTCAATTCAGAAAGCAACGTCGTTCAGCGATTCGATATCGATCGTGAAATGTGGGTCGATGCGATCGCGCTCGAAAACACCCTAGCTGGTCCGCAGGTCGTTTGTGTCGATTCCGATGGCATTTACGCCGTCTTCGGTAAAACCGTATACCGCTATGGTTTGAATGGGTCATCCAAGACCCATTTGATCAATTCGCAGTATGCGGTCATCAGCATTCATTCCGATGAGAATTTGCTGTTTGTCAATTCCAGTTTTTCGGGTCAATCCAGGTTGGTGAGTATCAGCAAGACAAACAATCTAATCGTCGATTCGATCGTCAAAAGTAACTACTATTACAACGATCCACCCGCTTTTGCGATTGCACCTGGCTCCAACAAGCTTTTTGGGGTTGCTTCTTGGTATTCCTCCCTGCAGTTGAACTCGTTTACCTACGGTCAAGATGGGAAGTTTAGTCAAAGCTATCAGTCGATGTCCTATTACGGTGATTATTCCCCTGGCGTACGATCGTGGGTTTTTCCTGATGAGTCGAAACTGATCCACACCTCCGGTGCGATCATCGCCACCTCAGACCTGCGACTGGTTAACCGAATAACAGCGATCGATGATGTCGACTATTTGCAAAATGAGATTCCTTTCGTCATGCAAGGCACTCGGATTACAGCTTATTCGAAGGCATTTTTGCCATCCGGCCAGGTGGATCTAGGAGCAAAAGCAATTAAGATTTTCGTCAACACGACCGACGTGATTGTTTTCTTCTCGGATACACTAGCGCCTCGCGGTTATAGCATTCAATTCTTTCCGATAACTCAATTTCAGCCAGCCGACCCGAACCTTCCCATCGATCCGACAGGGTTGGCCTATACTCCCGATTGGGTCGCAGTGTCGAACCAGGCAAGAGTCTTGCTCCTGAGCAAATCGCAGCAAAACATTTTTGTTTGGAATCCGATGTCCTTGTCCTATCAACGCAGTATCGGATTGCTCAGTAGCCCCAGTGCAATCGCCTACGATCCGGTCACGGATTTGATATACGTCGCTTATGACTCTGGTTTGATTTATAAAATCGATCTCAAGACGCCAGAACCGAAAGAAGTTCCATTCGTGAATCTTCCTGGTCGACCGGTTACTTTAACCATCGCTGGTGATTTCATTTTCGCAGTCGATCAATCCGCTTACCGCTACAACCATCGGGTTTTCTCTCGAGACGCGGAATTGTTGAGTTCGAAAGAGCATTACCAACAATACCAAGACTACGCGTTTAACCCGGTAAATCAATCGATGTATTATCTCAGGGGTGGCGGTTATTCGAGTGTTCTAATCTATGAGCCTATCGATACGATGGGTAGGTTGCTAGCCACAGTTTCCTCGTCCGTCAATGATTATTTTGATACCGCTCGCCCCATTCGATTCACACCCGATGGGAAATCGGTTCTGATCGGTTCTGGTTCGATCTTTGATGCACAGACGCTTAAGCAAAGCCCTTACTCGCTTGCCAATAGCGTTAGCGATGCGGTTTGGTTTTCTGGTCGATGGGTGACGATTCGAGATGTTGCTGGAGTACCCCAGTTGCAACAGTGGCCGGGGCAAACGCTCGAACCTGTCTACGTCATGCAGTGGCCTAACGGAACAGGTTACTCTGCGAAAGTTCTAACAAGCAAACGGATTGTCGTCACGGTCATCTCAAGCCAAGGCATCCCAACCTTTACGATCTTAGACGAAAACCTACAACCGGCAACTGTCAACAATACTTGGCATAATCAAAATGCACCTTTGGATGTCGACGACGACGAGTTTGTGTCTCCACTCGACATACTGATTATGATCGATCAGCTCAATCTTTACGGTTCCCGTCAGATCATCAATGTCGGTGAGCATTACTGCGATGCTGATAACGATGGCGTGGTAACTCCCTTGGATATTCTTCTTGTCATCGATTGGATTAACCTACAGGAAAGCAATGAGTCGAAACCGAATGGGGAGTCCTCATGCAACCTTGATTCGTTATTCACCGGCTTGGACGATTGGTTTGAAGCATTCAACAAGAGAAGATTTTTATCCGCAATGAGTCGCTGACGGTCGACTACTAACCGCCAGTTTTCGATTTGGATACGGCGATGGCCAAGGGGCAACTAGCAACGCTGGGTTCCCCTCGGCGGTAGCGACCGAGTAATTCTTTCGATCGTTGGGCCAACATACGACGCACCTCGCGCCGCTGGCCCTTGATCCTTGGAATCACCATCGAATCGTAACCGGTCGTCTGGTGACGCATCCATGCGATGACGGCCGCTTCGGCTCGCTCCTCGACCGGTATCCGCTTGGTCCTAGCTACCGTTCCACTCCCGACCGGAGTGGCATGGTCCGAAATAAGCTTGGCCATACGCGCAGCCAACTCCTCATGCCGTTGATGGAACGCGAGGAAATCAACGACCGCTTGAGTGAAGTCTTCCACGTACTCGTTTTGTACTTTCTCTCGGCGCAGCGCGTCGGCTTGTTTTCTTTTGGCAAAGCTCTCGGTCGATCGCTCCGCTTCAAGATCCTTTTGAATCCTTGCAATCGTGGCTGCCGGAGCCCACACCCCTTTCGAAAAAACTTTGCGCCCTTTCTTCTCCTGCACAATCCAGTGATCGCCGGCAGCCTTGACGCGTCGAGTCAAAGCCGCATCCCCCGGAGTTAATAGCTCCCAGCCTTTGGGAACCGTGTGGATCTTGCCATCAGCAGACCGAACACTGGTCGCATTTGGGCCAGGGGAAAAAACTCCTTGGTTGAAATTTTCGCTCGATCGCATCGTAATGGCTTCGTCAGTTTTCATTCGGTTTGTTTGCTACATCGACTTGTATCTGTCGCACGCCGATGGGATACCAAGTATCGATCAAGCAATCAAGACTGCATCAGGTCTATCGTGGGGACTCTCGGGTCTTATCCTTGAAGAATTCCCAAACCCTCTCTGCACCAGAGAAGGAACTGATAGGTCCGTTTCCTTCCCTGCGACTTCTCGAACCGGGCCATCCGTGAGCCCCCATCGAGTCGACGACCAATTCGGTTGCAGCGCCCCCATCTGTCGCAGCATGCACGGTGGAAGTGACTGTACCTCGCGTGATCGTTTCTCCTTTCTTTTGGGACTGGTTGACTTGCACCCAAAAATCAAGCACCTCTTGGATCGGCTTGTAAGGAGCCTCCTGAGCGCGACTGACCAAGGGGTTTTTGCTCATCCCGCCTTCGATCGGAACCTCTTGGTCCTTAGCCCCATTGATCATGAGAATGGGCAACGCCACCGATGGTTTTTTGTCGAAAGTGAACATCGAAGCAACCACGGGTGCGATCGCCGCCAACTTGCCCGGACGCTCAACACCATACACATAAGTCATCATCCCTCCGTTGGATCCACCGGTCATGTAGATTCTCTTCGGATCCGCACCATGCTCGGCGATGAGTCGATCGATCAGGGTGTCTAGATAAGCGATATCGTCAGCATCTCGCACTTGTCGACGCAATAGGAATCCAGTGTTCCACGCGTGACGTTGGTTACCGAAGTCAGTACCCTCCGGATACACGACCATAAACCCGTTGGATCGAGCCACTGCATCAAAGCCTGAGTTGGCACGCATGACCTGTGCGCTTCCTTGACCGCCGTGCAGGGCCAGCACGACAGGCCTTTTCTTGTCATCAGTTGGTGCATTGACGACCAGCGCGCGACGGTCCTGCTGTTTGATCTGGAATCTGAGTTCCAAGTCCGCTTGGCGTTTCACGGTAGGACTACTCGCTGGTGTTTCGAAAACCTTGCGATAGAAACTCCAGTTGTTATCACCCAAGGCTTCGATCGTCTTGAGCGGATTGTGATCGACACCTATGAGGACAGTCCATGTATGGGGAATTTGAAGTTTTTCTAAGTGCTCGTGAAATGCACGATTGTTGGCAAATGTTTCGTCTTGATCCCCACAAACATGCCGAATGATGCAGTTGTTTCGGATCGCTTCTGCATTCTCCTGAGCCAATTGACGTGGGCTAACCTTCTGAAAGTATCCCTGATCCCCGCCATAGACTTTCTGCAAAACTTCCGCTGCTCGTTGTCGACCTGCCCGAGGTGTTTGAACAAGTTCGGGTTGTAATGGTCCACCACCCATGATCGAGATCCCCTTGAACATTTCGGTGTATTTGAACCCGAGCCTTGCTGCACCGTAACCGCCCATACTGTATCCGTCCAAGAGCCGACCCTCACGGGTTGCTAGAGTTCGATAGTTCGAGTCGATATGAGGGATGAGCTCCTTGATGATGATCGTTTCAATAGGAGCCGATCCATCCTTCCAATCGACGTACATCCCTTCGGCAAGTCCATTGACAAAGACGACCAAACAAGATGGCGTTTTCCCTGCCTCGATAGCTGCATCAAAAAGAGATGCCACGCGCGGTATTCCAGGCAGTCCACCGCCAGATCCATGCAACCAATACACGACCGGAAAGCGAGCGGTCGCATCGCGATCATAGGTCTTGGGTTTGTAGATGTGGTAACTAACCTTGGTCTTGGCCGAGGCGCTATCGAAGGTCTGAAATGAAACACCTGTGCCTTGGACCTGTGGGGTAATCCAAGCGAGTTTCGATTCGGAGCTGATTTGCTCGGCTGGATCTTGGGCTCTTGCGATTCCTGACGATTCAAGAATCATCAGAACTAGACTAAGAAGGATTGTTGAATGGGACATAACACGTTTTGGAAAGGGATTCAAGTTTGTAACACAAAGACGCTGTGATCTCTATGCGGAGGTGTTTTATGAATGGGTTTCTTCTTTTCTATGAAGTATCGCTTTACTGCATCTTAACCGAATTCATCTGGCCGCGATTCCTTGGTTGCCAAAAATCATAGCGTTGGATCCCGTTGGAAAAATTCCCACATTGAATCTTTCGCAGAGATGTCCTTGGAGGACATTTTCCCAAACGAGGCTAGCTTGGCGACAGCCATGGCTAAGTGTGAGACTCAAAAACGGCAAAAAAATGGGTGGGCAAAAAAATGGGTGGCAGAAAAATGGGTGGCAGAAAAATGGGTGGCAGAAAAATGGGTGGCAGAAAAATGGGTGGCAGAAAAATGGATTGGAAAAAAATTGAACCAAAAAAGGGTAAGAAATTGCTTCGGTGATAAATTGTAGTTTTCCAATCCCAATTCACGGACTGGTTCGAGGAAAATGCCAATTACTACTCCGTTTGAGCTTCGGAATTACACTCAGCACGAGTTTGGAAAGGTGGCCTATGAAGTTGTCCATCATTCATTCAAAGTGCATGCAAAACTTGGACGGATCTTCAAGGAATCGGTTTTTAGATCCACTTTGAAACAAATCCTTGGTAGCCGATCTGTTGAAGAATTCGAGATTCGTTTGACTCACAAAGGATTCGAGAAGCGTCTCTATATCGACTTACTTGTGGATCAAGGATGTCCATTTGAATTGAAGGCGACTGAATCTCTGGCTGAATCTCACCAATGCCAACTGATCCAGTACTTGATGCTGACAGGCCTGTCGCATGGAAAGCTGATTAATTTCGGTATGGATTGCGTTGACCACCGGTTTGTCAACAGCCACGAACCCTTGAACCAACGGCAGAGATTTAGATTGGATCGCGTCGATTGGGTTGATTCCGCAGCCACGGATCGTATCGAGCAAACAGCCGTAGATCTTGTTCAGGATTGGGGAACCGGACTTTCAAGATCCTTGTACAAGGAAACCGTTATAGCTTTGCTCGGTGGTGAAGATCAATGCTGCGGATTCACCCATACCAAATGGAAAGGCTCGCAAACAGGGAGGCAATCGGTGAATCTTATTGCGCCTTTTCTCGCCTTCGAAATTACATGTATCAAGCAAGATCTAGATCACTACTTATCACACCTGCGACGATTCCTGCAAAACACAGACCTCGAAGCCATCCTGTGGGTCAATATCGTTTCAGGTTGTTTGCGACTACAAAGAATCACCAAAGAGTAGGCCAAAAAAAGATTGCGACTTCAACGCCCAACCATTTTTTTGCCTACCCATTTTTTTGCCTACCCATTTTTTTGCCCACCCATTTTTTTGCCCAAGTTCCGGGGAAGATGAGTTTTCCAAGGACGACTTGTTGGTTGAAACATCCTAAACTATCTAGAGCAGTCCCATGTCTTTTTGACTCGTACCAAAGCTCCCTACATCGATATCGTGTTTATGGAGAAGCTCTAGGTACAGATTGCACAGCGGTGTCTGAGGATCTAGCAAGCGGAGGCCCTGGTGGCGGGTTCCTCCCCCGGCTACCAGTATCGGCAATCGATCGCAGGTATGATCCGACGAGTTCCCAAAGTTGCTTCCGAAAACGATCGTCGTGTGATCGAGCAAGCTCCCCTGCCCATCGGCAATTTGGTCCATATCCCATAAGAACTGATCGAAGTGCTTTAAAATATCCCGCTCAACACAACTCAGATTCGCTAACACTTCGGGATTGCCACCATGGTGGGATAACGTGTGCCAACCACCCGACGCTCCAGGCACCTTGATCGCTCCATAGATCCAATCCATCGAGATCGTGATCACCCGCGTCGAATCGGTTCGAAATGCCAACTTCGTGAGCTCAAACAAATTTTGGATTTTGGTCGAAAACTCGAACTCCTTATCTCGGCTGAGCGAATTGGTCACCTTAGGTTTTTCTGTAAGCAGCCAGAATTTCTCCCGATCAAGCTGCGTTTCAAGCTCGCGAATCACTTGGGAATAAGTCTCAAGTTTACTGGCCTCACTGGGCCGGGCCTTGAGAGCATCCATATCCCGCTTGAGAGCCTCTAGAATCAAAGTGTCGTTTGTTAACTGCTCCTGCTTGGCTTGCAAATCCTCGGCCCCAAAGAGCATATCAAAGATCTGCTCTTCATCGTGCATCGGTGGAATCGCTACCCCGCGATCGTTCCAACTGCACCCCCATCCCCGATTATAAATGCTAAAACTCAAAAATCCGAATCGCGTTTCATTGCCCATCGATTTCGCTAGGACTTGATCGAGGGATATTCCATTGACGAAGTTCGACGCTTCAGGATTAGGCTTGCCCGTCAAGAACGATTTTTCAGAGTCGTGATTGCTCGTTTGCATCCCAGGATGAAACAGATTCCCGAAGACGGTTAACTTATCGACAAGCCGCATGCGCCCTAGATATTCCGAGGTCTTCAGGTCCTCAGGGTTTCGGGGAAAAAAACTGGGGCCATAGAAGCCTAGCGAATTGCAAATAAACAAAACGCGTCGGGGTTGGCTCTTGGCTCGGCTTTGCGAACCGAACAACTCATGGCGTGCCGACAATGACTCGATCGCAAGTGGCAGTGCAACTCCGAATCGCAAGAGTCGGCGTCGATCGATACGTTGGTTCATGGATGATCCCCTAGGCTTAAGTAGATCAGGATACCGGTGACGAGATCCTTGAGTCGACAATTCTCTGGGCGATCATCGATCAAATCGTAAAGTGCAATTCGCTGGCTTAACGTCGGCTCATAACCACTGGCGTACTCGAAGAATTTCCTGGAAAAATTGTAAGCGATCTTCTTGTGGTTGGACTCGAGCGACTTTTTCAATCCTGCGATATCTTCAAATGCGACGCCTGATATTTCGCCCGATGCATCCACGGCAGTCGTTTCTCGAAACTGACCTTCGAGCCTGTACGAAAACGTCCCCTGATGAGGGATCTCACTGCGATACATCGTCCGCCAGTGTCCCGTGGCATCAAAATTTTCTAAAGCAAAGCCATACGGATCGATGCTCTTGTGACACGCATAACAAGCGTCGCTACTTTTATGCTCTTGGATTTGTTCCTTCAAGGTCGTGGCTTTATGTGGACTCGGTTCGATGGCTTTGATATTCGGAGGTGGAGGCGAAAGTGTGTTGCCGGCGATGTTTTTCGAGATCCAAGCGCCTCGCAAGATCGGGGATGTCTGAAAGCCATCGGAAGTTACCTTGAGGATACTTCCCATCGTCAGCAACCCACCTCGGGGGCTATCTGCTGGCAATGCGACTCGGCGAAGATCTTGGCCGACGATTCCGTCGATGCCATAGTGTTCGGCTAAACGTTGATTCAGGTAAGAAAAATCCGAATCGATCAGCGACGTAACCGCCAGATTCTCGCGAATCGCATGGTAAAGATACTCCTGAGTCTCCATTGGTAGATAATGGTTTAGCAAGTCGTTGTATTCGGGATAAAGTTTCAGCGAGGGAGATACTTTATTGAAACCTCTCAGGTTCAGCCATTGGTCACAGAGCGAATGGATCATCCGCTTCGATCGTGGATCTTCGAGCATACGATCGATCTGGGTTCGAATCGTCGCAGCATCCAATCGGTCTTGTTTACCAATCTGTTGAAGCTGCTCATCGGGAACCGAAAGCCACAGGATGCGTGAAAGATTCGCGGCGATCTCGTAGGAGCGATTACTATGAATGCCTGGCGCTAGAAGGAACCGATGCGAGCAAAGAATCGACTTGAATGCACTTCGGGCAGCAAGCAGGAAATCCGAATGCGATTGCCAAGCATCCAGGCCCACGCGGAAGTAGGGTTCAAGCTCTTCTTCGGAGAGTTTCGAAGCGAAAGCCCGCTGAGCAAAATCGCGGATCACACCTTGGAGGTCGTCGACTGAATCCGATTGAACCGCCAACCTAAGAGGAGCCTCTAAAGGGTTCGTCTCAGGGGGATCACTTGGGATTACATCCAAGCCGCCGATGGATGCCAGCGATTTGCCATCGAGCATGACCGAATCGGTGACCAGAAAACGGATAAAGCGCTTTTGAGTGTGCGTGTCAAAACGGACTTCTTGTTCCGCCGCATGCATGACTTCGAGCGTTCCGCTTGCGATCGGCAAACTCCAGACCTTGGCATCGTCCGATTCGGAGACTTCATAAGCTTTGACTTGCCCGTTTCCGTTCCCGCCGGTCCAAGTCGAATAGGACAAGCCAGCGATCGAGTGATGGTTTGGGTTTTCGATGATTACAAAATGAGGTGGCTCGGCTACATCGGGTGTGAATCGTGTGTGCCAGAACGTTTTGCTGGAGCGATCAAGCATCCTTTCCATTTCCATGCCTACTTGAAAACTACTCACGGAAACGCTTCCACCGATGCGTTCGATTTGAGTGGGTTCCAACTGGATTGGATGGGTCGTGCGAGGTGGTGTGTCGAGTGCGAGTCCTTTGAAGTTTCGATGGATCGATTCGGGGGGCCAGCGATTGAGGATCGGCCCACGAATTTTCAGCTGCTCGATATAAGCACCTTGATTTGCACCTTGTTGTCTCCATGTATGCCGAGAGTAGCAATGCACCGAGACGTTTTCTCCAGGGTACAAGAATGCTTCGAGGGTAAAGGGTTTCACTTCGGCGTTGCCAACCGAGAGAACGCCTAGAAGACGCTGGGGTTGAGGCCGATCGTCGGCGTAGTAGTATTTGCCTGCGTAGACCAAAATGCTGACATCGCCTGGGAAGTCGCCGACTATGGAGGCATCGAAGGTCAGTTCGTACATTCCTTGGGAGGGGGGCTCAAAGTGGTCGTAGAAATACGAGTAGCTGTTGCCATTGTTGGCTCGGGTCCAAGAGTACAGGAGTCCTTGTTGGTAGTCGCGGACGTAGATATTGTAGGTTTCGTGGCTGTCTTTGATCGAGT
>Ga0068872_10003992_pt1 | contig 11212 bp, 8 predicted proteins | sample NOAtaG_7_FD_66441 | JGI IMG/M metagenome (GOLD analysis project Ga0068872, IMG submission 66441) | Freshwater lake microbial communities from Lake Erie, under a cyanobacterial bloom - NOAA_Erie_Diel1S_2200h metaG | ecosystem: Environmental > Aquatic > Freshwater > Lake | place: USA: Ohio, Lake...
ACGCCGTGCGCGACGGCATCGCCGAGGAGATGCGCCGCAACCGCGACATCATCTACTTCGGCGAGGGCACGGGCGAGCGCGGCGGCACCTTCGCGCACACCAAGGGCCTGTGGCAGGAATTCGGCGCCGACCGGATGGTCGACACGCCGATCTCCGAGCTCGGCTTCACCGGCGCGTCTCTGGGCTCCTCGGCGACCGGCGTGCGCTGCATCGCCGACCTGATGTTCGCCGACTTCCTCTTCGAGGCGGCCGGGCAGATCGCGCTGCAGGCCGCGAAGCTGCGCTACATGTCGAACGGGCGCATGCACGCGCCGATGGTGGTGCGCGTGGGCTCCGGCGCGGTGCGCTCGGCCGGCCCGCACCACAGCGGCACCTACCATCCCGCCTGGGCGCATATTCCCGGCCTGATCGTCTGCATGCCCTCGACGCCCGCGGACGCCAAGGGCCTGATGAAGACCGCGCTGCGCGCCGGCGACCCGGTGCTGATGCTGGAGACCAAGGCGCTCTTCGCGACCAAGGGCCCCGTGCCAGCGGGCGAGCATTTCGTGCCCTTCGGCGTGGCGCGCATCGCCCGCCAAGGCCGCGACATCACGATCGTCTCGGCGGGCCAGATCGTCCACCGCGCGCTCGAGGCCGCGGAGATCCTCGCGCGCGAGGGGATCGAGTGCGAGGTCGTCGACCTGCGCACGATCCAGCCGCTCGACGTCGACACCGTGGCAGCGAGCGTGCGCCGCACGCACCGGCTGCTGGTCGCGGACGAGGGCTGGGCGCCGTTCGGCGTGGGCGCGGAGATCGGCCAGTCGATCCAGGAGGCCTGCTTCGACCATCTCGACGCGCCGGTCGCGCGGCTGCACACCGACTTCACCTCGCATCCCTTCGCGCCCTCGCTCGAGCGCGCGATGCTCGTCAACACCGACCGCATCGTCGCCGCCGCGCGCCGCGTCGTCGCGGGCGAGGCCGTGCCGATCCGCCGGCCGCGCGCGGCCGGGATCGACGCGGCGCTGCCCGCGCCCGTCGCGCCGGTCGCGGCGGCGCCGAAGCCAGCGCCCGCCGCGCCCGCCGAGCCGGCGCCGGCCGCGCCCGAGGTCGCGGTCGACGGCACGCCCATCCGCATGCCGTTCGGCGACCTGACGGTGAGCGAGGGGCGGCTCGTGCGCTGGCTCAGGAAGCCGGGCGAGCGCGTCTCCGAGAAGGAGACCGTGGTCGAGGTCGAGACCGACAAGGCGGTGGTCGAGATCGAGGCGCCGGCCTCCGGCGTGCTCGGCGCGCAGCTGCGCGCGGCCGGCGACGTGGTCAAGATGGGCGAAACCATCGGCTCGGTGAAGCGGGCCTGAAAGGCGAGGGTTCCATGGGCAGGCGTCTTCTTCTCGTCAACTACCTCCACGCCGACGATTCCTTCGAGCGCAAGGTCGCCGCCGAGCACGGCGCGCATCTCGACATCTTCCGGCCGGTCGGCGGGAAGCCCTCGGAGGTGCCGCCCGACCTCGCCGCGCAGGCCGAGGGGCTGATCAGCTACTCGGCGGTGCAGAAGATCGCTCTGCCGCCAGAGGCCTTCCCGAAGGTGCGTTGCGTCCTGCGCTCGGGCGTCGGCTACGACACGATCGACGGCGCGGCCTGGGGCGCGCGCGGCATCCCGGTCTTCAACGTGCCCGACTACGGCACGTCCGAGGTCGCGGACCACGCGATCGCGCTGATGCTCGCGCTGGTGCGCGGCACGGCCGCCTACCACGACGCGATGCGCCGCGACCCGGTGAAGAACTGGACCTACACGGTCGCGCCGACCGTGCGACGCCTGCGGACCTCGACCTTCGGCGTGGTCGGGCTCGGGCGCATCGGCCTCGCCGCCGCGCGCCGCGCGCAGGGCTTCGGCATGGACGTCGTCTTCCACGACCCGTACCAGCCCAGCGGCTTCGAACTGGCCACGGGCCTGAAGCGCGCCCGCACGCTGGAGGACCTGCTGCGGGTCGCCGACGTCGTCAGCGTGCACACGCCGCTTTCGCCGGAGACGACGGGCCTGCTCGGCGCCAAGGCCTTCGCCGCGGCGAAGCCGGGCCTGGTCGTGGTGAACACGGCGCGCGGGCCGATCGTCGACCTCGACGCGCTGCACGACGCGCTGAAGTCCGGCAAGGTCGCGGCCGCCGGCCTCGACGTGCTGCCGAAGGAGCCGGCCGACGCGAACCACCCGCTGATCCGCGCCTTCCTCGACCGCGAGGAGTGGCTGGAGGGCCGGTTCACGCTCAGCCCGCACGCCGCCTTCTACAGCCCGGACGCCAACGACGACCTGCGCCGCAAGACGATCGAGACCGTGCTCGACCACATCGAGACCGGCTCGCTGTCGAACTGCGTCAACCTGCACCAGCTCCGGCGCGGCTGACCCTCACGCGCCGGCGCGCATCCGCGCGACGAGCGCGGCGCGCTTGGCCTCGAAGCGCGGCGTGCCGAGGACCTCGGGGTTCACGGGGGCGTGCGGCAGCCCGCCATCCGAGATCGCCAGGAGGTCCGCGACCGTGCTGCGCAGCACGTCGGCGCGCAGCTCGTAGGTGTCGCAGACCGCGTGCGGGCAGAGCACGACGTTGTCGAGCGTCGTGACCGGGTCGCCCGCGGGCACGGGCTGGGTGGAGAAGACGTCGAGGCCGGCGCCAGCGAAGCTGCGCGCGCGCAGCGCCGCGACGAGCGCGTCCTGGTCGACGACGGGACCCCGGCCGACATTCACGAGGAAGGCGGTGGGCTTCATCAACCCGAGCTCGCGCGCGCCGACGAGGCCGCGCGTCTCCTCGCTGAGCGGGCAGCAGATGGCGACGAAGTCGCTCTCGCGCATCAGGCGGTCCAGCGCGACCGCCTCCGCGCCCTTCGCGGCGGCGCGCTCGGGCGTCAGGCGCGGCGAGTAGGCGAGCACGCGCATGCGGAAGGGGGCGACGAGGCGGATGAGCTCGCCGCCGATGCGCCCGGGGCCGACGACGCCCAGCGTCTTGCCGTAGATCTCGCGCCCGCGGTGGTTGACGCGGTCGTCCCAGCGCCCCTCGCGCGTGAGGCGGTCCATGGCCACGAGCTGGCGGCTGGAGGCCAGCATCAGCGCCAGCGCCCCGGCGGCCGTGCCCTCGGTCAGCGCGTCGGGCGCGTTGAACAGCAGCACGCCGCTGGCGGTGCAGGCCTCGATGTCGATCTTGTCGACGCCGACGCCCGCGCGCGCGACCAGCGCCAGCGTCCCCGCGGCCCGTTCGATGTCGGCGCGCCGCAGGTACTGGCCGAGCATGAGCAGCGCGTCCGCGCCGGCGAGCCCCGCGCCTGGCACGGAGGCGGTCTGCGGGCCGGAGGGCAGGAACCGCAGGGCCAGCCGCGCCTCGGCCTCCCGGTAGGCGCCGAAGCCCATGGTCTCGGGCGTCTCCGGTCCCATCGTGTGGAGGTAGTCGCCGCTGGCGACGATCTTCATCCGCCTGTCGTCCATGTCCCGACCCTCCCCGGCCGCGGCGCCCTTGACGCCGTTCCCCCGCTCGTTGAACCTATCATGACAAGTTGCGCGCGGAATGGAACGGGGCCGCATTCCGGTCCCGGCACCGCCACAAGCGCGACGCCAAACCAGGTCGAGACAGAGGGGAAAACGCCATGTTGAGGACTGCACTCGTCGCAGCCGTCGCCGCGCTGGGTATCGCCGGCGCCGCGCAGGCGCAGAACAAGGTCAATCTCCGCTTCGCGGTCGGCGCGGCCGAATCCGCCACCGACGGCATGTCGCTGGGCATGCGCGCGCTGCAGCAATACGCGCAGTTCAAGTCGCGCGGCGAGATCGAGATCCGCATCTTCTTCAACACGCTCGGCGGCTCGCTGCAGGTGACCGAGCAGGTGAAGAACGGCACGCTCGACATGGCGCTGACCGACGACTCGGTCCTCGGCTCGTTCCACAAGCCGATGCAGGCCTTCCAGATCCCGTACCTGTTCGGCTCGTCGATGGCGGCCTGGGAGTTCTCGAACACGCAGGTCGCGCGCGACATGGTCGAGGACATGCGCAAGGCCACCGGCATCCGCACGCTCGCCTTCTCGGAGAACGGCTTCCGCAACCTCACGAACAACGTGCGCGAGGTCAAGACGCCCGACGACATGAAGGGCCTGAAGATGCGCACCATGCAGAGCCAGGTCTACGTCGCCTTCATGCAGTCGATGGGCGCCGCCGCCACGCCGATCGCGTGGCCCGAGCTGATCCCCGCGCTGAAGACGAACGTCGTCGACGGCCAGGAGAACGCGTCGACCACCGTGCTCGACGGCAAGCTCTACGAGGTGCAAAAGTTCATGAGCGTGAACGAGCACATCTACGGCTTCCACCTGATCGTCATGAACGACGGCGTGTTCCAGAAGCTCTCGCCCGACCATCGCAAGATCATGATGGAGGCCGCGCGCCTGCACTCCGAGCTCGCCAACGCGCGCAAGGCGGTGGACGCGATCGGCGCGGTCGACGAGATCCGCAAGAAGGGCACGCGCGTCTACGTGAACTCGCCCTCCGAGAAGGAGTCGTTCCGCAAGCAGACCCAGCAGGCCGTGATCGACTTCATCTCGACGCAGGCCGGCAAGGAGGTCGTCGAGAAGGTCGTCGCGGCCGCCCAGGAGGCCAACCGCCGGGTCTACGGCGAGTGACGCTGGCGGAGGGGGCGGCGCGCCACCGCGCGCCGCCCGTTCCAGGGGGAGCGGGATGAACGCGCTGCGCGAGGCGACCAGGCGGCTGGTGCATGCGGTCGACGGGCTGTGCGGCCTGCTGCTCGCCGCCATCGTCGCGCTCAACCTCGCCGCGGTCTTCCTGCGCTACGTGGTCTTCGTGCCCCTGTCCTGGAGCGAGGAGGCGATCCGCTACCTCGCGGTCTGGATGACCCTCGTCGGCTCGGCCGCCGCGAGCTGGTACGACGAGCACATGGACATGAACATGCTCGCCGACACGGGCGGCCCCGTCTTCCGGGCGTGGCACCGGGCGATCCTCCACGTGCTCACGGGGGTCTTCGCCGTCTTCGTCACCTGGCAGGGCACGCGCTACTGCATGCTCAACGGCACGCAGACCGCGCCGACGACCGGCCTGCCCATGCTCTACGTCTATGGCGCGCTCGCCGTCGGCGGCGCCCTGATGCTCGTGGTCTCGCTGGTCAAGATCCGCGACTGCTTCGTCCCGCCCGGCAAGGACGAGACGGGCACGAAGGCGGTGCTGTGACCTCGCTCTCCATCGCGCTCGCGATCCTGCTGCTCGGCGGCCTGCCGATCGCCTTCTCCTTCGGCCTGGCCGCGATCGTCGGGCTCTGGTTCGAGCAGCTGCCCTTCCTCAACCTCGTCTCGCGGATGTTCGCGGGACTGGACAGCTTCGTGCTGCTGGCCGCGCCGTTCTACATCGTGGCGGGCGAGCTGATGAACCGCGGCGGCATCTCCGACCGGCTCATCCAGCTCTCGACCATGCTGGTCGGGCGCATCCGCGGCGGCACCGCCTACGCCGCCATCGTCGCCTCGGTCCTCTTCGCCGGGATCTCCGGCACGGCGATCGCCGACATCGCCGCGCTCGGCCAGATCTTCATCAACTCGATGCCGAAGGAGGGCTACAGCAAGGCCTTCGCCGCGGCGCTCGTCACGGCGGGCTCGATCATCGGCCCCATCATCCCGCCCTCGGTCATCATGGTGCTCTACGCCGCGGTGGCGGACGTCTCGGTCCTGCGCCTCTTCCTCGGCGGCGTCGTGCCCGGCCTGCTTCTCGGCGTCGCCTGCGGCGCGATCGTCTTCGTCAAGGGGCTGCGCGGCGAGCTGCCGCGCAGCTCCATGGTCGTGCCGAAGGCGGATCGCCCGCGCGCGCTGCGCGATGGCCTGCTGGTGCTCACGCTCCCGGGGTTCATCGTCTTCGGCACGCTGTCCGGCGTCTTCACGCCGACCGAGGCAGGCGGCATCGCGGTCGTCTACGCCATCTTCCTCGGCACCGTGGTGTTCAGGCACCTCGACCTCGCCGGCCTCTTCGCCGCGTTCCGCGCCGCCGCGCGCCTGACGGCCGGCCTGTTCCTGCTGATCGCGACGGTCGAGGTGGTCAACTACGTGCTGATCCTCGGCGGGATCGAGGACTGGACCCGGGACCTCGTCAGCATCTTCAAGGCCCATCCGACGCTGTTCCTCGTCACCTGCGTCGTCGCGTTCCTGGTCATCGGCCTCGCGCTCGACGCTGGGCCGGCGCTGCTTCTGCTGGCGCCGATCCTGCTGCCGATCTCCCGGCAGATGGGCATCGACGACATCCACTTCTCGATGGTGATGATCGTCTCCACGACGCTGGGACTGATCTCGCCCCCGGTCGGCATCTGCCTCTTCGTCGCCTGCCGCATCGGCAACATGACCCTGGGCGCGCTGTGGAGCGAACTGCGCTGGTTCTTCTACGCGGAGATCGGCGTGATCCTGCTGCTCTGCTTCTTCCCGGTCCTGTCGACTGGCCTGCCCAACCTGCTGCGGCCCTGAGCGGCCGGAGGCGCGCGCGATGAAGATCACGAAGGTGGAGACGCTCTGGTTCCAGGCGGTGCCGGAGGCGGAGTGGGCGCGCGAAAACGGCAGCTCGCGCCAGGCGCTGCCCAACAACCTCTGGGTCAGGATCCACACCGACGACGGGCTGGTCGGCCTGGGCGAGACCTACTACCTGCCGCGCGCCGTGGCCTCGGTGGTGCACGACGTCTTCGCGCCGCTGCTCCTGGGCCGCGACCCGCTCGAGATCGAGAACCACTGGAACAACATGTTCTCGCTGGTCAATTTCTGCGGGTTCGCGGGCGCGGAGATGCGGGCGATCTCGGCGATCGACGTCGCGCTCTGGGACCTCGCGGGGCAGCACCTCGGCAAGCCGATCTACGCGCTTCTCGGCGGCCGCAACCGCGACCGCATCCGCATCTACAACACCTGCGTCGGCTACGGGCGTCATCCGGACTACCAGGCCTGGACCTCCGGCCGCGCGGGCGAGCTCGCGCGCGACCTCGTCGCGCAGGGCATCACCGCGATGAAGATCTGGCCGTTCGACGCCTTCGCCTCGACCCTTTCGGGGCCGTCGCGCCTGCGCGAGCCGTTCACGATCTGGGGCGCGACGCATGCCGGCGGCATCCTCTGCCACGACATCTCGAACGACGACCTGCGCCGCGGCGTGGCGATCATCGAGGACATCCGGCGCGCGGTCGGCGACCGGATCGCGATCGCGATCGAGGGGCACGCGCGCTGGAACCTGCCGACGGCCACGCGCATCGCCCGGGCCATCCAGCACCTCGACATCATGTGGATCGAGGAGATGATGCCGCCGGACAACGCCGACGCCTACGTGCGGCTGAAGGCGGCGACGACGATCCCGGTCTGCCAGAGCGAGCGCGTCTTCACCCGCTGGAACTTCCGCCACTACATCGAGAAGCCCGCCGCGGACATCATCATGCCGGACTTCGCCTGGGGCGGCGGCATCACCGAGGGGCGGAAGATCTGCAGCCTCGCCGACACGCACTACCTGCCGGTGACGTCGCACGACACGATCGGCCCGGTCGCCCTGTGGTCGGCTGCGCACCTGATGCTGCACGTGCCGAACGCCTACGTGATGGAGACGGTGCGCGGCTACGTCGACGGCTGGTACGACGACGTGCTGGTCGACCGCATCCCGATCGCCGACGGCCACCTGACGCTGCCCGACCGCCCCGGCCTCGGCACGCGCATGCGCGACGACCTGCCCACGCGGCCCAACGCGCGGCTCGAGGTCACGACGCTAGAGGACCTGCGCCGCTGGTAGGCGCGGTGCCGCCGGCGAACCAGCGGTCGATGCTCTCCGCGACGCGAGCGGCCGCGCGCCCGTCCCAGCCCGGCGGCCGCCGGCCCGCGGGCCACGTGCCCGCCAGCACGGCGTCGAGCGCCGCGCCAAGCCCGTCGCGCGGCACCAGGCGATTGGTGCCGAGGCTGACGGTGACCGGTCGCTCGGTCGTGTCGCGCAGCGTGAGGCAGGGGATCCCCAGGTAGGTCGTCTCCTCCTGGACGCCGCCGGAGTCGGTCACGACGCAGCGCGCCCCCCCGACCAGCGCCATGAAGGACACGTAGCCCAGCGGCTCGACGAGCCGGATGCGCGGCTCGGCCTCCAGCCGCGGCATCAGCCCGAAATCGGCGAGGCTGCGGCGCGTGCGCGGGTGGACGGGGAAGACGAGGGGCAGCCGCCGCGCCGCGCCGAGCAGCGCGTCCACGATCGGGCGCAGGCTCGCCGGATCGTCGACGTTCGCCGGGCGATGCAGCGTGACGACGCCGTAGCCGCGATGGGCGAGGCCGAGGCGCAGCGGCGTCGGGTCCGCCTCGATGCGCGGGCGCATCATCTCGTAGGAATCGATCATGACGTTGCCGACGCGCTCGACGCGCCACGCCGGCACGCCCTCGGCGCGCAGGTTCTCGTCCGCGTCCTCGGACGGCGTCCAGAGCAGGTCGGCGACGGCGTCGGTCACCACGCGGTTGATCTCCTCCGGCATCGCGCGGTCGCGGCTGCGCAGCCCGGCCTCCAGGTGCGCGCAGGGGATGCCGAGCTTGGCCGCGACGAGGGCGGCGGCCATCGTCGAGTTGACGTCGCCGACGACGACGCTCATGTCCGGCCGGTCGCCGAGGCAGAGCGCCTCGTAGGCGACCATGACCGCGGCGGTCTGGCGCGCATGCGTCCCGCTGCCGACGCCGAGGAAATGGTCGGGCGCCGGCAGGCCGAGGTCGCGCAGGAAGGCGTCGGACATGTTGGCGTCGTAGTGCTGGCCGGTATGCACGAGGACCGGCGCGAAGCTCTCCGGCCGCCGGGACAGCTCGTGCCAGAGCGGCGCGACCTTCATGAAGTTCGGCCGCGCCGCCGCGACGAGGTGGATGCGCCGGGGCGCGGCCAGCGCGGGAGTGGGCGCGGCGAGGCGCGCCTGGTCCTGGGACAGGGAATGCATCTCGCGGCCTCCTCTTGCCGACGCGCGGGAGCCTATGCAGGCGCATGCCCGCCGCGCTTGATCCTGATCGTCGCCGACCGGATGCGCGCCGGTCCGCGCGGAGTAAGCCGTCGCCTTCGCGCGCCGGGCGCTGTAAGCGGCGGCGATGGACTTCGCGCTCGAGGCGTTCGAGGAGCCCGACGGGCTGGAGCCGCGCTGGCGGCGCGCGGCCGCGCAGGCGCCGGCGGTCGCCTTCCTCGGCTGGACGTGGATGTCGGCATGGCTCGCCGCGACGGGCCTGCGCCCATGCCTGCTGCGCGGCCGCGGCGAGGATGGCGCGGAGGCGCTGGGCCTGCTGTGCAGGGCGCGGCTGCCGGGCGGCCGCGTCGTCCTCGCGCTCAACGAGGCGGCGGAGCCCGCGCTCGCCGCGCCGTGGATCGAGCATAACGGCCTTGCCGGCTTCCTGCCGGAGGACGACCGGATCGAGGAGGTCGCGCGCTTCCTCGCGGCCACGCGGTCGTCCGGGCCGCTCGCGGGATGGCACGAGCTGCGCCTCGGCGGCGTGCCGGCGCGCTGGGGCGTGGCGCTGTCGCGCGCCGGGCTCGTCGTGCGCGTGCGTTCGGCACAACCCGTCCATGTCCTCGACCTCGCGGCGTTGCGCGCGCGCGGCGCGGGGCCGGCGGAGGCGTTGCGCGGCTCGGCGCGCGCGGCGTTGCGCCGGTCGCTGCGCCTCTACGAGAGGCAGGGACCCGTCGCGCTTTCGCGCGCGGCGGGATCGGAGGCGCTCGACGAACTCGTCGCGCTGCACCAGGCGCGCTGGCGCGCGCGGGGCGGCCCGGGCGCCTTCGCCGCGCCCGTGACGCATCGCCTCGCGCGCGAGCTCGTGGCGCGCGGCGAGGCCGGCGGCGAGGTGGAGATCCTGCGCGCGTGCTGCGGCGGGCGGACGATCGGCATGCTGCTCAACCTCGTCGCGGGCGGCACCGCGTCGAGCTATCTCTCCGGCATCGCGCTCGAGGCGGACAACCGGCTCAAGCCGGGCCTCGTCGCGCATGCGCTTGCCATCGCGGAGCATCTCCGGCGCGGCACGGAACGCTACGACCTCCTGGCGGGCGGCTCGCGGCACAAGGCGGCGCTGGCGCCGGCCACGGGCGAGCTGCAGTGGATCTCGGCGCGGCCCCGCGGCGCCGTCGCGATGCTGCGCGCCGGGCTCGACCGGTTGCGCGCGCGGCTCGCCTAGGAGGCGCGCCCGGCCATGCGGCGCAGCAGCGGCGGAAGCAGGTGGCGCGCGGCGGCCGCGAGGCCCGCCGGCGTCGCCGGGTTGCAGGCGACGAGCGCGCGCACGGGCCGCGCGCGCGGCAGCCAGAGTCGCTTGTAGGGATCGTCGCCACGGCCGAGGTCGACCTCGTCCACCTCGCCGGCCTCGAGCGCCGTGCGCATCATGTGCGCCGTCAGGACCGTGCCGGGCGAGAGCCGCCGGGCAGCCTCGTCATGCGCGAGCTTGGCGATCGTCGCGCGGCGGCCATCGAGGATCCAGAGCTGCGCGGCCACCGCGCGGCCCGCGATGGCGGCGACGCCAAGCCGCAGGCGCCCGGAGCGGGCGAGGAGCCGCACCAGGCCGGGGACGAAGCGCGGATGCGGCTCCGGCCTCTTCCAGCTGCGCAGGTGCACGTCGAGGTACTCGGCGAGCGCGGCCTCCGCGTCCCAGCCGTCGCGCGCGATGCGCAGCGATGCCCCGGGCTGGCGCAGGAAGCGGCGCTCCGCGCGCGCGATGGTCGTGCGCAGGTCGCCGTCGCGGGCGGCGAGATAGTCCTTCCACGTCAGCCCCGCGACATGCTCGAAGCGGTTCGGCGGCTGGTCGCGGATCCGCACCGGCCAGCCCTGCGCGCGCAGGGCCTGCGCCAGGGCGTCGACGTCGACGCGATCGGCGCGCATCGAGTCGAGTGCCAGCGTGGCGACGCGCGGCCGGCGGGCGGCGAGGGCGGCGGCGAAGGCTTCCGCCTGCGCCGGCCACGCCATGGTGCCGAGCAGCGGCGCGTAGTCGCAGCTGTAGAAATTCGTCCATGACCGCAGGCGCGGTGCGTGCGTCGCCGCCTCCTCGCGCAGCATCGCCACCATCCCGCCATCGCGCGAGGCGATGACGAGGGGACTCGCGCCCGGCTCTGCGCAGGACTGCTCGATCAGGTCGAACCAGGCCAGCTCCTCGAACAGGCTTGCGGCCGGGCGGCGCGCAAGCTGCGCGCGCAGCCCGCCGGGCAGCGCGGCGCTCCCCGCGCAGGCGAGCAGCCCGTCCTGGCCGGCGATGCGCGCATCCATGGCCCGAG
>Ga0068872_10004002_pt1 | contig 11196 bp, 8 predicted proteins | sample NOAtaG_7_FD_66441 | JGI IMG/M metagenome (GOLD analysis project Ga0068872, IMG submission 66441) | Freshwater lake microbial communities from Lake Erie, under a cyanobacterial bloom - NOAA_Erie_Diel1S_2200h metaG | ecosystem: Environmental > Aquatic > Freshwater > Lake | place: USA: Ohio, Lake...
GCCGTCCATCGTCTCGGGCGGCTCGATCCGCAGCGCGACCTTGCGCGACGGCCGCGGGGCGCTGATGGAGGTCGAGGCGCGCGGCGAGGAGGCCCTGCGGCCCTGCCTCGACGGCGAGATGTACGACGGAATCCAGCGCCTCGCGGTGCGCCTCGGCCCGCCGGTCCGGATTGCGAAGCTCTGATCAGGCGTCCCGCGCCGCGCGCTCGAGCTCGCTCCGCCGCGCCCGGACCGAGCGCGCGAGCGCGAGTTGCGAGCCCGCCCGCGCCCGGCAGTGGGCGCGTCGGTCGGGAAAGCGCGCCGGGTCCCAGCCGAAGTAGCGGTCCTCGAGCGCGTCGCGGCAGAAGCGCGCGGCGAGCTCGGCGCTGATCGTCTCGACACCGAGCGGGATGGCCCCGCGGTCCTCGGCCGAGAGCGGCCCGCCGCCGGCGCGGAAGCCCGCGAGCGCCGCGGCGAAGAGCGCGACGTCGATGCCGCCCTCGCGGCTCTCGCCGCTCGGGTTGCACCAGGAGCGGAGCGCGTCGCCGAGCTCGATCGCGAGCGTGCCGTGCGCGAGTGTGTCGAGGTCCACGACCGCCGCGCCCTCGTCGCGCTCGGGGTGAAACAAGAGGTTCGTGATCTTCAGGTCGCCGTGCACGATGCGCCGGCCTTCGGCGGGCAGGGGCGGCAGCGCGCGGGCGTGGGCGAGGATGGCCTCCGCCAAGGGACGCACGAGCCCGATCTCCGGGTGCGCGGCGTGCTCGGCGAGCGCGCGCTCGAGCGCGGCGAGGTGCGCCGGGGTGTCGTGCACGCCGGCGCGGGTGAAGCGGAAGGTGTGCTCGAAGCCGTCGAGCGCCGCGTGGAAGCGGCCGGCGAGCGCGCCCGCGGCGTGGGCGATGGCGGGGCCCGGGACCTCGGTGAGGGTGCGGCCGGGGACGAAGGTGATCGCGCGCCACACGCCCTCGTGCGCCACCGACGCCTCGCCCGCGCGCGTCCGCACGAGGCGCGGCGTGCGCATCCCGCGGCGCGCGAGCTCGGCGGTGATGGCGTCGAGGTCCTCGTTCACCTCGGCGGCGAAGATGGGGTGCAGGCGCTGCAGGATGGCGAGGGGGCGGCCGCCCTCCTCGATCCGGAAGGTCTGGTTGATGAGCCCGACGGTGATCGGCACGCTCGTCGCCGAGGTCCAGCCGTAGGCCGCGAGCACCGCGGAGGGAGGAGTCACGGGCCGAAGCATGTCCGCGGGCCGCGGGCGTGCTAGCTCCGGCCGCCCATGCGGTTCGTCGACGAGGTCCAGATCGAGGTGAAGGGCGGCGACGGAGGCAACGGCGCCGTGGCCTTCCGCCGCGAGAAGCACGTTCCCCTCGGCGGCCCCGCGGGCGGCGACGGCGGCGACGGCGGCAGCGTCGTCCTGAAGGCCGACGAGCGGCTCTCGACGCTCATGGACTTCCGCTACCGGCGCAAGCTCCTCGCGGGCTCGGGCGAGAACGGCCGCGGCAAGGACCAGTACGGCGCCGGCGCGCCCGACCTCGTCGTCTCGGTGCCGGTCGGCACGCAGGTCTTCGACGCGGCGAGCGGCGCGCTCCTCGTCGATCTCGCGACCAAGGACGAGACCTTCGTCATCGCCCGCGGCGGCCGCGGCGGCCGGGGCAACATCCATTTCGCCACCTCGGAGGACCGCGCCCCGCGCCGCTCGGAGCCGGGCAGCCCCGGCGAGCAGCGCAAGCTCCGGCTCGAGCTGAAGCTCATGGCCGACGTCGGCATCGTGGGCTTCCCCAACGTGGGCAAGAGCACGCTCATCAGCGCGGTGAGCCGCGCGCGGCCGAAGGTCGCCGACTACCCGTTCACCACGCTCGTGCCGAGCCTCGGCGTGGTCTCGCTCGGCCTCGACCGGAACTTCGTCATGGCCGACATCCCCGGCCTCATCGAGGGCGCCGCCGAGGGCGCCGGCCTCGGCCACCGCTTCCTCAAGCACGTCGAGCGCTGCCGGGTGCTCCTGCACGTGATCACGGTCGACCCCGACCCGGACCGCGCGCCGCTCTCCGACTACGACGTCATCCTGAAGGAGCTCGAGCGCTTCGACCCCGAGCTCGCCAAGCGGCCGATGCTCGTCGCGGTGAGCAAGACCGACCTGCCCGACGTCACCAAGCGCCTGCCCGTCATCCGCCGCGGCCTGAAGAAGCGCGGCGTCGAGCAGGTGCTGGCCTTCTCGGCGGCGACCGGCGACGGCGTCGAGCCGCTCATGCTCGCCCTCGAGCAGCTGCTCAGCGAGCACACCGACCGCCCCGCCCCCCGCGCCGAGCCGCTCGCCCGGCGCCGCCGCGAGGAGGAAGAGGAAGCCGCGCTCGAGGTCGAATACGTGGAGTGAGCCGGCGGAGGGCTCGCGGGCGGCCTCCTCAGCCGCGCCAGAGGGCTCCGAGCTCCAGGTCCACCGCGTCGAACGGCTCGGCCCGCACCGGCTCGTCGCCGGTGAACGTCCGGGCCAGCAGGTAGCTCTCGCCCGCGCTGCGCAGGACCTCCAGCGTGCGGCCCTCGGGGTCCACGAACCACACGTGGCGCACGCCCTCGCGGAGGTAGACGCCGAGCTTCTTCACCCGGTCGAGCCCGGCGGTGCTCGGCGAGAGCACCTCGCAGACCCAGTCGGGCGCGAGCTCGAAGGCCGGCACCCGCGGCATGAGCGGCATGCGCTCGCGCCGCCAGCCCGCGAGGTCGGGCACCAGCACGTCCCCTCCGAGGTGCAGCTCCGGCTCGGCGAGCAGGATCCACCCGCCCGGCCCGCCGCGCCCGCGGTCGAAGGGCCCGCCGAGGTCCACCCCCAGCACGCTCGCCGCCCGCGCGTGCGGCGAGGCCGGCCGCGGCTGGGCGTAGAGCGTGCCCCCGATGAGCTGCCCCACGAGCCCCGCGGGCAGCGCCTCGAGGTCGTCGTAGGAGGCGAGGCGTCGTGCGGGATCGGCCATCGGATCGAGGCTAGCATCGCGCCGCGGGCCCAGGCGGGCCGAGTTCCGAGGGACCAGCGCCGAGGGCCCGCGGCGGGCCTTGCGCCGCCGAGCACGCCGCTACCCTCGAGCCACCCGAGCGGCCCTCCTCCGGCCGATGTGGAGACGGACCGGCGGTCCTGTCGAGACCGGGGCCGGGGCGGAGACCGGGGCCGCGTCGGCGTCGGCGTCCGAGTCGGCGTCGGCATCCCGATCCGGTCGCGGTCTCGGCCCCGGTCGCGGTCGCGGTCTCGGCCCCGGTCGCGGTCTCGGCCCCGGTCGCAGTCGCGGTCTCGGCCCCGGTTGCAGTCGCGGTCGCGGGCGGTCGCGGCCCCGGCCGTTGACCGTCCGTCCCTCGCTCCCCGACTCTTCCGCGCATGTCGATCGTCTGCTCGAAGTGCGGCGCCGGGATGGCGGCCGGGGAGAAGTTCTGCGGGGAGTGCGGCGGCCCGCCGAAGGAGGACGCCGGGACCGCCGAGGCGGTGGCGCAGTACGAGGAGGTGCTGCGCGACTTCGCCTCGGACGGCGTGCTCGAGGACTGGGAGACCGAGGAGCTCGGCCGCCTGCGGGGCGAGCTGGGGATCTCCGAGGCGACCCACGCGGCGGAGCGCGAGGCGCAGGCGGCGCGGGCGAAGGCGGAGGCCGAGCCGCGTGCGAACGCGGCGCGGGAGGCCAAGGCGCGGGCCGAGGCGGAGGCGAAGGTCGAGACGGAGGCCGAGGAGCGAGCGCGTCGGCCGGCGTGGGTGCAGCCGTGGATGAGCGGGTGGGGTCAGGACGGACACGGCCCGTGGGCGACGGCCTCGGTGAGCGGGATGGTCGTGACGTTCCGGTACTGCCCGCCGGGGACGTTCCTGATGGGCTCGCCCGCCTCGGAGGAAGGCCGAAACAACGACGAGGGTCCGCAGCACGAGGTGGAGCTGACGCGGGGCTTCTGGCTTGGGGAGACGCCGGTGACGCAGTCGCTGTGGCAGGCGGTGATGGGGAGCAACCCGAGCCGGTTTCAGGGCGGCGACCGGCCGGTGGAGAAGGTGAGCTGGGACGACTGCCAGCAGTTCCTGTCGCGTGCGAACGGGACGCTGCCTCGTCTGCAGGTTCGGCTGCCGACGGAGGCGGAGTGGGAGTACGCGTGCCGCGCTGGGACGACCGGCGCGACGTGGCTGGGGGCGAACAGCGCGGCCGCGTTGAACCGCATCGCCTGGTACTTGGAGAACAGCGGCGGTCAGACGCAGCCGGTGAAGCGGAAGGAGAGCAACCCGTGGGGTCTCCACGACATGCTGGGCAACGTGTGGGAGTGGTGCTCGGATTACAACGCTGGCTACGGGTCGCAGCGAGCGGTGGATCCTGCGGGCCCTGCTTCGGGCACGGAGCGAGTCTGCCGTGGCGGCACCTGGATCTTCGGCGCGGGGCTCGCGCGGTCGGCGTACCGCTTCGCATTCGACCCCGGCTTCCGCGACGACATCCTCGGCTTCCGGCTTGCTCGAGGTCAGTGACGTTGCGCCCGGCACGGGCAGGGCAGGCAGGAGGCGGCTCCGAGAGGCGCGCCGCGCGGAGCCGGCGCGTCGAGAGGGGCCGCCGGGCCGTGTCGGCGGGCGCGGTCGAACGCGGAGGCGGTCCGTGCGAGACTCTGCGCCATGCGGCTCGACGCCCCGGATGCCCGCCTCGCTCCGCCTCGCGCTCCGACCGAGGACGAGTGGGCGCGGCTCACGCCCACCGAGCGGGCGGCGGTGGTCGAGGGGCTGCCGGCGGCGATGGGGGAGACGGAGGCCTCGCCGCCGGAGGGCGACCGGCACTACGACGCGAAGAACGACGCCCGCGCCACGCTGCGCGAGTGGTACCGGCGGCTGGGGCGTTCGGTCTACGTCGCGGCCGAGCTCACGACCTACTACCCGGGTGAGGCGCGCTTTGCGCCCGACGTGCTCGCGGTGCGGGACGTGCCGGTGCACGACCGCTCGAAGTGGGTCGTGAGCGCGGAGGGCAAGGGGCTCGAGTGGGTGCTCGAGGTCCACGTCGGCGGCGACCGGAAGAAGGACGCCGAGCTCAACGTCGCGCGCTACGCGCGGCTCGGCATCCCCGAGTACTTCATCTACGACCGCGCCCGGCAGCACCTGCTGGGCTACCGCCTGCCTGCCGCGGACACGCGCACCTACGCCCGCATCGTCCCCCAGGCCGGCCGCTACCCGAGCGAGATCCTCGGCCTCGACCTCGCGCTCGAGGACGGCAGCCTGCGCTTCTTTCACGCCAACGCGGAGCTCTTGCCGCCCCAGCACCTCGCCGCACGCCTCGAGCACATGCTCGCCGAGGTCGCCGCCGAGCGCGACGCCGAGGCCGAGCGCGCCCGCGCTGAAGCCGAGCGTGCCCGCATGGAGGCCGAGCGCGCCCGCGTCGAAGCCGAGCGTGCCCGCACGGAGGCCGAGCGCGCCCGCGTCGAAGCCGAGCGCGCCCGCGACGCCGAGGCCCGCGTCGCCCAGCTCGAGGCCGAGCTCGCCCGCGCCCGCCGCGATCCGGAGTGAGCGCCGGCGCCTGGGCACCGGGAAGGGTCCGACCCTTTGCCACCGCCGGGCCTCGGCGCTCGGGGTAGGGTTCGACCCTCGGGGACTGCCGGCCCTCGGCGCTCGGGGTAGGGTTTGACCCTTCGCTACCGCTGGCCCTCGGCGTTCGGGTAGGGTGCGACCCTCCGCGAGCGCGGGCCCTCGGCGTTCGGGTAGGGTGCGACCCTCCGCGACCGCTGGCCCTCGGCGTTCGGGGTAGGGTCCGACCCTCCGCGACCGCCGGCCCCGCGCGTTCTGGAGCGCCCCGCCCCTCCCGGATCGCCGGCCCCCACCGGTCCGGCGCCCGCGTCGCCCGCAGCCCCACTGCAGGCCACCGATTCGGACCCCGCGTCGCCCGGAGCCCCACCGCAGGCCACCGATTCGGCCCCCGCGGGCGGGCCGCGGCCGGCGTCGCCCGAGACCTGCACGTCCGCGCGCAACGGCGGCGCGCGCGCCCCGAGGACCGTGCACGTCGCGACGATGGGGTCGCGGCGAACCTCGCCACAGAGCGCCCCACCGGGGCCAGCACGGAGCCAGAGACACCATGCAGAGCACCATCCCCTTCGAGAACTACGTCGGTCCCGTCCGCGCCAACGCCCAGTCCGCCCTCGTCCTCGCCCGGCGCCTCGAGAAGGCCGCCCCCGAGGACCTCACCGCCCACGAGCGCCGGGCGCTCTCGCGGGTGAGCGAGGCTGCCGAGGCCGTGCAGGAGATCCAGAGCGCCCGCGAGCGCTTCGCGCCCATCAAGCTGCGCCCGCTGCTCGCCGCGCTCGCCAGCGATTGGGCCGCGCTCGAGGGCGCGCTCGCCGCCGCCGCCCGCCTCGCGCCGGAGCTCGGCGACCTCGGGGCGCGCGCCGGCCGCGTGCTCGCCACGCTCCTGCCCGACGGGACCTCGTTCACCCAGCGCGCCGCGCCGGCGGCGTGGTCCGAGGCGAACCGGCGCCTCGACCGCCTGCGCGAGGAGGACCTCGACGACGAGGTCGTCGCGCTCGTCGGCCGCCCCTTCCTCGACGCGGTGAAGCGCAGCACCGCCCGGCTCGGCGACGCGATCGGCGTCGGCCGCGTTCCGGCTCCGGTGGCGAGCCCCACCGCGCTCGCGGAGGCGCTGCTCGAGTTCGGCGCGGCGGTCGGCGCCTACGGGCGGGTCCTGGCCGGCGCGGTGAGCGACGAGAAGGACGACGGACAGACCCGGCGCTTCCTCGCCGCCGTCGCCCCCGTCGACCAGCACCGCGCCGAGAACCGCCCAAGCGCTCCGCCCGAGGCCGACACCGAGCCGGCGGCCCCCGCCTTCGACGGCCCGTTCATCGTGCCGCCCGGCGAGCCGGTCCCTTCGCCGGCCTCGTGATCCGCGGCCCCCGCGGCGCCGCGCACGACGGAGCCCGCCCCGCGTCCACCGTCCGTCCCGGGGCGGGCGGCGGACGACTGCGACCGGGGCCCGGCCGGCGGCTCCGGGACCGGCCGTGCTACCTCTTCCGCCGTGCTGCGGCCTGCCTCCGCCCTCTGCGTGCTCTTCGCGGCGCTCGCGCTCTTCGGCGCGTGCGGCGGCGGCGGGGGCGAGCCCGACGTGCCGCCGCCCCCCGAGCCGGAGGTGGCCGCGCCGCCGGTGGAGCCGGAGGGACCGCCGCCGGGGCTCGACCACACGCTCGCCGAGGGGGAGACGCTCTGGGCGGTGGCGCGCCTCTACGGGGTCACGGTCGACGCGATCATGGAGGCGAACGACCTCGACGACCGCGAGGTGCGGCGGCTGTCCCGCGGCCGGGTGTTGCGCATCCCCGGCGTCACGGCGCCGCTCGCCGCGCCCGAGCCGGTGGCGCTGCCGCCGCTCACCGACGGCGCCTACCACACCCTCGGCGAGGGCGAGACGCTCTGGGACGTCGCCCACCTCTACGAGGTCTCGCTCGAGGAGCTCATGGAGGCCAACGCGCTCGACGACGAGGGCGTGCGGATGCTGCGCGCCGGCCGGGCCATCGCCGTGCCGGGCATCGACGAGGACGACGTCGCGCGGGCCACCCGCGACCGGGCCGGCGCGCCGAGCACGCCCCGCGGCTTCCGGCACACCGTCGCGGCCGGCGAGACCATCTGGGATCTCTCGCGCAGCTTCGGGGTGGGCGTGGGCGAGATCATGGCCGCCAACCGGATGGACCGCGCCGAGGCCGGCGCGCTCCGCGAGGGCGACACGCTGTTCATCCCCGGCGTCTCCTCCGACGGCGGCAGCGGCCCGCCGCGGCGGCGCGAGCGGGTGCTCAGCGCCCGGCAGCGCGAGGCGCTCGCAGCGGCGGCGCGGCTCGGGCTCGGCAGCCACGCTGCGGGCAGCGATCTCTTGCACGGCCGGGTGCGCGCCGAGTGGCTCCGCGCCGCGAGCCGGGGCACCGCGCGCGGCCGCACCGCGGGGACCTTGCGCTGGCCGGTGGCCAACGGCTGGTTCGTGCGCGGCTTCGGCTCGGGCGAGGGCGGCTACCACCAGGCCATCGACATCATGGGCGAGATCGGCTGGAACGTGCGCTCGGCCGCGCCCGGGATCGTGGGCTACTCGGGCGACGAGATCCCCGGCTACGGCAACACGGTGCTGGTCATCCACCCCGGCGGCTGGGTGACGATGTACGCGCACAACTCGGTGAATTTCGCGGTCGCCGGCGAGCGGGTGCCGGCGGGCGGCATCCTCGCCGAGCTCGGCTCGACCGGCATCAGCCGCGGCCCGCACGTGCACTTCGAGTTCCTGCACGACGGACGCAATTGCGATCCGGGGCCGATCTTCCGCCCCGGCATCCGGCACCGCGACGGGCACGTCACGCCCATGGCGTACATCGCCTGGCCGCTCGCGTCCGAGCGCCCGGAGCGCGTCCGCTGCGAGCGGCGGCGGCACCACCCGCACAGCCGCTGGGTGGTGAACGAGTCGGTGGGCGAGGGCGAGTGACCGCGAACCGCCGGGGACGCTTTTGGTAGAGTCCCGGGGATGCCGAACGAGACGAGCAAGGTCGCGGTGCTGGGCGCCGGGAGCTGGGGCACCGCGCTGGCCAAGAGCCTGAGCGACGCGGGGCACGAGGTGCGGCTCTGGGCGCGGCGGGCGGAGCAGGCGGCGGCGATTCAGGCGCAGCGGGAGAACGCGGCGTACCTGCCCGGGGCCCCGCTCGGCCCGACGCTGCGCGCGACCGGCTCGCTCGAGGACGCGCTCGCGGGCGTGGACATGGTCGTGTCGGTCGTGCCGACCCAGGGCCTGCGCGAGGCGCTCGATCGGGCGGCGCCGTTCGTGCCGCCGGGGGCGCCGGTGCTCAGCGCGACGAAGGGGATCGAGGTCGGCACGCTGAAGCTCGTCAGCGGGATCCACGAGGACCACTTCCCGCCCGAGCGACACCACCTCCTCACCTACCTCGGCGGGCCCTCGTTCGCGAAGGAGGTCGCCGCGGGGATGCCGACCGCGGTGGTCGTCGCCGGGACGGATCCCGCGACGACGGAGAAGGTGCAGAGCGTCCTCAGCACCGAGCGCCTGCGGGTCTACTCGACCGACGACGTGATCGGCATCGAGCTCGGCGGCGCGCTCAAGAACGTCATCGCCATCGCGGCCGGCATCGGCGACGGGCTCGGCTTCGGGCACAACACCCGCGCGGCGATCATCACCCGGGGCCTGGCCGAGATCAGCCGGCTCGCGACCGCGATGGGCGCGCACCCGCTGACGATGGCCGGCCTCGGCGGCATGGGCGACCTGGTGCTCACCTGCACCGGCGACCTGAGCCGGAACCGGCGGGTCGGCATCGAGCTCGGCAAGGGGAAGAAGCTCGCCGAGATCCTCGCCGGCATGAACCAGGTCGCCGAGGGCGTGAAGACGACTGCGAGCGCCCACGAGCTCGGCCAGAAGCAGGGCGTCGAGCTGCCGATCGTCGCGGCGATGTACCGCATCCTCTACGAGGACCTGCCCCCGCTCGAGGCGGTGGTGGGGCTGATGACGCGCAAGCCGCGCCCGGAACGGGACGGCTGAGCGCCGAGGCCGCGGTCGGCGGGCAGCGGGCAGCGGAGCGGAAGAGAGAGAAGAGAGTGCCGCGGAGGAAAGCAGGAAGTCAGGAAGGGTCATCCAGAGCCTTCTGATTCCTGGTTTCCTGGCTTCCTGAGCGGAATTCTCGGTTCAGGGACGCCTGCCCAGCGGCCGCTGCCAGCAGCGGGGACAAAAGAGAAGTTCCGCTGAGGAACCCAGGAACGCAGGAAGGCGAATCCGGAGAATTCTGATTCCTGGATTCCTGGATTCCTCAGCGCAATTCTGGGCGCAGACCCCCCGCCCACCGGCAGGCCACGCGGATGGCAGGTCGCGCCAGCCGGCTGCCGCCCGGATCAGGCCCGCAGCACCCGGACCGGGCGGCCGGTCTTCGTCGCGGCGTGCTCCTCGCGGACGCGCTCCTCGATGGGCGCGGCGGCCTTGCGGCGGTCGAAGAGGACGAGCACGCCGGCGGGCAGGCCCACGCGCTCGAGGTACTCGTCGAGCTGCTTCAGGCCCTCGGGCAGCGGGTCGGGGCGGCCTTCGCGCCAGACCTTCAGTTCGATGGCCTCGCGCTGCAGCTGCTGCTTGCCGGCGGCGTCGGTGTAGGGCCACTCGATGAGGAGATCGATGCGGCGGCGGCCGATGCCGTACTCGCGGCCCACCACGCCGCCGCCGTTCACGACGCGCTGCAGGTACGCCATCAGCACGAGCTGCGCCCCGGACTCGGCGTAGGTCGCGCCCTCGACCATCGACTCGCCCTGCTCGACCCAGAAGGCGGCGAACTCGGTGAGGAGCACGTCGAGATCGAAGCGGCCGTCCGGCCGCACGAAGCGGCGCGGGTCGGCGGTCACGACGGTCTGCACGGGCGCCGAGAGCACGCGCGCGATGACCTCGCGGTAGATCTCGTTCGCCACCCGCAGCGGGGGATTCTTCACCAGGCCCAGGTCGACCACGTACGACACGTCGTCGTCGAAGACGGTGTCCGCCTCGGGCAGCTCGCCGGAGAGCAGCGGGCCGATCACCCGGCGCACCCGCGGCTCGGCGAGCTTGCTCGTCAGCGAGTCGAGGTGCGTGGCGCGAGCGAGGATGAGCCGCTCCTTCGCGTTCTCGACGTGCGACCGCTCGATGGGCGCGGTGATGCGCATCTTCGACACGATCTCCCAGGCGAGCGCGTTCACCAGCCAGGGCTGCCCCCCGGCGAGCTCGGTGAGGCGCGAGCGCGCGCCGTCCGAGAAGACCTGCCCGGTCGCCTCCGTGTGCTGCGAGAGGAGCGCCGCCACCTCGGCGTCGCTGAAGGTGCCGAGCGTGAGCGACTCGAGCTTCACGTTGAATGGGCTCGAGGTCCCGAGGCGCTCCGCATCGCCGCCGCTCGCGAGCTTGTAGTCCCGCACGTCGCGCAGGCCGCACAGCATCACCGACCACGGCGCGTGGTCGGGCCGCTTGGGAAAGCCCGCCCGCAGCTGGCGCAGCACGGCGATGAGGCTCTGCCCGCGCAGCGCGTCGATCTCGTCGAGCAAGAGCACCACCCGACGCGGGGAGCGCACGCACCACGCCGAGAGCACGTCGGTGAGCAGTTGGTCCGACGAGAGCTGGGCCGGCAGGCCCTCGGGACGCAGGTCCGGAGGGAGTTGCACCTCCGCCTCCATGACCATCTGCCGGACGATCAGCCGCTGCGCCGCGAGGAAGTCGTCGCCCGCCGCCTCCGCGGCCTCGCAGCTCATGTACAGCGCCGCGTAGTCGGCGCCCGCCG
>Ga0068872_10004003_pt1 | contig 11195 bp, 9 predicted proteins | sample NOAtaG_7_FD_66441 | JGI IMG/M metagenome (GOLD analysis project Ga0068872, IMG submission 66441) | Freshwater lake microbial communities from Lake Erie, under a cyanobacterial bloom - NOAA_Erie_Diel1S_2200h metaG | ecosystem: Environmental > Aquatic > Freshwater > Lake | place: USA: Ohio, Lake...
GGCAAGCGCCGAATCAAATGGCGTTGCCTCGATGATTTCTTTCTCGGTCGTATCAAATGTAGTCATACCATTGCCTTTTCAATTGAGTCTCTCAGTTTGTCTACTCCAAATACCTCTTGTTTTAATTTGGTGAGCTGATCGCGAAGCTGCGCCGCTTTTTCGAACTCAAGATTGCGGGCATGCTCCAGCATCTGCTTTTCAAGCCGGATGAGCTGCTTGGAGATCTCCTGTGGGGAGCGCTCCAGCGCCACCTCTTCTTGCCGGTCGGCAACATCACGATCGGAACTACGGCTATCAATTACGCCGTCGATCAGATCCCGAATTTGTTTCATTACGCCCCGCGGTGTAATGCCGCGATCAGCATTAAACGCCAGCTGCTTCGTTCTGCGACGCTCGGTCTCTTCAATGGCCCGACGCATGGAGTCGGTCATGCGATCGGCATACAGAATCGCCTGGCCATTTAAGTGCCGGGCTGCACGGCCAATGGTCTGAATCAGGCTGCGCTCCGAGCGTAAAAAGCCTTCTTTATCCGCATCCAAGATGGCCACGAGCGAGACCTCGGGCAGATCCAGGCCTTCGCGCAGCAGATTGATACCCACCAGCACATCGAATGCGCCCAGCCGCAGATCCCGCAGAATCTCGACCCGCTCAACCGTATCGATATCAGAATGCAGATACCGGACCCGCACGCCGTTATCCGACAGGTAGTCGGTCAGATCTTCGGCCATACGCTTGGTCAGCGTTGTCACCAAAACCCGCTCCTGGCGATCCGCCCGCAGCTTGATTTCACCGAGCAAATCATCAACCTGTGTCGCCGCCGGACGGACTTCAACCGCCGGGTCCACTAAGCCGGTCGGCCGCACCACCTGCTCCACAATTGCACCACCACTTTTTTCCAATTCGTAATTGGCGGGCGTGGCAGATACGAAGACTGCCTGCCGCATCTTGGGCTCAAACTCTTCAAACTTCAGCGGCCGGTTATCCAGGGCAGACGGCAGTCGAAATCCATAGTCCACCAGCGTCTGCTTTCGCGACCGGTCGCCGCGATACATGCCGCCCAATTGGCCGACCGTGACATGGCTCTCGTCGATGAAGACCAAAGCATCGCGCGGCAGATAATCCACGAGGGTCGGGGGAGGCTCACCGGGCTTTGCACCCGAGAGATGACGGGTGTAGTTCTCAATGCCTTTGCAAAAGCCCAACTCGGCCAGCATTTCAATATCAAAGCGGGTGCGCTGCTCAATCCGCTGGGCTTCAACGAGTTTTTGCTGATCAACAAAAAAGCGTGATCGCTCGATCAGCTCTTCTTTGATTGTTTCAATGGCCCGCAGCACGACCTCGCGGGGCGTGACGTAATGAGACGATGGGTAGACTGCAAAACGCGGCAGGGCCTGCCGCACGCGGCCGGTCAGCGGATCAAAAAGCTGTAGCGACTCGACCTGATCATCGAAGAGCTCAATTCGCAACGCAAGCTCAGCATGCTCGGCAGGAAAAATATCGATGGTGTCGCCACGGACACGGAACGCCCCGCGCGAGAACTCAATATCGTTGCGGTCGTATTGCATCCGTACCAGCTGCGCAATGAGCTCGCGCTGGGTTAGCCGATCGCCCTGACGCACAATCAACACCATCTGGTGGTAGTCCGCAGGGTTACCGATTCCGTAAATGCACGAGACCGATGCCACGATGATGGTGTCGCGGCGCTCCAGCAAAGACTTGGTGGCCGACAGCCGCATCTGCTCGATGTGTTCATTGATCGCGGAATCCTTTTCGATAAACAGATCCCGCTGGGGCACATAGGCTTCCGGCTGGTAGTAGTCGTAGTAGGAAACGAAATACTCGACCGCGTTATTCGGAAAGAAGGTCCGCATCTCAGCGTAGAGCTGGGCCGCAAGGGTCTTATTGGGCGCAAGCACCAAAGCGGGGCGTCCGAGCCGGGCGATGACATTGGCCATGGTGAAAGTCTTGCCCGAGCCCGTAACCCCCAGCAGGGTCTGAAAGGCCACGCCGTCCTCGATGCCCTGCACCAGACGTGCGATCGCCTCCGGCTGATCGCCGGCCGGCTCAAAGGGAAGCGCGAGCTCGAAGGGGCTGCCGGGGAAGCGCACCACCCCGGGGTTTTCACGGACACCCATGCTAGACTTTTTGGCTGATTTCTAAGGGATTAAAAAATTGTGCAATCGCGCATTTTCCTCCGGCAGGCCCCATATTTCCACCTTTTTTTCTGCTCCCAAGCCCTTGACAAAGGGCTTCTGACTGCCCCATGACCAGCCCAGCCCCCAGCCTTTTTTCCTCTGTTGAGATGGCCCCCAAGGACCCGATCCTTGGCTTAACTGAAACCTTTCTTGCCGATCAGCGGCCCGAAAAAGTGAACCTCGGCGTTGGGGTTTATTACGACGACCAGGGCAAGCTGCCCCTGCTGCGGGCCGTAAAACGGGCCGAAGAGGCCCGGGTCGCCAAAGGCCTGCCCCGTGGCTATCAGCCCATTGATGGGCCGGCCGCCTATAACAAGGCCGTACAAGCACTCCTTTTCGGCAATGGCAGTCCTGTGCTTACAAGTGGCCGGGTGGTGACCATTGATGCCCTCGGTGGAACTGGAGGCCTTCGGGTGGGAGCGGAATACCTCCGCCGGCTCTGCCCAGATAGCCGAGTCGCGATTAGTGACCCGACCTGGGAGAACCATCGGGGGGTCTTTGAGAGTGCTGGCTTTACTGTCCAGAGCTACACCTATTACGACCCACAGAGCCACGGCCTGGATTTCGGTGGCATGGTCCAAAGCCTAAAAGGCATGCCGGAGCGGACGATCGTGCTGCTGCATGCGTGCTGCCACAACCCCACGGGTGTGGATCTCAATCTTCAGCAGTGGGAAGAAGTCGTCGCCCTGTGCAAGGCCAAGCAATTCATTCCCTTTCTCGATTTAGCCTACCAAGGCTTTGGCGATGGAATCGATCAGGATGCCGCTGCCGTGCGCCTGTTTGTTCAGTCCGAAATGCCGTTTCTGGTGGCCAGCTCGTTTTCAAAGTCCTTCTCCCTGTACGGAGAACGGGTCGGCGCGCTCTCACTGATCACCGCCGATGCAAATGAGGCCGCCCGGGTGCTGAGTCAGATCAAGCGGGTGATTCGCACCAACTACTCCAATCCGCCGACACATGGGGGCGGAATTGTGAGTGATGTGCTCAACAGCCCCGAGCTGCGTGCGCTCTGGGAGCAAGAGCTCGGCGAGATGCGCGATCGGATTCGGCAGATGAGGGTAGCCTTTACCGAAAAGCTCAAAGCCCTGGGCACGAAACAGGATTTTTCCTTCGTGACAAAACAGCGCGGCATGTTCAGCTTCTCCGGCCTAAGTGCCCAGCAGGTCGACCGTCTGCGCGAAGAGCACGCCATCTACGCCATCAGCACAGGCCGCATTTGTGTTGCGGCTTTGAATTCCAACAACATCGACCGGGTTGTTCGGGCTGTTGCCAGCGTGCTGTAAACCCCGCCTGACCGGGCTAGCGTAAAACCTTACGGACTTTTCCCGAGTGACCCCGGGAGGGCGTCTCCCGACAATAAAAGCTCTTCGTCGGGGAGGCCCATGCAGCGCGCACAAGAGGCCGAGGTCGGATCGGTCGCATCAGAGCTTCGCATCGCGATTTGCGATGACTGGGAGCAGTGTGCGCTGTCGTGTGCGGATTGGGGGGAGCTGCAGCAGCTCGCCGACATCCAATTTTTTTCCGCGCCGTTTCAATCCACAGAAGATGCGATCCGCAGGCTTGCGGATTTTGATGCGATCTGCCTGATGCGTGAGCGGACAGCTTTTCCCAAAGAGGTCATCAATCAGCTGCCCCGCTTAAAGCGATTACTCTTTACTGGCGAACGCAATGCGGCCGTCGATATCGCGCATGCGCGCAGTCTTGGCATTGAAGTCAGTGGCACTGCAAGCGGCGCCAATAAAGCCTCTACCGCGGAACACACATGGGCCCTGATTCTGGCTGCAACACGTCGGATCGTGCCCGCGATGCAGACCGCGCAGCAAGGACACTGGCGGCCGGCGGATGATGCCCGCTATCCACTGCCGGATGTTTTAGAGGGAGACCGGATCGGCGTCATCGGCCTTGGCGCAATTGGCAGCCGCGTCGCACGCATTGCGCAGGGCTTCGGCATGGAGGTTGTCGCCTGGAGCCAGAACCTGACGGATCAGCAGGCGGCCTCTCTGGGGGTGCGTCGTGTCGAGAAAAATGAATTGATTGCGACATCAAAAGTCATCAGCCTGCATCTGGTGCTCTCGGATCGCACGCGGGCAGTGATCGGCCAGACCGAGTACTCACTAATGCGCCGAGATGCGCTGCTGGTCAATACCTCACGGTCCGGGCTGATTGACCAAGAGGGACTCATTGCCGCACTGGATTCAGGCCGGCCAGGCCATGCTGCATTGGATGTATTCGATCAGGAGCCGATCGCCAAAAACCATCCCCTGCTCACACATCCCTGCGTCACCCACACACCCCATCTTGGCTACGTCGCTGCGCCTGTAATGGAGACCTTCTACCGTCAGTTGGCAGGTGACCTCACGGTCTGGTCGCGGCAGTGGCTCGAATCGAACACGGCCTCGGAAGGCTATCGGCCCGCATCATCAGACTCGGGTGTGACGCCCAGCGCGATCAGAAAACGCGACACCATGTTGTAAGCGGCAATTACGCCGACTAATTCCACCAGTGGTGTTGCGCCTAAGGCCTGATGCAGACGTTGCATCAACTCTGCAGGCACTTTGATATCCCGTGTCATATGACATGTCAGCGCAATCGCATCCTGCTCAAGTGCAGAAAAAGCGGATAGGTCGGCATCCGCATTGCCGATCGATCTGAGCTGCTTGACCTGCGCTTCTGTGCCCCCTGCAGCGAGAAGCTCGGGTGCATGATGAATGAATTCATACTCTGCACCGTTGAGAACCGCAACACCGCACATCGCGATTTCACGCAGAGTTGCTGGCAACGACAGATCGCGTCGCACGGCACCCATAAAGATGTTCCAGCCGCGGGCATAGGGAATGCTATGCAGCAGCATGCGATCCAGATTGATAAATTCCCCGCCCCGTCTGGCCCTGATCGCATTGACGAGCTCAGCCGGCTCCTGAAGATCGGCGGGAACATAGGGAATCATGGGCTGCATGGCGACCTCTTGAATCAGAATGTGGGGCCCTTACTCTAGGGCCTTTTACTGGCCTGGAGGGGCCGTGTCGAATGGTGTAAACTTGCGGGCTGTTTTGATCCTCGATAGCTCAGTTGGTAGAGCACCGGACTGTTAATCCGTAGGTCCCTGGTTCGAGCCCAGGTCGGGGAGCCATCCTTCTCTCGCCCCACTTCCCATGAAAACTTTGCTTGGACTAATACTTGCGGCCCTCTGCTTACCCGCAGTTGCCCGAGACTGCGTTGTCGTGGTGATGCACGGAAAGTGGGGAGGCCCCAAATCGCCCTACCTGCGCGTACTCGCCGAAAAAGTTCAACGCGTTTGCGATGTCGAACTCAGGGAGATGCCCTGGTCAAGGAATCGCAACTACGATGAAACCTATGAGGCAGCCCTGACAAAACTCTCGGATTCCGTTCGGGGTTACAGAGAGAAGGGCTACAAAAAGATTTTCCTGGGTGGCCAAAGTTTTGGCGCCAATGCCTCCATTGCCTATCAGGCAACTTTTGGTGATATCGACGGCGTCATTGCGCTGGCGCCGGGCCATTCGCCTTATGAGATGTATCAAATGGGAATGAATCGGTCGCTTATCGAGGCCGCAAAAAAGCATGCTGCAGAGGGGCGGCCCGAGGCGTTACTTGAGTTCACTGATCTCAATCAGGGCGAACGAAAAACCTTCTCGATCAGAGCGGATGTTTTCTATAGCTACTTCCGGCCCGATGGCCTGGGGAATATGCCGCTATCGGCGTCCCGATTTAAAAAATCAGTGCCATTCATGTGGGTCATCGGAACAATGGATCCGCTATACCCAGGGGGCTCGGCTTACGCCTACGACAAAGCGCCCTCAAACCCACTGAGTAAGTATGTCGTGGTCCCCGCGAATCACGCGACCACTCCAGAGGTCGCCTCCGATCAAGTACTGGACTGGATAACCCGGGTACGCGGCATTTAAACCGCGACACAATTGGTGATGTCGTTTAACCTAGACTGATGTCAGACGCCACCCTCATCGTCGCGCTAGAAGGTCTGCTGATTTTCGGCGGTGTGCTCGCCTTTGGGATCTGGCAGCTACGCAGTATCAAAAAAGATCAAGAAGCGGCGCGTCGTCAGCGCAACGAAACTCCTGCAAACGATAAGGAATCCTCATGATGCCGGCCGCTGAATCGATCAACCCGCTTACCGAGGCCATCCAGCTGGCGATCGCACCGGTCTTTCTGCTCACGGGTGTCGCCGGGATGCTCAATGCACTGGGCATTCGGCTTGCACGGGTGATCGATCGTGGCCGTGCGTTGGAGGACATCCTGATCCAGAGCAGCCCATCCACCGAGCCCCGGTTTGATCAGTTCATGATCGAACTTCAGTCGCTGGATCAGCGCCGCAAGATTATCAACGGCGCCACCGCCTTGATGGTGTTGTGTGCCGTACTGATTGGGTTAACGGTGGTGGAGCTCTTTTATTCCACTGGGCTGCAAGGCCGGCTGCAGCTGTCACACTGGGTCGCGACAACGTTTTTGCTCGGGTTTGGCTGCTTCATCGCCGCCTGCGTGCTGTATCTGGTTGAAATTATTCTTGCCTCTCGCAGCATTACGCTTTTCAGGAAGAGGCCTTAAACGGGCTGCTGCGATGCAGCCCGTAATCAAATAACGGAAACAGCAGGCAGCCCGCGCCCAGCGCTGCGAAACCGATCGCCCAATCGGCCGCAGAGGCCCCGCCGCCGGAGAGATCCAACGCAGCGCCAAACACTGCTGGGCCAATCACGCCACCCACACCAAATCCGATCAGTGAATAGAGGCCCATCGCCGCCCCCTTCACCTCGGGCTGGGCCGATGCCACCAGTCCCGCGGTGAGTGTGGCGGAATCCGCCATGATCAGCATGGAATAAATCAGAAAGAGTCCAAATACCAGCCACCAGCCCACGCCGGCGGCAAGCGCCATCAGCACGCCGACTACCGAAGTTAGTCCCATCACCATCACGATCCATGCTCGGCGGCCGATCCGCAAAGCGACCTCATTGCCGAGAATCGATGCCGGCACAGAAAACACACTGACGATCGCTGCAGCCGTTGCAGCAGAAACGACTGTCAGTGTTCCCGCAGGCAGAAGACTCACGCTAAAGGCAAGAAATGCAACCGACCAGGCGCGTGAACCAAAAAGTTCGGCACAGTGAACGCCATACCCCACGGTGTAGCCGAGGCATTGCCGATCCCGCAGCACCGCCTGCCAGGTATGAATCGGGAATAGGCGCTGCACTGACCAAGCCACTGCGGCCGGATGCCGTTCGTGGGCCAGTGGCCGGGTGCTGGCGAGCACCAGCAAGGCCGCCATCAGTGGGCCCAATCCACAAAGAAAAAAAGTCCAGTGGGTGCCAAGTCGCGGCAAGGACTGGCCCGCGATCAGCAACGATGATGCGGCCCCAAGGCCAAAAAAAGCAGTGTAAAACGCAACAAATCTGGATTGCTCACGTCCGCGGGTCCGGTCGGACAGAATCTTCAGGCCGGGCATATAGGTGGCTGCAATGCCCATGCCCAAAAGCACCTGAAAAAATAACGCTGAGAGAAAGCCTTCCGCACCCAGCGCAAAGCCGAATCCGGCCGATGCTGCAATGAGACTGCCCGCGGTGTATATCCGGCGAGCATCCATCACATCGGTGAGACTTGACCAAGTCGAGACCGTTGCGACATAGCCGATAAAAAAACCACTTGCAATCCAGCCGGCCTCGCTATTGCTGAGAGACCATTCCTGCTGAAGCTGTGTCAGCGCGACTGCGTAAGTCGAAAACCCCAACAGCGAAAGAATATGGGCCAGCAGCAGAGAAACGGCAACACGCTTCACCTGCATAGGCGGCTACCGCGCGACCCTAAACCAGGCGGCATACATCGCTGGAAGCGAGAGCACGGTGAGTACCGTCGCCAAAATTAATCCCCCCATGATTGCCACCGCCATCGGACCCCAGAATACGCTGTTGGAAAGCGGAATCATCGCCAACACGGCAGCGGCTGCCGTCAGCACAATTGGCCGAAAACGCCGCACGGCGGACTCAATTACCGCGGAGCGGTCGGGAATACCACGCCGCCGATCCTGCTCAATTTGATCAATCAGAATCACCGAATTGCGCATGATCATGCCCGATAAGGCGATCACGCCCAGCATGGCGACAAACCCAAAAGGCCGATCCAGCACCAGGAGCGAAACCGCTGCACCGGCAATTCCCATTGGGCCGGTTAAAAACACCAGCACTGCCCGTGAAAAACTCTGCAGCTGAATTACAAGCAGCGTAAAAATAATAAAGAGCATGATCGGCATCCCGGCAGCAATCGAGAGCTGACCCTTTGAGCTCTCCTCTACCGCCCCACCCACCTCAATTCGAACCCCTGCCGGCAGTTTCGAATTCATCGGCTCGAAAGCCTTCAGCAACGCCGATGTCATGGTTGCGCCCTGCACGCCATCGATGACATCGGCCTGCACGGTCACTGCATACTCGCGGCCTTCGCGCCAGATGATGCCGGGTTCCCAGACAGGCCTCACCGTTGCGACCTGATGTAATGGCACCGCCAATCCGGACGCCGAAGGAATCAGAGTCTCAGAAATCTGTGCAGTCTGCAGGCGTTCATTCTGTGGCAGTCGCAAGACAATCGGCAAAAGCCGATCGGCCTCGCGATACTGGCCTACGGGCACGCCGCTGAATTGCGCCGCCAGTACCTGCGCCACCGACTGGGCTGACACACGGAACTGCTGCGCGCGGGCTGGATCAACATCGACACGGACCACGGCAATCTGCTCATTCCAGTTATCGTTAACGCCCAATAGCCGCGCATCCTGTCGCATAGTGGCCTTTAAGTCTTCAGCCACCGCTTTAATGATTTGGGGCTCAGGCCCCACCACTCGAAACTGCACCGGATACGGAACTGGCGGCCCATTGGGCAAAAGCCGCACGCGGATTCTGGCCTCGGGAAAGGCCTGCGGCAGCTCACGACTCAGAAACCCGATCAGCCGTTTACGATCCTCTGCTGTCTTTGCCACCACAACCGCCTGCGAGACATTGCTGCGGGGAAGAATCTGATCCAAAGGCAAAAAGAATCGGGGCGCGCCAGTTCCCACCCAGAACGTCACCGAAGCGACACCCGGGGCCTCCAGCATTCGGCGTTCGAGTCGCTTTGCGTATTCCTCTGATGCGGTGACGCTTGCACCCTCCGGCAGCCAGACATCGACCATGATTTCTGGCCTGGAGGAATCCGGAAAGAATTGCTGCTGCACACGTGACATGCCAAAGGTGCCCAACAACAGCACCACGATGGTGATGGCAATCGTCGTCTTACGGTAATCGACACACCAGGCCACGACGGACCTCAGATATCGATAAAAGGGCGTATCGAAATGCTCCTGCGGTACGGTGGCATTGGTCTTCGGAGCCCGCAGCATCCGATAGCCCAGATAGGGCACAAAAATCACCGATACAAACCACGAAACGATTAAGGCTGCAGCCGTCACTGCAAAAATCGCGAAGGTGTATTCCCCCACGGCAGATTTGGCAATTCCAATGGGAAGAAAACCGGCCGCCGTGATCAGCGTGCCGGTCAACATTGGCATCGCAGTTAAGGAGTAGGCCGCGGTCACCGCTGAGATGCGGTCTTCGCCCTCTTCAAGCTTTCTCACCATCATCTCCACCACGATGATGGCGTCATCCACTAAAAGCCCCAGCGCGATGATCAGCGAGCCGAGCGAGATCTTATGTAAGCCCACACCCCAGAGCTTCATAATCAAAAATGTCACGGCAAGCACCAGCGGAATACTGATGGCCACGACGAGCCCAGGTCGCGGATCGATTCGCCACGGATGCCGATGCAGGCCGAGGGCCAGAAGGCTTACACCGAGCACAATCACAATGGCCTCGGTCAGTGTTTTTACAAACTCATTCACCGAGCGGGCCACCACCTGCGGCTGATCCTGAACCTGAGACAAACTGACACCTGCAGGCAATTCATTCTGAATCTGTGCGAGTCGGGTCTTCAGCCGCTCACCCAAGGCAACGATGTCACCGCCCCGGCGCATTGAGACTCCAAGTGCGACCACTTCCTGGCCCTGAAAGCGAACCTTTGTCTGTGGCGGGTCCAGCGTCTGGCGGCGAATCTCGGCAATGTCGCCAAGCCGTATGAGCTGACCACCCGATCGCAGTGGCATCTCGCGCAAGGCCTCCAGCGAGCCCACCGCCCCTTCTACACGCAGGGTGAGATCGCGCTGATCGGTCGACAGCGTACCGCCCGATTCAATCGCGTTTTGTGCGCCAATCTGATTGGCGACCTGGGCAACGGTGAGCTGATATTGCGCAAGCCGGCGCCGCGACAATTCGATATAGACCCGCTCTTCCTGGAGTCCATAGATCTCAACTTTTCCGACATCCTCGGTCCGCAATAATTCTTGCCTGACCTGATTGGCAAAATCTCGGACATCCCGGGCTGCATATCCGGGGGCGGACATCGCATAGATGACACCAAAGGTATCGCCAAATTCATCATTAAAAAATGGGCCTTGCACGCCCGCTGGCAGACTGGCCCGGGCATCACCGATCTTTTTTCTAACCGTGTACCAGATCTGGCTAACCTCAGAAGGTGGCGAGGTGTCTTTGAGTTGAAAAATAATCAGCGATTCGCCGGGCCGGGAATAACTGCGAATCTTGTCAGCGTAAGGCACTTCTTGAAGCGTACGCTCCAGCCGATCGGTAACCTGCTCAGAGACCTGCATCGCGGTCGCACCCGGCCAGGCCGCACGAATGACCATCGCACGAAATGTAAACGGTGGATCCTCATCCTGTCCCAGCTGAAAATAAGCGCCAATGCCCATCAAAAGCAGCACGACCATCAGATAGCGGACCAACGCTGGGTGCTCGATCGCCCAACGCGATAAATTAAAGTGCTCGCGAAACATGCAGCTGCTGGCTTTTAGGAATTAAGGATTAAAAATCCGAACGGACTCACCATCGGCAAGCAGGTGCGTGCCAGCCGCAACAATACGATCGCCGCGACTCAGGCCTTGCC
>Ga0068872_10004006_pt1 | contig 11190 bp, 9 predicted proteins | sample NOAtaG_7_FD_66441 | JGI IMG/M metagenome (GOLD analysis project Ga0068872, IMG submission 66441) | Freshwater lake microbial communities from Lake Erie, under a cyanobacterial bloom - NOAA_Erie_Diel1S_2200h metaG | ecosystem: Environmental > Aquatic > Freshwater > Lake | place: USA: Ohio, Lake...
GTAGATGGCGATAAAGTCCGTGCCGGAGATGCCGTTAACTTTAGTATTGGCCAGGGCGATACAGTGTTGACTCCCTTAAAGCTGACACAGTCCTATGCTGCCATTGCAAATGGTGGAACTATTTGGCAAGCGCTAGTTGCAAAAGCTATTGTGAAAACTGACGGTACGGTTGTGGAGAGATTTACTCCACAAAAGTTAGGAACGTTAGACGTAAAACCATCAACGATTAAGTTTCTACAAAAGGGTTTGCGCGAGGTTGTAGTGCGAGGCACTGCAGCCGGAGTATTTGCAGGATTCCCAGTAGAGATCAGCGGAAAAACTGGTACTGGTGAAGTATTTGGTCGAAATCCAGATGGCAGTGCTAAAGATGATACTTCGTGGTTTGCCTCTTATGCGCCAACTAATAACCCACGATATGCAGTTACGATGATGATTGGCCAGGGTGGTTTTGGAGCATCTACTTCTGGAGTTGGGGTGCGCGCAATTTATTCAACTTTGTTTGGTGTTTCCGGCGGTCGTGTTGTGCCCGGCGAGGCGATATTTCCAGAAGGCAAACCCCCAGAGCAATTGCCTAAGATTTCTCTTGTGATTAAAAAGAAGGGAGAAGTTGAGTGAGTCAGATATCGGCCCGTCAAAACCTATATAGCAAAAATCGCCGCTCACTTTTCCATGGCTTTGATCCAGTACTGACAATCGTTGTTGGACTGCTTTTATTTATAGGAACTTTATTAGTTTGGGCTGCAACTCGTGATTGGTATGCGCGAAGTGGTTTGGATCCGCAGTACTACTTAAAGCGCCACATTATTAACATTTTAATTGGCGCAGTACTTGTATATGGAGTTACCGTCATTGACTATCGATTATTGCGTGCTTACACCCCAATTTTGTGGGGAGCTGCTGTCTTAGGTTTGCTTATCGTTTTAATTCCAGGATTAGGTTACGAAAAGAACGGTGCAAAGGCGTGGATCGCACTTCCCGGTGGTTTCCAAATTCAACCTGCCGAATTGGCCAAAGTTGGAATCATTATTGGAATGGCGATGATCTTGTCAGAGCGCTCTCATGACAGTGATAAACCTTCCAATAGAAATGTTCTTCAATCACTGGGTGTAGCAGCTCTTCCAGTTCTACTGATTGTTCTTCAGCCCGACATGGGGACAATTCTGATTATTTCGGCATCGGTTGTAACGATGATTGCAGTGTCAGGAGCATCGAGTAAATGGGTAGTTGGACTTTTGCTTCTTGCAGTTAGCGGTGGATTTATTGCAGTCCAGGCTGGCATTGTTAGTGAGTATCAGGTCAAGAGATTACAGACATTTGTAGATCCCAATGCAGACACACAAGGCTCTGGTTATCAACTTCGCCAAGCCAGAATCACTGTCGGATCTGGTGGGTTACTTGGAACTGGTTTGTTTAATGGCCCACAAACAAGTGGTCGATTTGTACCGGAACAACAGACTGACTTTATTTTTACAGTAGCAGGGGAGCAGTTAGGTTTTTTAGGTAGTGGAAGTATTTTGATTTTATATTTGATTTTATTGATGAGAGCTTTTTCAATTGCGCGAAGAACCAACGACCCTTTTGGACGGTTGGTGTGTACGGGCGTGATCGCTTGGTTTGCTTTTCAGATGTTTGAAAATATAGGCATGACCTTAGGAATGATGCCTATGACTGGGGTTCCTCTGCCTTTTATTTCTTATGGTGGATCATCAATGTTTGCCACCTTGATTGGCTTTGGCTTACTGCAGAATGTTCACGCTCGTTTGCGCGGGTAAATTGGTAAAAAGAGCTGGTTCTGTCATACTTAAACCACTAGTTCAGCGCGGCGCGCGATCACTCGCGACACACGCCTAGCGCGAACGGTACGGAAAACCCACAAGGATTTTTTAAGAATACAAGTAGCGTCATTTGGCGCATAGAGGATTTGGTGACATGGCTATTGAGCCTAAAACACCGCGCAAGCGTGCGGTTAAAAAAGTAAGTTCAAAAGAGGTATCTGCTGCGCCCGAAAGCGATGCGGCAGATTTAAAGAAAGCTACCCGTAAAAAATCAGTACCGGTTCCAGTTTTTCAGGCAGCACCAATTAAACCTGCTGCAGCAAGTAAAGCTCGTAAAAAAACTGATGACGGTGAAACTGCATCTGATGCATCTAAAAAAGATGGCGTCACAAATAAATCTGTAGCCGCACATGATGACGGTGAAGATCGTGGAAATCGCAATAAGCGTCGCCGTCGTGGTGGACGTGGCCGTCGCAAACCAGGTTCAACAGATGGCGTGAACACCGAGAATTCTGATGAGTCACTCTCTGATGATTCAACTGCAGATGAGACATCCGAAGGTGGAACACATCGCCGACGCCGTCGCCGTCGTGCAACTGGTGATGATGTCGTTGCAGGTGAAACTGTTGAAGAAGATGGTGTAATCACCGTTGTTAAGGTTCGTGAAAAACGCGAACGAGTTGAGCGTCCTGCTAGAGCAGACCGCAATGATCGCAACCGTAATCGCCGCGACCGCAACGACCGTGGAGATCGCAACGACCGTGGTGGTCGCAGTGAGTATCGTGAGCCATATCGCAAGCGTCCAACAATTATTACCGATGGTGATTTCTTAGCTCGACGTGAAAATGTTGATCGTGAAATGTTGGTTCGCCAGATCGCAGATCGCACCCAGATTGCAGTCATTGAAGATGGCGTCATGGTTGAGCACTATGTAAATAGAAATAGCAACGTTTCATATGTTGGTAACGTCTATCTTGGTCGAGTTCAAAACGTACTTCCATCAATGGAAGCAGCTTTCGTAGATATTGGTAAGGGTCGAAATGCCGTTCTTTATGCCGGTGAAGTCAACTGGGATGCGGCAGGGATTTCTGAGTCTGCACCACGTAAAATTGAAACAGTTTTGAAAACTGGTCAACCAGTTTTGGTTCAGGTTACAAAAGATCCCATTGGCCAAAAAGGTGCACGTCTAACTAGTCAGATTTCATTGCCTGGTCGCTATGTTGTCTATGTTCCAGGTGGAGGAATGTCTGGAATTTCAAAACGTTTACCGGAAGAAGAGCGCTCACGTTTAAAGTCGATTCTGAAGAGTTTAATTCCTGAAGAAGCTGGCGTCATTGTTCGTACAGCCGCTGAAGGAGTCAGCGAAGAAGACTTAACAAACGATGTTGCACGCCTTAAGGCACAATGGGAAGACATCAACGCAAAGAGTCAGAATCCAAACTTTCATCCACCTGCCGCGCTTTATCAAGAGCCTGATCTTGCAGTTCGTGTAATTCGAGATATCTTTAATGAAGATTTCCGCAAGCTAACTGTTCAAGGATCAACAGCTTGGGATGAAGTTACAAACTACTTGGGCTTTATTGCTCCCGAGTTGACTACAAAAATTGAAAAGTACACAGGAAGCGGAGATCTCTTCGCAGACTTTAGAGTAGAAGAACAGCTAGCAAAGGCATTTGATCGCAAGGTCTATCTACCTTCTGGTGGTTCATTAGTTATTGATCGAACCGAGGCAATGATTGTTATCGATGTAAACACCGGTAAATTCATTGGTAAGGGTGGAAACCTTGAAGAGACTGTTACCAAGAATAACTTGGAAGCGGCAGAGGAAATTGCCCGCCAACTTCGCCTGCGCGACTTAGGTGGAATCGTTGTTATCGACTTCATCGATATGATTTTAGAATCAAACCGTGAAGCAGTCCTTCGTCGACTTGTCGAATGTCTTGGTAGAGATCGCACTAAGCATCAAGTTGCAGAAGTAACTTCACTTGGCCTTGTTCAGATGACACGTAAGCGCGTTGGTCAAGGATTAATCGAAGCGTTCTCAACTACATGTGATTCATGTGGTGGACGCGGAATTCATATTCATATGGAGCCTGTAAAGATGAAGGCGCCAATGCCTCAACTTGATACTCCTTCTTCTCGTCATGAAGATGCAGATGAAGTAGATGCAACCGCCCATGAATATCATGAGAGTTTGAATCAGTCAGATTCACACGAAGTTAATGATTCAAAGGATGAAGAGAATCAAAGTGGTGATTCGGCCAATTCCAATACCGATGCAGCCCCCAAAGGTCGCAAGCGCCGCCGTGCATCCTCATCAGGGATTATCACCGCATAAATCCAACCCCGATTTGAGCCAATGCGCTCAAATGGGTACCCTTAGGCTTCATTCAAGAGCACCTCTAACGTTCGGAGAAGTACGCAGTGGCAAATATCAAGTCTCAGATCAAGCGCATCAAGACAAACGAGAAGGCACGTCTTCGTAATAAGTCTGTGAGCTCATCTATTAAGACCGCTGCTCGCAAGTTTCGTGAAGCGCTAACTGCTGGTGATGCCAATGCGATCACAACAGAACTTCGCGCTGCTTCTAAATCTCTTGATGTTGCTGTGCAAAAGGGAGTTCTTCACAAGAACTCTGCTGCAAATAAAAAGTCTTCTATGGCTAAGGCAGCTGCCAAAGCCGGCGCACGTTAATTCACTTCTCTTTATAAAGCGAGGCTAGGTTCATGCCTGCAATTTCACTTGCTAAGGCTCCGCAACCAGCATCTACAAATCCGGCGCAGATTCGTAACTTCTGCATCATTGCCCATATTGATCACGGTAAATCAACTCTTGCCGATCGAATGTTGGGAATAACTGAAGTTGTAGAAGCAAGAAACATGCGCGCTCAGTATCTAGATCGTATGGATATCGAACGCGAACGTGGAATCACAATTAAGTCTCAAGCAGTTCGGTTGCCATGGCGTTCATCAATTGATGGCCAGGAATACATTTTAAATATGATCGATACTCCAGGTCACGTTGATTTTACCTACGAAGTATCACGCTCACTTGCTGCATGTGAAGGAGCTGTACTGCTGGTCGATTGTGCCCAGGGAATTGAAGCGCAAACTCTGGCCAATCTCTATCTTGCAATGGAGAACAATCTAACGATTATTCCTGTCCTCAATAAGATCGATCTACCCAATGCCCAACCCGACAAGTTTGCAGCCGAACTTGCCAGATTAATCGGATGCCAGCCCGAAGATTGTTTGCGTGTGTCTGGAAAAACTGGAGATGGCGTTGCAGAACTTCTAGATCAAATCGTTGCCCAAATTCCAGCACCCGTGGGTGATCCCAATGCACCAGCACGGGCACTTATCTTTGACTCTGTCTATGACTCCTATCGCGGCGTAGTTACCTATGTTCGAGTTGTAGATGGACATTTATCACCACGTGAGCAGATTCAGATGTTTTCAACTGGCGTACGCCATGAAGCATTGGAAGTTGGAGTAATTTCACCGGAGCCAATTGCAGGTAAGGGGCTTGGTGTTGGCGAAGTGGGCTACTTAATTACTGGAGTAAAAGATGTTCGCCAATCACGTGTAGGTGACACGATTACGACCTATAACAATCCAACTAAAGAAGCACTTTCTGGATATAAAGATCCTAAGCCAATGGTTTTCTCTGGTCTATTTCCTTTAGATGGTGCAGATTTTCCAATTCTTCGAGAAGCACTAGATAAATTACAGTTAAATGATGCGGCATTGGTTTATGAACCAGAAAGCTCTGCAGCACTTGGTTTTGGCTTTCGATGTGGCTTCCTCGGACTGCTTCATATGGAGATTGTTCGTGAGCGTTTAGAGCGTGAACATAAGTTGAATTTGATCTCTACCGCTCCCAACGTTGTCTATAACGTAACGATGGATGATGGAAAATCTGTACGTGTTACTAATCCATCAGAGTTTCCAGAAGGAAAAGTTGCGGCTGTATTAGAGCCAATTGTTAAATCTACAATTTTGGCGCCAGCAGAGTTCATTGGAACGATTATGGAGCTCTGCCAAGATCGACGTGGAATTTTGTTAGGAATGGATTACATCTCTGAAGATAGAGTTGAAATCCGCTATGACCTGCCGTTAGCTGAAATTGTCTTTGATTTCTTTGATCAGCTAAAGAGCCGCACCAAAGGTTATGCATCCCTTGATTATGAAGAAAAGGGTGATGCCGAAGGCAATCTAGTAAAGGTTGACATCTTGTTACAGGGGGAGGCAGTTGATGCATTTAGCGCAATTGTTCACAGAGATAAGGCCTATGCATACGGAGTAATGATGACGGGCAAACTCCGTGAGTTAATCCCTCGCCAGCAGTTTGAGGTTCCAATTCAGGCAGCAATTGGTGCTCGAATTATCGCACGCGAAAGTATCCGTGCTATTCGTAAAGACGTGTTAGCAAAATGTTATGGTGGAGATATCTCTCGTAAGCGCAAACTTTTGGAGAAGCAAAAAGAGGGTAAGAAGCGCATGAAGATGGTTGGCCGCGTTGAAGTCCCTCAAGAAGCATTTGTTGCCGCTCTTGCAACGGACGCGGATATAGAAAAGATTAAAGCCGCGCGCAAAGCAAGCCAATGAGCCTTTCATTTTATGTGCACATTCCGTACTGCATAAAGCGCTGCGGTTACTGCGACTTTAATACTTACACCCCATCGGAGTTACAAGATGGTGCCACCTTAGAGATAGTTAGCAACGACTACATAGATGCAGTGTTAAAAGAGTTAGAGTTTGCTCCACAACAGATTGTTCCAACAATCTTTTTTGGTGGTGGCACACCATCGTTGATTCCGGCAAAAGACCTAGGCCGGGTCATTGATGAGATCAAAAAACGGAACGGATTAACCTCTGATTGTGAAATAACCTTAGAGGCTAATCCAGATTCTGTGACCCTAGAAAAATTGGAAAGTTATATCAAGGTTGGCTTTAATCGCATTTCATTTGGAATGCAGTCGGTTATGCCCCATGTTTTACAAGTGCTTGATCGCACACATAATCCAGCTAATGTCGAAAAGGCTGTATCTATGGCACGAGCTGTCGGATTTAAGTCAATTAGTGTTGATTTGATTTATGGAACACCTGGAGAAAGTTTGGATGATTGGCGACAAACTGTAGAGGCGGCACTTGCGCTAGATATCGATCATATAAGTGCATATGCGTTAATCGTTGAAACTGGAACAAAGCTTGCCGCCCAGATTAAACGTGGTGATTTTGCTATGCCCAATGATGATTTGATGGCGGAAATGTATTTGTTGGTTGATCAACTGTGCCAAGAGCAGGGAATGTCTTGGTATGAACTTTCAAACTGGTCTAAACCTGGCCATGAGTGCAAACACAACATCGCCTACTGGCGCAACCAAAATTGGTGGGGGCTTGGGCCAGGTGCACATTCACATGTTGATGCAAAGCGTTTTTGGAATATTAAGCACCCTACTGCCTACAAACAAAAACTCTTTTCTGGCGAAACCGTGATTGCAGAGAGTGAGAATCTGACGGCAGATCAAAAAAGAGATGAAGCTATTATGTTAGGAATTCGTATGCGAGAAGGATTACTGCGAAGTGATTTAAGTTCAACCCAAATTCAAACGCTTTCAACCTATGGCGAAAACGGCTTTGTGGAAATGCTTCAGGACCGTGTTCTACTTACGCCAACGGGGCGCTTGATCGCGGATCGAATCGTGCGAGAATTAACTTTCTAGTACCCTAGGCACACATGTCATCACGTCGTCTAGAAATCCTTCGCGCAATAGTAGATGAGTACGTTGCGACCCAAGAGCCTGTCGGTTCGAAGTCAATCGCCGACCGCCATAGTTTAGGAATCTCTCCTGCCACGATTCGAAATGAAATGGCAGTACTTGAAGAAGAAGGTCTAATCACCCAGCCCCATACAAGTGCTGGTCGAATTCCAACAGATCTTGGTTACCGTGTTTTTGTGGACAAATTAGCTACGGTAAAACCTTTATCCTCTGCAGAACGCAGAGCGATCGAAACCTTCCTTGAAGGCTCCAGCGATCTTGAAGAGCTTTTGAAAAAATCAGTGAAGTTACTTGCAGATATCACACGGCAGGTTGCTGTAGTTACATACCCAATTATTGGTGAGGGTCGAGAAAAGTTAGCAGTTTCAGGAACAGCGCACCTTGCACGCTCTGGTGAAGATTTAGGCTTAACCCTTTCACCTATTCTTGAAGCGTTAGAAGAGCAAGTTGTTTTGATGCGCTTGCTCGATGAAGCAAACTCTACGGTTCATGTGCGCATTGGTCGCGAACAAATGGAGACTAATCTTCAAGCGACTTCATTGGTAACCGTTGGTTACGGTGGAGATTCTGCTCAAATTGGAGCACTGGGTGTCTTAGGACCAACCCGCATGGATTACGCCGGTTCGATTGCAGCAGTAGATGCAGTTGCTAGATATGTTGGACGCTTTATAAGTGAAGGTGCATAAGTGGCTGATCATTACGACATTTTAGGTGTAACAAAAGGAGCATCTGCCGACGAAATCAAAAAGGCATATCGCAAATTGGCACGTGAACTACATCCAGATGTAAATCCAGATCCGAAAACTCAGGAAAGATTTAAAGAAGTAACTGAGGCCTACGATGTTTTAAGTGATGGTCAAAAGCGCCAGCAATATGACATGGGTGGAAGTAGTTTTGGCGGCGGAGCAAACTTTGGTGGTGGCTTCAGCGACATCATGGATGCTTTCTTTGGCGGTGGAGGCTCTCGCGGACCGCGTCCACGAATGCGTGCTGGTCAAGATTCACTGATTCGAATCCAAGTAGATTTAAATGAAGCATGTTTTGGTACAGATCGCGAGATTACAGTTGAGACTGCCGTTGTTTGTACTAAGTGCACCGGCACTGGATGTCTAGATGGTGAACATCCAGAAGTTTGCCTAACCTGCAAAGGTCGGGGAGAAGTACAACAAGTAGTCCGTTCGGTAATTGGCCAGGTGATGACATCAAGGCCGTGTAATGCATGTCAGGGATATGGAAGTGTTATCAAAAATCCTTGTCGTGAATGTGCCGGTGAAGGTCGAGTACGAAGCCGACAAGTAATTGATGTGAAAATTCCAGCAGGTGTAGAAACTGGAAACAGAATTCAACTTGCAGGCCGCGGCGAAGTGGGAGCTGGCGGTGGACCAGCAGGTGATTTGTATGTAGAGATTGTCGAAGAGCGACATGAGTATTTAGTCAGAGATGGCGATACTTTGCACATGTCATTGGAAGTGAGCATGATCGCTGCTGCACTTGGTACGACAGTTTCTATTGAAACGTTAGATGGTCCCGCAGAAGTTCATGTTAAACCAGGTACACAAAGCGGATCGCCGGTTGTTATTAAGGGCAAAGGAATGACCAGATTGCGACGTGGTGATAGAGGCGATCTAGTTGTACATATAGAAGTCCAAACACCAACAAAGTTAAGTAAAGAAGAAGAGAGCATCCTGAGATCATTTGCCCAAGTTCGAGGCGAAAAAGCTAGCGAGGCACATGTCAAGGGCCAAGATGGCTCTGTCTTTAGCAAAATAAAAGGTGTGTTTAATAAATAATGTTCACACTCTTTTTTGTGGAGGATCTACCAACTTCAGTTGGCGCAGAGTATGAATTTGATAATGATGATGCAAACCATGCCATTCGTGTGCTGCGTACACAGGTAGATGATCAATTCATGCTCAGCGATGGCAATGGTGCTTGGTCCAAAGTTAAAGCAACTGCAATAAAGAAGAAATCAATGACAGTTCAGGTTTTGGAGACAGGATTTCAAGAACCGTTGGCAACCAGAATCACTGTTGTGCAGGCGATTCCAAAGGGTGATCGCTCAAAAGAGGCGATTGAACTTTTAACTGAAGCCGGCGTGGACAGAATTGTTCCTTGGCTTGCCACCCGAAGTATTGGGAAAACATCTGAAAAGTTTCAGATTACAGCGCGCGAGGCAAGTAAGCAGTCCCGCCGATTTAGAATCCCTGAAGTAACTGGTGTTGCCCAGAGCGCACAAATTTGTGAGGCCATCAGGTTAAGTGATTTGGCTATTGTCTTTCATGAAAGTGCAGTCACAAAACTTTCGGATCAAATCTCTTCGCATAACGTTGAGAACTTATTGATTATTATTGGGCCAGAGGGTGGAATCACAGATCAAGAGCTAGAAGCATTTAATGATGCTGGCGCAAAAGTAGCTCTGATGGGTAGACCGATTTTACGTTCGGCACACGCGGGTATCGCTGCAGTCTCTGCTGTTTCTGCACTTTTGAAGGTATGGTAAGTCCATGGCGCTAGTTGCTGATTGCATCTTTTGCAAAATCATTACTGGTGAAATCCCAGCAGAAATAGTTTTTCGCAACGAAAATGTTGTTGCATTTAATGATCTCAACCCCGAGGCTCCAACGCATGTGCTACTTGTTCCGACTCTACATACAGAAAATGCCGTTGGTGTTGCTAGAAACAGCCCTACGATTACGGCCGCGCTTTTCTTAGCCGCAGATGAGATCGCAACCCAGCGAGGCCTTGCAGGCTATCGGACCGTTTTTAACACCGGTGAAGCGGCCGGTCAGAGTGTTTTCCACGCTCACCTGCATCTTTTGGGCGGTCGTACCATGGCATGGCCACCAGGTTAAAGATAGATTTAGCCACATATGGAGCGAACGCTGATAACGGTACCGAAAGCAATCCAGATGGTCGCCTTGCTTGGTGTCCAAGATTTAAATCTGCGAACTATTGAAGCTGCATTTGCTTCAGTCAACATCACAGTTCGTGGCAATGAGATTACTTTGCGTGGAGCACATGATGACTGCAGTAAATTGGAAAACTTGTTTAATGAGCTAATGGTCGTCATTCGAAGCGGCAATGTTCTAAATGTTGATGCCGTCAATAGAGCGATCGAAATGCTAGATCACAAACCAGTAGATCATCCAGCTGAAGTTCTTTCACTTAATATTGTCAGCAATCGTGGCCGCACTATTCGTCCAAAAACAGCGAATCAAAAGCGCTATGTAGAGGCTATTGAAGATCACACAATAACTTTTGGAATTGGTCCTGCAGGTACAGGTAAGACTTATCTTGCGATGGCAAAAGCAGTTGCAGCTTTGCAGGCAAAGAAAGTAAATCGAATTGTCTTGACACGACCTGCAGTCGAAGCTGGTGAAAATTTAGGTTTCTTGCCAGGAACATTGAGCGAGAAGATTGATCCTTATCTTCGTCCTCTCTTTGATGCTCTACATGACATGATCGATATTGATTCAATCCCTCGTCTAATGCAGTCTGGAATCATCGAAGTTGCTCCTCTTGCTTATATGCGTGGGCGCACATTAAATGATGCATTTGTGATTTTAGACGAGGCACAAAACACCACACCCGAGCAGATGAAAATGTTTTTAACGCGCCTGGGATTTGGCTCCA
>Ga0068872_10004011_pt1 | contig 11187 bp, 11 predicted proteins | sample NOAtaG_7_FD_66441 | JGI IMG/M metagenome (GOLD analysis project Ga0068872, IMG submission 66441) | Freshwater lake microbial communities from Lake Erie, under a cyanobacterial bloom - NOAA_Erie_Diel1S_2200h metaG | ecosystem: Environmental > Aquatic > Freshwater > Lake | place: USA: Ohio, Lake...
GCTTCTAACAGCTTGCCTCTGTACTCTTTAGCTTCCTCCATCATTTCGGCAGGAATAGGAACAACCGTGTAGGTCATGCCTTTGTCTTCTTCATTCCAGATAACACCTCGGAAGTTGACAAGATCAACCACACCTTTGAAGTTATCTTCAGCTCCAATTGGAAGCTGAAGCGGAACTGCTTTGCTGCCGAGCTTTTCTTTTACCTGCTTACAAACATCTAGGAAGTCAGCACCGGCACGGTCCATTTTATTAACGAATCCGATACGAGCAACCTTATAGTTGTCCGCCAGACGCCAGTTGGTCTCAGACTGAGGCTCAACACCGTCCACAGCACTAAACAAGAACACAAGACCATCAAGTACGCGCAGGGAGCGGTTCACCTCAACGGTGAAGTCCACGTGACCTGGAGTATCAATAATGTTAACGTGATATTTATTATCGCGGTAATTCCAATAAACGGTAGTAGCGGCAGAGGTAATGGTAATACCACGCTCCTGCTCTTGCTCCATCCAGTCCATGGTAGCTGCGCCATCATGAACTTCGCCGATTTTATGGTTTACACCAGCGTAGTAAAGAATACGCTCAGTTGTAGTGGTCTTTCCGGCATCAATGTGCGCGGCGATACCAATATTTCGAGTGAATTTAAGGTCCCTGGCCATTTAATGTGTGGGGTCAGTGGTTTAAAAGCGGAAATGAGAGAAGGCCTTGTTGGCCTCTGCCATACGGTGTGTGTCGTCTTTCTTTTTAATAGCGGCGCCTTCACCTTTAGATGCGGCGATTAACTCAGCAGCGAGTTTATCCTGCATGGTCTTTTCACCACGCATGCGTGCGTAGTCGATCAACCACTTAATGCTCAAGTTGATTTTACGCTCTGGACGAATTTCAACAGGCACCTGGAAGGTAGCTCCACCAACCCGACGACTTTTAACTTCGACGCCCGGCATTACATTGTTCATGGCACGCTTCCATACTTCCAAGCCACTTTCATTGGCTTTCTTTTCCACGATATCCATGGTATCGTAAAAAATACCATAAGCGGTATTCTTTTTTCCGCGCTCCATCAGATAGTTCACAAATTTGGTGACCATCGGATCGTTGAACTTCGGATCAGGAAGTAAGTATCTTTTTTTAGGTTTCGCCTTTCTCATGATTCAGACATTATTTTTTACCCTTGGCGGCAGGAGCAGCTGCACCTGGCTTCGGACGTTTTGCACCATATTTTGAACGACCCTGCAATCTGCCGTTTACACCGGCCGTATCCAACGCACCCCGAATGATGTGATAACGCACACCTGGAAGGTCCTTAACCCTTCCGCCCCGGATCAACACGATTGAGTGCTCCTGAAGGTTGTGGCCTTCTCCCGGAATGTAGGCGTTAACTTCCTTTGAGTTGGTCAAACGAACCCTGGCCACCTTGCGAAGCGCTGAATTAGGCTTTTTCGGGGTAGTTGTGTACACACGGGTACAAACTCCACGGCGCTGGGGACAGGAGTCAAGGGCGGGTGACTTGGACTTCCAGGTCATCTTTTTCCGGCCTTTTCTGACAAGTTGTTGAATGGTAGGCATCTAAATGTGCTTATTTGGTCGTTTTTAACCCTTTTTATTTTTGGGATTGCAAAGGTATTTAAAAGACCTAACCTACCAAACCAGCTCCTAATTATTTTAAAACCTCAAAATCATTCCTATTAAGGTATTTTTGATCACTCAACCCCAAAATTCTGCCAAAGGCCACCTAATTCAGGCTAATTTTAAAGATTTCCATGAGAATCGACATTATAACCTGTTTGCCCAACCTTTTAACAAGTCCGTTCTCTGACTCTATTCTTAAAAGGGCCATTGACAAAGGGCTGGTTTCTGTTCACGTTCACGATTTGAGGGCTTTTTCAACTGATAAACACCGGACTACTGACGACTATGCCTATGGTGGAGGCGCCGGTATGGTTATGATGATTGAGCCCATTGACCGTTGCATTAACCAATTGCGCAATGAACGGACCTATGATGAAATTATTTACATGTCACCCGATGGGGAGCGTTTTGACCAAAAAATGGCCAATAGCCTCAGTCTGAAAAATAATCTGATTCTCCTCTGTGGACACTATAAAGGCGTGGATGAACGGGTTCGAGAACATTTGATTACACGTGAAATTTCTCTCGGAGACTATGTATTGTCCGGCGGAGAACTGGCAGCAGCCGTAGTTAGCGATGCCGTCATTCGCTTAATTCCTGGTGTTTTAAATGATGAAACCAGCGCTCTAACCGATTCCTTTCAGGATGGTTTGGTTTCCCCTCCTGTCTATACTCGACCAGCAGATTACAAAGGATGGAAAGTTCCGGAGGTTCTATTGAGTGGTCATCAGGCCAAAATTGAAGCCTGGCGACAGGATCAAGCTGAGGCGAGAACCAAACTAAGGAGACCAGACTTAATGGGCTTAGACTAAAAAGTCCTCTTTTTTGAGAATTCCAGAGGTTTTTAAAGTCATTATTTGCCCAGGTCCCTTCCTTACCTATATTTGCAGTCCAATTTTTTTACCCTAGAACAATGGCGGATTTAATGAAGATCGCGGAACAGGAATTGGCCTCCAAGAGGTCAAATTTCCCCAATTTCAAAGCTGGTGACACGGTTAACGTTCACGTAAAAATCAGCGAAGGCAATAAGGAGCGCATTCAGCAGTTCCAAGGCGTTGTCATTTACCGTCGTGGATACAATACCAACGGAGAATCATTCTCTGTACGGAAAGTTTCCAATGGAGTAGGTGTTGAGAGAATCTTCCCTATCCTCTCTCCTGCCATCGATAAAATTGAGATCGTTAAGGCGGGTAAAGTACGTCGTGCTAAGCTTTACTATTTGAAAGGCCGTCAGGGTAAATCAGCTCGTATTAAGGAAAAGCTGGCTACAGCCTAGGTAAGTTATAAAATTATTAAAAAAGCCTGTTTTTAGATCAAAAACAGGCTTTTTCATTAAATACCATCTTCATCTGATCTTGGGGGTGGCCGATTTAAGGTCTATATTTGCCATCCTCTTTAAACGTAAAAAATGTCACAACTGAACATCCCTCAACTCCTCGGTGCTGATGCCGACCGTTTATTAAATCACACGTGTAAAACCATTGCGAAGGAGCAAATTCACCTCCCCAACCCAAATTTGGTTGATCAGGTCTTTGTACAATCTAACCGGAGCACCAACGTTCTGAGGAACCTTTCTTCGATGTTTAACACGGGCCGACTGGCTGGTACAGGATACCTTTCCATCCTACCCATCGACCAAGGTATTGAGCATAGCGGAGGCGCTTCTTTCGCTAAAAATCCGATTTACTTCGATCCTGAAAATATCGTTAAACTGGCAATGGAAGGCGGTTGCAATGCCGTTGCCACAACCTATGGTGTTTTAGCCATGATGTCCAGAAGCTACGCCCACAAAATTCCTTTTGTGGTGAAGGTAAATCACAACGAATTGCTAACATACCCGAATAAGGCAGACCAGATTATGTTTGGCACCGTCCGCGACGCTTGGAATCTTGGTGCAGCTGCTATTGGCGCTACCATTTACTTCGGTTCAGATAACTCAACCAGACAAATTGTTGAAGTGGCAAAAGCTTTCGAAGAGGCACACAGCCTGGGCATGGCCACTATTTTATGGTGCTATACGCGTAACAATGCGTTCAAAAAAGATGGTGTTGATTACCACGTTTCAGCTGACCTGACCGGCCAGGCCAACCACTTGGGCGTAACCATTCAGGCCGATATTATCAAGCAGAAACTTGCAGAGAACAATGGTGGTTATAAAGCATTAAACACCGGAGGCAGCTCTTATGGAAAACTGGATGAACGCATCTATACTGAATTGACTTCAGATCACCCGATTGATCTGTGCCGCTATCAGGTGGCCAATTGCTATATGGGGCGTGCCGGTTTGATTAACTCCGGAGGCGAGTCCAAAGGCTCTAGCGATCTGGCAGATGCAGTGCGCACATCCGTTATCAACAAGCGCGCCGGTGGAATGGGTCTCATCAGTGGACGTAAAGCTTTTCAGCGTCCAATGAAAGAAGGCGTAGAAATACTAAATGCCATCCAGGACGTTTACCTGGATAAAACCATTACCGTAGCCTAATACGTTTACCATGCCCTGGTTTAAAAGAACAGACAAAGGAATTCTTACACCGACAGAATCAAAGCGGGAGGTGCCCGATGGTTTATGGTTCAAGTCTCCCGGAGGCAAAATCATTCATACCCGGGAGCTGAAGAATAATGCTTTTGTTGTTCCTGAAGAAGACCACCATGTTCGAATAGGTTCCAAAGAGTACTTTGAAATTCTATTTGACAACAATTCCTTCACGGAAATGGATGAAGCAATGGAATCGGCCGATCCATTGAAGTTTGTCGATACCAAATCTTATCCGAAACGGGTTAAAGAATCACAAGCCAAGTCCGAGCTGAAAGACGCTGTCAGAACTGCTTATGGAAAAATGAACGGAATGGACATTACCATTGCGTGTATGGATTTCAGTTTCATTGGTGGGTCGATGGGATCTGTTGTTGGTGAAAAAATTTCGAGAGCAATTGACCATAGTCTGAAGACAAAAACTCCTTTTTTGATGATCTCTCGTTCGGGCGGTGCACGAATGATGGAGGCTGGTCTTTCGTTGATGCAGATGGCAAAAACTTCGGCCAAGTTGGCTCTACTTGACCGCGCAGGAGTTCCTTACATCAGTTTGCTAACCGATCCTACAACCGGTGGTGTCACCGCATCATACGCCATGCTCGGAGATTTTAATATCGCGGAGCCAGGCGCGCTTATCGGATTTGCCGGTCCCCGAGTAATCCGAGAAACCATCGGAAAAGATTTACCAGAAGGGTTTCAAAGCGCAGAGTTCGTGTTGGAGCACGGCTTCCTCGATTTTATCGTCGACCGCAGAAATCTTAAAGCGAGACTTTCTACGCTGCTCAAGATGTTGGCTTAAGCCATTTGAATCAAAAGCGAAAAGGATTCACGATCAGTTCAGCCCTGTAAGAAGCGTGATCAGCCACGGCCTTCCATTTTATGTTTCCGTCCTTATCAACAATCAATAGAGTCGCATTTTTTCGAGTTACGCAGACCAGAAAGTCCGTATCGTTTAATTTCTGCGCACTACCCATGCGATAGGAAGAGTAGCCTAAAGGCAGTGTGATCAAATTGACAATCGAAGCCTCCTTTTTCTCCTGATCCAGACGCAGAACCACCACTCGTGAATTTGGCCGGACGCGTCGCTCCCCGTTATCAAACATGATTAAGTCACCATCTTTAGTCCAGGAAATGGTATGCTGCCGGATGAACCAGGCCTCCTTCGGCATTTTAAAGTCACCGCCTTTACCCAGTTTCCAAATCACTTTACCCGAAGTGGCATCAATTTTCCAGACTTGCGAAAAGTCTCGGAAGGAAACCAAATAATTTCCGTCTTTATCCAAAACCATAGCATTGGCATGGCCCCAGATATCGCGAATGTTTACGGAATCCTGAAATTGGTTGGGATCGTGATCATCCAGCAAACTCCACTTCCAAAGAATCTTGCCCTGCTTATTCATTTTGACAATTCCATCGGCCCGAAGAAACTGATCTTTTTTTCCACCGAAGCGACGCAGATCACGCTTAGCCGAATCTACACTGAGCGAGAGAATGTTCCCTTCTTTATCATAAATCACCTCATGATGAAAGCGCTCCGGCTGACCTAACTTTTCCATATCGATATCCAAAAGCGTTTTACCATAAATGTTCGTCTCCCGAATTACTGCCGAATCGTAAATGGAAAGGAACGTGCCTTGAGAAGTATAGGAAATCGGTCTGCGAATAGCCGTATCGTACAGATGGTACCAGACGATCTCGCCCTTATTATTTACTAAGGCATCGGCTCCGCTGACGTAAAAGCGGCGTAATAAAATATAACCGGAAAAAGCAGCAGTATCCACAACATCCTTTCGAATCGAAAAAACTTTTTCAGGAATAGTCCCAGTCATAAAGTCAAACACACGGCTGCGCAAGGTGTCTGTAGTTCCGTGTTTAAGCGCTAATAACCTGAATCGATAACGGGTTTCTTGCGTCAGATTCATAATCACGACCTCCTGATCTTGGGCAGAATCAGGTGGTGTAGCACGATTCAAGCCTGGTTTGCCATCGGGCCAGAACTCAACCCACGACTGCATACCCCCACCAACCGAAAAACGAATCTTTGGCATCAGGATATTATTCTCTTGAAAGGAAACATCCGGATTTCCTGAAAAGGGAGAACAGGCCGAGAGCCAAGTGAGTGCAACAAAACAAAAAAGTGCCAGAATCTTTTTCATCCGTTTTTTCGGTTAAGTATGGACTTTAATAGGTTTTCCTGTGGCTTTCGCTTTCTCAAATCTTCCGGGTCGGCAGAAGCCAGCGCTTCTTGAATCAATCGTTGATTTTCCTGTTCAAAGAATCGGATTTCCTCGGGCAAAAACTCCTTACGCAGCAGCGAAGGATCAGAAACCAGGGAATAGCCTAATTCTTTAAGTACATCTCCTGCAACCGATTCAAAGATGATCAATTGCTCAGACGTAAAGGCTTTCAAAAACTTCTTTTGATTGGACGACATAACCGGCCGCTCCAGATTTTCCCACATACGACCGGCATGAGCCGTTCGCTTCGATTCACCTGCTTCAAAATATTGAAGCATTTCCTCGCGAAATTCTACGGCCAAAGCCTGACACAGATCGCGTAATGTCTTTTCCGGATCGGCAATTAAGTCCTCGTATCTTAATGACACAAAGCGCTCTGTGGGAATCAACCTGCGTGCCTCCAAAGCTTCCTGTTGATCTTTACGCCACTTTTGAGCCAAGGCATAGATATGCTTTGGACCTACCACAGCCTTGGTAAACGATAAGGCAACATCTCTACCGTCACGGAATAAATGAATATAGATTGGACGAAGCCCAGCCGCCTCGATAGTCGACACATAGGAAACCGACTCCATGCTTTTACAGCACATAATGCCTGCCTTATCCTGGCGGGCCTTACCCTCACTGATGGCTATGAAAAGGCCTAGTAGGTCGCGGGATTTAACCTGGACCAACACCTCGTCTATCAACGCCTGGTAAGGCTCCCAAGATACAGGGTTAAGATTCACCCAATCACAAACATCAGTTGCTAGTGCCTTGAAATGACGGTCATCAGTCAGATCGCCATATCGATCCAGTAATGGAAAAAAAGTCTTTAAAATATGTGGCGGATGTGGAGCAGAAATTTCCGGAAGCTGATTCAGCATCACCCGAAGGAGATTGGAGCCGGAGCGTTGCGTGCCAATAAATTGGAAGTATCTCAATGGAGGTAGATCAAAGCATTAAAAATACTAAGCCAGAGGCTAATGACAATCCGATAAGCCAGATTGGTTTTACGCTAAAAAAGTAAATAAGGAAAAAACAGGCCACCCACCATATAAAATACCAAGCCTTAGACACGTCAGCATACGAAGTCACCAGAATATTCACTGCAGCATAAACAATCAGGCCCGCCACGAAGGGATGAATCAACTTCATAGCTCTGGAAATGAACACAGAATGTTGAATCTGTGATAGGTACTGAGCAGAAATAATCATGACCATTCCCGTTGGGACAAACATCCCAGCCGTTGCCATAAAGGCACCGGGCAAACCACCTAATTTTTGACCAAAGAAAGCAGCACTAATTAATAAAGGGCCCGGCGTTAACTGGCCAAGGGAAATGCCCAATAAAAGATCATCGGAAGAAATCCAGGAAAGCTGATCGACCAGAACATTTTTCATCAATGGGACAACTACATAAGCACCACCAAATGTGGTTAGACTAATCTTGGAAAATTGAAAAAACACTTCTGCAAGAAAGAAGGTAGAAGTCAGGAATCCTGACGCTATTAATACCAACACCAAAACAAGTGGAAGGCCAACCTTCCCGGTCTCGCGTGATGCAACAAGGCTTTCTGTATTCTGAGGAGCCTTTACCACGAATTGCGCCGTAATGGACCACACTACCAGAAGCGCAAGAATCGTCAGGTAACCGTTGAAGAAAAACAATAAAAGGAAGGATACTAAAAAAACGCCAACACTAACATTATCCGTGCAGTACTTCCGCGTCTGCTGAACTCCAGCCGCCAATATCAACCCAAAAGCAACTCCGGCAACCATAAAAATCAAGGTATCCAATTGAACCAACTTGGTAGCTGCATCCAAGGAATAGAAGAGCGCCACCATCATGATAAAAGATGGAGCTAAAACGGAAATCAATGAAATAGCCGCGCCAGCGATTCCTGCGAGAAGGTAACCACAATAGACGGAAACGTTTACCGCTACCGGCCCAGGAAGAATACTCGCCAATGCCAGACCTTTAGAAAAATCCTCTTCTGTTACGAGTTTTTCCTCATCAACCAGCTTCCGACGCACATGCATAACCATGCTCATGTATCCCCCAAAAGAGACTGCGCCAATTTGAAGAAAGCTTTTAACTAGTTTCAGAAGCATATTTAGAATTAAAAAAAGGTCGCATTTCTGCGACCTTTTTTTAAAGATTATAAATTTTAATAGTGTTCTTAGTCTAAACCAGCGGGGGTCAGAGTAGTAACGCCATTTTCACCGTAAGCATTTTCCCATACAATGGTCATTGCGCCGGTTGATAGGTTGATAGAAGAACCGTCACGAATGAAATACGGGTAAGAATATGGAGCAGAGACCAGAGTGATCTTTCCACACAGGTCCTGGAACACCGTTTTCACTTTAGGGCCACCCCAAATGATAGGCTCCATACCACCACTAAGGTCTGCCAAATTGTACTGGCCAGCACCTGCAGCTGCGGTGATGTCCTCTGCATAGGCATTCGTACCAGGGTATCCGTAGTAATCAACCCAGTCGGTTACACCGTCGTATGCGCCAGCACGAGCCGAAACACAAACTACAGGAATGCGGTAGAAGAAAGGTGAGTTGAAGAATGCTCCACCAGTAACAATACCACTGGCATTGCTGTTAGTAAAGATACGTCCATCCTTCATAACCAGTTCATAACGCAATTCCACCTGGTCACCACCATTCACATCATTTTGATTCAGGCCGAGTGCAGCGAGCACTTCCTGCGCAGAAATGGAAATGGTTGCGCGAGGATAATCAGTTTCAGGATCCTGTTGGAAATCTGTAGCAGGTACAGTTTTCACTTTAACCTCATTCGTGGTAATCTTAGGCACAGTGTTGTCCCTTAGTTTAACGTAGAAGTCAACAGACTGAAACAATTTTCCTCTCTCAACATCACGTTCTTCCAGAGTCACCTGGTAAACAGAGGATGTATTGAGTCGGAAATCATTTTGCGATACAGTACCGAATGTTGATGCTGGTGTAGCCACCACATTCAGATACGCTGCGTAAACAATGGTATCCTTGTCAAAGAACCCCTTGTCATCGCTACAGGAAATAGCCATTCCCATCGCAGCTAAAACAACAAATATGAATTTTACAGTTTTCATAATATTCAATGATCTAAGGGTTAGTCGATAAAGTTTGCAGGGTTGTTATCCCAGAACACCTGAACCGCATTATCCGGCTTTTGTGTAGCATTCGCATTACGCGTTACATACTGGGCAGGATAAGTGAAGGAACGGTAGGCCTTACCAATGTTAGAGATAAGTCCACCCTGAAGATTTTCAGGTTTTCCGGTACGGCGGTAGGTATTGAACGCATCGATACCGTTACCGAACAAGGAGATCCAATATTCCTTGACGATAATCTCCAGACGCTGACTATCGGAAGTCGCGGCATCATAAAGGTTACCAACGTAGTTCTTGTAGTTGTTAACCGCTGTAGTCGTAGGAACCAATTGAGTTGGAACCTCGGATGTTGTAAAGGCCTTAGCCTTATCAACCGAACGCTGAATTCCATTCAAAAGATTAGTCTTTGCAGCGCCAACATTTGCTCCAGGAACTGTAAGGGCAACCTCAGCCAACATAAAGTAAGTGTTAGCAGAGTTGTAAATCGGCAGAACACCGGCACCCTGGAGACCCATGGTAGGCGCTACAGGCTGGTAGAAGTTTCCATCGAAGCGTCCACCGGCAGGATAAATACCGAAGGCAGTACGATCGAACGTATCAGGAGGAGTTCCTGAAAAATCGGCGAAATCGCGACCCCAGTAACCATCACCTACTGCACAGAAAGGCCATCCGTCCACGAAGTGTGCAGGAGGTTCCTGTGTAATACAGCTAAGTTTGTTAACGTCTGTGGTAGTTGCATTTACCTGGCGATAGAAGTAGTAACGAATCCTTGGATCGATAATAGGCTTCGCCTTGTACATTTCGTACATCAGGAAGTTGGACTTGTAATAGCCCGATCCCTGCAAATAGTCACCGGTAAAGTATGGGTGACGGCTATCAGGGTTGGCGATAACTGTAGAATACTTGAAATTGAAATCCTCAGCAATGGTATCAATCAGGTCGTTTTCAGTAACCAACGCGTTAATGGCTGAAGAATTATCAGCAACTAATCTGGTTTGAACCAAAGCCCGGAGCTTCAACGTTTTCGCGAGAGTAACCCAACGGGCCTTTACGCCACCATAATACAAGTCGTTCTTTGGAGCTGCGAGAGCTGTTTCGGCAAAGTTTGCAAGAGCCTCATCCAATTTAGTAATCGCAGCAGCATAAATGGTAGTACCATCATCTGCAACAGGGTTGAAGTTATTCGCATCCAGTGCTTCAGAGTAAGGCACATTACCAAAATAGTCAACAAGTGCCATGAGGGTGTATGCCTCCAACACACGGGAAATACCCGCATGAACGTATAGGCCTTTCTCCTCAGCAGCAGGAATCAGACTTTTGGTATTGATTAGAACACCAGAGTAGGCGTTTGACCAGAAGCCATCAAAGCTCTGAGCACTAAAACCAGCCTCATACGTAGGGCCGTAAAAATGAGAGAGACGGGTCATTTGCATACCGTAATCACTCATTCCAAAGAACAGGTTAGCAAAACTAAGCTGTACCTGATTGAGCACATAGTCTACGTCAGAATTGGACGGAGAAACAGAGTTGGGGTTATCCAGTTTATCGAGATCGCAGGCCATTACTGCCCACATCATCGTAAACGCAACCGCTATTTTTTTGAACTTATTCATAATTCTTCGCATTAACAGGTTAGAAAGTAGCTGAAACAGTGAATCCATACTTCTTCGCTGAAGGGCCAGTG
>Ga0068872_10004014_pt1 | contig 11184 bp, 6 predicted proteins | sample NOAtaG_7_FD_66441 | JGI IMG/M metagenome (GOLD analysis project Ga0068872, IMG submission 66441) | Freshwater lake microbial communities from Lake Erie, under a cyanobacterial bloom - NOAA_Erie_Diel1S_2200h metaG | ecosystem: Environmental > Aquatic > Freshwater > Lake | place: USA: Ohio, Lake...
GGCCTTGAGGTCTCCGTGGCTCTGCCGCTCGGGGAGGGTGAGGCTGCCGTCCCAGGAGGCCCAGTCGGCGAGCAGCGCGTCGGCGACCGGGCGGACGGCGCTGGCGAGCGGGTGCGCCGGGTGGGCGGCGAGCGCGGCCTCCAGGTCGGCGAAGCGGGCGGGGGTGTCGTGGATGCGGCGCACGGGCGCGACCCGGCGGGGGGACCAGCCGTCCGTTGCGGCGTGGAAGCGGCCGACGAGGCGCCCGGCGGCGGCGGCCTCGGCCGGGCGGGTGAAGCGGTGGAGGGTGCGGCCGGGGACGAAGCGCAGCAGCCGCCAGCAGCCCCCGCCGGCGTCGTCGAGCCAGAGCGCGCCGCCGGGGCGCGGCATCAGGGACGTGCCGGGGAGGCCCGCCGCGTCGAGGCGGGCGAGAAGCTGCGCGATGTCCTCGTGGATGGCCGGCGGGAACAGCGGGTTGACCCACTGGAGAACGGCGATGGGCGGCGCGCCGATGAGGAAGGTGCGGTTGATGAGCCCAGCGTCCGGGCAGGGCAGCACCACGGCGTCTAGGCCCCACGCGCTGAGCGCGGACTCGGGGGTGTGCAGGGGAGTCAGGACAGTCACGGATTGTCTCCCGGTTGGCACGTTGTCAGGGGAATGTTAGGAGCGCGTCGCCTTTGGAGGGTCCCCATGTATCGACTTTCTCGTGTGGTGGCCGTTGCGGCCCTCGCGTTCGCTGTCGCCTGCAAAAAGAAGCCCGAGGTCGCCCAGGCCACGCTGCCGCCGCCGCCGCCGCCGCCTGCGCCGGTCGTCGAGGCGCCGCCGCCCGCGCCCGTGCAGCAGATCGTGGAGAACTTCTCTCGCGTCAACTTCGACTACGACTCGGCCAACCTCACGGCGGCCGGCAAAGCCGCCCTCGACGCCAACGCGCGCCTGCTGCAGGCCAACCCGGGCATCAAGGTCGAGGTCCAGGGCCACGCCGACGACCGCGGCACCACCGAGTACAACCTCGCGCTGGGCCAGAAGCGCGCCAACGCCGTGCGCGGCTACCTCGTGAAGGGGGGCGTCACCACCAACCGGGTGACGGTCGTGTCCTTCGGCGAGGAGCGCCCGCTCGTCGATTCGCAGTCGGAGACGGCGTGGTCCGAGAACCGCCGCGCCGAGTTCCGCATCACCTGGGGCGAGGCCCCCAACCTGCGCGGCACCGTCAACTGAGGCGGCGCCCCACGCGGGGCAGCGGGCCCAGTCGCCGTGCGCGGCCGGGCCCGCGTTCGTTTTCGGGCTGCGCGGGGGAGGCCCGGCCCCGCGCGAGACGGCCCGGACCAGACGCGCCACCGCGGCCAGAGGGCGCCGCGCAGCGGCGGTGCCGGCGCCTGCGCCGGCACGGAGCGGCCCCGCCGCGACCCCGGCGGACGCGGGGTGACGGCCGGAGGCCGGCAGGCGCCCAGCGCCCGGACCAGCGCCGCCGGATGGGCTGATCAGCCGTTCTGGAAGAGCATTTCCCGGTAGGTGGGCAGCGTCCAGCGGTGGTCGGCCACCAGGGCCTCGGCGGTGTCGCTCGCGGCGCGGAGCTGGGAGACGGCGTCGGCGATGGGGCCGGCCCAGGCCCGCGCGCGCTCCATGCCGTGCGCGGCGGCGGCCTCGACGGCGGTGTCCACGGCGGTGCGGGCGGCGCGGAGGCGCTGCAGCGCGTCGTGCACGCGGTCGAAGGCTGCGCGGTCTGCGGCGGTGGCGTCGATGCCGGCGGCGCGGAGGGCGGCGAGGTCGCTCGCGAGGGAGGTGCGCTCGGCCACGAGCGCCGGGAGGACGTGCTGGTCCACCATGCCGCAGAGGACCTGCCCCTCGATTTCGGCCGTGGTGATGTAGCGCTCGACGGCGATGTGGAAGCGGCTCTCCAGCTCGTCGGCGGCGAGGACGCCGTGGGAGGTGAAGAGCGCGTGCGTGGCGGCGCTCTCGAGAACAGCGAGCGCGTCGGGGGCCTTGCGCAGGTTGGGCAAGCCGCGGCGCGCGGCCTCCTCGACCCACTCGGCCGAATAGTTGTTGCCTTCGAAGCGGATGGGCGCGGTCTCGACGAGCGCATCCTGCACGGCGGCCCAGACCGCGGCGTCGCCGGCGCCCTTGGCCTCGATGCGCGTGCACAGCTCGCGGATGCCGTCTGCGACGACGGTGTTGACGGCGGCGAGCGGCCAGCTGACGGACATGTTGGAGCCGACGGCGCGGAACTCGAACTTGTTGCCGGTGAAGGCGAAGGGCGAGGTGCGGTTGCGGTCTGTCGAGTCCTTGGCCAGCTCGGGCAGGTGGCCGACGCCGAGGGCGATCATCGCGGTGTCGGGGCTGGTGCCGAGCGCCTCGCCCCGCGCGATGGCGGTGCAGATGCGGTCCAGCTGGTCGCCCAAGAAGGCGCTGATGATGGCGGGGGGCGCCTCGTTGGCGCCGAGGCGGAAGTCGTTGCCGTGGGTGGCGATGGTGGCGCGCAGCACGGCGCCGTGGCGGTGCAGACCGAGCAGGACGGCGCTGAGAAAGGCGAGGAAGCGCAGGTTCTGGTGCGGGTTGGAGCCCGGCTCCAGGAGGTTGCGGCCGAGGCTGTCGGCGAGAGACCAGTTCAGGTGCTTGCCCGAGCCGTTGACGCCGGCAAAGGGCTTTTCGTGCAGGAGAGCGGCGAAGTCGTGGCGCTCGGCCACGCGCTTGAGCAGCTCCATGACGAGCTGGTTGTGGTCTGCCGCGACGTTCGCCTCTTCGTAGAGGACGGCGATCTCGAACTGCGAGGGGGCGACCTCGTTGTGGCGGGTCTTCGCGGGCACGCCGAGCCGGTACAGCTCGAGCTCCAGCTCGTGCATGAAGGCCTGGACGCGCGCCGGGATCGAGCCGAAGTAGTGGTCCTCCAAGGTCTGGCCCTTCGGGGCCGCGGCGCCGAGGAGGCTGCGCCCGCAGATGAGCAAGTCCGGGCGCAGGGACGCCCAGGCGCGGTCCACCAGGAAGTACTCCTGCTCGGGGCCCGCGGTGGCGACGACGCGGTCCACGTCGAGATCGCCCAGCAGGTGGCAGAGGCGGACGGCCTGGACCTGCACGGCCTCCATCGAGCGGAGCAGCGGCGTCTTGAGGTCGAGGGCGTGGCCGTGGTAGCTCACGAACACGCTGGGGATGCAGAGCGTCGCGCCGGTGGGGCGGTCGATGAGGAACATCGGCGAGGACGGGTCCCACGCCGTGTAGCCGCGCGCCTCGAAGGTGCTGCGCATGCCGCCGGACGGGAAGGAGCTGGCGTCCGGCTCGCTCTGGATGAGCATGCCGCCGGTGAAGCGCGAGAGCGGCCGGCCATCGTCGAAGGCGATGAAGCTGTCGTGCTTCTCGGCCGTGGCGCCCGTCATCGGCTGGAACCAGTGGCAGAAGTGCGTGGCCCCGCGCTCGACGGCCCATTCGAGGGCGGCCTGGGCGATGCGGTCTGCCAGCGTGCGGTCCAGGCGCTCGCCGTGGCGGACGGCGCGCTGGAAGCGGCGGATGACGTCGCCCGGCAGGTGATTGCGCATCGCCTCGACGTCAAAGGCGTGGGTGGCGTAGACAGCGCGGATCGGCGCGGGACGGCCTTCGGGGCCCTGCGGGCGCGGGAAGCTGCGCGGCGTGCGCTCGGAGACGGTGCGAAGGGCGATCGGGCGCGGGTTGGACACGGCAGGGCTCCACGGGCCGGAGGGAGGGCGAATCCGGGGGGCGGTTAGCACCCCGGGCCCGCCCTGCAAAGGGCCCGCGTGTGTCAGAACGGAGACACGGCGACGGCGCGCTCAGATGGCCGCGAACCGATGGGCGGCCGGGCCGGGGCCGCCGGTGCGGACGGCGCGGCCGGTGGCGGCGAGGTGATCGAGCAGGCGCCATGCGAGCAGGGGAGCGACCCCGGCGCGGGCGGCGAGGTCCTCGACGGGAGCAGGCGCCGCGCCGAGGGCGGCGCGCAGGCGGGCGAGGGCGTCGAGGGTGCTGGCGGCCGCCTTTTTGCCGGCCTCGACCCCGGGCTGGTCGTAGGCGTTGAGGCCGGCCCAGGCGGCGTAGAGGCCCACCGTGCGCTCGAACAGCGCGAGGGTGGCGCCGAGGGCCGCGGGGCCGGCGTCCGGCAGCAGCAGCGTGCAGGAGGGCCGGCCCGCCTCGGCGAGCGCGGCGCGGGTGCCGCGGGCGAAGCCGAGGAGGTGGTCCGCGGCGTCGAAGCCATCGGCCAGCGCGAAGCGGGCGCTCGGATCTCGCGTCTCGATGAAGTGGGTGAAGGTGTCGTCTCGACCGTCGCGCACTTGCTGGACGAAGGCGTGCTGGTCGGTGCTGCCCTTGTTGCCGTAGACCGTGAGCCCTTGGTGAACGACGCGGCCCGCGCGGTCCGTGCGCTTGCCGAGCGACTCCATGACGAGCTGCTGGAGGTAGCGGCCGAGGAGGGCCAGGCGGTCCCGGTAGGGCAGCACGACGAGCGCGCGGTCCCCGCGGCCATTTCCGGCGGCGGCCCACGCGGCGGCGAGGCGGACGGCCGGGTTTGTGGCCGGGATCGGGTCGCGGGTCGCCGCGTCCATGGCGGCGGCCCCGCCGAGGAAGGCGTCGAGGTCCCACCCGCAGAGCGCGAAGGGCAGCCAGCCGACCGCCCCGGTGATGCTGGTGCGGCCACCGACCCAGTCCCAGAGCGGCAGGATGGCGCGCCAGCCCTCGGCGCGGGCCTGCCCGTCGAGGCGGCTGCCGGCGCAGGTGACGGCGATGGCGTCCGGCGCAAACGGGAGCCCGGCAGCAGCCTTCCAGGCGATTGCGGCCTGCATCCCGTTGTGCGTCTCCACGGTGCCGCCCGACTTGCTGACGACGGCGACGAGGGTGCGGCGCGGGTCCAGGCCGCCGAGCACGCGGGCGAAGCCCTCCGGGTCTGTGTTGTCGAGGAACGCGAGGCGAAGCGGGTCGGATGGGCCGGCGAGCGCGTCCGCGAGAAGCTGGGGCCCGAGCGCGGAGCCGCCGATGCCCACGATGAGGAGGGTGTCGGCGTCCCCCGCACGCACCGCGCGCGCGGCGGCCAACCCCGCGTCGATGGCGGAACGCTGTGCCGGGTCTGGCGCGAGAGGCGAGTTGCGAAGCCAGTAATGCCCGACCTGGCGCCCCTCGGAGGGGTTGGCGATGGCCCCGGCTTCGAGCGCGGCCATCTCGGCGAGCGCCGGGGCGAAGGCGTCCGGGAGCCCGGGCGGGGCGTCGGTGAGGTCCAGCAGGAGGCCGGTGTCCCCGGCCGGCACGAGCGCCGCAAACCAAGCCATGTCAGCTCCGGAAGACCGCCAGCCCGTTGGTGATGACGGCGTCGCCGCCGGCGTCGCGCACCTCGAAGACGACGCCCTCGGCCGTGGACCACGCGCGGGTGGTGAGGGTGCTGCCGTTGAGCACTGGCTTGCTGAAGCGCACGGCGAGCCGCGCGAGCTTGCGTGCGTCGCCCCAGGCGAAGGCCTGGACGAGCCCGCGCCCCGACATCGCCATGGTGCAGAGACCGTGGAGAATCACATCGGGCAGACCGGCCGCCTGGGCGGTCGCCGGGTCCGTGTGGATGGGGTTGTCGTCCAGGCTGGCCGCGGCGTAGCGGAGGGATTGATCGGCGTCCACCGCCCACGTGAACGTGTGGGACGGCGGCGCGTCTGGCGGCGCCGGCGCGGGCGGCGCCGCGCGCTTGCCGTAGCCCACCGGAAAGCGCATCTGCCCGCGGATGAAGAAGGACGAGCGCGCCTCCACGGCGACCTCGCCCTCGACGATGCCGATGAGGGTGCCTTCGACGAGCAGGCCCTTGGCCTTTTGCTCCACGTGGTCCAGCCGGGCGCGGAGCTGCACGAGGTCCCATGGCCGCAGCGGGCGGTGGAACACGGCGTCGTGCTCCCCGTGGACGAGCCGCAGCACGTCGAGGTCGAGGGAGGGGTCTCCGATGATGGCGAACATCATGTCGCGGAGCAGGCGGACGTGGAGCATCGGCGGCGCGACGGCGTCCGGGCCCGCGTAGACGACGGAGCCATCGTTGGTGGCGGCGGCGTAGGCGTCGATCCAGGCCGGGTCCAGCTGGACGTAGCCGCCGTGGTAGACCTTGCCGATGGCGGGCGTGAGGTCGGCCGGGGCAGCGGCGGCGGCCGGCGCGCCCGCGTCGGGGGTGGCGGGCGCGCCCGCGGCGGGGGTGGCGGGCGCGGCGCCCGCCCCCGAGCGCGCAGCCCACGCGGCGGCCACCTTGGAGAAGTCGAAGGACGTGGCGAGCTTCAGAAGGTCGCCGAAGCTGTCGGCGCTGGCCTTGCCCGACAGGAAGGCCTTCTGCGGGTCCAGCTCGCCCTTGAACATGCTGAGGAGGACCGCCTTCGGGGCCTTCACGGTGCAGGTGGGCGTGCCGTGCAAGCCGGGGCGGACCTGGCAGACGCCGCCGTCGATGCGGACGGTCTGCGCGGTGCCGCCGCCGACGACCCAGTGCAGCACGGCCGACCAGCCGGGCGCGGCGTCGGGCTGAAAACCCGCCGGAAAGCAGGAGAAGACTTCGGTGACGAGGTCTTCCTCGCCGGCCGTGGCGGCGGCGGGCGCGGCCTCGAAGCGCTGGATGTCGTCCAGGCGCGCCGCGATCTCCTCGGGCGTCCACGGGGTGCCGTCGTCCTTTTCGACGCCGTCGTTCACCTTCATCTCGTAGACGTGCAGGCGGGCGCCCTGCACGCCGAAGACCTTGCCCGTCACGGCCCGGCCCGCGGGGCTGGCCAGGAACACCGCGACCGGCGCGATGTGATCTGCGGTCCAGCCGGCGTCGACGACGGGGATGTTCTCCGTCATGCGGGTGTGCGCGACCGGCGCGATGCAGTTCACGGTCACGCGGCTTTTCTGGAGCTCCAGCGCGAGCACGCGGGAGAACCCGTAGATCCCCGCCTTCGCCGCGCCGTAGTTGGCCTGGCCGAAGTTGCCGATGAGCCCGGAGTAGCTCGTCGTGTTGATGATGGCCCCGCCATCCGGGTTTTCCAGCAGGGCGGGAAGCGCCGCCCGCGTCATGTTGACCGTGCCGTCCAAGTGCACCGCCAGCACGAGCGACCACTGCTCCGGGGTCATCTTGCGGAAGGTGACGTCTCGCAGGATGCCGGCGTTGTTGATGACCGCATCGACCCGCCCCCAGGCCGCGCGCGCGGCGTCGACCATGCGCGCACAGCCCGCCGGGTCTGTCACGCTGTCGGTGTTCGCCAGCGCCTCTCCGCCCGCCGCGCGAATCTCCGCCGCCACCGCCGCGGCGGCCCCGCCGTCCGCGCCGTCGCCGTTCACGCTGCCGCCGAGGTCGTTCACCAGGACGCGCGCGCCGGCGCGGGCGCACGCGAGGGCGTGGGCGCGGCCGATGCCGTTGCCGGCGCCCGTGATGATGACGACCCGCCCGTCCAGGCGGGTGTCGGCCTTCGATTCGCTCATGCGGTACTCCAGGGGACTCAGCCCGGGGCCAGCGGCCGGATGCGGATCTCCACCAGCAGCAGCCCGGCGTGCCAGGACCGCGCGCCGACGCGCCGCTGCCAGCGCGACTCCACGAGGAGCTGCGCGGCGGTGTGATCGTCCGTGTTGATGTCGACGACGAGCTTCTGCCGCGGACGCACCGGCCACGGGAGCGCGACGATGAGGCCGTCGGTGCCCACGCTCACGACCTCCGCCTCGGCGACCTCGATGCCCTGCCGCTGCCGGGTGGGGCCGCGCCGCACGAGCGCAGGCCAGCACTTCGCGGCGTCCGGCGTGCCGAAGGCCGTGGAGAGGCCGGTGGGGCCCAGCCCCCGGGCGCCGTCCCGGAGGTGAAAAAGCTCCAGGAGGCGTGCCAAGCCGCCCGGCCCCCAGCGCGCGGCCCACACCTCTCGCGCGCTCAGGTAAGCGGCCGTCGCTGCCGCCCAGCGGGCGGCCTCGGGCGGATGGCCGCCGGGAGGCGCCGGGATGCGCAGCGGCGGGAAGGCGTCGGCCGATGGCGACAGGCTGGTCGTGACGCCCAGCGACGCCGGGGCCGGCGGCGACGAGGGGAGGGCTTCCAGGACGTCGTCCGCGGGGAGTCCGGGCGCCTCCACGGGGGAGGCGGCGTCTCGCGCCCACGGCCGCGCCGCCACGTCGGGCGCGGACGCCTCCCCGCCGATGCCGGCGATGGCGCCGCCCGAGCGCAGGCGCCGGGCCACCGCGATCGGGAAGGCCGCGAGGCTCACGAGGTCGTCGGCGCCGGCGCGGATCCACTCCATGCGCTCGCCGTGGGAGGGGTCGGCCGCGGCGGCGGCGATCACGGGCGGGCGACGGGTGCGGCGCGGCAGGTTGCGGAGCTGCTCGACCCCTGCGGGCGCCCAGACGGCGATGAGCCGGGCCTCCGGCGTCCATTCGGTCTTGAGCGCGGCGATGCGGGCGAGGCTGTCGAGCACGCCGGGGGGCGGAGGCTCGCCCAGCCAGGCGATCACGGGCAGGGCGTCGTCGGTCCGGGGAGTGGCGGGCATCGGTTCTGCGGCTCGGAGGTGTGGAGGAGTGTACCGCATGCGGCCGCCCCGCGGACGGCGCTGCACCGCGCCGGGCGTTGCGGGGGTAGAAGGGCAACGGCAGAGCACCGGAGGCCGTCCTGCGCGTCGCGATCCTCACCCGTGGAGACCTCTTCCCCACGAACCACGGCGCGGCCGTGAAGATCGTCCGGACGGCCGAGCATCTCGCCCGCGCCACCGGCGAGCCGGTCTGCGTCGTCACGGACGACCGCGATGCGTTCTGGCGCTTCACCCCGGGCGGTCGCGAGCGCGTCGCCTACCCGCCCCGCGTGCGCGCCGCCGAGGAGTGGCCCGGCATCCCGGCCGCCGGGCGCTTCGCCGAGAGGGTCTGCGCGCGGCTCGGCTATCCGCGGGACGAGCTTTTTCTGTACCGGCCGTTGCTGGATCCGGCGTGGTGGGGGCGCGCGCTCTCGGTCGGTCTCACCGAGGGCATCGACGTCTTCCAGGCGGAGTTCCCCGGGTATGCCGCTGCCGGGCTCACCGCGGCCCTCTCCCTCGCGGCGCTCGGCCGCCCGCGCCCGCGCGTGAGCTTGGTGCAGCACAATGTCGAGTGGGAGCGACTCCGCGACTTCGGCCATGACGTGCGTTGGGTGGCGCGGGTGGAGGCCGCGCTGTGCCGCGCCGTGGACGACGTCATCGCCGTCAGCGCCGCCGACCGCGCGCGGCTCGTCGCGGGGGGCGTGGACGCCGGCGCCGTCTCCATCATCCCGCACGGCGTGGACCTCGCGGCCTTTCGGGGCGCCCGCGGCGACGGCATCCGGGCGCGCTACGGCATCGCGGAGGGCGTGCCGCTCCTGCTCTTCCACGGCACGCTGCACTATTGGCCCAACACGGAGGCCGTGCGCACGCTCGCGGAGGCGCTGCTCCCGCGGCTGCTCGTCGGCCAGCCGGGCCTGCGCGTGCTCGTCGTCGGGCAGGGGCCGCCCACCTATTATGCGCATCCAGCCATCGTCTTCACGGGCGCTGTGGACGACCTCGCGGCCCACATCGCGGCGGCCGACCTCTGCGTCTGCCCGGTCGACGCCGGGGGCGGCACGCGCATGAAGCTGCTCGAGTACCTCGCGGCGGGGAAGCCGGTCGTCACCACCACCAAAGGCGCCGAGGGAATCCCGTTCACGCCCGGCGAGCACATGGCCGTCGCCGATGGCGCTTCGGACTTCGCCGCGGAGGTGCTGCGGCTTCTCGCGGACCGCCCCGCCGCCGCCCGCCTCGGCGCGGCGGGGGCGCGCTTCGCGGCGCGCTACGACTGGTCTGCGGTCACCGACCGCTACACCGCCTTGTACCGGGGAGAAGCCCGTGGCGAAGACCACACGCCGCTCCTGCGCGAAGCGTCGGCGCCCATCGACGCCCACCTGCCGCCGCACGCGCCGTCCAAGCCACGCACCCTGCTGCTGCTCGTCAATCGCGGCTGCAACCTGCGGTGCACGTTCTGCGATCTGTGGGAGGGCCATGTCCACATGCCCGTGGAGCGCGCCATCGCACTGCTCGACGACGCCGTGGCCATCGGCACCGAGGTCCTGGTGCTCACCGGCGGGGAGCCGTTCCTTCACCCGGGGCTGTTCGAGATCGTCCGCGCGGCCCGCGCCCGCGGCCTCACGGTCAACATCACCACCAACGGCACCCGCATCGATGCCCGCTGGGACGAGCTGGTCCACGCCGGAGTGTCGAGCCTCTCCTTCTCGCTCGACGGCCTCGCCGAGACCCACGAGCGCTTGCGCGGCCAGAAAGGGTGCTTCCGCAAGACCCTCGCCGGACTCGAGCGGGTCGCGGGCCTCGGCACCATCGCCACCAGCGTCTACTTCACGGTCACCCGGGAGAACGTCCACGAGATCGAGGCCGTGTGGGAGTTGGCGCGCGCCCGCGGGGCCGGCTTCGACTTCTGGCCGGTCAACGACGCGCCGGGGCTCGCCTTGCGCCCAGGCCCGGAGGCCGAGGCGCTGCGCGCCGCCGTTCGCCGCATCGGCGCCGAAGACCCGGCGATCGCCGCGCGCGCCGGCTGGTTCGAGCGCGGGCTCGCGTACCACGCCGAGGGCAGCGCCGGGGTCAGCCGCTGCCTCGGCCTCATCGACCAGTACGGCGTCACCTACGAGGGAGACCTCCTCCCCTGCTGCGTGTGGGGCGCGCCCGGCGTGAAGGTCGGGAACGTCTTCGAAACCCCGCTCCGCACGCTTTGGGGCTCGCCCGAGGTCCAACGTGCCCGTGAGCGCCTGTTCCACGACGGCTGCACCGCGGGCTGCTTCAACCACTCACTCTACGAGTTTGAGAGGTCGACCGGTCTCTCTTCGCGCCTCGACGCCTCCGGCCCGGCGCCGTTGGGGCCCGCCACCGCCGCGCCCACCGGTTAGCCGGCGGCCCGCAGGGAGAGCCGCATGCCGTGGGCACCGGGTCGTTTTAACGACAAAGACGTTTGGTTCGAGGTTGACCCGGCGGGTCGCCCCATCGTACGCGGCGCGCGCGTCGCCATGCGCTACCAGGACAGCGCCGGCGCCAAGCTCTACGGCGCTGGGGTCGCCAAGGTCGACCTCCGGCCCGATGCCCGCCCGGTGGACCTCCCCGATGGGGTCTCCGCCGACGCCGCGCCCAAGCCCGGCCGCCCCGCGTCCAAAGGCAGTGGGTTCGGAAGCGCCGGCACCCGCACCGCCGCCCAAGCCGCCGCCGCCGCCCAGGCCGCCGCCAGCCTCGTCGCCACGTTTTCGGCGGATGTCGCGGTCTGCTTCACGGATGG
>Ga0068872_10004015_pt1 | contig 11183 bp, 11 predicted proteins | sample NOAtaG_7_FD_66441 | JGI IMG/M metagenome (GOLD analysis project Ga0068872, IMG submission 66441) | Freshwater lake microbial communities from Lake Erie, under a cyanobacterial bloom - NOAA_Erie_Diel1S_2200h metaG | ecosystem: Environmental > Aquatic > Freshwater > Lake | place: USA: Ohio, Lake...
AGTATTTTTGAGTAATAATAATCTTGTCTGCAATTACTCTTGACATTATAGTACAATCTTTAAGTTTTGTATTATCATCACCTTTTACTGATACAAGTACATTAACATTCGCATTTTTGGGAATATTAACAGCATAAACATAACCATCAAAATTTTCAAGAAAACCTCTAAATGAAGGCTTATAAAGATAATCGGGTAAATTGTAATAATGCTCAGATTTATATTTTTGACCATGATAAATATAAAATATCCAATTGCAAAGACTATTTACCCTATATAATTCTGGGTTCGATTTATTAAATCCTATTGGATAGTCTTCATCATCTTTATGTTTAATTGTTAAAAAAGTTTTTTCCTGATGATATAGTGTTCCGTTAATATATCGTTCTCCGTAATTCAAATTCATAAATTGTAATATAAAATTGTAATCTAGTAGTATCAAATTAAAAATACATTCAATTTTTTTTATTATAGTATTATTGATAGTCAATACATAATCCAGAGTTATTAAACCATTCTATAGATTCATCACATCCATAATAGTTAGCTATATTATATATATGTTGTATATTACTTATCCTATTACACTTATTGGCAATTATATGTTTATTTTCAGGAATTTTTAAAAGATCTAAAATTTTTGTCCATCCTTTCGCTGATGCTATTAACATATAGTGAAAATTCAGTGGTATTTCTAATTTATCAATCGTATTAGGATCAGCTAATGAATATTTTTGAGTAATGATAATCTCATCAGCAACTACTCTTGACATTATTTTACAATCTTTACATTCTGTATGATCATTACATTTTACTGATGTAAGTACATTAACATTCGCATTTTTTGGAATATTAACGGCATACACATAACCATCAAATTTTTCAAGAAAACCTCTAAATGAAAGCTTATAAAAATACTTGGGAGAAGGCTTATAAAAATACCTGGGTAAATTGTAATAATACTCAGATTTATATTTTAGACCATGATAAATATAAAATATCCAATTGCAAAGACTATTTACCCTATATATTTCATTTTTCGTTTTATTTAATCCAATTGAATACTCTTCATCATCTTTATGTTTAGTTGTTAAAAAAGTTTTTTCTTGATGATATAGTGTTCCGTTAATATATCGTTCTCCGTAATTCAAATTCATAAATTGTAATATAAAATTGTAATCTAGTAGTATCAAATTAAAAATAAAAACATATTCAATTTTTTTTTCTATTTAATTTCTTATTATGTAGTCTTAGTATCATTAAGTAATCCAGAGTTTTCAAACCATTCTATAGATTCATTACATTTATAATGTTTAGCTATATTATATACCCTTTCTATATTGTCATTATCAAATTTATTCCTATATTTAGGAATTTTTAATAAATCTAATATTTTTGTCCATCCTTTTGCAGATGCTATTAACATATACTCCAAACTTAGTGGAATTTCTAATTTATCAATCGTCAAAGGTTCAGCCAATGAGTATTTTTGAGTAATAATAATCTCCTCAGCAATTACTCTTGACATTATAAGAGAATTTTTACATTCTGTATGACTATCACATTTTACTAATCCAAGTAATTTAACATCAGTATTTTTTGGAATGGTAGCAACATAAACATAACCATCAAAATTTTCAAGAAAACCTCTAAATAAAGGCTCATAAAACTCGGTTAATTTGGTATAAAACACAGATTTATATTTTTGACCATGATAACTATAAAATATCCAATTACAAAGACTATTTACACTATATAATTCATTTTTTGTTTTATTTAATCCAATTGAATACTCTTCATCATCTTTATGTTTAGTTGTTAAAAAAGTTTTTTCTTGATGATATAGTGTACCATCAATATATCGATCTCCGTAATTCAAATTCATAAATTGTAATATAAAATTGTAATCTAGTAGTATCAAATTAAAAATAAAAACATATTCAATTTTTTTAGTATCATCTAATATCACGCTTTCTTATTCCGTAGTGTTATCAAGTAATCCAGAGTTTTTCCACCAGTTTATAGCTTCATTACATTTATAATGTACACCAATGGAACATGCACAGGTTAATTCTATTTTGGTAATTTTATCTTTTTTATCTTTGTTTTCAGGGAGTTTTAATAGATCTAATATTTTAATCCACCCTTTTGCGGATGCTATAGCTATATATCTATAATTTATTTTCAACCCTAATTTATCGATTGTAGCTGGATCAGATAAGGAATATTTTTGAGTAATAATAATTTTAGTTGATCTATATATTTGACTATCATGACTAAATATAGATTGGCATCTATGAAAAAGTCGTGCATCACTAGCGTTATTAACGACATATACATAACCATCGAATTCATTTAGGTCAACGCAGTTGGAAGAACAATAATTATAATATTTATTATACACATAGTTGATAATACTATCAGTGTTAGTAAAAACAAAAGTATCAGTGTCAGTAAAAATAATATTTTTACTAGTTTTTTTATTTATTCCGATAGTGTAATCTTCATCATCCTTATTTGGTTTAATTAATAAATACGTTTCTCCTTGATTCATTAAATTGTAATCTAAAACTTAAATAAAAACACATTCAATTTTATCCGATGTTGGTATCCCTACTGTGTTCGATTGGTATTCCTTGAAAACATGAGTTATTCCACCATTCTAGTGCTTCATCACAGTTATAATTATCCATTGATAATCCGGAGTTATTCCACCATTTTAGTCCTTCTTCAGTATAGTTTTTAATTTTAGCATTAGAATATACTGCGTATAAATCAGGTAAGTATATTCTTGAAGTTATTTTATTTTTGTTTCCAGGGAATTTTAATAGATCTAATATTTTAATCCATCCTATTAAGGTTGCCATCTCTATATATTTGCGTGATATTTTTATCCCTAATTTATCAATTGTTTCTGGTTCAGACAATGAATATTTTTGAGTAATATTAATTTTAGTTGAACTATATTTAATATCATCACCACCACGGAATACATGTGGAAGTATAGATACATCATTAATACTATAAACGACGTAAACATAACCATCAAAGTTAATAAATGGACGAGGTGTGTGAGGACAATTCATACAATTCCTATAATACTTATTATACACATACTCAATAACATTATCAGAATTAGTTAACACAAAATAATCCCCTTTTATAGTTTTTTCATTTATTCCCATAGGGTAATCTTTAATATCCTTATGTTCCTTAATTAATAAATACGTTTCTCCTTGAACCATAATCTAAATCTTTAATCTAAATCTTTAATCTAAATCTAAATAAAAAATAAAAACACATTCAATTTTTGTTTGGTATCAATCAATATCACACTTTCTATGCGGTTTGGTTCTCCACCAACCCTAAGTTATTTAACTCAGAATTTATAGGTAATCCTGCATTTTTCCACCATTCCAAAACTTTCACATGACCATATCTAGATACCAAATCTAATGTATTATTAATATCATTGATATTATCCGATTTTACATGTAATAATCCTAATGGTTCGTTATTTTTCAACCATTCCAAAACATCAACCTTACCCCACCTTGATGCATTATAAATGTGGCTTGGTGATGACAAAGAATTTTTTGTTGTCCATGCGTTTTTTACCCATTCTAGAACATCAATTCTGTTATTACATGTAGCCATACATGCTATCTCTGAACGTTGATTTTTCGTTATCAAATTATTGTTCTTATATAGATCTAATATTTGAATCCATCCATGAAACGCCGCCATTTTTAAATAATTGATATTCTGAGTTATTCCTAATTCACTTACTGCTTTTGGATCAAACAATTGACACATTCCGGTAATAATGATTTTATTTGTAATAATATGATCATATGCGTAGTGTATTTTAGTATTTTCAGGTAAATACACTTTATAAGCATAACCGTCTGGTGTAATATTTATGGGTTCCAAACATCCGTTTCTAGTGATGTATGTTAGTGGGTCAATAAAATTTTTAGGATCAACTAAAACAAAACCAGAATTCACTTTATCATTTTCATGTAGCCCTAATGTGTATTCCACATCATCCTTATGTTTAAACATCAAAAACATATATTCTTGCTTCATAATCTTTATTCTAAATCTTTATTCTAAATCTAGAATTAAATAAAAAATAAAAAACACATTCAATTTTTTTTTGGTATCAACTAATATCACACTTTCTTATTCCGTAGTGTTATCAAGTAATCCAGAGTTTTTCCACCAGTCTATAGCTTCATTACATTTATAATATTTAGCCGTATTATATAACCGATTGCACTCAAAAATACTTTTGTTTTCTGGAAGTTTTAGTAAATCTAATATTTTTATCCACCCTTTTCCGGATGCCAACGCTATATATTCATAATTTAGTGGTATTCCTAATTTATCAATAGTAGCAGGTTCAGACAATGAGTATTTTTGAGTAATAATAATATCATCCGCAAGTACCCTTGTCATTATATTATCTCTACTACATGTAAGCACTTGTACTCTGGTATCTTTTGGAATATTAACAACATAAACATAACCATCAAAATTTTGAAGTCCACTCGTAGTAAAATTATACTTATACAATATCCAATTACAAACACTATCAGGACAGTATAATTGTTGTTCAGATTTATTAAATCCTATTGAATATTCCTTATCATTTTTAATTGTTAAAAAAGGTTTTTCTTGATAATATACCCCTCCTCTGTAATATATTTTTCCGTAATTCATAATCTTTAATCTAGAACTAAATAAAAAATAAAAACATATTCAATTTTTTTTTGATATCATCTAATATCACACTTTTTTATAGATCAGATCTAATATCACACTTTTTTATAGATCAGATCTAATATCACACTTTCTTATAGATCAGATTTCATTATGTAAAGGAACATGACTTCTTGAGGTGATTAAGTAATCCAGAGTTTTTCCACCATTGTGCAACTTTTTCATCCCTTTCATATGTATGATTATAATACACTGGATATTTTTCATATTTTAATGGTAGACCACTTTTGAACCACCAATCTAATACATTTATATGACCATTATTAGATGCACTATGTAATGCTCTTCTATTATATTTTAATTTTAAACCACTTTTAAGCCACCATTCTAAAACTTCCACATAACCGTTTCCTGATGCAGACACTAATGCATTTTCATCATATTTTAATGGCATACCACTTTCAAGCCACCAATCTAATACTTTAACATGACCATTTCCAGATGCATTTGTTAATGATCCTTCACAATATTGTATGATATTCCATCCATTAAGATTAAGATATTCAAGAACATTAATATTACCTACAGCAGAAACTCCCCTAACATAATTGTCTGAAATTTTTATATTAAACTTTTTAATTGTTTTTATGCCATACAATGGATATGCTTCACCTACTAGTATTTTATTACTATTAAACTTAAATTTTACATATTCACATGAATCTCCAAATGATGAACTATATTTGTGTGGTGTAGTTAAGATAACATCTTTGGGATATATTACAGTTCTTATAAAACAATCATATGTAGGATACACACTACACTCAGAAGTAGATGATTCGAATGTTTTAGAAGGATTAAATGAAAATGAATAAGTTTCACCTGAATTTAACCCATGTTGTAATTGATTTTTATCTTTTGTTATGATAAAATACATTAAGAAATACTTAAAAAACATTTGAAAAACAGATTAACTTCAATTTTTTATGGATTCAAAGGAATTTTTAATTTTTTGAAAGGGATTATCTTTTTTAATATATGTTATTACGATGTTTTTAGCGGTTTCTGGTAAGTAAATACCAATCTGGTGATGTCGATAAACTTGGTCATTTGATATTACTATAATGCGTGATAGAACTTGATCATCTGTAGTGGTATCCCATCCATTTTCTGTTTTTACTTTAACGCTTCTTAAATTTGTGTCAGTTAGTGTCAAAGGAAATGATATTTTCCTAGGATATTCTATATTTTTATCTTTTAGTTGTCTATTACAGTTATCTTTAAGGAAATATGAAAGACATTTGGCATAAGATTTTACACCGTTTAACTGATAGGATTCTAATAAGGTTTTAGTTTGTTTTTCGTCTAATTGGTAATCACTATTATAATTTTTGATAAAGGTTTCCATGTCGATCATATCTGGAAGGTTTTGATTAAGAAATTGGAGTGTTTTTTGACCAGTTATAATAGTGTTAACTTGTAGATTATTATTAGTGGTATTATTTGTAGTGTTGTTAGTTATAATATTTTGTGATACTATTTCCTTTATGTTTTCTATTGTTTTATTATGGGAATCTTTGATATTTTCTATTGTTTTCGTGTGTGTTTCAAATTGCATTTTAATTATTTGTTTTAAGTATTCTTGATCGGATTGTGGGGTTTCATCAATAATTTCATGTTTTAAGGTTATAGTTGGACATCTACTTTTACGATGTCGATAATAATTTGATGAATATTTAAAGGATTTACCGCAATTATCACATGTTATATCGGTTGTTCCTGTTTTAAGTTTATGTTTATCCGTTTGAATATGCCTCTGATAATGAGCTTTATTTGATGAATAATAATTACATTTTGCACATGAGTATTTACGTCTCAGATTATCACTCATCGATTTATATTAATCATATATTTTTTATCTCTTATTTCTTTTTCACCTTTTTTTATATTACTCTAAAAAATTTTAGTAGCATTTTGCTCTTACGAAATACATCGTTTTAGATACAGTTTATTGCTACATTTTTTATGTTTTTTACTATGTGTTTTTTATTTTCAGCATTCCGTCATATATAAGACACTATCTAGAGGGTTCAATGTGCTTTTTAAAAACCGGCTATAAAACCTTCGGGATCTTAGCCCTAAACCATGTGTGAGATTTTGCCCGGATATACTGGATATATTTTAGATTTTTTTGGGAGCCCTATACAACTCTTAGCTACAGAACCATTATTTCAAAATCATCTAAAATGTCTCAAAAACTAGTATCATTTTGCTTATCAATTTTTAATATAAAGAATATGGTATTTTGTAGATAACTTGTGTGTTAAAAGTCATCAGCTACCTTATCATTCAAATGTGCCTAAAATATCCGGCATATATCCGACTTTTGGATACATACCCCTTAGTATTACAGTAGGAGATTTTAACGTGGTTTCAGGAGTAAAAAAAGCACATTTTTAAAGATTTCCTACATTCATTTTTTTGATAATTTTCGATCATTTTTCAGGAGCCTATTATATCCTTATCCCTAGAACTATACTACAGATTTTATTTGTTGATATTTTTCATGTTTAACTATCATATTCATCCTAGTTCAACACATGATACACCCAAAAAAACACATACATTTTCAGGAGCACCTATAAAATTATATATGAAACTATACTTAAAATTAGTGATATCAAAAAAGCACCAAACCCTCGTAGCTATGGTCTTATCTCTAGAACCATTATTTAAATTTAAAAATGTTAAAATGTGCTTTTTTTGTTAATTAGTAAAATAAATACAAAACTATTGTTCAGTTGATATAAAAAAGTATGATTTTAGTGCTTTTTAAAAATAAAAATTTTAATAATAGTTTTGTATATAAGAAGTGCATATGTGCTTTTTATGTGCTTTTTGGGATAGTTTTTGGCACATTTTTTTTGAATTATGGGGATTTTTTTAAAATTTCACGATTTTTTCGATTTTTTTAAAAATATATAATGCATGGTTTAAATATACAAATCACGTTCTAGCACCTAAATTCAAAATTCAATTTTTACTGTTTTTTGACCCCTAAAAATTGAATTTCAGGAGTGAAAATTGAGATCCCAGGTTTATTTTAATAGTTCCAGCATGGAGGGTGAATAATTTTTCCGTTCCTCATTTTTTTTTAGTGAGGAACGGTTTTGAAATTCAAACTAAACATTTGACTTTTTATGGATCAGGACGATACACATAGGTTCACCCTACTTTTATGCCACAATTTTATAAAAATGATATAAAATGATATAAAATGCGTTTTGGGGTACCAATTTGACATGGCGGAGGGCTTTGATTAAATACAAAACTATACTTGAAAAACTCTAAAAACAGCAAAAACAATGCAGAAATAGTGGTTTTTTAGTGATTTTTCATTTTCATTTTGGGAGCTAGGGCTTTGAATTCGCCTGAGGATATGCTAAATTTTCAACTTTTTTTCACTTTTTTTTCACTTGAATTTCGTATCGCTATGCTAGAGTTATCCCTACAACCATTATTAAAAAAAATAGTGTTATGAAGGTTTTAGGGCTAATTTCCTAAGTCCTCCTGAAAAAAAATTATGATTTTTTAAGACTTTTTGGGAGCTGTTTTGCTATCTTTTACATTTAACTCAAGCCCTATGATTTTTTTAGGAGTAGGTAGGAATAATGTCCTGGGGTAATGCTAAACTCACATTTTTAATGATATTAACTATTAAATTAGCTATGGTATAAAGCGGATGCTATATAAAATAAATTAAACTTTTTTCTAAAAAGTAAAAAAAAGTTAAAAAAGTAAAAAAAAAGTTAAAAAAGTAAAAAAAAAGTTTAAAAAAGTTAAAAAAAGTAAAAAAAGAAAAAAGAGAACAATTTGGATTTTGTGTCATTCAATAAAAATTGAAGATGTAAAAGTGTGTAAATGTGTCATCAGTAATCAAAAAGTAATTTAGATGATTTGTTCAAGAAATCTTCATAGATTAGCAACTAACACCGAGCAAAGAACTGGAATTTGCCTAACATGCACATGTAATTCAATGAGTGAAAGTGAATTTAAGTCATACTTAATTAAAAATGTCAATGGTGCAAAATGTCCTGATTCTTTTTGTTCCGTATCAATGGGCTGTGGTTGGATTGGAAGTCATCATGGAGGTGCTAGAATGACTTGTGGAAAATGTAGTCATGGTAGTCATTTTCATCCTGGATTATCTGATTCAGGATATGAATTATTTAATTATATTAGGAATCAACAAGCTAATATTAGTGTAAATGAGAGGCAAGCATTACTAGCATATGAATCTGAAAAAAGAAGAAATGAAGATAAAAAACGCCAAGAACAAGAAGAAAGATATAATAAATTCAATAATGATTATTATCTACGATATAATGAGAATCTCAAGGCTGAACACGACGAAAAATGCAGGAAAGAACAACGGAATTTGGATGATTATAATAAACACATTAAAGATTTAATCAATGTGATTGAGCAGATTAATAAATCAAAAGATAAAATAATGTCAAATATAATGGAACATAATCGAGGGTATATTCTAAGATATAATAGATGTTGTTTTTGGGATCATACTAGTATTTTTTGTGTTGATATTGTCTATACAACTATACCCCAACTGAAATCTAAATTTTGTTGTTTCACACGTAGTCAAGAATCTATATTGAAAAGTTATAGTAAAAGCACTAAATGTGATGACATTAATTTATACGATATTATACACACATTACGTTATAATGAAGATGTTAAAACTCAATATACAAAATATGGAAGTTGTGGATCTTTTTACAATAATAAGTTATTGATATGTAAGAATAATAAATTTGGATTTATACCTTTACATTATTAGATGATTATTAGATCATTCAGTTAGATTGTTCATGTAGTTTGAAGCCATTTGCATCATCAAATACAAATTTATTTTCGTTAATACCATCCACTACACAATCAAACAAATCTTTAATATTTATATCATATTGTAGACATAGTTCCGTGACACTTGTTTGGTTTTTTTCAGCTAGTAAAGTAAAATATACAAATGTATTCTTATCTTTTAGATCTCTGTAAAGCCTCGATACATATTCAAATAAATTAATAGTATAAGGTAACATTTTTAAGTTAATTATACGTTCTGTGTACTCGTCATCATCCATACCAAATGCTGTAAATAAAGTTTTATATATATCGTAATCATTATATATATCGGAATCCTTTGGTGGCAACATTAATTTAAAAGATTCAAATACTTTGAAGTTTCTGTATATATAATACGCTGAATAATATGCCTGTTTAGTATAATTTTTATATTTCTCAATAAGATAGATGTATATATTTAACTGATAACAATCAAAATTTATTAAATCAGAGTCGTTAACATGGAGTTTTAGGTCTTTATTTAGAATACAAGTTAAAATAAATTTTAATTTATTTTGTTCAGATGATTTTAAAATTGTATTTAGCATTTTTAAATGGTAGGCGAGTAGTTTAGGCTTATTAGGGTTATCATAATTTTTACCAAAATTGTCCCCATAATAATCTCCAACAAATGAATTTATATTCTTTGAATCGAAAACCATTGTTGATTGTGAAACTTTTTGAATTTTAGCTTTGAGTGATTCTGTATCCATTTTTAAATATGGATACTCATTTATGACACCATTCGGAGGGTATATATTTGTGTATTTATATATATTAAAAATTTCACCTTGATTTTGATGATGTGTGTGTTCGATATATTTAAAATGGGTTTCACGCATGTCGGCTGGATTACCTTGTATAGGTATTTCGTATATTATGCCTTTATTTTTTGTAATATAGTTTAGTGCATTAATAAAGTTTGAGTTATCAGATTGTAAATATGGTCTGATTAGTAATACAACATCAAATTTATTTTCTTCTAATATTTTAGTTCCAAAACTTTCTAAAGTTTCTGGATGATGGAACTCATCAGTAATCCAATTATATATTGCACTGGACAATCCGACTGGTAGTACGCTATCCGATTTAGCACCTAGTGGGTCGATCATATGAATTTTAATGTTTTTTCTTTCTTTTATTGCGCCTTCTATTATTGCGTCTTCTATTTTACAATTACCAGACCCAATTGACGCAACTTTAACACCTTCTGGTAAAACTTTAATAAAATATTCTGATACATATTCTTCAAACCCCCCACCTATCATGTTAGATTTATGTGCGTTTTTTTGTTTAATAGTATTAGATTTTTTGTTTTTTTTAGTTTTTTTAGATTTTTTAGATTTTTTAGATATTATTTTTTGGGTTTTGTTATTCATTTTATATTTTATAAAGTTTTTTTTTTAAATCTTCAACAATAATTTAACAATTTAATGAAGATGTTAAAACTCAATATACAAAATATGGAAGTTGTGGATCTTTTTACAATAATAAGTTATTGATATGTAAGAATAATAAATTTGGATTTATACCTT
>Ga0068872_10004018_pt1 | contig 11179 bp, 4 predicted proteins | sample NOAtaG_7_FD_66441 | JGI IMG/M metagenome (GOLD analysis project Ga0068872, IMG submission 66441) | Freshwater lake microbial communities from Lake Erie, under a cyanobacterial bloom - NOAA_Erie_Diel1S_2200h metaG | ecosystem: Environmental > Aquatic > Freshwater > Lake | place: USA: Ohio, Lake...
CGTGCGCCCGATCCTCAATGGGCATTGCACGGCCTGCCATGGCGGGGTGAAGCAGGCCGGGGGCGTGTCGTTCATCCACCGGGATCTGGCCCTGGGCCGGGGCAAGTCGGGCAAGCCGACCGTGGTGGCCGGGCAGCCCGAGGCTTCCGAGTTGGTCCGGCGCATCCTGCTGCCGGCGGGCGATGAGGACCGCATGCCTCCCGCCGACCATGGCGAGGGCAAGCCGTTGACCGACGCCGAGGTGGCCACCCTTCGCCGGTGGATCCAGGAGGGCGCGCCCTGGGGAGTGCACTGGTCCTTCCGCAAGCCCGAGGCCCAGGCGCTGCCGCCGGTGAAGGATGCCGCCTGGCCCACGGCCCCGCTGGACCGCTTCCTCCTGGCCCGGATGGAGCGCGAGGGACTGTCCCCGTCGCCGCCGGCTCCGCCCCCGCAGTGGTTGCGCCGGGTGAGCTTCGACCTCACGGGCCTGCCACCCTCGCCGGAGGAACTCGAGCGCTTCACGCGCGGGGCCGAGACCCCGGCCCAGGTCGTGGACCGCCTGCTGGCCTCGCCCCGCTTCGGGGAGCGCTGGGCGGCCCCGTGGCTCGACCTGTCCCGCTATGCCGACACCCAGGGCTACGAGAAGGACAACGGCCGAGAGGTTTGGCCTTGGCGCGACTGGCTCGTGCGTTCCCTCAACGCCGACCTGCCTTACGACCAGTTCACCCTCAAGGTCCTGGCGGGCGACCTGCTGCCGGAGGCGGGTCTCGAGGACCGCGTCGCCACGGGATTCCACCGCAACACCCAGACCAACACCGAGGGGGGCACCGATGACGAGGAGTTCCGGCTCAACGCGGTCATCGACCGGGTCAACACCACCTGGACGGTCTGGCAGGGCACCACCTTCGGCTGCGTGCAATGCCATGCCCACCCCTACGAGCCCTTCCGGCAGGACGAGTACTACCGCTTCCTCTCGATGTGGAACTCCACCGAGGATGCCGACCTGTCGGATGATTTCCCGAGGCTGAAGGTGCCCAGGGACCCGGCGCGGTTCGCCGAGGCCGATGCCCTCGACCGCCGGATCGAGCGCCTGCGCACCGAACTCAACGACGCCGCCCGACCGCTGATCCGGGAGGAGCGGTGGACTCCCTTGGCCGGGTTGAAGATCCAGGGGCCGCCCGAGGCCACCTTCCAGGTCGAGGGTTCCGAGGTGCGCGTCGGAGGCACGATCCCCAACGGGGCCACCTACGTGATGACCTTGCCGACCGGGGCGACCTTCAGCGCCCTGCGCCTCGACCTCCTGCCGCGCGGGTCCGACCCGAAGCAGTGGCCCGAGCACGGCGCGGTGGTGGGGCACCTGTGGATGGAACTCGAGGATCCGGCCAAGGTGGCCGCCGCCCAGGTCGAGGCCGAGCGCGTCCGGGCCGACAACGAGGCGATGGCGGCCGCCGATGCGAAGGCCATCGACGAGGCGAAGCGGGCGGGCCGGCCGATCCCGAAGAAGCGCGATCCCAGGCCGTTGCCCACGGGCCTGGAGCGCATCGAGTTCACCGCGGTCTATGCCGACACGCTGTCCGGCCCCTACGACCCGGAGGAGAGCCTGAAGCCGGGGTGGGCCGGGGGGGGCGCCTTCCCCAAGCTCTTCGGTCCGAGGTGGCTGGTGTTCGTGCCGAAGTCCCCGGTGCGCACCGCGCCCGGCCAGACGCTGCGGCTGCACCTCAAGCACGAGATCTTCGATGCCGAGACCAAGGGGTCGATCCTCTACCACTTCGCCCTCTCGACCTCGGGTCGGGAGGCATGGACCGGCCTCGTGGCCTCGATGGCCCGGGCCGACCTGCGTCGTTGTCTTGACGAAGCCCGCGCCCGGCGCGAGGCCATCCCGTCGGTGAGCACCCTGGTGATGCGGGAACGCCCGCCGGAGGCCCGCCGCGAGACCCGGGTCTTCGTCCGAGGCAACTTCCTGGCCAAGGACAAGCCCGTGGAGCCCGGGGTGCCGGCTCTCCTGCCGCCGCTGCCCGCCGGGCCGGCCGACCGTCTCGCGGCGGCCCGATGGCTGGTCTCGCCCGAGAACCCGCTCACCGCCCGGGTGGCCGTCAACCGCGTCTGGGCCGAGGTGTTCGGCACGGGCATCGTGGAGACCGTGGAGGATTTCGGGTCGACCGGTCTGCCGCCGTCGCATCCGGAACTGCTCGATGCGTTGGCCCTGCGGTTCCAGGGCGAACTGGGATGGAGCCTCAAGGCCCTCCTGCGTGAGATCGTCCTCTCGGCCGCCTACCGGCAGGACCACCGCGCGGATGCCCGGCGACTGGCGGCCGATCCCCGCAACCGGCTCCTCGCCCGCGGCCCGCGCACGCGCCTGGCCGCCGAGATGATCCGTGACCAGGCGCTGGCCGTCTCCGGGTTGCTCAGCGACAAGATGGGCGGCGGTCCGGTGATGCCCCTGCAGCCCGAGGGCGTCTGGCAGGTGGTCTACAACGGGTCGCAGTGGGTGACCCCGCAGAACGAGGATCGCCACCGCCGCAGCCTGTACACCTACTGGCGTCGCACGAGTCCCTATCCGTCGTTCGTGACCTTCGACGCCTCGAGCCGCGAGATGTGCACGCCGCGCCGGGTCACGACCAGCACGCCGCTCCAGGCCCTGGTGACGCTCAACGATCCGGTCTATGCCGAGGCCGCCCTCGCGCTGGCCCGTCGGATGCAGACGCAGGGCGCGAGCCTGCGGGATCAGTTGGCCTGGGCCTGTCGGATGGTGACCAGCGAAACCGCCACGCCGGCGACCCTCGACCGACTCGAGCGCCTGCATGCCGAGGCCCGGGCCCGGTATGCGGCCGAGGCTGAACTCGCCGGGCCCGTCGGTGGTGAGCCGCGGATCGCCGCCCTCGCCCTCGTGGCCAGCACGCTGCTGAACCTCGACGAGGCCCTGACCAAGTAGGCGCCCTCGGGGTCGCGCTCGCCGCCCGGAGCTGCCGCCCCGATCACGGGTTCCGGATCCAGGCCAACAGGTCGGCCACCTGCTGGGGCGTCCAGCCCTCGGTCAACCCCTCGGGCATCAGGGAGCGCGGCAGCGGCGTCTGCCGGCGGATCGAAGACCTCGCGAGCCGCTCCCGGTGTCCGCCGGGCAACCGCAGGGTGAGGGCCTGATCCGTGGCCTCGGTCACCACACCGGTCCATTCCAACCCGTCGGTCGTCTCCACCGTCTGGCCCGCGTGGCGCGGATCCACCGCGGCGTCGGGGTGCACCAGGGCCGTCAGGAAATCCTCGAAGGGCTTCGTGCCGTAGACGGAGAGATCGGGACCGACGGCGTGGCCTTGCCCCCGGACTGCATGGCAGGCGAGGCACCGCTCCGCGAACAGGCTCCGGCCCCGCATGGCATCCCCGGCCAGTCGGGCGGCCCCGGCGAGCCGACGCGCCTCGGTCGCCGGATCCACGCCCGCCGCCGATGCGGGAAAGAGCCGGAGCGCCCGGGTCCGGATCGCCTCGTCGCGGTGGGTCCGCAGCAGGTCCCTCTGGGCGGGAGACAAGTCCGTCATCGGCACCGTGTTCCGCTCGAACGCCGACAGCAATCCCGGGATCCATTCGGTCCGCCCCATCAGGGTGCCCAGTCGTTCCGCCCGCTCCGCCGGCGCCAGGGAGGACCAGCCGTCCAGCAGGGCGTCCCTCGCGGCGGGTTGGCCCGATCGCCGGAGTTCGCCCAGCAGGGCGGTCCGTACGACGGCAGGGAGCGACGACCGTCTCATGAGGCCGGAAAGCTCCGGATATCCGGCCGGGTTCTCGCGCAGCCCGTTCACCCAGAGCCGGGCGGCGGCCACCCGGACCGGCTCCGGGAGGTCGTTCCGGTCGAGGCAGGCCGCCAGTCCCGGCGTCAGGGCGCGGCGCCATCGCGCCCGCGTCGCCACCAGGGCGGGCGACGAGGTCGTGAGGGATTCCGCGGCGATCCAGGCGGGCAGCAGCCGGGTCGGGTCGCCGCCACCCTGCCCAGCCATCCGTTCCGCCAAGGCCAGTGCGCTCTCGAGGGTCGGGGCCGAGCCCGCGGCATCCCATACCGCCAGCAGGTCGGGCAGGAGATCCGCGGTCGGACGGGGGGCCGGGATGCCTTGGGGGGGCGCGGCGATCGGACCGGTGGTTGGACGGAGCAGGGCCGGGTGTTCGGCCAAGGCCTTGAGGATCGCGGCCGGATGGCGGCGCGCCGCGGCCAGGACGGCGCTCCGGACCCAGGGATCGGTCGGACGGTCGGCAAGGATCCGGACCAGCGGTTCCATGGCCGAGGCATCGCCACGGGCCAGCGCCAGCGAGCGACGGAAGGCGATGGCCGGATCGGCCCGGAGAGAGGCCGGGATCCGATCGACCCATCGGGCGGTGGCGTGTCCAGACGGCAAAAGGCCGAGGGCCACCCCGACGAGGCCCGGATGCTCCGACCGCAGCGCGGCCTCGAGCAACGCCTCGGGCAGGTCGCCCTTGCTGGCCAGGAGTGACAGGGCCTGGGCTCGCACCGCCGGGGATGCCCCGTCGCCGGCCAGGGCCTTCACGCCGTTGGAGGCCCGACGCCAGGCCGCGCCCGGCAGTCCGAGCAATTCCCGATGGGCGAGGTCCCGCAGCGGGCCATTGGCCGAGCCCAGCCGCTGGGCGAGGGCCTCGGGCGGCAGGCCGGTGAGGCGAGGCAGCGGCCCGGGCTTCATGTCGCGCCGTCGGACCCGGTAGATGCGGCCTCCGTCGGCTCCGGCCCGCACGTCGAGCTGGCGCAGCCGCTCGGGCGGGATCCACCTCGGGTGCTCCACCACAAAGCGGTGGAGGTCCACCACCCAGAGCGCCCCGTCCGTGCCGGTGCGTACCTCGACGGGCCGGAACCAGGAGTCGGTGCTGGAGAGGAACTCCCGCTCCCGCTCCCCCGGGGCCCGCCGGGCGGCGAAGGACACCCCGTCGCGGGCCAGTTTCGCCCGGCGCACGAGGTTGTGCACCGGTTCGCAGACGAAGGCGTCGCCGGCGTACTCCAAGCCCAGCGCCGTGTCCCGGAAGATCTCCGGCGCGCAGGCGCTGGTGAGGTGGTTGGCGGTGTGCGGGTCGTTGAAGCGTTCGAGGGTGCGGCTGATCGGGAACACCCGGGTGTCGTCGCGGTCGTTGGGGATCCTCGCCTGCACGGCCTCCACCCCCAGCGCGGCCGCATCGGCGGGCAGGGGGAAGTGCCAGAGCAGCGAGCCGTTGTCGTTGCCGAACCACTCGCCGAAATCGTCGCGCACCCGTCCCTGCTGGCTCACGCCCGGCAGCGCCTGGAATCGGCCGCTCTCGGGCAGGAAGCGGAAATCCCGCTGACGGGCGTCGGTCTCGGTGCCCGCCCGATGCGAGCGGATGACGCCGCCGAAAAGCCCGCCCGCGCCGTGCACCCAGCCGTCGAGCCCCCATCGCAGCCCGTTGACCCTCGCCTGGAAGTTGTGCGTGGCGAATCCCGACAGCAGCACCTCGTCGATGGCCTGCGAGGCGTCTGGTCCGCGCCGGATCCACCGCACGTCCGGGGCCGCGCAGACCAGGATCCCGTCCTTCCAGGTCATCAGCCCGGTCGGGAAGGGCAGGCCGCTGGCCACGACCTCGGCGTGATCCATGCGGCCATCGCCGTCGGTGTCGGTCAGCACCTTGATGCGTCCGCCGGGTTCCATGCCGCCACGCAGGCCGCTGGGATAGTCGGCCATCTCACACACCCAGAGCCGACCATCCGCGCCGAAGTCGATGGCCACGGGCGATTGCACCAGGTCGTCGCCGGCCACGAGGTCCACGGTCAGGCCTTCGGGTGCCTGGAAGGCTTCCAGCGCCCGATGGGCGGCCAGCGGCTCGATCATCTCGCCGCGGGCCGGTGGGGGCCGGTAGGTCGGGCCGAGGTGCCGGTGCACCTCGGTGACGATCCGGTCCTCGAGCGCCGGGTCGAACTGCTGTGGCCGGTCATAGTACCACAGCGAGGATTCGGCCTCGTAGCCGCCCTCCTTCAGGATGCGGCGTGAGGGGATGTATCCCGGCACGTCGTTGGCGTAGCCGTTGATCCAGAGCCGCCTCGGATCCAGCTCCGACTTCAGGCGCAGGGCGTAGTCCACCACCACCTCGCCGCCGAGGAAGACCATGCCGAGGTTGGTCGAGAACGAGAAGGTCTGCACCGGGTAGGGCAGGATCGGGGCGGGGGCCTCGCCCCGGTCGAGGCGCTCAAGCCAGCGCCGTGCATGGAAGCCCACGATGCCTGCGGCTCCGGCCCGCTGCCGCCACTGGTCGCGGGTGAAGTGGGGTTGGAAGGGGATCTCCACCGTCTCCAGCCGGCAGGTCGGGGGCGCGTGCAGGGGCTCGAGGGGCAGGCCGATCAGCCGCTCGACCTCGGCGGCGAGGCTGCGCCCGTGCTGTTCGGCCAGGGCCAGCGTGCCGCGCGGCGACGGGTTGGCGTCGGCGCCGCAGCCGATGGCCACCAGCCCGACCGCGCCGGGATGGCCCGCCTCGATCGATGCGGCGGCCACCCCGGCCCAGTCACCATGCGAGGCGTTGAACTCGCCGCTCAACGTCGTGCAATGGCAGGCATAGCTCGTCAATACGGCCACCAGCCTCCCGTCGTCGTCGGTGGCCCGCAGCACGGGCACCGCCTGATCCACGGGGCCTCCGGGCGTGCGGCGATTGCGGGCGAAGTCGGCCCGACCCTGGCCCCAGGCCAGCCGGGCAGGGCGGCGTCGGGCGAGCGCCTCGCGGACCGCCGCGACCGTCGAGTCGATGAAGAAGCCCGTGTAGGCATCGATGGCGGCCTGGTCTTCCGGTGGGATCGCCTGGGCGAAGATGTTGGGCGCGGCCCCGGTCAGGCAGGGAGCGCTGTGGGTGTGCGTCACCGTCAGCGCGATGCGGTCGGCGGCCAGGCCGCATTCGGTGCCCAGGCGCCTCCGGATCGTCTCCGAGACGCCGGTGGGCAGGATGCAGTTGTCGAGCGTCACCACCACGCAGGCCTCGGGGCCGTCGCCCAAGGCCAGGGCCCGCGCCCTCAGGCGCTGGGCCACGTTCGTCGGGGCGGGCGACTGGGCCCGGGCCGCGTAGCCCATCAGGCGCACCGGGCTCCGCGGCGAGAGGTCCACGCTGGCGGCCCCGACGGGCATCCGCGGGGGCGCGGCGGGGAGCGTCGACGCGTTCGGCCCGGGCGCCGCCCCGAGGAGCAAGGCGGTCAGCCCCAGCATTCCGGCCAGCGCGCGCAGGCGCCGGCACCCCATGGGGCGGTCAACGTGGGACCCGCAAAGGAGCCTGGACAGAGCACCGGGGGAAACCATGGGAGGAGTCTTCCACGGGGGGCTGGGTTGGGGAAGTTGATCCGTGTGCCGGCGACCCGCCGCACCCCGCGCCGGATCCGGCCCGTGCTGGCCGTGCGGCGCGGGCCCGTCATTCGGCCGGCTTCACCGAGCCGGTGCGGCTTCCCACGAAGACGAAGCCGGCCTCGGTCCCGAAGATCCAGTACGGCTCGACCATGCCGGGATAGACCGGTTGCCGCAGGGTCAAGGTGCGGTAGGACGGACCAAACCCGCGTTCGCGGAGCCGTGATTCGGCCACCTCGAGGTCCATCGCGATGGGCCAGGCCAGCACCTGGCTGCCCATCCAAGGCCGGTCCGCGATCGACAGGGAGACATCCTCCCCCGGCGCATTCTCGACGGCAGTCACCGTGCCGTTGCCGATCGTGAAGACCGCCCGGACGCCCACCGAATCGGGATAGGTCTTGGTCCAGTCCGAGACGAGCAGGTGCGCCTCCAGCAGGCCGGCCTCGGCCCATGATTCCAGGACCTGGGCGCGGATGCGCGTCAACCGCTCGAGGAACCCCGGTGTCGGCTTGGGTTGCACCCTCAGGAATCCGTTGGTCCCGGTGGCTTTCCAGGCGTAGGTGGCCAAGCCGTTGGTGGCCGGCGTGCTCTCGAGCACACGCCACGGTCCCTCCAGGCGGTCGGCCGTCTGCCACAGCACCCGGTGCGTCCCATCGCCGCAGGCGGCCGAGGCGAGGAGCGTGTCCGTGCCGGGGAGGAGGTTGATGCGTCCCTCGCTGGCCCGCAGCGGGCCGAAGACCCAGCCTGCCAACCATCCCATCAGGATGAGGAAGGCGGTCCGTCGTCCGCAGGTGGGTGGATGGTTGCCCATGATGCTCCCCATCCAACCCCGGCGCGGGCTTGGATGACAAGCCGACGGCAGGGGCCATCCCGAGCGCTCGGACGTGGAGCCCTGCGGGTTGGCCCCATGGAAAACGCGGCTGGCGCCCGGCTTGAAGCTTGATGCGAAGGCGGCGGCCCCGTTTGCTGCGGCCCCGATGATCTCGCCCTGCGTCCCGGTGCTCGTCCATCCGAGCCTGTTTCCCGAGGCCGTGCATGCCCGGTTGCGCGCCTCGTTCCAGACCCGGCGCATCCATGGGGCCTTCCATTACGACACGGCCCGGCGGGCCCGGCGGTGGATGGCGGTCCATGCCGCCCACGCCCCGGCCCCGACGGCCGGCGGTGCGGTTTCGCTGTATGATCGGGCGGTAGCGGAGGCGGTGGAACGCCTGGAGCCCCGCCCCTGGACCTGCGTGGGCCTCGGTTGCGGCAGCGGACACAAGGAGGCCCGGGTGCTGGCCGCCCTGGCCGCCCGGCGGTTGGCGTCGGTCTACATCCCGGTCGATGTCAGTGTGCCGCTGGTGCTCGTCTCGCGCGAGACGGCCCTCGGGAGGGTTCCCGGCTCGTTGGTCCAGGGTCTGGTCGCCGACCTGGCCGATGCCGACGATCTCGACGCGGCGCTGGCCCCGCTGCATCCGCCGGGCGAGGGACGCTGTGTGACCCTCTTCGGCATGTTCCCCAACTTCGAGCCGGGCTTTCTCTTCGAACGCCTGGCCCGGTGGCTGCGCCCGGGCGACCGGCTGATCTTCAGTGCCAACCTCGCTCCCGGACCGGACGTGGCCGCCGGCACCGCCGAAGTCCTGCCCCAGTACGACAACGCCGAGACCCGCGCCTGGCTGGCCACCCTCCTGGAAGACCACGGTGTGGCCCCCGGTTCCGGTGCGGTCGAGTTCCGCATCGAGTCCGATCCGGACGTCGACGGCTGCGCCCGGATCGTCGCCGATTGGGTTGTGGCGCAGCCCTCCGAGCTGGTGCTCGACCGCGAGACCTTCGTGCTCGAGCCCGGGGCGCGCCTTCGGCTGTTCTACTCCTACCGTCACACCCCCGCTTCGATGGAGGCCGGCGCCCGCCGCCACGGACTGCGCCTGGATGCCTCCTGGATCGCGGCCTCCGGTCAGGAGGGCGTGTTCCTCGCCAAGCGGGACCCGGCGACCTGAGCGGGGTCGGGACGGCTCTCCGAGCCGTACTCCCTGCGCGCCGCCGGAGATGACGGCCATCGAACAAAGGATTGCCGGCAGGCACCTTCCCCCCGAAGGTCTGCCTCGTCTGATGAGCGAAGTTGCCTTTGAGAGTGTGTCCGTGAACCCGCCGGCTGGCGGCAGGGCCGACGGCGTTGGCGCCGAGGAGGATTTCTCCGTGCCGGTGCCGCGACCCAAGACCTCGATCTTCAAGCTCGTGGGCGAGGTGCTCGACCACGGCGGCCCGGGCTACCTGCAGTTCGCCATCACCAACATTTGCAACGCCGACTGCGGGTTCTGCGGCTTCGCCCGCAGCCAGTTTGATCCCAAGAAGCGCCGCTCGGTCACGTTGCAGGAGGCCAAGGACGTCATCGACATCGCCGTCCGCAACCACATCGGCTACCTGCTCTTCGTGGGCGGCGAGCCGCTCGTCCACCGCGACCTGCGCGCCATGGTCCGGTATGCGGCCCGCAAGGGCATCAAGCCGATGATCTGCACCAACGGCGGCCTCTGGACCGAGGAGAACATGAAGGCCCTGGCCAGCGACGGCCTGAGCAGCGTCATCATGTCCATCGACGCGCACGACATCGCCGCCCACGAGAAGAACCGGGGCCTCAAGGACGTCTGTGCCAAGATCCGCCGGGCCAACGAGTTCTTCCTGGGCCTGGGAGTCCAGACCACCGCCAGCATCACGGCCAGCAAGCTCATCGAGGACTACGACAAGCTTCCCGCCTTCCTGGAGTCCCTGGGTTTCGAGAACTGCACCTTCAGCTACCCGCTCACCGACCTGAAGAGCAGCTACCTCAGCTTCAGCGAGGGCGGCCTGGTGAGCTTCACGCCCACCGAGCTGCTCGAGGTCTTCGAGAAGATCAAACGGATGAAGCACCGCAGCGGCTATCCGGTGGTCAACCCCACCGAGTCGCTCGACGAGATGCAGCGCCACCTGCGTGGCGAGCCCGAGCAGTTCGGTTGCCTGGGCGGCTTCAAGTACTTCTACCTCGACTGGCATCTCAACCTGTACCGCTGCCACTTCTGGGAGACCCCCATGTGCAACGTGTACGAATGGGACGACTCGAAGCTCGTGCGCGACGGTTGCACACGGTGCATGATCGACTGCTACCGCGATCCGAGCGTGCTGCAGTTCGTGGCCGTCAACGCCATGGACACCTGGAAGGCCCTCAAGCAGGGCCAGTTCCTCCGCGCCGCCCGGCACCTCTTCGACCGACGCAACCTCACGTCGATCCAGGCGGTGGCCGAGGATTTCAAGTGGGTGACCAAGGTGTAGGTTGGTCGTGCGGCTCCCGGGGGAACGCACCGCGCCGTGTGCCAGAGCCCACGGTGACCTGCGACCGTCGAAAGCCGAGACCGGACCGCAAATCAGGCTTGTGAAGCCGGGGCTCATGGCCTATCCACTTGGCCCGCTTCGCAAGGAAGCCATCGCCAGGGTAGCTCAGCGGTAGAGCAGGGGACTCATAAGCCCTTGGTCGGGAGTTCGATTCTCCCCCCTGGCACCAACTTTGGATTTGCAGGGGCCTCGACCAAATAGTCGAAGTTGGCCGGCCCGCTCCGGCGCATCAGGTGCTCCAGAATCCTTCGCGCCCCCGCCTCCGTTTCATTGGGTCCACTAACGTAGAAAGGCTTGCCGTCCCTGCCGAACGTGAAGTGCTCTGCCAACGGAGGAATCTGCGCGAAAACTCCCGATGCCTTCTCGTAGCCGGCTGCGGGAGGCAGGCCGAGAGCCATTGCGTATTGGACCGCCTGCTCCACCAAAGAGCGTGCCCGGGCGGGCGGAATCTGTTCCATCGGGAATTCGGACAGGTAGTGGTTCCGAATGCGTTGGCGGTAATCTTCCGGATCGCAAACCTCGTGAAGGGTCCGCTTGACTCC
>Ga0068872_10004024_pt1 | contig 11172 bp, 9 predicted proteins | sample NOAtaG_7_FD_66441 | JGI IMG/M metagenome (GOLD analysis project Ga0068872, IMG submission 66441) | Freshwater lake microbial communities from Lake Erie, under a cyanobacterial bloom - NOAA_Erie_Diel1S_2200h metaG | ecosystem: Environmental > Aquatic > Freshwater > Lake | place: USA: Ohio, Lake...
CGCAAAGTATTTGTATCTTTGGTTTGGAAAAGTGAAAGCACAGCCGATAAATTATTTGGATTTTGAAATTGATAAACTAACCCGTTCTATTGAGAATGCAATTACTGGGGATAGTTTTCCGACGGAAATAACTTTTTTGACCAAATACGACCTTAAAACCATGCTAAAGAAAAACGGGTGGAAATTTAATTGGCGTAATGAGTTAAAAACCAATGACAGGGAGGTGTATAAACTTACAATCCAAAACAACCAGTCGGTCATTCAGGCTGTGATGAGTTTAAGTATCCAGGAAGATCACATATATATGCCGTTAATAGAGAGTGCTCCATTTAACCGAGGAAAAGACAGGGTTTATTTGGGTGCGCCGGCAAATTTGGTTGCCTTTGCCTGCCGACTCTCTTTTCAAAAAGGCTTTGATGGATTTGTGTCGTTTCATTCCAAAACCAAGTTGATAACCCATTACGAAAAAACCTTAGGAGCTCAGCACTTTGGCAACCAACTAATGATAATCAATTCGGATGCTGCATTGAATTTGATAGATAAATATTTTAAATCATAATGTAATATGGGACTCATTAAAGAACCATTGGAAATAGATTTTGAATTTGATTCAAGACCGCTATCCAAAGAGGAGAAGCAAAAAATAAGCGATTATATAACTGCGTATAAGAAGCAAAAAGCACAGCAGAAATCGCTTAGAAGCAGGAATAAGAATAAACCTGACCGAAAAATAGTGCTTGAATAATGGCCTTTGGGCGCGAAGGTGGTTGGGAAGCCATGCGCTTTTTTACGGAGCCCAAAAATGTGTGCGTAGCGTATTAGATTAAAAAACCTCACCAATTCCTATATAAACCCCTCTTTGCCTGTCTGATCCAAATCCTGCATCAAGGCGTAAATTGTATTTTTCTTTACGGTTTATTTGAAAACGGATGCCTGCCCCTGCATTCCATTTTGGCGGGTAAAAAACCCATGGATTCGGCGAAACAATATTGAAACCGCCAAATGCGGCCACTCCCCAGCGCGGCAAAAAGAACTTTCTGATTTCGGTTTGATAGCTGTAAATACAGCGGTCGCGCCACCGTCCGGCATAAATTCCCCTTGCGGTTTCATTGCCCATTACCGGTAATTCTAAAAATGGTGTTGCTCCGAAATTAAAACTGCTGAGCAATCGATGCGACCAGATGTTGTTTTCAGAACTATCAAACTTTAAATACCAGCGCATGTCATTACTCACCTCTGTGTAGAAACCCCTGTCGCCCCAGTGGGGAATTATACTCCAGTCCCAATATTTGCCTTTTGTAGTGTTGAGTGGCTGATTGCGCGTATCCTTTGTGGCGCCCAAACCCAGAGCCCAAACATAATACGGTTTGATTTCTGAAGGAAGCGAGGCGCTGTCGGGCTCACCGGTATTGGCGTTTAGTGATTGTATGTTCCATAAAGAGGCGTGATGTACCTGAATTCCGGCAAACCAACCCTGACTTTTTGTTTTGAGATAATGTATCAGTTCAAAGTTAAATCGGTTAGATGAATAAAGAATAGAGGAAGAATGGGGTTTGTTGTGCCCAATTCCCCAGTATAGTTCCGGGAAAACTGACCATTCAGCACCGCCCCTGTTGATGTAGCGATTCCTTGAACCAGTAATGAGGTAATTGAAGGAAAGCAGCCGTTGTCGTCGTTGGGTAAAATTAAGATCCAAACCAACATAACTGCTTCTGATACTGTCGCTGCGATCTGTTTTAAAGTTGATAACACTCGACAGACCCAGAGACAAACCGGTTTCAGGACTATTGCCAATGCTGGGCAGCACAGCCAAGCCCTTAAGCAGACTTACTGATTGAGCTTTTGCAAAAGCATGAATAACAAAAAAAATGAAGATGAGAGATACACGAAACACTTGTCAAAATTAATGACTTGACCAATCATGAACTAGGGTAATTTTGCATCATGTTTGAAAACCGCGAAAGAACTGAATTGTCGGACCTGGGAGAATTTGGATTGATTGAGCATTTAACCAAAACTTTTAGCAATGTGAATGCCTCTTCGTTGCTGGGTGTGGGTGATGATGCCGCAGTGATTGACAATGGTGGGGACGAGTATGTGTTGCTAAGCACCGATGCCATGTTTGAAGGAGTTCATTTTGATCTGAGTTTTCATCCACTAAAACATTTGGGGTACAAGGCTGTCAGTACGGCGGTCAGTGATATCTATGCCATGAATGGTCAGGCAAAGCAAATTTTGGTGGCCATAGCCCTGAGCAACCGTTTTTCTTTGGAAGCCGTTGAAGAATTGTATTTGGGAATTAAGATAGCCTGCGAAAAATTTTCTGTTGACCTTGTGGGAGGCGATACTACGGCCAGTCCAAAAGGTTTGAGCATTGCGGTTACCGCTTTGGGAACTGTTGCAAAAAACAAACTCGTGCGCAGAAGTGGGGCCGGAGAAAATGATTTGCTGGTGGTTTCGGGCGATTTGGGTGCCGCTTATATGGGTTTACAAATACTGGAAAGGGAGAAAAAGGTTTTTTTAGAGCACCCCGGTGCACAACCTGATTTGCAGGGTCACGAATACATCATTGGCAGGCAGTTGAGGCCTGAAGCACGCTTGGATGTGGTTAAAATTTTAGATGAACTGGGCATCGTGCCCTCTTGTATGATTGATATTAGCGACGGGCTGGCAAGTGAAGTGCATCATCTTGGCATTCACTCGGGCTGTGGTTTTGATATTTACGATGAAAAACTCCCAATGGATCCTCAGGTGATAAGTACAGCCATGGATTTTGACTTGAACCCAACGGTGGTGGCGCTAAATGGGGGCGAAGACTATGAACTGCTCTTTACAGTAGCACAGGAGCACTACGAAAAAATCAAAAATCACCCCGATTTCACCATTATCGGTCATGCAACTTCAGAAAAAAATCAATTTAGGCTGATCGGGAAATCAGGTGCAGCCTTCGAAATTCAGGCTCAGGGGTGGCAGCATTTTAAGGGCTGAACGGCCTGTTTTATCGCGCCTGAAAACAATGCAAGTGGTTTACAGCGGTCGGTAACAACAGGTTCTTAGCCGATCAAAAGAATAAAATTACACACAAATCATCATAGGGTTTGTATTTATTCGACCGAAGTCTTTAGATTTACGACCTTTATCGATCCCAGATGAAAAACAACATCCGTGTGCTAGCAGTTGACTTGGATTTAAGCCAAGTTGACATGTTGGCCGGATTGCTGTGCGAAGCATCTCCGCGATTTGTCTTGGTGGGATGCATTGCTGGAGCCGGAGAAGTTTCCCATTTCATAGCCCACCGTAAACCCCACCTGCTTGTTGTAAAAGGAGCTCAGCCCTCCTTGATTGAATATGTTCAGCTTAAAAACAGTGGTTTTGAATTTGATTTGATTGCATTTGAATCAGAAAATTCGGGAACATCGGGCAACGGAGAATCAACGGTGTTTGCGTATTGGGCGCCACCTTTGAATACAGCGCAGGCCTTGGACGATTTGAGCCGCTACCAACAAATAAAAACAGGTTCAAAATGGTCGCGACTTACCTTTTCGGTTGGACAAAGTTTAAAAGTGGTAAAACCGGAAAGTATCGTGTTGGTTCGTGCTGAAGGATCGTACAGTGCTGTGGTACTTGAAAACGGCGATGAAATTGTGGTAAGCCGCAATCTGAAAAGCATAGAGGATGAGCTCATTGAATATCCATTTTTGTTCCGCAGTCACAAATCCTTTATCGTCAATTTGCACAGTGTACAAGAGTGTTGCAGAGGTGGCAGCTTAAGAATTAAACTTACTGGCAATCATGAAGCGGGATTGTCATCGGAAAAACAGGAAACCTTTTTGAAATTGCTGCAGGATTTATAACAGAACAATTCTGCTAAAACGCAATATCACTTTGAGTTCCTTGCACATCGCCCTAATTTTGCAGCATGTTCAGAACTCATACATGCGGAGAATTGAGATTGACCGACTCGGCAAAAGAGGTAACCCTGGCGGGTTGGGCCGCCCGCATCAGAACCATGGGCGGTATGGCATTTATTGACCTGCGTGACCGCTATGGAATTACTCAAATTGCTTTCAACGAAGGTTACGACAAGGATTTGCTGTCAAGGGTTTCTGAATTGGGCCGCGAATTTGTACTGCAGGTAAAAGGCCGGGTGGCTGAAAGAGAAAACAAGAATTCAGCTTTGCCCACAGGCGATGTGGAAGTGATTGCAACCGATTTTCAGGTTCTCAACCCATCAAAAATCCCTCCGTTTCTTATTGAAAATGAAACCGACGGAGGTGATGATCTGCGCATGCAGTATCGCTACCTCGATTTAAGAAGAGAGCCGGTTCGGAACAATCTGTTGCTTAGGCACAAACTGGCGCAGCAAATCAGAAGCTACCTGAGTCATGCCGATTTTATAGAGGTGGAAACCCCGGTACTCATTAAAAGTACACCTGAAGGAGCCAGGGATTTTGTGGTTCCCAGCCGCCTCAATCCCGGACAGTTTTACGCCCTGCCTCAAAGTCCGCAAACATTTAAGCAATTGCTCATGGTAAGCGGTTTCGATAGGTATTTTCAGGTGGTAAAATGCTTTCGCGACGAAGATTTGCGGGCTGACAGACAGCCTGAATTCACCCAAATTGATTGTGAAATGAGCTTTGTTGAACAGGAAGACATTCTCAACCTATTTGAAGGAATGGTGAGGCATCTGTTTAAAGAGGTAAAAGGTGTTGAATTCGCCACCTTCCCCCGAATGAGTTTCGATGAAGCCATGCGAGATTACGGCTGCGACAAACCCGATTTGCGGTTCGATATGCAATTTTGCTACCTGAACGAGGTGGCCAAGGGTAAAGGATTTGGTTTGTTCGACAACAGCGAGGCCGTCATTGCAGTCAACGCTGCAGGAGCAGGGCATTACAGCCGCAAACAAATTGATGAACTGACGGATTTTGTAAAACGCCCGCAAATTGGAGCCGGTGGGCTGATTTATTGCAGGGTTGAGGCAGATGGTTCATACAAATCATCAGTAGATAAATTCTTTAATCAGGAAGATCTTAAGAAATGGGCCGAAGCCTGCAGTGCCGAGCCCGGTGATTTGATTTTGGTACTTGCAGGTGGTTTGGATAAAACCCGCAAACAAATTAATGAACTGCGTCTGGAAATGGGCAATCGCTTGGGCCTGCGCGATCCGTTCAACTACAAGCCGCTTTGGGTAATTGATTTTCCGTTGCTAGAAAAAGACGAAGAGTCGGGTCGTTGGCATGCCATGCACCATCCTTTTACGAGTCCATTGCCCGGCGACATCGGAAAAATGCAAAGCGATCCCGGTGCAGTTCGCGCCAACGCATACGATTTGGTTATCAATGGTGTAGAGGTTGGCGGTGGCAGCATTCGTATACACGACCGCAGTTTGCAGGAAAGAATGTTCGCCCTGCTCGGCTTTACGCCGGAAGAAGCCCGTGCTCAGTTCGGCTTTTTAATGAATGCTTTTGAATACGGGGCTCCGCCCCACGGAGGCATTGCGTTGGGATTCGACCGCTTGTGCAGTTTGTTTGGCGGCAGTGAAACCATTCGCGATTACATAGCCTTCCCTAAAAACAATGCGGGCAGAGATGTAATGATTGATGCGCCTTCGGAAATTGACAATCAGCAGTTGACCGAACTGGGCATTTCAGTTAAATAAATTCACAATTCGCGCATAAAAGACCGCAAATCCGGTCAAGGCAGCCATCAACGAAGCAAAAAACACCGCGGCCGCCGCCATATCCTTGGCTCTACCGATTTTTTCATCCCATTCAGGGTGCAATCTATCCATTAGTTCTTCCAGGGCTGTGTTAAGCAATTCAAGTCCAATTACCAGACCTATGCATAAAAAAACCATAGCCCACTCAAAACGGGTGATGTGTAAATACCTGCCCAGCAACACAGCCAAAATGGCGCCCGCACACTGTAAACGCAGGTTGCGCTGGGTTTTCAACGCGCGGCCAAAACCCTTCAGTGCATTTTTAAAAGACGATATGAGTGATTGCCGGCGCATAAAAAAGCCCGCCTTACAAGGCGGGCTTTTTATTAAAATGTGTTGATTTTAATTCGCTTTTCAATTTCCTCTACATCATGACGGAACTTTTTATCGGTATCCATCAGGTCGTTTACGGTTTGGCAGGCGTGAATGACGGTACTGTGATCCCTTCCGCCAAAGAACATACCAATGTTTTTCAGCGATGCTTTGGTTAAATCTTTGGTAAAGTACATGGCAATTTGCCTTGCCTGCACAATTTCTCTTTTTCTGGTTTTCGATTTAACAGCCTCAACCGGAATGTTATAGAAATCGCAAACCAGCTTCTGAATGTATTCAATGCTGATTTCACGGGTGCTGTTCTTCACAAAGTTTTTCACCACCTGTTTGGCCAGGTTCAGGTCAATTTGTTTTCTGGTGAGTGATGACTGTGCGAGCAGAGAAATCAGTGCGCCTTCCAGTTCACGAATATTCGTGTCAATATTGTGAGCTAGGTATTCAACAATATCGCGGTGAATGGTAATGCCATCCTGATACATTTTGTTTTCAAGAATGGCCACACGGGTTTCAAAATCGGGTGAACCCAAATCTGCACTCAAACCCCACTTAAAGCGACTCAGTAACCTTTCGTCCATATTTTTCAGGTCTTTGGGCGGACGGTCGCAGGTAAGAATAATTTGTTTTCCGTTTTGGTGCAGGTGATTAAAAATCTGGAAGAATATTTCCTGAGTGCGTTCTTTTTTCGCAAAGAACTGCACATCGTCAACGATCAGCACATCGAGGTACTGATAGAAGTTAACAAATTGGTTGTGGTTGCCCTGTTTGGAAGAATCGATAAATTGGTTAATAAACTTTTCAGCGCTGACAAAAACCACCACTTTTTGCTTGTGGTTCTGTTTTACAAGGTTGCCAATGGCATGGGCAATGTGGGTTTTTCCCAAGCCGCAGTTTCCAAATATCATTAATGGGTTGAAAGCGGTGCCTCCTGGTTTGTTCGCAATGGCCAGGCCTGCGTTGCGAGCCAGTTTGTTGCATTCGCCTTCAACAAAGTTGTCGAAAGTGTAACGGGGGTTCAGCTGACTGTCGATGTTCATTCTTTTCAATCCCGGGATGATGAAAGGATTTTTAATCGGACTGTCAAGGTTTACAGGCATACCCAGTTCGTTTTGAACCGGCTTGGAATTGCTGCCCGTTGGAAGATTGATAGTGTAGGGAGCTTGATCGTGCCCAGCTGTTTCAATAATAATGTTGTATTCCAGCTTAGCCGTAGGGCCAATCACTTTTTTCAGGGTTTTGTGCAACAATTGCACATAGTGTTCCTCAAGCCACTCATAAAAAAACTGGCTTGGCACCTGAATGGTTAAAACTTTATTCTGCAATTTGACTGCACGAACAGGTTCAAACCAAGTTTTAAAACTCTGAGGATTAATATTGTCTTTAATAATTTTTAGGCATTCCTGCCAGGCGAGTTCGTGGCTCTTGTTCTCTGTCATAGCTTTTCCCGGGGTCATTTTTGCATGTTGATGAAAATGTTTAAGTTAAGTGATTGAAAATCAATGGATGTCTTCCAACGATTTTACAACTGCTAAGAAAACAACAAAATTCACATTGTGCTAACTTTTTTTGCTTGTTTTTAAATTTTTTTTCATTTAATATATTGCCCTTACGATTGGTATTCACCAAACGCATTTCGTAGATTATCAGCTATTTCCCCAAGTGTTAAATGTTTTTCTACTGCGTTTATGATGACCGGCATCAGGTTTTCGCCACTATTGGCAGCGTCGGTTAATCGTTTTTTTGCATTTTCAGCTTCTGATTGGCTTCTTTCCGTTCTGATTTTCGTCAGTTTCTCAGTTTGTGTTTTTCGGATTGAGTCATCAATCTTTAGCACTGGGGGCATTTTTTCAGCAGTTGAACTTTGAAATTTGTTCATCCCCACAATGATTTTTTTACCCGAATCAATGTCTTTTTGGTAAATGTAACTGCTTCGGCCAATTTCTTCCTGCATCCATCCGGTTTCAACCGCTTCCACTGCTCCTCCCATTTCGTCAATGCGTTGAATTATTTTCCGGGCTTCTGTTTCAATTTGTTCAGTCAGTGATTCAATATAGTAAGAGCCTCCCAGAGGGTCAGCAGTGTCGGCGGCACCGCTTTCGTGTGCAATAATCTGTTGCGTTCTGAGTGCAATGGTGGCCGCCTGTTCGGTCGGCAGGCCGAGGGCTTCGTCAAACCCATTGGTGTGTAGACTTTGTGTTCCGCCCAATACCGCAGCCAGTGCCTGAATGGTTACCCTTACAATGTTGTTGTCGGGTTGCTGGGCTGTAAGGGTTGAGCCACCTGTTTGGGTGTGAAACCTCAGCATCATGGCCTCGGGGGTTTTGGCTCCCATTTCTTTCATCATGTTTGCCCAAATTTTGCGGGCGGCCCTGAATTTGGCTATTTCCTCAAAAAGGTTGTTGTGGGCGTTGAAAAAGAAGGAGAGTCGTTTGCCAAATACATCAATATCGAGCCCTTTATCCAGCGCAGCCTTCACATAAGCTTTGCCGTTCGACAATGTAAAAGCCAGTTCCTGAGCTGCCGTGCTGCCTGCCTCACGAATGTGGTAACCGCTGATGGAAATGGTATTCCATTTTGGCAACTCTTTGCTGCACCACTCGAAAATATCAGTAATAATGCGCATACTGGGCTTTACAGGGTAAATGTAAGTTCCGCGCGCGGCGTATTCCTTTAGAATATCGTTTTGAATTGTTCCTGAAATCTTGCTCAAATCGGCACCCTGCTTTTTGGCTATGGCCACATACATGGCGAGCAAAGTAGATGCGGTTGCATTGATGGTCATGCTTGTGGTGATTTCCTGGAGCTGTATTCCTTTAAATAACAATTCCATATCTGCCAGCGAGTCAATAGCCACACCCACTTTACCTACTTCTCCTTCACTCATGGGGTGATCGCTGTCGTAACCAATCTGGGTAGGCAGATCGAAGGCTACGGATAATCCTGTGGTTCCCTGTGACAGCAAATAATGGTATCGTTTGTTGCTTTCTTCGGCCGTGCTGAAACCGGCGTATTGTCTCATGGTCCACAATCGCCCGCGATACATGTCTTTTCGAATGCCTCGTGTAAAGGGGAATTCACCCGGTTTTTCTGTTAAACCGGGGCCGGATGAGTAAAGTTCCTGAATGGGAATACCTGAATCTGTTTCTTTCAAAATGCTTTAATTAATTTGGTTTAGCCAAAAAACAATCCCACTTCTGCCTTCAGAAAGTTGATGGCTTTTTCCGTTGGTTGCTGCCCGGCGGCAATCATACTTTCTATAACGGCCTTGCTTAGGTCGGTTTGTGTTGCGTTCGGTTCAAGACCATTGTAAGCCTCGTTGATAAGCGCAATGACCTGTTCTTTTACCACCTTTACCAGATTCCAGCTTTGTGCTGATACATAGATTTGCTGAGAAAGATTGTAATTATACTCTTGTTGAATGGCACCTATCATTTGAAACTTAAGAGATCCCGCTGTTTGGTCGGGATGACTGTGGGTTGCGATTAACTGCTGAGGGCTGATTCGTTCAAGAAACAAAACCAGTCTTTCATAAGCCTGAAGCTTTATGGGAGTTACGGTTTGTTGATTTTGTCGCTGTATTTCAATGCGTATTTTGTTCAGGTTTTCTTCTGACTGATTCTTGATTACGAAGTAGGCAGTAAGAAACACAATGACCGAGGGAAGTGTAAACTTCAGAATTTCGAGCAGGGTTTGAGTGGCTTCCATCTAAAAAGGGTTGCAAAGATAAAACGATTTACAGCTTAGAGTATTGTATTCTAAACTCCCTTTTCATGGTCATTTCTTGTTGGCATTTATGAATTAACTTTGCATATCGATTTATTTCAAGATGGAAACTTTGCAGGAAAAAGAAATACAAACGGCTCCGGTAACTTTTACTGATGGAGCCATAGAGGAGTTAAACCGTCTTCGTTCTTCGCTGGTAACGGCAGAGGAGTCTTTTTTAAGAATTGGTGTTAAAGGTGGCGGTTGCTCAGGATTGAGTTACCTGCTGGCCTTCGACAAGAAGGAAGATGGAGATAAAGAGTTTCAGATTCAGGGCATGGAGGTAGTGATGAACAAAGCCCATGTAATGTATGTGCTGGGTATGGTTATAGATTGGGAAAACGGGCTCAACAACAGGGGATTTACATTCAACAATCCCAATGCAAAAGACACCTGTGGCTGCGGACAAAGCTTCAGCACCTGAGGGGTGTAATAAATTTTGAAATTGCTTGAAAACATAGGGCAGGGTATTGATGCGGTGAAAAGCAACCTGCTAAGGGCTTTCATCACCTGTCTGATTATAGCAATCGGTATTTCTGCGTTGGTGGGAATTCTTACTTCCATCGATGCCATGAATTTCGCCATTACAAAAACCTTTTCAAGAATGGGGTCTCAGAGTTTTAACATTCGCAATACCCAGGGAGTGCAACGCCACGGGGGCCCGATTTCTGCAGCACAGGCCGATGCCATTTCTTATATTCAGGCAAGCCGTTTCAAACGGGATTTTCAGTTTCCATCCGATGTATCCATCAGTCGCAACGCTGCCATGACGGCTAAAGTGAAACATGAAGGGCAGGAAACAAATCCGAATGTGCGGGTGATTGGAGTGGACGAAAATTACCTGAAGACTGCAAGTTACGATATCGCACAGGGGAGAAATTTCACATCCAACGATGTGGAACTTGCACTGCCATTGGCCATTGTAGGAAAAGAAATTGTTAGCAGTGTAATACCTGATGCCAATGCGGTGGGAAAAGAGATTCTTGTGAATGGGAAGCGATACCGCATTGTTGGGGAATTGGCTGAAAAGGGCTCAAGTCTCGGAATGTCGGGTGGAGACAGGGTCGTGTTCGTTCCAGTTAGCCGAAGCAGGCAGGATTTTGTGGATGGCCGTGAAAATTTCTTCATCAATGTTGCTGTTGATGAGGTGTCTCAACTCGATCCGGCCATGAATGAGGCCTATTTGATGATGAGAAAAATCAGGGGTACCGGATTGTCGGGAACAGATAATTTTGTATTAACCAAAAGTGATGCTTTGGCAAGAGATGCCATTGATAATTTGAAAATGGTAACGGCGGTGGGCACCATCATTGCCATAATTACCTTATTACGAGCTGCTGTAAGTTTAATGAATATTA
>Ga0068872_10004025_pt1 | contig 11171 bp, 8 predicted proteins | sample NOAtaG_7_FD_66441 | JGI IMG/M metagenome (GOLD analysis project Ga0068872, IMG submission 66441) | Freshwater lake microbial communities from Lake Erie, under a cyanobacterial bloom - NOAA_Erie_Diel1S_2200h metaG | ecosystem: Environmental > Aquatic > Freshwater > Lake | place: USA: Ohio, Lake...
CGCAGCGCTCGGAGGCGCGCTCGGATTTCCGATCCGCGCCGCGCATGGCCGGGCGACCGAGCCGCCGAAGTCGCCCTCGACGGCGCTCCGCTTCGCGCACTTCACCGATCTTCACATCACGCCCGACCGCGACAGCGCGCGCGGCATGAGGAAGGCCTTCGAGACGGCGCACGCGGACGGGATCGAGATGATCCTCACCGGCGGCGACCTCATCATGGACTCCTTCGAGGCGAAGCGCGCACAGGTCGACCGCGAGTGGGCGCTCCTGCACAAGCTCTTCAAGGAGCACTGCACGGTGCCCGTCGAGCATTGCCTCGGCAACCACGACATCTTCGGCTGGTGCCGGTCGAAGGCCGACATGAAGGGCGACGAGCCCGACTTCGGCTACGCGCGCGCGTTGGCCGAGCTGAAGCTCGCAGCCCGCTGGCGCAGCTTCGATCGCAACGGCTGGCACTTCATCGTGCTCTCCTCGGTCGAGCGCGATCCGAACGACGAGTGCGGCTATCTCGCGTTCCTCAGCGACGAGCAGCGCGCGTGGCTCGAGGCCGATCTCGCAGCCTCGACCCTTCCCACGGTCGTCGTCTCCCATGTCCCGATCCTCACCATCACCCCGGGAACCCGCGGTGGCGAGAGCGAGCGCAAGCGCAACCAGACGGTGATCGGCGGCGGGACCGTCCACCTCGACGCATCGCCCATCCACCAGGTCTTCCGCAAGTCCGGCCGCGTGAAGCTCGTCCTTTCGGGCCACATGCATCTCGTCGATCGCTGCGAGGCCGACGGCATCACCTACGCCTGCAACGGCGCCGTGAGCGGTGGCTGGTGGAAGCCCACGAAGACCTACTGCGATCCGTGCTACGGCCTCGTCGACCTCATGTCGGACGGCTCGTTCAAGCTCGAGGTAAAGCCGACGGGCTGGATGAACCCGTGATCGTTCCGTGCCTCCGTGAGAGACCTCAGGCGCGTCCGCACCTCAACGCACGCCTGCAGCCAAGCCGCACTCACCCGATCTTCGCGATGCCGCCCATGTAGGGCCGCAGCGCCTCGGGCACCAGCACGGTGCCATCGGGCTGCTGGTGCATCTCGAGAAGCGGAATCAAGACGCGCGGGCTCGCGATCACCGTGTTGTTGAGCGCATAGGCGAAACGCGTCTTGCCCTGTTCGTCCTTGTAGCGGAGGTTCAGGCGGCGGCACTGGAAATCGCCGAGGCGGCTCGCGGAGTGCGTCTCGCCGAACTCGCCGGTCGGAGCGCCATCCTTGCCGACCTCGCCGCGACCGGGCATCCAGCTCTCGATGTCGATCATGTCCTCGTTCTTCACGCCGAGGTCGCCGCTGCAGCACTGGAGCAGGCGATACGCGAGGCCGAGCGACTGCAGGATCATCTCGACCGTCTCGATCATCTGCGCGTGCCACGCGCGGCTCTCGGCTTCGTCCGCCTTGCAGACGACGACCTGCTCGACCTTGTCGAACTGGTGGATGCGATAGAGGCCCGCCGTGTCCTTGCCAGCGGCGCCCGCCTCGCGGCGGAAGCAGGTCGAGGCGGTGCAGTACTTCAGCGGAAGCTGGTCAAGAGAGAGGATCTCGTCGGCGTGCAGGCCCATGAGACCGACTTCGCCCGTTCCGGTGAGGAAGAGATCGTGGCCCGCGCCGCGCGCCGCCTCATCGATGTGATACGCCTGCTCGCGGCCTGCGGGGAAGAAGCCCGTGCCCACCATGCACTCTTCCTTGACGATCACCGGCACGCCCATCGGCTTGAAGCCGCGGCGGTCGGCCATGAAGTCAAGCGCGTAGCGAAGCACCGCCTGATGGAGACGCATCCCGAGGCCGGTCAGCACGTAGTGGCGCGTGCCCGACATCTTGACGCCGCGCTCGAAGTCGACGAGGCCGTGCAGCTTCACGAGGTCGAGATGCGTGCGCGGCTTGAAGCCTCGGTTCTCGGCGAAGGTCTTGTCGAAGCTCCAGCCGGGCGGCGCCCAGCGCCGGATCTCCTTGTTGTCCTCGCTGCCCTTGCCCTTCGGCACATCGGCCGCGGGCGGCTGCGGAACCTGCAGCCAGAGCGCCTTCCACTCGGGTTCGATCGCATTGAGATGGCGCTCCTCCTCGGCGACGAGGGCCTTCAGCTCGGCGGGCTTCGCCTCGAGGGAGGCGATCTCCATCTCGAGCCGGTCCTTCTCGTCGCCGGCCGCGGCCTTGAGCTTGCCCTTCAGCTGTCCGATCTTCGGCCCGATCTCCTTCGAGATCCGGTTCTGCTCGGCCTTCGCGCTCTCCTGGCGCGAGAGGATCGCGCGGCGCGCCTCGTCAAGCGCGAGCAGGCGGTCGATGTCGACAGACATGCACTTGTCGCGCACGCCGTTGCGGTACTTGTCGGGGTTCTCGCGGAGGTCCTTCAGGTCGATCATGGCGTGCGGAAGATAGCGCGGATCCCAAGCGGCCGCTGCGTGCGGCAGCGGGCTTTGGCGCGTCCGAGCACCAGAGCGAGCAAGTTGCGAAGCAGGTTGCGAGCGCTCGGATCTCGAGCGGCCGCTGCGTGCGGCAGCGGCCTTTGGCGCGTCCGAGCACCAAGGCGAGCAAGTTGCGAAGCAGGTTGCGAGCGCTCGGATCTCGAGCGGCCGCTGCGTGCGGCAGCGGCCTTTGGCGCGTCCGAGCACCAAAGCGAGCAAGTTGCGAAGCAGGTTGCGAGCGCGAGGATCTCAAGCGGCCGCTGCGTGCGGCAGCGGCCTTTGGCGCGTCCGAGCACCAAAGCGAGCAAGTTGCGAAGCAGGTTGCGAGCGCTCAAACTACGATCTGTAGCTCGGCGGCGCCGCCCACTTCATCTTCGCGCGCAGCGCATCCCAGTACCGGTTCGACGGGTTCGCCACGAACAGCGCCTTGCGCGCATGCTCGCGCATGCGGACCACATCTCCGCCGCCAAGCGAGATGTGCCGCTGGCCGTCGAGCACCACGCAGGTTCCCTCGTTGACCCGGCGCATCACAAGCGCGATGTCGTCGGTCGAGCGCACGACGACAGGCCGGAACGCGAGGCTTTGCGCGCAGATCGGAGTGATGGTCACGCCGCCGACGTCCGGATGGACGATCGGGCCGCCCGCGCTCGCGCTGTACGCGGTCGAGCCGGTCGGCGTCGCGATGATGACTCCGTCGCCGATGATGTCGACGCCGGCGTCATCGGCATCGACCTTGAGCGACATCTCGATCATCCGGTGGGGCGAGCCCGCCGTGATGACGGCGTCGTTGATCGCGGTCCCGAACTCCCGGCTTCCGCCGGCATGCGCGATCTCGACGGCCAGCAGCATCCGCTCGCGGAGCGGCGGTTTCGCGCCGAAGATGAGCGCCGCATGCCTCTCGAGATCGGCTGCGTCGAACTCGGCGAGGAATCCGAGCCTGCCGGCGTTGACGCCCACGATGGGCTTCCCATGTTCGAGCAGCCGTCGCGTCTGCGCGATGAGCGTGCCGTCGCCGCCGACGACGACCGCGATGTCGAACAGCGTGCCCGGCGCAAGCGGATCCTCGCTCGCGGCAAGCTCGAGCGACTCGGCATGGCGGGCGATGACCGCGCGGATCGCATCGGCCGTGCGACCGGCCTCCGGCTTCTCGCGATTGACGATGAGGAGCGCCTTCATCATGTTCCTCCTCAGCTGACGAGCCCCTTGGTAAGCCGCATGAATGCGGTCTCGAGGCTGATTTCCTCGGGCTGGAGACGCGACAGCCGGAATCCCTGCGCGAGAAGCCGGGCCGCGAGCTCGCTCGCGGCGATCTCCGCGTTCGGCTCGAGCAGCACGTCGATCCGATGGCCGCCCTCCTCGAGCGCGAGCTCGACCTTCGCGACGCCGCGGACGCCGCGGAGCAGGTTCGCCGCATCCTCGTGGCGCGCCTCCACCGAGATCTGCACGACCTTCCCGACCTTCGCCTTCTGCATGAGCTCGCTCACGGCGCCGGCGAACACGAGCTTTCCTTGCTCGATGACGCCGACCGCGTTGCAGAGGTCCGCAAGCTCGTACAGGATGTGCGACGAGATGAGGATGGTCTTGCCGATCCGCCGCAACTCCTTCAGCAGCTCTCGCATCTCGATGCGCGCGCGCGGATCGAGGCCGGAGCTCGGCTCGTCCATGAGCAGCACCTTCGGATCGTGGATCAGCACGCGCGCGACCGCGAGGCGTTGCTGCATGCCGCGCGAAAGCCCGTTGACCTCGCTCTCGGTCTTGTGCGAGAGATCGGTGAGCGCGAGCACCTCGGAGATCGTGCGCGACCGCTTCGCAAGCGGCACCTGGTAGCACGCCGCGAAGAACTCGAGGTACTCGTTCACCGTCATGTCCTGGTACGCGCCCATGAAGTCGGGCACGTATCCGATCAGCGGGCGGATCAGGTGATTCTGGTAGCCGACGACCTTGCCATCGATGCGGGCCTCGCCCCACGTCGGCTTGAGCAGCGTCGCGAGGATCTTGATGGTCGTGGTCTTGCCCGCGCCGTTCGGGCCGATGAAGCCGAAGCAGGTTCCTTCCTCGATCGTGAGATTGAGGTTGTCGAGCGCGACGAAATCGCCGTACTTCTTCGTGAGGTTGACCGTCTCGATCATCGGCATGCATGCACCTTGGGGGTTGGCCCCGCGCGGCGAGTTCTCAAGTGTTGCCCCCGTCGGGGGTCTGGTCCTCGTCGGCCGCGCCCTCCTTGATGGCGTCGTCGCCGACCTTCGCGGGCGCAAGCCGCTCGGGAATCATGAGGGTCGCGTCGGAAGGGAGCGGAAGGATCCAGCGCACGAACACGGATCCCGAGGAAGGAATGGCTTCGCCGTCGACGGCGATCGAGTAGGGAAGCGGAACGCCCTCGAGCATGCCCGTCACGATGAGGCACGGCTCCGTGAAGCGGTCGGAGAGGTCGAGTTCGCGTCCAAGCGCGCGCGGCAGCCTCACGATCGCAGGATCGGTGGGCGGATTCGCGAGGTACGGCGGCGGCGGCAGCATCGAGTAGAAGCTGAGCAGTTCGAGCGTGCGCGGCACGTCGATGCGCTCGCCGGTGAACATCTGGCCGATCGCCCGGGCCTGCTGGTACAGCGGGTCGTAGTAGCGCTGCACGAGCGCCTGCTGGAGGCCGCGGTCCGAGATCGGCCGGGGAGCGAGCGTCGCGCGAAGGTCGAGCGGCTCGTTCGGCTTCCACGAGGAGAGGCTCACCATGGCGCCTCGATTCGGCAACTGGCCCACGAATCGCCGCACGCGGGGCTTGCTCTCGATGCCGAGGGACTGCAGTGGGTTCCGCACCGGCCAGACATGCACGATCTGCACGCCCGTCAGGTTCCCGGGCAGCCCGTGCGTGAGTTCGCCGGTGATCGAGATCGTGGCGGGGTTGGTCGAGCGGTCGATCGTCACCTCGACTGGCTTCGACGCGCGCGGCAGGAGTCCCCAGTTGGGGTCGACGGCGCCGAGCCAGCGGGTCTCGAAGTCGATCGACGTCGAGCGCGAGGGCGCGGCGACGAGATCGGGGCGGTCGAGCTCGACGACGTAGCGCTCGCGGTTCGGGAAGCCTTGGACGTCGGCGTCGGGCGCGCGCCACGACGTCAGCGTGTTGCGGATCGGCGCAGAGCCCTGCAGGTTCTTGCGCGCGTCCGGATCGAGCGCGACCTCGACCGCGCCGTACTGCGGCGCGAAGAGCGAGAGCCATCCGATCGCGCGCCTGCGCTGCGATTGGAGCGGATCGCTCTCGCCCGGCACGGCCTCGATCGCATCGAGCACGGTGAGATGCTGGATGCGCGCCTGCTGCCCGCTGAATGTCCTGCCGATCAGGAAGATGGCGACGCTGAAGACCGCGGCGACGACGACATACACCACCCATGACCAGCGCTCGCGGCGCATCGACTTCAGCACCGCGAAGCCGAGGGGGCCGGCAAGCAGCCAGTAGAGCGCGAACACGCTGGTCGCGGCCAGCACGCCCACGGCGGCCTGTCCAGCGAGACCGATCTCGTTCGCGACGCCGCCGCCGAGCTCGATCCGCTGCGAAAGTCCGCTCGCGAATCGCGCGAGGCGCTCGGATTGCTCGAGCACCTCGAACTCAAGGCCGCTCGGCGTGTCGGCGCGCCGGCCAAGCAGGCGGTTCCAGAACACGTCGCCTTGAGGAAGCGGCGGCGTCTGCAGCGCGCTCGCGGCGAGTTCATCGACATCCAGGCCGACGATGGTGATCGAGCCGAATCCAACCGCCTTGCGCACCGCGATCACGGCGCCATCGACCGACTGCGGCGCGAGAATCGGCATGCCATCCGGACCGCGTGGCGCGGGAATGCGCAGAAACGGCAGCCAGCCGCCCTTGAGCGATTCGGGCTCGAACACCGAGATGCGCGTCTTCGCAGCCGGGTTGCGCAGCGCCTCGTCCACAGACAGCATGGGCAGGAGGTCGCGGATGGCGACGTCGTCGATCTTGCGCGGTGCGGACGGCGGCATGAATCCGCTCAGGACGTGCGCTCCCGTGGAGCCGATCGACCACGGGTCGCCCGCGCTCGGCAGCGTGACGATCAGCGTGCCGCCACGCTCGACCCACTCCGTGAGCGCACGCGCCGACTCCTCGGTGAGCGCGGCCGGCGTGACCGATCCGCTCGCCCAGATCACCGCATCGAAGGTGGCGTAGCCCTCCCAGCGATCGGGGAAGCCGTCTGGATCGGTGATTCGCGCGACGGCCGTCAGCGCGTGCATGGCGGGGTTCAGTCCGTCGCGTTGCGGTCCGTAGATGTCGAGCCCGAGCCCGCGGTTTCCTACGACGAGCACCGCCTCTGTCTCGAGCCCGAGCGAGCGGGGCGCATTCTCCGCGATGGCGGGACCAACGCGCGCCGTGCCGAGGTCGCGCACCCGCTGGCCGCCCGACAGTTCGTAGAGACGAAGGTCGAAGACCGCCGAATCGAGCATGCCTTCGCCGATCGGGGGGAGCATGCCGTAGATCCAGCGTCGCTGCGCCTGGCCAGGGTTGAGCACGAAGGACCGCGAATGCTCGGCGATGTCGAGATCCGCGTTGGGCAGCTCCCACACCACCTCGAGCTCGACCGGCGAGGGCAGCGAGCTGCGCAACTGCAGCTGCATCGCCACGGGGCCGCCGCCGCGCGCGACATCGCCCACTCCGAAATGCAGCAGCGTGACGTCGATATCGGCCGCCGAGACGGGAAGCGCGGCGAAGGCCATGGCGGCCAGCGACGAGCAAAGAAGCAGGAATCTGCGGAAAGGTCCGCGAATCGACATGGGTGCAGGAGTGTACACAGCCGGGCTCGCCTGATCCCGGCTGGGCGCACCTCCTGTGCCGGGAAGCGGCCGGTCGACCCACCCCGGCGGGTGGACTGATCCGACCAACCCATCGCGCGGTTCTCGCCTTTCGCTCAATCGCTTCCCGGGGAGGGCCGATCTCACCTGCATGCTCGCCTTCGCGCTCTTGGTCGCCTTCGGCTCCGCCTATCTCTGCGCGGTCCTGGTCCTCGGCGTGATGGCCGTCCGCATCGACGACTCGCACCGCTTCGTGAAGCTCGTCGTCGAGACGCGCAGGCTCCGCCGCCAGTTCGCGGCGCCGCTCGACGCCGCCAAGAAGCGGGCCGAGTCGAACGAGCCGTTCATGGAGGTGTAGGTTCCGTCGGTCGGAACCTCGTGCGCCTACAGCCGCGCCAGCGCCTCGAGGATCGCGGCGTGGCTCCGGATCGCGTTCTGGTAGCAGATCAACTCGAACTTCTCGTTGGGCGAGTGCACGCAGTCGTCGTCGAGGCCGAAGCCGACGAGCAGCGAGTCCATGCCCAGGATCCGACCGATCGATCCGACCGCCGGAATGCTGCCCCCGGTTCCGATCAGGAGGGGCGCCTTTCCAAACACGGCGCGCAGGCCGCTTTCGGCCGCTCCGAGGAAACGCGACGTCTCGCTGACCTCGATCGCCGGGTTCGAGCCGTGGCGCTCGAACTCCGCACGGCACCCCTCGGGCAGCCGCGCACGGACGAACGCCTCGAATGCCGCGGCGATCTTCTCGGGATCCTGCCTGGAGACGAGCCGGAAACTGACCTTCGCCGTCGCGTGCGCTGCGATCACGGTCTTCGCACCCTTGCCGGTGTAGCCGCCGAAGATGCCGTTCACGTCGCAGGTCGGACGCGACCACGTCCGCTCGAGGGTCGTGCGCCCGCGCTCGCCGAAACCACTGGGCAGGCCGACGTCGCCGAGGAACTCGCGCTCGTCGAATCCAAGCGATTCCCACTGCGCCTTCGTGGTTGCCGCAGGTTCTCCGACGCCGTCGTAGAAGCCGGGGATCGTTACGCGGTGGTCGGCATCGTGGAGCTCGGCGAGGATCTTCGCGAGGACGTTGATGGGGTTCGGCACCGCGCCGCCGTACATGCCGCTGTGGAGATCGCGGCTTGGGCCGTGCACGGTCACTTCCGAGTAGACGAGCCCGCGCAGGCGGGTCGTGATGGCGGGGGTCGCGACATCCCACATGCCCGTGTCGCTCACGATGCAGACGTCGGCGGCAAGGCGGGCCTTCGACTCATGCAGGAACGGCTCGAGGCTGCGGCTTCCCGACTCTTCCTCGCCCTCGATCATCAGCGTGACGGGGCAGGGCGGACCGCCGGCAACCGCATGCCATGCTCGCAGCGCCTCGACGATGCCCATGACCTGGCCCTTGTCGTCCACCGCGCCGCGCGCCACGATCCGCTTGCCGCGCGGCCCGTCGACGATGGCGGGCTCGAACGGCGGGCTGTTCCAGAGCTCGACCGGATCGGCCGGCTGCACGTCGTAGTGGCCGTAGTAGAGGATCCGCGGGCGCGACGCAGCGTCAGGGCCGGCGCCAGGGTGATGCGCCACGACCATGGGATGTCCGATGGTCTTCGCCGCTTCAGCCGTGAATCCAAGCGCGCGCAGTTCCGCGACCAGCCACTCGGCGCACCGTCGCGTCTCCGCGTCGAAGGCGGGATCGGTGCTCACGCTCGGAATGCGAAGGAAGTCGGAGAGGCGCTCCACCGAGCGCGGAAACTCACGGTCGACCGTCGCGAGAATGCTCTCGAGCGCGGGAAGCGGGCGCGATGCGGACGATGACGACGACGCGTGCGAGGAAGCTGCGGACGACATGGCCGCGAGTGTAAGGCGCGGCGGCGGTCAATGCGTCATGGCGGCGGCAAGGCCCAGCGCAAACACGGCGGTCCCGACCACGGCGATCCCGAAGAGAACGAGCAGCCAGCGCTCCACCATCCGCCACTCGCGGGCAGGCGGCTCGAACGAGTGACTGCGCGCCAGGCGCGCGACGCTCGGCTCGAGCTGGTCGATTCCTTCCATCTCGGCATAGCTGCGCGGCGGGCGCTCGATGAAGTCGCACGAACAGCGGGGGCAGTGGGTCTGGCCGGGACGATCGACGAAGCGGCCGGCGTAGCCGCACGCGACGCACTGGCGCTGATGCAGCCTCGAGAGATCTCGTGCCCGGATCGCCATGGTCCGAGGATAGCACCGCCTCTCGGGGAGCCAAGCGGATTTGCTCCGGCCTCGCAAATCTTGCGGCCCGACACGTGGATATCGAGCCGCGCGGACGCCGAACGGCTGCGTACCGTCCGATTCGCCCTTCCCGGCGCCTCCCCAATCCCGCCGCGGGCCCGAGCGGGGCCCGAGCGCGGACCCGAGCGCGGACCCGATGCCGGGTAGCATCACTCTCGACGGGGATCTGTCCCCGGCGGATGTTTCCATGCGCATCGATCAGTGGATCCAGCATCTCGAGCACCTCGGCGCCGGCGGCGTCGTTTCCGCCACCGGGCGCCCAGCCCAGGCGGACGGCCCGCTTGCATCGCTGCCTCCAGAGCCCACGCTCCTGCACGGGGTCCGCGGCGAGCAGCGGCTCTGGCGCGCAGCCGCGGGCGAGTCCACCGACGTTGCGGACATCCTTGCCGCGCCCGTGCCGGCGGAAGGTGCGCCGCTCCTCCCGGCCGACAACTATCTCGCGATCGAGGTATGGGCCGAGTGCGAACTCTCCGCGCTGCATGCGCTCCACCGTCTTCGAAGAATGGGGCATCCCGCGGTTGCCGAGCGCGGCCAACTGCGCATCGATGGCGCGGTTCGCTGGCACCTCGTGAACACGCAGCCCGACAACTCGACCAACCGCCCCTGGGCGCTGCACGTGTTCCTGGAGGCATCGACCCGGCCGGACGCCGTGGGCGTCGACTCCGCCGAGGCACAGCTGTACGCCGAGACCTTGCTCGGCAACATGCTTGCGACCGACGCCCGCAGCGAGCGCCTCTCGCGCTGGATCCTGGCGGACGCGGCCCATGAGCTTCGGGCGATGGGCTTCGGGCGATGAACTGCGGGCGATGAGTTTGGGGTGATGAGCTTCGGGCGATGAACTGCGGGCGATGAGTTTGGGGTGATGGGCTGCGAGCGATGACGGCCGCGCACCACGCGGACGGCGAAGGCCTTACCATCCGCGCCATGCTTCCGAGTCCGCAGGTCTCGTCCCCGCGCGTCCTCACCTTCTTCTCGGCCATCACCAGCGCGATGCAGCCCACGCGGCTTCCGCTGGCGCTTCTCGCAGTGCTCCTCGTCGCGGCGCTTGCACCCGTGATCGACCTCGCCGCGGGCAAGTCGTTCGGCACGCGAGGCTTCACGGGCGGCGTGCTCGGCGAGACCGACCTCGAGATCGATCGCTCGCGCGCTCGCTCGGCGGCCATCCGCTTCGCGGGGCTTGAGGTCGCCGCGCTCGAGAATCCGGCGGACGGCGCGGCAAGCGCCGATGCGGATCGGCGCGACCCGTCGACGCGCGAACTCGTCGGCGCCGTGCGCGAGGGCCTCGTGCGACGGATCGGCGAACTTCGCGCCGCAACCGACGAGGGCGACGCCGGATGGCGTGCCTCCGAGGAGCGAAGGCTGCGGCAGGCCGCGGCGCAGGCGATCCGTCAGATCGAGGAGTCGGCGCCGCGCGGCGTCGCAAGCGTCTTCCTCGAGAATGAGCGGCAGGCGCTTCGTCAGATCGGGGCCGCGGTCGTCGATCTCGACCTCGAGGCGGCGGCGAGCGGCGTGCTGAGCGCCGTGTTCACCGTGCCGGCGGCCGCGATCCGCGCGTCTCCAGTCGTGTTCCCGCTCGCGGCGCTGGTGATGCTCTCGCTTCTCGCGATCTGCGCCGGCGGACTGTGCCGCATGGCCGCGGTGCACTCGGGCCGCGATGGCCGCCTCAGCACGCTCGAAGGTTCCGCCTTCGCGCGC